>Ga0187893_10015379_pt1 | contig 10262 bp, 5 predicted proteins | sample MA1701074metaG_FD_139574 | JGI IMG/M metagenome (GOLD analysis project Ga0187893, IMG submission 139574) | White microbial mat communities from a basaltic lava cave in the Kipuka Kanohina Cave System on the Island of Hawaii, USA - MA170107-4 metaG ... | reverse complement strand
CGAGGAATCCGAGCAGGCGCTGGTGTCCAACATCCTGCGCCTGGACGAGCAGCGCGTGGGCGCGATCATGACGCCGCGCGTGGACATCTTCTATCTGGACCTGGAGGAGCCGTACGAGGAGAATCGCAAGCGCCTGTTCGACTGCGCGCATTCGCGCATGCCGGTGTGCAAGGGCGGGCTGGACAACGTGCTGGGCATCCTCGAGTCGAAGACGCTGATGCGCCAGTGCCTGCGCGGCGACAGCATCGATTTCACCACCGTGCTCGCCCGGCCGCAGTACGTGCCCAACTCGATCTCGTCCATGGATCTGCTGGAGACTTTCAAGCGCACCCGGATGCACGTGGCCCTGGTGGTGGACGAGTACGGCGAGGTGCAGGGCCTGGTGACGATGAACGACGTGCTGGAGGCGATCGTCGGCGGCATCCCGTCGGCCGAGACCGCGGGCGACGAGGAGGCGGTGCGCCGCGAGGACGGTTCGTGGCTGCTGGACGGGATGCTGTCGCTGGACAGGTTCAAGGAGATCTTCGAGCTGGAAGAGCTGGAGGAAGAAGACACCGGCAACTTCCACACGCTGGGCGGCTTCGTCATGCTGCGCCTGGGACGCGTGCCGGCCGTCGGCGACCGCTTCGAGTGGAACGGCCTGCGCTTCGAGGTGATGGACATGGACCGCAACCGCGTCGACCGCATGCTGGTGTCGCGGCTGCCCGCGCCGCCGGCGCCCGCGGTCCAGGCAAGCGGCTAGCGGGCCGCCTCAGTGTCGCTGCTCGCCGAGTCGGCCATCTTCCTCGCCGCGGCCGTCGTCGCCGTGCCGCTCACTCGCCGAGCCAAGCTCGGCGCGGTGCTCGGTTACCTGGCCGCCGGCGTGATCATCGGCCCCTGGGGGCTGCGGCTGGTCACCGAGGTCGACAACATCCTGCACTTCGCCGAGCTGGGCGTGGTGCTGCTGCTGTTCGTCATCGGCCTCGAGCTGCAGCCTTCGCGCCTGTGGGTGCTGCGCAAGTCCGTGTTCGGGCTCGGCGGCGCGCAGGTACTGGCCACCGGCCTGGTGCTGGGGACGGCGGGCCTGGCGCTGGGCCTGTCGTGGCGCAGCGCGCTGGTGACGGGGCTGGCGTTGGCGATGTCCTCCACCGCTTTCGTGCTGCAGGTGCTGGCCGAACGCGATCAGCTTCCCACGCGCCATGGGCGCACGGCGTTCGCGATCCTGCTGTTCCAGGATCTGTCCGTGATCCCGCTGCTGGCGCTGGTGCCCCTGCTCGGCACCGGCGGCGCGCACCGTGGCGATCCTTGGGGCGATCCCTGGCTTTCCGCGGGTCTCGCACTCGTGGTCATCGTCGCGGTGGTCGCCGGAGGGCGTCTGCTGCTGCGGCCGGTGCTGCAGCTGATCGCTCAGTCCAGGATCCAGGAGATCTTCACCGCAGCGGCGTTGCTGGTGGTGATCGGCGTGTCGCTGCTGATGAGCGGCGTCGGGCTGTCGATGTCGCTCGGCGCCTTCCTGGCCGGCGTGCTGCTCGCCGACTCGGAGTACCGGCACGAGCTGGAGGCGAGCATCCAGCCGTTCAAGGGCCTGTTGCTGGGCTTGTTCTTCATCTCGGTCGGCATGTCGGTCGACCTCGGCGTGATCGCGTCCCGGCCGGTGCTGATCGCCGGTGGGGTGCTGGGCCTGATGGTCTTGAAGGCCGCGGTGCTATGGGTGCTGGCCCGCGCCGCCGGGCAGAGCGACGAATCGGCGCGCAACCTCGCCGCCGCCCTGTGCCAGGGCGGCGAGTTCGCCTTCGTGCTGTTCAACCTGGCCGCCGGCCACGCCGTCATGGAGCGCGCGCTGGCCGATGTGCTGGTCGTGGTCGTGTCGTTGTCGATGGCGGTCACGCCGTTGGCGCTGGCGGCCAACGATCTGCTCTCGCGCCGGCTCGCGCGGCCGAAGCCCGAGCAGCCATTCGACGCGATCGAGGAAGAAGCACCGGCAGTCATCATCGCCGGCTTCGGGCGCGTGGGCCAGATCGTGGGCCGCATCCTGAGGCTCAAGCGCATCGCCTTCACCGCGCTGGATGCGAGCCCGGAGCAAGTGGAGACGGTGCGCCGCTTCGGCAACAAGGTCTACTACGGCGACGCCTCGCGCCTGGACCTGCTGATCGCGGCCGGCGCCGAGCGCGCGCGGTTGTTCGTGCTCGCGATCGACGACGTCGAGGCGTCGATCCGCACCGCGCAGACCGTGCGCCGGCATTTTCCCGGGCTCGCGGTGTATGCGCGTGCGCGCAACCGCTTCCACGCCCATCGCCTGATGGACCTGGGCGTGGCGCTGATCGAGCGCGAGACCTTGCGCGGCTCACTCGATCTCGCCAGGCAGGTGCTGGAGGCGGTCGGCATGGCGGGCCGGGAGGCGCAGCAGCTGGTCGCGCGCTTCCAGGCGCACGACGAGCAGACGTTGCGGCGCCAGCACGCCGTGTATCACGACGAGACGCAGATGATTCAAACCACCAGGCAGGCGGCCGAGGAGCTGCAGGGGCTGCTGGAGTCCGACCAGGACGGCGCTTCACGCGTGGTCGGCACGCCGGCATTCAGTCCTTCCGACGTACGCTGATCCGGCCCGGATATTTTCACCTCGGCCACCGCCGCATCGCCAGCGTGTCGCCCGCGGGCGTCATGCCAGGCGCATGGAACTTGCTTCCCACGCGCCTGTCCCATCCGCGCCGGCCCGCTCACCGGGCCACCAATCAAGGAGGTCTGCATGCGACACGTTCTGTCATGGTTCACCGCCGCTGCCCTGCTGCTGGCGCCGCTCGCTGCGCTGTCCCAGGAGGAAGGCCTGAAGGTCGCCGAGGCCAAGCTCGGCAAGGGCGTGCAGGATCGCGAGATCACCGAGGAAGCGAGCTCCTTCGCGCTGAACGAGAAAGCCTACCTGTGGCTGCGCGTGACCGGCGGCCCTTCCGACCCGATCCAGGTCACCTGGAAGACGGGCGACCACACCGACAGCGTTCCGCTGAAGGTCGGCAGCACCAGCTGGCGCACCTGGTCCAGCAAGACGCTGTGGATGGCGGGCGACTGGACCGTCACCGTCACCGACGCCGGCGGCCATGTGCTGCAGGAAGTCAACTTCACCGTGCAGTAAATCCAGGCGGTGACCCGGGCATGACGGGGCCCGTGCAAGGCTTTCCCGTCCCTCTCCCTACTCCCCTCTGAGCACGCCGCCCGGTCAGCCCCGGGCGGCGTGCTGCGGCTTGGCCACAGCGCCGCCGCGGCGGCCGCCGCGGACCTGTATACTGGGCGCTGCCCGCCGAGCGGCCGCCCGCCGGCCCGGCTCCCGGAAAATCCAACTCCCCGACCCCGCCCTATGCGCACCGAAGTCCACGTCCACGGCACCATTCCGCTGCGCTCCGGCGCCTCGCTGGCGCAAATCGAAGGCGCGCTGCAGCCCTGGCTCGACTATCTCGACGTGGAGAGCCTCGACGAGCTGAAGAGCGTGCACCGCGACGAGCCCGGACTGGTGTTCGACCCGCGACGCCGGCTGCTCGAGCTGTGCTGGACCGGGGATGTGGGCCGCAACTTCCGCAAGGTGATCGAGGACGCTCTGCAGGCGCTGTGCCGCTTCACCGAGCAGGCCACCGAGGTGCAGTTGAGCTACTACCACGAGGACGGCCGCGACGAGATCGGCATCGTGTTCGTCGGGCCCAGCCCCGAGAGCATCCACGAGGCCCAGCGCCGGCGCATGGTGGAGGACATGTCCAACCTGCTGTCGCGCCACTTCAGCCAGCAGGAAGTGTCCGAACTGGTGAACCACGTGAACGAGCTGTTCTCGCGCAACTGGCAGCAGCGCGGCGGCAGCGCCGCGCAGATCGAGCTCGCCACCGAGCCGGTGCGCACTTCGCGCGGCCGCAAGCACCTGCACTGAATCCCGGCTCCCGTCTCCCCTTGCGGGAGAGGGAGACGGCGCTTCGCGCTGCTAGGGGGATGTTCGCGGCGCCAACGCTTCCACCGCTTCGTGCGCGCTGAGGAACACGCGCCCGGGCTCGAGCAGCGCCGGCAGCCCGGTGGCGCGCAGCTTGTCCATCACCGGCCCCTTGACCTCGGCCAGGTGCACCGTCAGACGCGCATCCTTCAGCGACGAGATCAGCTTCAGCAACATCTCCAGCGCGCTGAAGTCGATGCCGTTGATGCCGCTGCACACCAGCACCAGATGCCGGAGCTTCGGCGCCCGCGCCACGTGCTCCATCAGCACCTGCTCCAGGTACGCGCTGTTGGCGAACGACAGGTGCTCGTCCACGCGCAGCAGCAGCAGGTCGGGCCAGGTCTCCAGGTCCTGGTAACGCTTGACGTTGCGGAAGTGCTCGGTCCCGGACAGGCGCCCGAGCACGGCCAGATGCGGTCGTGAAGCGCGCCAGATGTACAGCAGCAGCGACAGCGCCACCCCGGTGGTGAGCCCGACCTCGATCCCGAGCAGCAGCACGCCGGCGGCGGTAGCGAGCAGCACCACACCGTCGTTGCGGTCGTAGCGCCACGCGGCGACCGCGGTCGGCAGGTCGATCAGCCGGGACACCGCGACGATGATGATCGCCGCCAGCGCCGCCTTCGGCACGTGCGCGAGCAGCGGCGCGAAGAACAACGCGACCGTGCCGACCAGCACCGCGGTGACGATGGCCGCGCCCTGCGTGCGCGCGCCGGCGTTGTAGTTCACCATGGTGCGGCTGAAGCCGCCCGCCACCGGCATGCCGCCCGACACGGCGGCGGCGACGTTGGCCGCCCCCAGGGCCAGCAGTTCCTGGTTCGGGTCGATCGCCTGGCGCCGCCGATTGGCCAGGGTCTTGGCGATCGACACGCTCTCGACGTAGCCCACCAGCGCGATCAGCGTCGCGGCCGGCAACAGCTGCGCCAGTTCCAGCCAGGGCGGAATCTCCAGCGCCAGCACCGGCAGGCCCTCGGGCAACGTCCCTACCACCGCCACGCCGTGCTGCGCATCGAGAGCGAAGCCGGTGACCAGCGCCGTCGCGACCGCCACCACCGCGAGGGGAGCGGTCTTGCCGATCACGCCGGCGCGCGCGCGCGACACGCCGGCGGAGGTCAGCGCCCGCTCCAGCGGCGTGCCCGAGAGCAGCAACAAAGCGACGCTCAGCACGCCCAGCCCGAGCGTGGGCAGATTCAGCCGTGCCAGACCGGCACCGATCGCAGCGGGCAATTCTGCGAGAGGCAAGTGTCGGGGCAGGGGCAATCCGATCAGGTGCGGCAGCTGGCTGAGCAGGATGATCACGGCGGCCGCGTTGGTGAAGCCCGACAGCACCGGATGGCTGAGGAAGTTCGCCAGCACCCCCAGCCGGGCCAGACCGAGCACCACCAGGATGGCACCGGACAACAGCGCCAGCAGCAGCGCGCTCGACACGTAGTCCGTTCCCGGCGGCAACCCGGCGAGAGCCTGCGCCACCATGATCGCCGCAACCGACACCGGGCCCACCGCCAACGTGCGGCTGGTGCCGAACAACGCGTACGCGATCGGCGGCAGGATGCTCGCGTACAAGCCGGCTTGCGCCGGCAGCCCGGCGAGCAGCCCGAAGGCCATCCCCTGCGGCACCAGCAGGATGGCGGTGATCACGCCGGCGAGCAGATCGCCGTTCAGATCCTCGCGGTTGTAAGCACGGCCCCAGGCCAGGATCGGCAGGTGGCGGACCAGTGCGAAGCGGGCTGGGTCGTTCACGGTCGCAGCGCAGAGCGCGGAGCCGATTCTAGCCCGGTGGCCCGTTCCGGGCGAGCCGGATCGGGCTCGACCGCCGCAGCCAATGGATGCGCCCGGTGATTCGAACGTCGTTTACGCGTCGCTCTCGGCGGGCGGCGCCTGGATCGCGCTCGGCTTGAGCTTGTCGGGCAGCACCCGTCCCATGCGCGCCCGGTGGCCGGCGTAGTGCTGCATGCGCTCGGCGGCGATGGTGACTTCCTTGGCCTTGCCGGTGCGCGCGATGCCCGAGACGACCAGGCTCGGCCGATCGGACACGATCGCCTGCACCAGCTTCTCGCCCTGCTCCAGCCCCATGATCACCAGCCCGCGGCCCTTGGCCATCTGCTTCAGCTCGCCGACCTGGAACAGCAACATGCGGCCCTGCTCGGCGATCGCGGCGACGTAGTTGCCGGGGGCATCGTCGTAGGTGCACGGCGGCAGCGGCGTCTCGCCTTCCTCGATGCTCATGAACTCGCGGCCGGCGCGGCGCGTGGACATCATGTCGGAGAGCTTGGTCAGGAAGCCGTAGCCGCCGCTGGAGGCCACCAGCACGCTGGTGTCGGGCTTGCCGGCGACCACGTACATGATGTGCGCGCCCTCCTGCACGTCGACCAGGGACGAAGCCGGCGCGCCGTCGCCGCGCCCGGGCGGCAGCTGCGCGGCCTCCACCGTGTAGGCGCGGCCCTTGGAGTCGAGAAACACCACCGGATCGACGGTGCGCACCTTGATCAGCGACTGCAGGCCGTCGCCTTCCTTGAAGGACAGCGCGGCCGGGTCGACTTCCCACCCCTGACGCGCGCGCACCCAGCCCTTGCGCGAGAAGATCACGGTGACCGGCTCGTCGATCACCGGCGTCTCGACTTCGGCCTTCTCCGCTTCCTCGATGCGCGTGCGCCGCTTGTCGCCGAAGGTCTGCGCGTCGCGCTCGGTCTCCCCGATCACCAGGTCCTCGAGCGTGGTGCGGTCCTTGAGGATCTTGTCCAGCTCCTTCTGCTCCTTCTGCAGGTCCTTCAGCTCCTGCTCGATCTTGATGTGCTCGAGCTTGGCGAGCATGCGCAGGCGCATCTCCAGGATGTCCTCGGCCTGGCGCTCGGTGAGCTTGAAGGCCTTGATCAGATCGGCCTTGGGCTCCTCGGCGTTGCGGATGATCTTGACCACCTTGTCCACGTTGAGCAGGACGATCAGCCGCCCTTCCAGCACGTGGATGCGGTCCAGCACCTTGTCGAGCTGGAAGCGCGTGCGGCGCATCACCGTGGCGAAGCGGAACTGGACCCACTCCGCGACGATCTCGCGCAGGTTCTTGCCGGTCGGCCGCCCGTCCAGGCCGACCATCACGAGGTTGATCGGAACGTTGGTCTCCAGGCTGGTCTTGGCGAGCAGCAGGTTGACGAACTCGGTCTCGTCCACCTTCGAGGTGCGCGGCTCGAACACCAGTCGCACCGGGTGCTGGCGATCGCTCTCGTCGCGCACGCTGCGGCCGCCGGTGTCGAGCATCGACAGCATCAGCTGCTTCTCGCGCTGCTGCTCGGGGGACACCGACTTCTTGCCGGCCTTGGGCTGCGGGCTGGTGATCGCGTCGATCTCTTCCAGCACCTTGCGCGTGGAGGTCCCGGGGGGCAGTTCGTGGACCACCATCTGCCACTGGCCGCGCGCCAGCCGCTCGATGGTCCAGCGCGCGCGCACCCGCACGGTGCCGCGGCCGGTGGCGTAGGCGTCCTTCAGCTCGGCGCGCGGCGTGGTGATCTGGCCACCGCCGGGGAAGTCGGGACCCCGGATGTGCTTCATCACGCCCGCCATGCTGAGCTGCGGGTCGCGGATCATCGCCACCGCCGCCTGCGCTACTTCGCTCAGGTTGTGGCTCGGGATCTCGGTGGCCATGCCCACCGCGATGCCCGACGCGCCGTTGAGCAGCACCAGCGGCAGGCGCGCCGGCAGCACCACCGGCTCCTGGCGCGTGCCGTCGTAGTTGGGCACGAAGTCCACCGTGCCCTGATCGAGCTCGGACAGCAGCACCTCGGCGAACCGGGTCAGGCGCGCTTCCGTGTAGCGGTAGGCCGCGGCCTCGTCGCCGTCGCGCGAGCCGAAGTTGCCCTCGCCGTCGATCAGCGGGTAGCGCAGCGTGAAATCCTGGGCGAGTCGCACCAGTGCGTCGTACACCGAGGCGTCGCCGTGCGGGTGGAACTTGCCGAGCACGTCGCCGACCACCGCGGCCGACTTGGTGCGCTTGGTGCCCGCGCGCGTGCCGTTGTCCCACATGGTGTAGAGGATGCGGCCCTGCACCGGCTTCTGACCGTCGCCCACGCGCGGCAACGCGCGGTCCTTGACCGTGGCGATGGCGTACTGCAGGTACTGCGTGGACGCGTAGCGGCCGAGCGGGAGCGCGTCGCCGTACTCGCCCGCCATCGGCGCGAAGTGCGGCGGCAGCCGGCCGCCTTCCCCGCCGCCGCCGGCCGGCGGCGCGCTTTCCGCCTTGGTCCGCTTCTTGACTTTCTCGACCACGGCGGCTCCGCCGTCGTCGAACAGATCGCGCTGGTTGTCTTCGATCATGTCCCGTCCCCATCAGGGACTAGGATCTAGGAACTAGGATCTAGGGATGTTGTGCGGCTTCGCCGCGCTTCTCCCCTAGATCCCAGCTCCTAGCTCCTAGCTCCTAGGTAATGTCCGCTTCCACCAGGTTGCCGTACGTCTCCATCCACTCGCGCCGCTGCGAGGCGTTCTCGCGCGCCATCATCATGTTGAAGATGTCCTGGGACACGTCCAGGCCGTCCTCCAGGGTGACCGGCAGCACGCGCCGGGTGTCGGGATTGAGCGTGGTCTCCCACAGCTGGTCGGCGTTCATCTCGCCCAGGCCCTTGAACCGGCTCACGGTCCAGGCGCCCTCGTGCACGCCCTCGTCCATCAGCTTCTCCTCCAGCACCTGCAGCTCCTGTTCGTCCAGCGCGTAGAGCTTGCGCGCCGGCTTGTTCTTGCCGTGCGCCGGGACGTCGATGCGGAACAGCGGCGGCTGCGCCACGAACACGTAGCCGCTCTCGATCAGCTTGGGGAAGTGGCGGAAGAACAGCGTGAGCAGCAGCACCTGGATGTGCGCGCCGTCCACGTCCGCGTCGGCCAGGATGATGATGCGCTTGTAACGCAGGCCGCCGAGATCGACCGCGTCGCCGAGCTTGTGGTGGTCCACGCCGATCGCCAGCGCGATGGCCTCGATCTCCTTGTTGGCGTACAGCGTCTCGGGGCTGTCCTGCCAGGTGTTCTTGGGCTTGCCCTTGAGCGGCAGCACCGCCTGGAACTCCTTGTCGCGCGCCTGCTTGGCCGAGCCGCCGGCGGAGTCGCCCTCGACGATGAACAGCTCGTTGCGCTCCGGATCCTCGGAGGCGCAGTCGGTGAGCTTGCCGGGCAGCACCGCAACGCCGGAGGCCTTGCGGCGCTCGACTTTCTGCGCCGCGCGCGTGCGCGCGTTGGCCTGGCTGATCACCAGCTCGGCGATGCGCTTGCCCTCGTCCACGTGCTGATTGAGCCACAGTTCGAAGGGATCGCGCACCATCTGCGCCACCAGCTTGACCGCGTCGCGCGAGATCAGCTCGTTCTTCACCTGCCCCTTGAACTGCGGATCGAGCATCTTCATCGCCAGCACGTAGTTGGCGCGCGACCACACGTCCTCGGGCACGATCTTCAGGCCGCGCTGGCCCATGGCGTGGATGTCGATGAAGTTCTTGATGGCGTTGAACACGCCCTCGCGCAGGCCGGCCACGTGGGTGCCGCCGTGGCGCGTGGGGATCATGTTGACGTAGGCCTCGGTCACCAGGTCGCCGTCGGGCGTCCAGGCGATCGCCCACATCGCGCCCTCGCCTTCGGCGAAGCTGTCCGACTCGGACTGCGCGGCGATGTAGCGCTCGCCGAAGAAGTGCGAAGCGACCGGGTCCTGGCCGACGATCGCCTCGCGGAAGTAGCCCTGGATGCCCTCCGGGAAGCGCCAGGTCTGCCGCTGGATCTTGCCCTTCTTCTGAGTGCCCAGGCTGAAGGTCACCCCCGGCAGCAGCATCGCCTTGGCGCGCAGCAGCGCCGCCAGCTCGGCGGCCGCGATGTCCGGCGAGTCGAAGTACTTCGGGTCGGGCCAGAAGCGCACGCGCGTGCCGGTCTCGTTGGCCGCGGCGCTGCCGATTTTCTTCAGCGGCTCCTTTACCTTGCCGTTGTCGGCGAACACGATGCGGTAGGCGGCTCCGTCGCGGCGCACCTCGACGTCCAGGCGCTTGGACAGCGCGTTGCTCACGCACACGCCCACCCCGTGCAGGCCCCCGGCGATGCGGTAGGCGGCCTCCTTGTCGGTCTTGCGGAACTTGCCCCCCGAATGCAGCGTGGTGAAGATCACCTGCACCGCCGGCACGCGCTTCTTCGGGTGGATGTCCACCGGGATGCCGCGGCCGTCGTCGATGACCTCGGCCGAGCCGTCCTCGTACAGGGTCACCGCCACGTTGCGCGCGAAACCGGCCAGCCCCTCGTCGGCCGCGTTGTCGAGGATCTCGACCAGCGCGTGGTTCGGGTTGACCGGGTCGGTGTACATCCCCGG
>Ga0187893_10015378_pt1 | contig 10262 bp, 11 predicted proteins | sample MA1701074metaG_FD_139574 | JGI IMG/M metagenome (GOLD analysis project Ga0187893, IMG submission 139574) | White microbial mat communities from a basaltic lava cave in the Kipuka Kanohina Cave System on the Island of Hawaii, USA - MA170107-4 metaG ... | reverse complement strand
GTACTCGACCACGCGGCGGGCCCGCAACCCCGACACGTTCGCCGCGATCGCCTGGGCCAGGGGAGGCCAGGTGGAGAGGAATGCCTCATGGGTGACGCTGATCACACCCGTGCCGCCGGAGGTGTCCGTGATCAGCAGCCGCCGCGCCACGAACGCGTCCAACTCGGTCGCCACCACGGTGGGCAGCTCGTCCCGGTGGACCCGCCAGCGGGTGGGGCGCCCCTGCTCATCGACGGTGACCAGCCGCAGTAGCCCACCGAGCACCTCATCAGGGCCGCGGCCCCCGGCGGTGAGCGCCTCGGTGAGGGCCGCCTCCGCCTGCCGGATCAGCGCTCCCCGCACCCCGCCGAGCTGTTCGTACCGGGTGGTCGGGAGCTGCCCGCCACGGCCCACCCCGTCGGCGAGCTGGGCCAGGGTGAACGCCAGCAGCGGCAGGGCGTCCCCGCTGCCGGTGTCCTCGACCAGGTGAGCCACCAGCTGGGCCGGCACGTCGATGCCGGCCAGCCGGGCCGGCCCCTCGATCACCTGGCGCAGCGCCTCGCGGTCCAGCGACCGGACCGGGAAGACCCGTGCCGGCAACCTGGCCAGGTGAGGATCGGCCAGCAACGGATCCAGGAACTCCGGGCGCAGCGTGCCCACCATCCGCACCGGGCCGTTCAGTGCCGGGCGCAGCAGCCTGGCGAACCGGTTCCGCGTATCGGGGGCGGTCTGCGTCACCAGTTCCTCGAACTGGTCCACCACCACCACCACCAGCCGCTGCGGGCGGTCCGGGTCGCACGACACCAGTTCGTCGAGCAGCGGGGTGAGCCCGCCAGTATCGAACCGCTGCTCGACCTGCTCGACCGTCCACTCCAGGCCGACCCCCCGCGCCGCCATGGCCAGTTCCCGGGCCAGCGCGGCGACCGGATCGGCTCCCGGCAAGATCGGCGGAATGGTCCACCAGTCCGGCTCGGTGGCCAGTACCGGCACCAACCCGGCCCGGACCAGCGACGACTTCCCGCACCCCGACGGGCCCACCACCAGCACCGCGTCCCCGGCAGCCGAGCGCACCAGCTCTGCCAGGGCCTTGGTGTCGTCGGCCCGGCCGAAGAAGGCCCGGTGCTGATCGGTCTGGAAGGTCCGCAGTCCCGGGAAGGGGGAGCGGGTATCCGGCCAGCCCGTACCCCCGGCCGCGTCGACCCGGCGTAATGCCGCGATCAGCGAGGTCCGCGCCTCGGCCGGGTCCCGGGTCAGGTCGAGGTACGAGCCGCCGGTCAGCAGTGGATGGTCGGCATCCGGCTCGGCGCGCAGCGGCAGTATCCGGCTTCCCCGTTCCTGCGCCGTCGCGATCTCCATGGTGCACCAGTGCGACGCCACCGCGGCCGAGGTGACGACACAGACCACCGCGTCGGCCCACCGCAGCCGCTCGTGCAACCGCTGCCGCCATGGCTCCCCTACCGCGATCCCGTCGTGCGGATCCCGGTCCAGGAACACTTCGTGCCCCGCCCCGACCAGCCAGCGGTGCACTGTGTCGGCCAGGGTCAGGTCCGCGCTGGCGTAGTTGACAAAAACCCGGGTCACCGAACCTCCCCGGTGGAACCGGTGTCCTGGTACGTCAATCCCGGGATGAACCGGTCCCACTCGTCCCGGGTGAGCCCGCCACGAGTGGTTGCGCAGGCGCGCCGCACCGCATGATCCCGGACTTGGTGGAGGTCGGTGAGATCCCACAAGGCCGCCGCACCGCTAAAATTCCCGGTGACCAGGGTGTTCCCGTCCGGGAAGAACGCCATGGACGACACCGGGCTACGGTCATTGTTGGGCAGGGGTCGGCCGAGGCGGGTGGGGTGGGCCGGGTCGGTCACGTCCCACAGGACCGCGGTCTGGGTCCTCGCTGCCGGTGGCCAGCGTGTCTCCGGTGGGGGAGAACGCCACGGAGTTGACCGTGCCGGTGTGCCCTGTCAGGGGTGATCCGAGCCGGCGGGGCTGGGCCAGGTCGGTCAGGTCCCACAGGGTGGTGGCGCCCTCGACGCTGCCGGCGGCCAGGGTGTGCCCGTCGGCGGAGAACGCTACCGACCGCACCTGGCCGTTGTGGCCGCTCAGCGGTGGCCCGAGGCGGCGGGGTCGGGCCGGGTCGGTCACCTCCCACAAGATGGTCGTGTTGTCGTTGCTGCCGGTGGCCAGTGCGCGGCCGTCGGGAGCGAATGCTGCCCCGGTCACGGGACTGTCGTGCCCGGTCAGGGGCGGTCCGAGCGGGTAGGGCCGGACCGGGTCGGTCACGTCCCACAGCAGGGCGGTACCGTTGACGCTGGTGGTGACCAGCATGTGCCCGGTGGGCGCGAACGCCACGAGGTCCGGCGGGGTGAGGGAGCTGCTCAGCGGCGACCCGAGCTGACGAGGTTGGGCCGGGTCGGTCAGATCCCACAGGATCACGGCGGTTTCCCCGTCGTGGGTGACCGCCAGAGCGCACCCGTCGGGGGTCAACGTCAGGGCTTTACCGTATTGTCGTCGCCGGTCAGCGGGGATCCGAGCGGCTGGAGCCGGATCGGATCCGTGAGATCCCACCGCAGGATAGTGTGGTCGGCGCTGCCGGTGACCAGGGTGCGCCTGTCCGGAGCGAACGCCACCGCGTTCACCCAGTCGGTGTGGCCGGTCAGCGGTGACCCGATCTGGCGGGGTGCGGCCGGGTCGGTCACCTCCCACAAGATGGTCGTGTTGTCGTTGCTGCCGGTGGCCAGGGTGCGCCCGTCGGGAGCGAACGCCATCGAGTTCACCGAGCCGATGTGGCCGGTCAGGGTGGCGAGGTAGGGGCCGGAGGTGAGCGTGTCGAGCATGCTGGAGTAGGTCTGTCCGTCGGGGTGCAGATGGTGCGCGGCCAGGCCGAGCAGCAATGCTTCGCGCAGGTCGGTGCCCCGCGCGGCCTCCGCGTCGTTGACCAGCCGGCCGGCGGTCGCGCTGAGCTGACCCTCCTGTGCCTGGTGCCGGGCGAGCACCGCCACCCCGGTGGCCACCAGGGCGACGATGAGCAGTCCGGACAGGACGGTGATGGTGCGCCTGCGGCGGTAGCGGTCGCGATGGATGCTGGCGTGCAGGAACTCCCGCGCCGTGGAGCTCACGGCAACGCGATCGGTGACCAGCACCCGGTGCCGCAGCAACCGGTCGGAAGGTCCCGGCACGGGTGATGGCGGTGCGTCGGCGGTGCTGGATCGGCTGGCGGTGCACAGGCGGGCGCCGGTCTCGGTGACGGCGGCGGCGAGCTGGCCGCCGCTCCACAACCGGGCCACTGGACGGCTGTGGTCGTGCCATTCGGTGGCGGCCTGCTCGACCGCGCGGCGGGTCCGTAGCGCCGTCGCGTTCGCGGCGATCGCCTCGGTCAGCGGTGGCCAGGCGGACAGGAACGCCTCGTGGGCGACCCCGATCACCACGGTGCCGTTGTCGGTGTCGGTGGTCAGCAGCCGCCGCGCGACGAAGGCGTCCAGCTCGGTGGCCGGCTGGTCGGGCAGTTCAGCACGGTCGACCCGCCAACGGGTCGGGCGGCCCTGCTCGTCGACGGTGACCAGCCGCAGCAGCCCAGCGATCACCTCGTCGCGGCTCCGGCCACCGGCGGCAACGGCCTCAGTGAGGGCGGTGTCGGCCTGGCGGGCCAGTGCTCCCCGCACGCCACCGAGCTGGTCATAGCGAGTTTCCGATAGCTGACCGCCGCGGGCGATGCCGTCGGCGAGCTCGGCCAGGGTGAACGCCAGCAGCGGCAGCGCCTCCCCGCTGGCGGTGTCCTCGACCAGCCGGTCCACCAGGGCCGCGGCCACCTCGATGCTGGCCAGCTGGGCCGGACCTTCGATCACCAGCCGCAGTGCCGCACGGTGCAACGGCCGCAGCGGGTAGATGCCGGTGGGCAAGGTGGCCAGGTCAGGGTCGGTCAGCAGGGGCTTGAGGAACTCCGGGCGCAACGTCGCCACCACCCGCACCGTCCCGGCCAGTGCCGGGCGCAGCAGCTCGGCGAACCGGCGCCGCTGCTCGGGTGCGGTCTGGGTGAGCAGTTCCTCGAACTGGTCCAGCACCAGCAGTAGCCGCCGTTGTGGACCGGCCGGATCGGCCAGCAGCAGCTCGTCAGCCAGGCTCGCGAAGCCGTGTTCGGTGAGCTGGCGGTGCACTGGCTCCTCGGCCCAGTCCAGGTCGATCCTCCGGGCCGCGGCGACCAGGCCCTTGGCCAGCGCCGGGATCGGATCAGCTCCGGGCAGGATCGGCGTTAGCACCCGCCACCCCGGCTCGCCTGCCATCACCGGCACCAACCCGGCCCGGACCAGTGACGACTTCCCGCACCCCGACGGGCCCACCACCAGCAGCACGGCACCACCGGGGGCGGCACGCACCTGCTCCGCAAGTTGTTTGATCTCTTCGGCGCGGCCGAAGAACACGTGCTGCCGGTCGATCTCGAACGGGCGCAACCCCGGGAACGGCGAATGGTCCTCCAGCCAGTCGCCAAGCCCGGCGGAATCAACCGGGCGCAACGCCGCGAGCAGCGCGGCCTTGGCCGCACCCGGATCGCGGGTCAGGTCGATGTGCTGAAGGTCGGTCAGCAGGGGATGGTCCACATCCGGCTCGGCGTACAGCGGCAACAGCCGGCTCCCCCGCGCCTGGGCCGTCGCTATCTCGGCAGTGCACGAAATCTCGGCAGTGCACGAACTCGACGCCACCGAGGCCGAGGTGACCACACAGACCACCGCGTCAGCCCACCGCAGCCGCTGCCGCCACGCCTCCCCGGTTCGGTCGCGCGGCTCCTCGTCCAGGGACACCTCGTGCCCCACCCCGACCAGCCAGCGACGTACCTCGCGGGCCAGCGCCAGGTCCTCGCGGGCGTAGCTGATGAAGATCCGGGACACCGCATCTCCTCGCACTCACTACCCGATCGGTTAGGTAATTGTTTCACTACATCGAGTGGTGCGCGAGAACCGCCTGACGTCAGCCTGGGCAGGTGTCTTGATACGGGAATCCCAGGATGTAGCAGGCCCATTCATCAGGGCCGAGACCTTCATCAGGGCCGAGACCTTGGCCGACGATGGAACAGGCCCGCTCCACCGGATGATCCCGGAGATGGTGGACAGCGGTGCGGTCCCGCAGGGTCACGGTGCCGTCGGCACCGGTGGCGGCCATGATCCGCCCATCCGGGGCGAACGCCACTTCGGGTGCCGAGTCGGGGCTGCCGGTGACCGATCCGGCGTATCGAGTGACGGCGAGTAGGTCGAACAGGCTGCTCCGGGTTTCGCTCTCAGGGTGGATATGTTCGGCTGCCACGCAGCGCCGTCGCGTTGTCAGTGATCGCGTGGACCAGCGGAAGCCAGGCGTGTGGGGGGTCAGGCGGGTGTGAGGCTGGGTGGTCGCCAGGGGTTGCCGGTGATGGCTTGGCGCAGCGCGGTGGCAGAACTCCAGCAGTTCCCGCCCGGGATGTTGGGCGGTGCAGTGGCGTGGCCCGGGCACGCGCGGTACCTGGGACAGGCCGACGCACCCGCTGCTCCAGCACGGCGTTCGCCTCACGCAACTGCACGATCACAGCAGCCTGATCCCGCGCAAGAGCAATCAACTCCTCGCGCGAGAGCTCCTCCAACCCGGCCACAAGCCCAGATCATCGCCGAGCAGCGCTCCACCGTCACGCACCGACACGCCAAAGATCAACCAACCATCTGAATGCTACCATCCGGTGGCCATGCGAATTGCTGGGCAAAGACGAAGGTGGTGGGATGGTGTCCGGTGTTCGGTTCGTAAACGACCCGTTGGCGTCGGTGTCGGAGCAGTTCCCGCTCGGCCCGCCTGGATTCGCTGCGCCGGAGCGCAGTTACTCGCCCTCAGCGCCGAGCATTCGCCCTTGGGTCTGCGCTGGCTGACCGGCATGGGAATGCCCACCACACCTACCGCCTACCGGTATTGCTCGGTTAGGCAGGTGTCGGTGGATGTGGTGACCGATCAGCCGGTGGCACCGGTCGCGAAGGTGGCGTGGACCACGGTCAGCCATAAGGATGGGGACGAGGGTCCGAGCAAGGATTACGACTGGGAAGTCCAACCGGACTACATCGGCTGAGCCGATGATCCTCGTTCTTGCGCAGGAAGCGGATCGCACCGCCGACGGTGTGGTGCTGGGTCTGATCGATCGTGGCGAGCCTGTGGTGCGAATCGACCTGTCGTGGTTTCCGCAGCGGTTGACCCTGGACGCTAAGTTCCGCGACGGCCACTGGCTGGGCAGCTTGTGCACCGAGCACTATGAGGTGGATTTGGACGCGATCCGCTCGGTTTGGGTGCGCTCACCGACGTCGTTCCGGCTACCCGAAGGTCTCACCGCCGTTGAGGCCGATTACAGCCGACGCGAAGCCAAACTTGGTGTCGGCGGGGTATTGTTCGCGCTGCCTGGGGTGCTGTGGGTCAACAGGCCCGATCTGGCCGCGCGGGCGGTCTATAAGCCGCTGCAATATAGCGTCGCCGCCCGGGTCGGGCTCACTGTTCCGCCGACTTTGGTTACTAACTGTCCCCCGACGGTATTGCGTTTCGCGCAAGCATCGCGGGCCGGTGTGATACAGAAGCCGTTGAGCACCAATCTGATCTTCGAGGACGGCCAGTACCACATGGGCTATACCCACTTCGTCACCGACGCTGACCTGGCCGACCCGCGGGGGATGGACACCACTGCTCCGAACTGGGGCTGGTCTATGGGGCGTTCGATCTCGTCATCGGCACTAACGGCGAGGGAGACGAGGTCGTGTCTTTCCTGGAATGTAACCCGGGTGGCCAGTACCAATTTCTGGAAGTGGCCACCGGTGTAGGTATAACCGGTAGTCTGGTGGCTCTGCTGGCGCGCGGGAAGGTCTCGTGACTGTTGCCGTCGCCAGAATGATCTGGCGATCATACCTGTCCCGGCTGGTCGACCAGATCAGCGCCCAGGGTGATCTGCGGTCCCCGCAGTGGCGGGAGGCGCTGCTCGCAGTACCCCGTCACCTCTTCGTCCCGCACTACTACGCCCAGGACACGAGCACCCGGCCCTCGCGCTGGATCCGTCACGAACCCGGCGACGAGGAGAGCGTCCGGCGGTGGTTGGAGCTGGTCTACTCGCCCACTACCCTGGTCACTGAGCTTGCTCAGTACGCCGACCGGGGGGTGCGGATGCCGGTGTGCAGCTCCACCAAGCCGGATCTGATGATCCGGATGCTGGAAGCCCTCGACGTGCGTGACGGGTACCGGGTGCTGGAAATCGGCACCGGCACCGGCACCGGCTACAACGCCGCCCTGTTGACCCATCGACTCGACGACCAAAAGGTTTGCTCGATCGACATCGACGCTGCCCCTATCACTGCCGCCCGAGATCGGTTGGATCAGCTCGGCTATCACCCCACGTTGGTGGCCTGCGACGGAGCCCAGGGCCTACCCGAGCACGGCCCGTTCGACCGCATCATCGCCACCTGCTCGCTTCGTGGCTTCCCCGTCGAGTGGATCTACCAGCTGCGTTCCGGCGGGATGGCACTGGTTCATCTGGAAGGTCCGCTGGGTGCGGGCAACCTGCTCGCCCTGCACCGCCATCCTTCGCAGCCCCGCGTACAGGGGAGGTTCCTCTCTTGGTGGGGCTGCTTCATGGCCCGCCGCACCAGCGCCGGACCCATCACCGGCTCTCCGCGCCCCGTTCGTACCACCGAGCTCCCTACCATCCGGGACACCGCACTTAACCCGAACCAGATCGACGGCGGCCAGTGGTTTCCCTTCCTGGCCCAGCTGTACCTGCCTTCCGGCATTCACCGTGCGGTCTACCTCACTGACGATGACGCCCCGGTCACTTATCTCGCCTCCCCGGACGGGTCGTGGTGTGAGATCACCCGCAATCCTGGCACTACCGGCCGGTACCAGGTTCGCGAAGCGGGACCCACCCGCCTGTGGGCGGCCGTCGAGGCCGCCTGGGCGCAGTGGATGCAGCTTGGTGCCCCGGCCTGGCACGAATTTGGACTTACCGTCACACCCACCGAACAACACATCTGGTACCGGGACCCGGGCAGCGATCACCGATGGCCGCTACCGCAGCCTGGGGGATAGCTGCTCGGTCCGGTGCTGGACTCCGACGCGGCAGGTCGCCGGCCCGGGTCATACCGGGCAGGTGGTGGGCTGTTGCCCCGTGCCAGGATCGGGGCATGTACTTCTTGCTGCAGTACGATTATGTGCCCGACATCGTCGAACGCCGGGCGCCTTTTCGAGAGGCGCATCTGGCGTTGGCCCGTGCGGCTCAGGAACAAGGTGTCCTGCTGATGGCCGGTGCGCTGGTCGAGCCGGTCGACGGTGCCGTGCTCGTGTTCGCGACCGGCGACCGCTCGGTCGTGGAGGACTTCGTCGCGCGGGATCCCTACGTGCGGGAAGGACTGGTGACGGCCTGGCGAATCCGACCCTGGAACGTCGTCATCTCCTAATGGTTCGGCGACTCGGAAATTTTCGAGTTCTCGACGTCGTCGAGATAGAAGTCATCGTCGTAGAGCTCGTCGAGGTAGGGGTCATCCTCGTAGAGCTCGTCGTAGCACACACCTTCGGCGTCCTCGTAGAGGGGGCCGGTCTGCATCAGGGTGCGCCCCGGAATCATCTCCACGTGCTGTTCCTCGATCTCTGCAAAGCTCATTACGTCAGACATCAAAGACCCTCCTGATCTAGTAGAGAAATGCGACTCCCCGTGTGTCAAGCGCAGCACACCTTGTCCTTTTCAGTTTACCCGGACAGGTGTCACGCATCCTTCCGCAGCGTGCAACCAACGGCAACGGGTGCCGGTACGCAAGTCCTCCACCATGACTACTTAGATTCGGTTTCAGATACGTACTCTGCCTCTGGCGGGGGGATGAGCGAGGTCGCCGTCAGGTCGGGCAGGTGTCCTGGTAAGGCAGGTCCGGGAGGTAGCGCTTCCATCCCGTGCGATCGAGCCCGCCACGGGTGATCGAGCAGGCGCGCTCCACCACGTGGTCTCGGAGCTGGTTGAGGTCAGAGATGATCCAGAAGACCACGGTGCCGTCGGCGTTGCCGGCAGCCAGGGTGCGCCCGTCGGGAGCGAACGCCACCGCGTTCACTGCTCCACCACGCGGCGGGCGCGCAGCGCCGTCACGTTCGCCGCGATCGCCTCGGCCGGGGGTGGCCAGGCGGACAGGAACGCCTCGTGGGCGACCCCGAGTACCACCGCGCCGTGGTCAGTGTCGGTGTTCAGCAGCCCGCCGTGCGACGAAACACGTCCAGCCCGGCTGCTGGCAGGTCGGCGCGGTTGACCCGCCAGCGGGTGGGATGGCCTTGGCTCGTCGACGGTGACCAGGCGCAGCAGCCCGGCGATCACCTCGTCGCGGCTGCGGCCACTGGATTCGACGGCTTCAGCGAGGGCGGCGTCGGCCTGGTGGGTTTCCGAGAGCTGGTCAGGTACTGGATAGCGTACAGGTCGCCAAGTCATCTATAGCGCTGCCGGTGAGAGGATAGGGATCATGGAATCGGTATCAAAACAGGCGCGCGATCAACTCTTTGCCACCTTCCAGAGCGAAGTCGTGCACCTAGAAATGCGCGACATATATGCTACCAAAATCGAAACAGAAAGTAAGTAACAAGCAACGAATAACTCAGGTGCAAAGTATCACACGAGAGTCTTTGGAGTAAAAATTCCGGAAGATTTTAATGCCATCAAACGATTCTTTATCTGGCCGTTTGTCATGCGTTTGGCTGCAGCTGCCTCTGGGGACTCGGTGGCGGCTCCGTACTGCCACCACGCTTTACCGGTAACGCGGTCGGTAACGACGAACCGATCCTTAACTGCGGGGCCTCGGACGATGAGCGTTACCGTCTCGCCATGCGCCGTCACCGAATGAATCATACTGTCGTGCAAGGTATACGTGTCGCCAGATTCTTCTACGCGGACTTGGTGCGGAAGGAGAGCCGCCACATCGATCTCGTCAGTGAAGTCTTGATTAATACTGTAAAACGTGTGTGTATATGAACCAGAAAGTATACGGCTAGTATAAGTCCATCGATGATTGTGGGGCCGGTCAAAGTAACCATCGAGAAAAACATGCAGGCGCAATCGCCAACCAGAGGCATCATCGTGAAGCACAAGCTTGTCGAGGATATCGTAATGTTCACACAGCCCGATCAGTGTGGAGTTTTGTGTAATCTGTGCGGCAAGCTGACCGAGTAAACTCCGATCACTGTCCAGCCGGTCGAGTAGCCTTGTTGCAGCCGCAGCAACGGCGGGCAAATCGTTCCAATCGAGGTCGGTCAGCGAAGTGAACAGTTCCGTGCGGTCG
>Ga0187893_10015377_pt1 | contig 10263 bp, 8 predicted proteins | sample MA1701074metaG_FD_139574 | JGI IMG/M metagenome (GOLD analysis project Ga0187893, IMG submission 139574) | White microbial mat communities from a basaltic lava cave in the Kipuka Kanohina Cave System on the Island of Hawaii, USA - MA170107-4 metaG ... | reverse complement strand
CGCGCTGATGCTCGGGATGGCGAGCCACTGTTTCAGCTCGTCGATATACCGGTCCCTGTTCGTGTGAATGAAGTCGATCACTTTATCCATGGCTGCGTTTCGGCACCTCGATTGGCAGTTCGTCCCGGTCGCCCCATTCTTTCCACGATCCGATGTACGTGCGCACGCGTGGATAACCGAGGAATCTCAGCGCGAGGTACGAATGGGCCGCGCGATAGCCGCCCTGACAATACGTCACCACGTCGTGGTCTGGCGTGACTCCTGCCTGTTCGTACATCGTGCGCAATTGGGCCGCCGGCTTGAAGGCACCCTCGGCCGTCAGGTTCCTGGTCCACTCGACGTGAACGGCGCCAGGCACGGATCCACCCCGCTTCGCCCGCGCGACCTCGCCGTAGTACTCCTCGTTGCTGCGGGTGTCGAGGATCACGGCCTCGTTCCTTCCGATGCGTTCCTTCACGTCTGTCCACGTCGCCAGACGCTCGGGATGGCCGGGAACACGTTCTGGCCAGTCTGGGGGCACCCTCGCAGGCGCAGGCAACCTCTGGGTAACAGTGCCGGTCTCGATCGGTTGTCCGTTCCGTTCCCACGCCCTGAACCCTCCGTCCAGTATGCGAACGTTGGGGTGCCCGAAGTACTCCAGAAACCAGAACAAGCGCGCCGCCCGCATCCCCGAGATGTCGTCGTAGACGGCGACGGGACGGGCGGGATCGATGCCGCGCGCCGCCAGGACGTGCGCGATCATCCAGAGGAAGGACTCCAAGGGCGCCGGATCGGTGTTGTTCAGGCTGAAGGCCCAGAGATCCAGGTGCAGAGCGCCCGGGATTCGGCCGTTTGCGAAGTCTTCGGCGGGACGCGTGTCGATGACCTGGAGGCCGGAGGCCGGGGACCGGAGGCCGGAAGCCACTTCTTCAGGACTGACGAGCAGTCGAGCGTTCGCCTCAGTTGTCATCCGATACCCGGCACCCGGCCTCAGGCCTCCTCAGAGCCAAGCGTATCTCAGAAGGAAGAGGGCCGCGAAGAGGTAGACCAGCCAGTCGACCTCGCGGCCCCGGCCGGCCGCGATTTTCAGAACCGCATACGAGATGAAACCGAAGGCGATGCCGTCGGTGATGCTGACGGCGAGCGGCATGATGACGATCGTGAGAAACGCGGGAATGCCATCGGTCGGATCTTCCCATTTGATGTGTGTGACCTCGCGCATCATCAGGGCCCCGACGAGGACCAGCGCGGGGGAGATCACCGGATACAGGGTGACGGTTCCGGCGGTGACTCCGCCGCCGATCATTCGGACGAGCGGATAGAAGAACAACGACAGAAACAAGAGCGAGGCGGTGACGACGTTGGCAAGGCCGGTGCGCCCACCGGCCGACACGCCGGCCGCGCTTTCGATGTAGGCCGTCACGGTGGACGTCCCCAGCCCGGCGCCGGCGACGGTGCCGATGGCATCGGCGAGCAGCGCGCCGCGCGCCCGCGGGAGATGGCCGTCCTTCATCAGCCCCGCCTGTCCGGCCACGCCGACGAGCGTGCCCACCGAATCGAACAGCGCAAGAAAGAAAAAAATGAGGACGACCGGGATCATCGTGGCCTGGAACACGCCGGCCACGTTCAGCTTCAGGAAAGTCGGCGCGATTGAGGGTGGCGGACTCACGACACCCTGAAACTGGATGACGCCCGCCGCGAGGCCGATGGCGGCGCTCGCCAGCATGCCGCCGAGAAGCGCCCCGCGGACCCGACGCGCCACGAGGATTGCCGCGACCAGAATGCCGACGAGCGCGACGATCGTGGGTCGTGACCGCAGGCTGCCCAACGTGACGTACGTTCCCGGGGCGGCGACGATGATGCCGGCCCACTCGAGTCCCACGAGCGCGATGAGCAGGCCGATCCCCACCGCGACGCCTCGCTTGAGGGTCTCGGGAATCGCGGTGATGACCCGTTCGCGCAGACCCACGCCCGCCGTCAGGATGAAGATGCAGCCGGCGACGGCGACGGCGCCGAGCGCGACCGGCCACGGCACCTTCATCAGGCCGACGACGGTATACGCGAAGAAGAAGTTGTGTCCCATCGCGGGCGCGACCGCGATGGGATAGTTGGCCAGGAACGCCATCAGCAGCGTCGCGAGCCCGCTCGCGACGCACGTGGCAACCAGCACCGCGCCGAAGTCCATCCCGGCGGCCGACAGCACCGTCGGCTGCACGAAGATGATGTAGGCCATCGTGACGAACGTCGTCAGCCCCGCCAGGATCTCGGTCCTGATCGTCGAGCCGCTGGCCGTGACGTGAAAGAGCCGTTCGATCACTTGCATCGCTTGTGGTACGAGGCTTCAGCCTCGTCGCGCCAAGAGGCTTCAGCCTCGTCGGGACGAGCGCCTCCAGGATGTGATATCTTTGCATAGCAAAGCTCTATCCGTTATGAATCGGCCATCCATCTTGGACGCCGTCACCCAGATCGCCGAGATCCACGGCCAGATGGCGAAAGGTGAAGTCTATCGCGGCTGGCGCGCCACGCCGGTGGCGTTGTCGGGCCTGGTGGGTCTCGCCGCGGCGTGGTTCCAGCGTCCCAGCCTCGGCGCGGACGACCCGCGCTCCTTCGTCATCTACTGGAGCGTCGTCGCCGCCGCGGCCGCCGCGGTGGGCCTCAGCGAGATCGTGTACGCGGGCCTCCGAACGTCGTTCGAGCGCCGTCAGACGAGCCGCGTGGCGATCCAGTTCCTCGCGCCCATCGTGGTCGCCGTGCTCGTGACGGTGACGTTCATCCGGCTCGGCGCCGCGCTCGTCGCGCTCCTCCCAGGCCTGTGGGCGCTGTGCTACGGCCTCGCGATCTTCGCGGCGCGGCCGTATCTGGCGCGCGGGAGCGGCGCGGTCGCGTTGTACTACACCACGTGCGGGACGTTCCTCTTGTGGGGCGCGCACACGATGATCGCGCGATCGCCCTGGGCAGTCGGGGGCGTCTTTGGCGTGGGCCAGCTGCTGGGCGCCGCCGTGATCTATTGGAATCTCGAGCGAGAGACCTCAGGGGGCTTCCCGGGTTCAGAGAGGGCACTATGACACGAGGACGACGGCCTGCGAGCGGACGTCAGGCACAGGAGTCCGGACGCTTCTCCTACGAACGGCTCGACCGCGCCATGCACGAAAAGGCGCGTTTGGGAATCATGACCTCGCTCGTCACGCGTCCCGAGGGACTGCTCTTCGGAGAATTGAAGCACCTGTGTGATCTGACCGACGGCAACCTGAGCCGCCATCTCGACGTCCTGCGCGACGCGGGGCTCATCGAGATCTGGAAAGGCTTCGAGGGTCGCCGGCCTCAGACCATCTGCCGGCTCACGGCGGAAGGACGCCGACGCTTCGTGCAGTACCTGGAAGAACTGGAGCGCGTCGTGAAAGATGCTCTGCCGCGAGCGACGAAGCGGGCCGAGCGCGCCTTGAGCCTGCCGCCTGGCTGGGTTCCCGCCACCGACTAGGACCATAGTCCTAGTTCAACCGAACGTCGGCCCTCGCGGTCTTACAGTAGTGGTCGGCACCGTCCGCCTTCGCCCAAGGCTACGGCGGGACAAGCATGCGTATTCGCCTTGCCCTCAACAGCCATACTCGCCCGTGCGGCTGCCTTGTCGGTGTGTACGAAACGTACACCGGTGAGGTGGTCGAGATCGTCGATGCACATGGAGAGCACTGCCCGGATCCAACCCATCGGACGGGGACACGATCGATGCCGAAGACCGAAGGCCGAATGCCGAAGAACGAAGGCGGTTAGCACAGTCGCCAGTAGCCCTCATTCTCCTCGGCTCGCCCTTCGTCGCGCAGCTTGAACAGGTGCGCCAGCACGCTGCTGAGCGCCGCCTCGCGCAATTCGGGACGCAGCCCTCGATACATCCGGTCCAGGAGCGACTCCGGCCTGGCCGGGCCTGGACCGAGCAGCTCGAGGATCTGCGTCTCGCGAAGGCGGCGATGCGCGAGGTATTCGTGTAGAACGGACACCGCGTTCTCGATGGCCGCACCGTGCGCCGGCAAGAGGCGCAACGGCTGGAGCCCGATGACGCGCTCGAGCGACCGAAGGTACGCGACGAGGTCGCCGCCACGACCACCGGGAATCACGACGGTCGATCCAGCGACGACCAGGTCCCCGCAAAAAAGCGTACGGCTTTCCTCGTCGTAGAGCGAGATGTGGTCGGGGGCGTGGCCTGGTGTGTGGACGACCCGCAGCCGACCGTCGCCGGCCTCCACCAGCTCGTCGTCCGCGAGCGCCCTCCAGTGAACGGGCCACCGTTCGTCGCGTCCGGGCCATGGCATTTTGTCGAACGCGGCGCCAGGCCAGCGAGCGGCGAGCGCGGGGACGCCGGACACGTGATCGGAGTGACCGTGGGTCACGATGACGCGCGCGAGCGGGCCTCCGCCGCTGTCGGTATCGGTGAGGCGCGCCTCGATTTCGTCGATGTGAGCGGCGTCACCGACCCCGGCATCGATGAGCGTCGGCACGCGGCCCGGCAACAGGAACGTATTGTTGCCGCCGCCGGTCCAGGGACCCGGGTTGCGAGCGTTCAAAACGAGATGACGAATGCCCAATGCCGAATGCCGAAGGCCGACAGTGACTTCGCTCCTAGAAATACATCTTCAGACGAGCGTACAGGAAGTCGCGGTCCGCGAAGCGGCCGATCGCGTCGGCGCTCTCGTCGAAGAACCAGCCAATCGAGCCCTCCAACGCCAGGTTGTCCCGCAGCGTCATCGTCGTGATGTTGCGGAGGAACGCCGATCCGTCAGTGACGTTGACGACGCCGAAGACTCGCGTCGTGTACCGCTCCTGGGCGAAGGACCGATCGGCTCCGAACACCAGGTTGGTGGTGGTCCGGCTGAAGCCGGACGCCACGGAAACATTCTCTCCATTGTTCGTAGTTTCCGGCTTTAGCCGGACCCGCGAGACAAGAACCGTCCCCGACAGCCGATACGCGCCGGTCTTCCGGTCGATCGCGAATCCCGCATCCCACGAGACCCCGGGCGATCCACCGATCGCGTCCGGTCGCGGATCTTCATCCTCGCCGAAGACATCGGCTTCGCCGCGGAACGCCCACGGGCCACGGACCGACTCGAAGTCACCCGACACCATCGTAAAGCGGGGAAACCGTTCGACCAGCCGCAGGCGAGCGCCATCCGGTTCGGCCCCAATGGCGCCGAAAGGGCGGAACCCGCGGTACGCCGCGAGCGCATAGTCCAGGCGCCGCACGGTTCCGCTGAAGCGGACGCCTCCCTGACCGTTCTCGAGCGTCTTCGCCGGCTCGCGCGATTCGACGCCCGCCGGGCGCAGATTGAACGGCGAGGTCGGCTCATCCAGTTGATCGAAGCGGCCGCGGCGGAAAAACGGGACGTAGACCCCTTCGAGCACGGCCCCCTCCCTGATGAACCAGCGCGCGCGAACGAGCCCGACGGGCAGCCGTGCGTCGCCGCGGCCCTCGAAAAAGAAGCGCGACACGTCGAGCGGATTGACGACGTCGCCCGGCTGCAGCTCGTCGAGCCGCCCCCACACGACCCGCCCCAACCCGACTTCAACGTTAGCGCGATCGAAAGTCAGCGCGATCAACGCATCCTGCGGTTTCAGAATCGCGTCGTGCACGCTTGAGCCGCGATCGGCGGCGAGACCATCGGCGTAGCCGGACACGGTGAGCTCGACAAGGCTGGACGTCCGCACGGCCAGCGCGCCGAAGATCCGCGCGCGCAGCTCGGTCGCGAACGGCTCGACCGACGGCAGTTGGTCGAGCATGAGCGTGGCGTAACCATCGAGCCGAGGCTGTGCAGATGCGGGAGCGGCGGCGAGCCCGAGAGTTACCAGGACACGGAGGCAAGGGAGGACACGGAGAGTGACGAACACGGAGACACGGAGAAAACGGAGACGATTCATGTACCCGTTTTTCTCTCCGTGAACTCCGTGCCTCCGTGTTGATCTTTCTCCGTGACCTCCGTAACCTCCGTGACCCGGGGCGCGAACAGCCGCGGCGCCAGCTTGATGGTCGCCGGCAGGACGAACACCTCCGCGAGGAAGGCGACCGCCATCGTCAGCGCGAGCAGTCCGCCGAACCAGGCGGTCGGCTTGTAGGCCGAGAGCATCACCGTCGCGTACGCGCAGGTGTTGATGAAGGCCGTCGTCAGTGACGCTCTTCCCTCGAGAACCGTCGCGGTCTCGATGGCTTCGTCGATGCCGGCGCCGGCTGCCGTCTCGCGACGGAAGCGGTTGATGAAGTGAATCGTGTCATCGTCTACGATCCCGAGGGCCACGCTCGCGACCATGATGGTGGCGATGTTCAGTGAGATGTCGAGCCAGCCCATGAGGCCGAGCACCGCGATGACCGGGAATAGGTTCGGCACAATCGCGAGCAGCCCGAACCGCGCCGAGCGGAACACGAGGAAGATCACACCGAAGACCGTGACGAACGCCGTGGCGAACGAGCTGAGCTGCGACACGACCAGATAGTGATCGAGGGCGCTGAACAGCTTTCCCGAACCCGTGGCGGTCGGCCGGATGCCGGAGTCGGCGAAGATATCCCGAGCGATCGCTTCGGCGCGCGCGATCTCGTCGTAAAGCACGTCGGAGCTCATCGACATGAACTTGACCGAGACCCGCGCCTTTGAAAAGTCGCTGGACACCATCCGCTCCAGCTCCGTCCGCCCGTCATCGGACATCGCGAACAGAAACAACTCCTGCGCGATCAGGTTGGCGTCGGCCGGCACGACCGCCGCGGTCGGCGCCCCGCCATGCAGCTCGCGGTTGATCCGCTTGACGTAGTCGGCGGGAGACGTGACCTTCCTTACGAACGGCAGCTGCGAGAGCTCCACCGCGAGCAAATCCATCCGCCGCAGCGCTTCCGGCGTCTTCATGGAGTCGGGCGGCCCCTCGAGAAAGAACTGGAAGCTGTACACCCCCGCCAGCTTTCTATCGATGACGCGCGCCGAGCTGCCGAGAGGATGATCCTCCGCGAAGAAATTGATGTGGTTGGTATCCACCCGCAGCCGTGGAACCCCGGCGACGGCGGCGATCAGGATGGCCAGGGATATCGCCAGCACCTGCCGGGGCCGCCCGCTCGAAAACCGGGCGATCGCGCGCATCGGGCGGACGAGCCACGCTTCATGCGGCGCCACGGTCGTCTCCGGCTTCATCCACGCGAGCAGCGTCGGCATGAACGCGATCGACAGCGCGAAGTCCACCATGATCCCGACGGCCGAACCGACGCCGAACTGCCGCACGGCGACGACGCTGCTCGTCGCGAGCGACAGCATGCCGAGCGCGGTCGTACCGCTCGCCCCCAGGAGCGGCGCAAGGAGGTGGCGGATGGTCCGCTTGAACGCCTGCTCCGGATTGGCGTTCCGCCTCACGTGCTCGAAGTGCTGCATGATGTGCACGTCGTCCGCGATCGCAAGAACGACGATGAGAGGCACGATCATGCTGGACAGCACGTTGTAGGTGAATCCCAGCAGCGAGTACAGACCGAGCGTCCACACGATGCTGAGGCTGACCGCCACCATCGTGAGCACGGTTCGACGGACAGACCGGAACATCAAGTAGATCGCGCCGAACGTCAGCGCGAAGATCGGCGGGATGAAGGTGCGCTGGTTGTCCAGGGTGACGCGGTTGTAGGACTCGCTGATCTCGATGCTGCCGTTGAAATGGGCGCGCAGGCCGATCGGCAGACGCCGCTCCACGACCGCGCGGATCTCCTCCAGGACGCCGGCACGCACGGCATCGATGCGATCCTCGTCGAAGCTGACGAGGATGGCGGCGGTCCGGCCGTCCTCTGACACGAGGTCGCCGCGAATCAGGGCGTCGTTCAGAGCGCGGGTTCGGATCTGGTCCGGCTGAAGCCGGACGCTACGAGTCTCGTGCGTAGAGTCCGGCTTCAGCCGGACCTCATGCGGGATCAGCGGTTCGACCTCGAGCCCGCCGTCATCCCCCTCACCTGCCGGCGTCGCCGTCACGAGCGTCGCGGTGCCGAGGCTGTTGACGTGCTCCACCGTCCGTACCTGCTGGAGCTCGTCGGACAGCTCGTCGATGAAGCGCAGACGCTCTTCGGTGAAGATGCCGGCCGCCGCGTCCGCGGCATCCGGGGCCACATCGAGCGCGATGATGAGCGTCCGCGTCCCGCCGAATTCCTCGCGGAAGCGGTCGTACTCCCGGTAGATCGGGTCCGCCTTCGAGAACCACGCGGTGATGTCGTTGTCGATCTTGGTGAAGTCCGCGCGCGGCGCCAGGAAACCGGCGCCGAGGACGATGCCGATCGTCAGCCACCACCGGAAGGCCCAGAGGAAGTCAGCGACCCGGCTGGCCATGCGGACGGGTTCCGGCCTCCGGCCTTCGGCCGCCTTCGCGACCGTCGATCGCGCTGGTCGCTTCGGCGAGCCTAGCCGAAGCTCGCCTGCAGACGCCTGCGAGCGGAGGCTGGCCTTCGGCATTCGGCATTCTTTCGAGCACCCGCCGGCTGAAGTCCGCCTCGGTCAGACCAATGTTGTAGTCAATCTTTTCGATGGCGAGGTCGGTGCGCGTGTCGCTGAGATCGTCCGCCATCGTCGAGACGAGCACCGTCCAGATCCCTTCGACACGCTCCAGCTTGCGAACCGTGTACGACTTCTGGCGCTCGTCACGGCGGTTGAAGATCTCCGCCCCGACGACGACGAAGGACTCTTTGATGACGAGCGTGATGACTCGAGGAAACGTGGCGCGGGGGTCCTTGCGACGGGACTCGAGGCTATATGCAGGAAGGGGGCGCCCATCCGGAGAGGTCCAGGTCGCGTTCTCGTCGGCGAAGCGGTACGTGTAATCGTCAAATTCGCGGCCGCCGATGTCTTCGTAGGTGAAGTCCGTGCCGACAAAGCTCTCTTGCGTTTCCTCCCCCGAGATCCGCCGGACGCGGCCGAGCGACGGCAGGTAGAGAAAGCGCTCGTCGTCAGTGCCGGGATGCTCCCAGACGAGAAAGCCGGTGCCCTTGATGTCATTCGGATACGTGAAGCGGACCAGAATGCGGTCCCCTTCGGTCCCCCCCTCCCGCGCGGAGAGCTCGAGCCCTCGCTCACGGGCGCGGCCGCGGCGATCGACGAGGCGCATGCGGAGAAGGGCGCGGGAATCGCGGCCGGTGTCGCGATCCTGGACGGATCGGGCGACCTGCTCTGGCGACAGCGGGGCCGCGCCAAGAATGCCGAAGGACGAAGGCCGAATGCCGAAAGAGAGGGCGCTCGCGGCGCACAGAGTCAGACCGGCGCGGGCGATGCGCATAATGTGAAGTATTTCACAAATGGCACCCTGCGCACCCTGCGCACCCTGAGCACCTTGAGCACCCTGAGCACCCTGATAGGATCGCGACATGCCCGTGCTCATCTTCGGCAAGGACACGTGACCCTACACGGAAGCCGCCCGTGAGGACTACGCCCGGCGGCACGTTCCGTTCGAGTATCTCGAGGTCAAGAAGACCGCCGCGAACCTCGAGCGGATGCTTCAGTTCACGAAAGGCCAGCGCCGCGTGCCGGTCATCGTCGAGGACGGCGCCGTGACGATCGGTTTCGGCGGCACGTGAGGTGTGTGATCGCGGCCCGTGTGGCCGCCTCGATGGTATTCTGAGGAACCTCACGGCATGGCTGAGACGTTTACTCCCGACGAACGCGCTGCGCTCGCGCCGTACTTCACGACCCTCGAGGGTCCGGTCTTCGCGCTGGTCAACCTGCCCGAAACGGTCAAGGGCGCGCTGTTCGCGCGATACTCTCGGTCGCCAAAGTCACTCCGACGTCTGTTTCTCGACGAATTTCTCCCGAAGCTTTCGACGTCGGACCCATCCGCGGAATCCTCGACATCCGTGGCTCCGTCGGAATCCGCGCAATCCGCGGCCGTGGCGCGCGCAGAGCAGCTCTACGACCGGGTCTTCAACGAGTACGGAGATGATTCTGTCGCGCAGCTGGGCGGCGTGCACCTCGCGTGCGAGGACGCATCGAACGTTCTGACCAAGCTCGTCGAGTGGGGACGTCTGATGGCGTATCTCGAGCAGTCCACGCGGTACATCGCCTACACGCAGCAGCGCGAGGGACGGTGGCGCTACCACGTGCCGGGCGAGCTCGACGAGCGCCCTCGTCTGCGGGCTCAATACGTGGTCACGCTCGACGAAGCATTTGCCGTCTACGCGCGCTGGATCGAGCCGATGCAGGCGCACTTCCGCGCGCGCGTTCCGAAAGCACCAGAGGATTCCGACGTCGTTTTCCGATCGGCGATCAAGGCGAAGGCGCTCGACACGCTGCGGGGCCTGCT
>Ga0187893_10015376_pt1 | contig 10263 bp, 8 predicted proteins | sample MA1701074metaG_FD_139574 | JGI IMG/M metagenome (GOLD analysis project Ga0187893, IMG submission 139574) | White microbial mat communities from a basaltic lava cave in the Kipuka Kanohina Cave System on the Island of Hawaii, USA - MA170107-4 metaG ... | reverse complement strand
TGTTTTGTCTGGCTGGCGTAGCTCAGTCCGGTAGAGCAGCTGACTTGTAATCAGCCGGTCGGGGGTTCAAATCCCTTCGCCAGCTCCATCTGGGCGGTCCACGGACTTTATCGCGGGCGCAATCACACATATCAGCGCGCGAAGTGATGGCGAGGTTGCGGAGCGGTCAAACGCAGCAGACTGTAAATCTGTCGCCCTAGCGGCTTCGGAGGTTCGAATCCTCCCCTCGCCACCAGCCTTCGGTCCGCCGAAGAGTGGTGTGGAGGAGCCACACGGAGGCGACCTTCGACTAGGCAGGCTTCGAGGGCGATGGACATTGTAAGCCGAAGTCGCGCCGAAGCGGCGAGTCGGCTTAAGCGTCGCGAACGAGCGGAAGCGAGTGAGCCGCGCGAGCGGAGCGGGGATCGCGGGGTCCCCGCGAGCGAGCGCGCCGGGGGGTCTGGCGGGGCGAAGCCCCCCAGTAGAGAACGAAGGCGGGAGTAACTCAGTGGTAGAGTCACAGCCTTCCAAGCTGTTGGTCGCGGGTTCGATCCCCGTCTCCCGCTCCATGTTTATCCGGGGGACTAGCGTCCCCCGGACCCCCTCACGCCGTCGCTCGCGGGGCCCCGTTCGCCCCGCTCCGCTCCGGCGATTGCGCGCCTCCGGCGCGCGTGAGGGCAGCGAACGAGCGTTGCGAGTGAGCCGCGCGAACGGAGTGGGGCGAAGGGGCCCCACGAGTGAGCGCGAAGGGGGGTCTGGCGGGGCGAAGCCCCCCAGCCAAGGAAGCCAGGCCGATGTAGCTCAGTTGGCAGAGCGCGTCCTTGGTAAGGACGAGGTCACCGGTTCGATCCCGGTCATCGGCTCCAGCCTTCGCTCACGCTTGCCAAAGACGAGCGTGAGCTACGGCTGGCAAGCCATGCGAAGGCTGCGCGCCGAAGCTCGCGGGACTTGGCAGGCGAGCGAAGGCGGGCTGGTTTAGGGGTAACGAGATCACAACGCGAGAGAGGCGATGGCGAAGGAAAAATTCGATCGGTCGAAGCCGCACGTGAACGTGGGGACCATCGGGCACATCGACCACGGGAAGACGACCTTGACGGCGGCGCTGACGAAGGTGGCGGCCGACAAGGGGTGGGCGAAGTTCGTGCCGTATGACGAGGTGGCGAAGGCGTCGGAGTCGCAGGGGCGGCGGGACGAGACGAAGATCCTGACGATCGCGACGAGCCACGTGGAGTATTCGACGCCGAACCGGCATTACGCGCACGTGGACTGCCCGGGGCACGCCGACTACATCAAGAACATGATCACGGGCGCGGCGCAGATGGACGGGGCGATTCTGGTGGTGTCGGCGGTGGACGGGCCGATGCCGCAGACGCGGGAGCACGTGCTGCTGGCGCGGCAGGTGAACGTGCCGTATCTGGTGGTGGCGCTCAACAAGGTGGACGCGGTCGACGACCCGGAGCTGCTGGACCTGGTGGAGCTGGAAGTGCGGGAGCTGCTGAAGAGTTATCAGTTCCGGGGGGACGACATTCCGGTGATCCGGGTGTCGGCGCTGAAGGCGCTGCAGGGGGACAAAGAGGCGGTCGACGGCGTGATGAAGCTGATGGAAGCGCTCGACAGCTACATCCCGCTGCCGCAGCGCGAGGTGGACAAGCCGTTCCTGATGCCGATTGAGGACGTGTTCTCGATCTCGGGGCGCGGGACGGTGGTGACGGGGCGGGTGGAACGGGGGAAGGTGAAGGTCGGGGAAGAGATCGAGATTATCGGGTTCCGGCCGACGCAGAAGAAGGTGGTGACCGGGGTGGAGATGTTCCGGAAGCTGCTGGACGAGGGCGTGGCGGGGGACAACATCGGGGTGCTGTTGCGGGGGACGGAAAAAGACGACGTGGAGCGGGGGATGGTGTTGGCCAAGGGCGGGTCGATCAAGCCGCACACGAAGTTCAAGGCGGAAGTCTACGTGCTGTCGAAGGACGAGGGGGGGCGGCACACGCCGTTCTTCAACGGGTATCGGCCGCAGTTTTATATCCGGACGACCGACGTGACCGGGTCGATGCAGCTGCCCGACGGGGTGGAGATGGTGATGCCGGGGGACAACACGCCGATCACGGCGGAGCTGATCGCGCCGGTGGCGATCGAAAAGGGGTCGCGGTTCGCGATCCGGGAAGGCGGCCGGACCGTCGGCGCCGGGACCATCTCGGAGATCATGGAATAGGGCTTGGGGCCTGGGGCTAGGGGCTTCGGGAAATCGCTAGGCCCTAAGCCCTACGCCCCAGGGCCTATAGAGATTCATCGTTATGCGCGACATCATTTCCCTGGCGTGCACCGAGTGCAAACGGCGCAACTACAGCACGACCAAGAACAGAAAGAAGACGACCGACCGGCTGGAGCTGAGCAAGTACTGCCGCTTCTGCCGCAAACACACAGCGCACAAGGAAACGAAGTAGGGCGCTTCGGCAGCGGGATAAAGAGCTCAAGTGAACCCGCGACGAAGCGAGCGAGCGGCAGCGAGCGGGCCGCGCGAATGGAGCAGGGCTCGCGGGCGTAGGGCGCGAGCGGAATGGAGCGGCCGACGAAGCGGCCGCGCAATGAAGCGAGCTTAAGCGAGGCGCCGGAGGGGACCCGCCGCGAAGCGGCGAGCGCCGAGCGCCGAGATTAGGACAGTAGCTCAATTGGCAGAGCACCGGTCTCCAAAACCGGGGGTTGGGGGTTCGATTCCCTCCTGTCCTGCCAAGTTGGCAACGGGAGCGAGCGGAACGGAGCGAGCGGGCAGCGAGCGAGTGAAGCGAGCCTAAGCGAGGGGCCGGAGGGAACCGCCGCGAAGCGGCGGCCCCGAGCGCCAAGCAACGACCACCGGTCTCCAAAACCGGGGGTTGGGGGTTCGATTCCCTCCTGTCCTGCCAAGTTGGCAACGGGAGCGAGCGGAACGGAGCGAGCGGGCAGCGAGCGAGTGAAGCCGCCAGAAAGTTGGGGCTTGGGGCATGGGGCGTTGGGCTTGGGGAAAACCCCGGGCCCCAGGCGCCCTGAGCCCCAGGCCCCGGGAAAACAGTGAGCACGATCGACAACGGCAAGGACTCCTCGGGTACCTGGCTGACGCGCGCGCGTCGGTTTCTCACCGAAGTGCGCAGCGAGATGGGTCGCGTGACGTGGCCGACGCGCCGCGAGGTCTACGCGACGACCTTCGTGGTGATCCTGACGTCGGTGTTCTTCGGCGTGTATCTCTGGGGCATCGACGTGCTGCTCAACAGCCTGGTGGGTTGGCTGTTTCGCACACTTGGGACGGCGTAGGCGATGCCGCGAATTCCGCCGAGCCGTTGCACTTACCCGAGCGCCGAAGGCGCGAGGACGGGCCAGGGGGGTGGGGCCCCATGGCAGACAAAGTGATGACAGACGTCAAAACCAAGCAGTGGTACATCGTCCACACCTACTCGGGTTTCGAGAAGAAGGTGGCCGAATCGCTGCAGCAGCGCGTGCAGGCCTACGGGCTGCAGGACGAGATCGGCGAGGTGCTGATCCCGACCGAGGACGTGGTCGAGATGCGCGGCGGGAAGAAGGTGGTCAGCTCGAAGCGGTTCTTCCCCGGCTACATCCTCGTCGAGATGAACATGACGGACCATGCGTGGCACGTCGTGAAGAACACGCCGAAGGTCACCGGGTTCGTCGGCGCCGGCGCGAAGCCGACGCCGCTCTCGCGCGAGGAAGTCGATCAGATCCTGCAGCAGGTGACGATCGCCGCCGAGAAGCCGAAGCCGAAGTACACGTTCGAGAAGGGGGATCAGGTCCGCATCAACGAGGGACCGTTCACCAGCTTCAACGGCATGGTCGACGAGGTGAACCTCGACAAGAACACGCTGAAGGTGATGGTGACGATCTTCGGGCGCTCGACGCCGGTTGAATTGGATTTCTTGCAGGTCGAGAAAATCTAGGGCCTGGGGCCTGGGGCTTGATGCCGCGCGTGAGCGAGGCATGGTACGCGCTGGGGGTGGGGCCCCAGCGCAAAGGAAGAAATGAAAAAGGTACAGGCAGTCGTGAAGCTCCAGATCGCCGCGGGGAAGGCGACCCCCGCGCCGCCCGTCGGGACCGCGCTCGGTCCGCACGGCGTCAATATCATGGACTTCTGCAAGAACTTCAACGCCAAGACAGGCGGGCAGGAGGGACTCATCATCCCCGTGCTCGTCACGATCTACGCGGATCGCTCGTACAGCTTCATCACGAAGACCCCGCCGGCGTCGGTGCTGCTCAAGCGCGCCGCCAGCCTGGCGAAGGGCTCCGCCGAACCGAACAAGACGAAGGTCGGGACGGTCACGCTGAAGCAGGTCGAGGAGATCGCGAAGACCAAAATGCCCGACTTGAACTGCACGACGCTCGAGGCGGCCGTCCAGACCGTCCGGGGCACCGCGCGATCGATGGGCATCGACGTGATCGGGTGATGGACGATCGGGTGATCGGACGATGTCGTCGGATCATCGTCGATGTGGGGGTCGGTTGAATTGATCGGTTATCCGCATATCGCGCGATGGAACTATCGATCGATCGAATCATCGCGGCGAGCGTAGCGAGCCGTGGCAGGTCGTGGGGGTGGGGCCCCACGACACGTGAAAGAAAGAAGGCGTGGGAGAGCGCTCAGTCGCTCGTTTGGACCACAGGAGAACGTCTGTGAGAAACCGCGGGAAGAAGTACACGACCGCGCGCAAGCAGGTGCCGGAGAAGCCGCACTCGCTCGAGGATGCGGTCCCGCTGCTGCAGAAGGTCAAGTTCACCAAGTTCGACGAGAGCGTCGACATTTCGTTTCGCCTGGGTGTCGATCCCAAACATGCCGATCAGATGGTGCGCGGCACCGTCGTACTCCCGCACGGTCTGGGCAAGAGCAAGCGCGTGCTCGCGATCGCCGGCGGGGAAAAGCAGCAGGAGGCGCAGGACGCCGGCGCCGATTCGGTCGGAGGCGAGGAGCTCGTCGAGAAGATCCAGGGCGGCTGGATGGACTTCGACGCGGTCGTCGCCACGCCGGATATGATGCGAGCCGTCGGCAAGCTCGGGAAGGTCCTCGGTCCCCGCGGCTTGATGCCCAACCCGAAGACCGGCACCGTCACCTTCGAGATCGGTAAGGCGGTGAAGGAGATCAAGGCGGGCAAGGTCGAGTTCCGCGTCGACAAGGCCGGCATCATCCACGCGCCGATCGGCAAGACGTCGTTCCCGTCGCAGAACCTGATCGCGAACGCCCACGCGCTCATCGAGAGCGTCGTCAAGGCAAAGCCGGCGGCGGCGAAGGGCAAGTATCTGAGGAGCGTCACCATCTCGTCGACGATGGGACCCGGCATCGCGATCGACACGGCCCACCACGCGGAAGCGGCGGCGAAGCACTAGTCCCTACAGAGAAACAGCATGGCAGTCACGAGAGCAGAGAAAGAATCGGAGCTGGAGAGCCTCGAGCGTGCATTCCGCGGGTCGGAGAGCGCGGTGCTCGTGGATTATCGTGGCCTGAAGGTGCCCCAGGTCACGGAGCTGCGGCGGCAGGTCCGCGCCGCGCGCGCCGAGTACAAGGTCGTCAAGAACACGCTCGCCCGCCGGGCCCTGAAGGGCACGCGGTTCGAGTCGCTGACCGAGCATTTGCAGGGGACGACGGCGGTCGCCTTCAGCGGGGAGGACCCCGTTGCGCTCGCGAAGGTCCTGACGACGTTCGCCAAGACGGCGCCGGCGCTGACGATCAAAGCGGCCGTCGTCCAGGGGAAGACGCTCAGGCCGGCAGAGGTCGGGGATCTCGCGACGCTGCCGGGCAAACCGGAGCTCTACGCGAAGCTCCTGTTCGTCCTGCAGGCGCCGATGGTCAACATGGTCAGTGTGCTCAGCGCCGTGCCGCGCGATCTGATGAGCGTGCTGGTGCAGTACGGGAGGAAGCGCGCAGAGAGCGCAGAGGGCGCAGAGAACGCAAAGGACGCAGAGGCGACCTGAAAACAGATGTGGCAATCACCGCGCCGAGCGTGAGCGAGGCGTGGCAGGCGCTGGGGGTGGGGCCCCAGCGCACACACAAGCGATTGATAGCGAAAACTGGACTGATTAGGGAGAACAGCAGCAATGGCCGAAGTGACGCAGCAGCAGGTTGTCGACTACATCAAGGGCATCTCGGTCCTCGAGCTGTCCCAGCTCGTGAAGACGCTGGAGCAGGAGCTGGGCGTGTCCGCGGCGGCCGCCATGCCGATGGCGATGCCGATGGCGGGTGGCGCGGCGGGCGCCGGCGCCGCGGCGCCGGCCGAAGAGAAGACCGACTTCACCGTCACGCTGACCGACGTCGGCGACAAGAAGATCAACGTGATCAAGGTTGTCCGCGAGGTCACCAACCTCGGGCTGAAGGAAGCCAAGGATCTCGTCGAAGGGGCGCCGAAGACGCTGAAGGAAGGCGTCAACAAGGACGAGGCGGCGGCGATCAAGAAGAAGTTCGAGGAAGTCGGCGCGAAGGTCGAGATCAAGTAATGACGGCGGCGCCGACGGCGCCGCCCTCGTGCCTGTAGGCCCGAGCCTCAGCTCGGGCGTGCTCGAGCCAGCACCGAGCTGACCCGAAGACGCCCGACCTGAAGGTCGGGCCCACATCGAATATTGATCCGTCCCTGAATCGGGGTTTTAACAGCATGTACAGCCTTCCCAAGAACGTCTACCGCGAGCGCATCGACTTTTCGAAGATCAAGACCACGGTCCCGATCCCGAACCTGATCGAGATCCAGAAAAAGTCGTACGAGCGGTTCCTGCAGATGAACCGCCTTCCGTCCGAACGCGAGGATGCCGGCCTGCAGTCCGTCTTCAAGTCGGTCTTCCCGATCAGCGACTTCCGGGAGAACTCGTCGCTCGAGTTCATCGAGTATTCGATCGGGAACTGGGAGTGCAAGTGCGGCCGGCTGTCCGGGTTGCATCATCTGCGCAAGCCCTGCGCCGGCTGTGGCGCGACGCTCATCGCCGACCCGTACGGCGAGCACGAAGTGCTGTGCCCGCGCTGCGGTCGCGCCAACGAGGCGCGCGGCGACGTCTGCGACATCTGCGGCCACACGGTCGGCCTGAAGCTGAAGTACGACGTCGAGGAATGCCAGGAACGCGGCATGACCTTCGCCGTCCCGCTGAAGGTCACGATCCGCCTGGTCGTCTGGAACAAGGACCCCGAGACGGGGGTCAAGACGATCCGCGACATCAAGGAGCAGGAGGTCTACTACGGCGACATCCCGCTGATGACCGACAACGGGACGTTCATCATCAACGGGACCGAGCGCGTCATCGTGTCGCAGCTCCACCGGTCGCCCGGGGCCTTCTTCCACTCCGAGGACAAGACGCTCTTCATCGCCCAGATCATCCCGTATCGCGGCTCCTGGGTGGAGTTCGAGTACGACGCGAAGAACCTGTTGTACGTCCGGATCGACCGCAAGCGGAAGTTCCTCGCGACGGTCTTCCTGCGCGCGCTCGGCCTCCGCGGCGCCGACGAGATCATCCGGACGTTCCACACCGTGGATCGGCTGTCGCTCAAGGGTGGCGCGCTGAAGTGGGCGGTCAACGACTCGCTCGTCGGCCTCCGGACGGCGCGGGAGATTACGACGGGAACCGAGACCGTCGTGGCGGCCGGGAAGCGGATCACGCAGGGCGCCATCATGGCGCTGCGCCGCGCGAACATCTCCGAGGTCGAGATCGCCGACGCCGAGCTCGAAGGCGCGTTCGCCGCGGCGGACGTCGTCGACCCGGCGACCGGCGAAGTCATCCTCGAGGCAAACGAAGAAGTGACGCCGCGCGTCATCTCGATGGCGCAGGAGAAGAACGTCGAGACGCTCGAGATCTTCTTCCCCGAGAAGGACGACATCGGCCCGGTGCTCTCGGCAACGCTGAAGAAGGACCCGATCCGGACCCACGAGGAAGCGCTCATCGAGATCTACCGTCGCCTCCGTCCGGGGGATCCGCCGACGCTCGACAGCTCGCGGTCGCTCTTCGAGAACATGTTCTTCAACCCGCAGAAGTACGACTTCTCGCGCGTCGGCCGGCTCAAGCTGAACACGAAGCTGAAGCTGAACACGCCGCTCGACGAGAAGATCCTGCACCCGCAGGACTTCTACGAGGTGATCAAGTACCAGTTGAAGCTGCGGAAGAACCCGGCGAACGTCGACGACATCGACCACCTGGGCAACCGCCGCGTCCGCTCCGTGGGCGAGCTCCTCGAGAACCAGTTCCGCATCGGGCTGGTCCGGATGGAGCGCGCCATCAAGGAGAAGATGTCGGTCTACCAGGAAATGGCGACGGCGATGCCGCACGACCTGATCAACGCGAAGCCGGTCATGGCGGCGATTCGCGAGTTCTTCGGGTCGTCGCAGCTCTCGCAGTTCATGGACCAGACCAACCCGCTCTCCGAGGTCACGCACAAGCGGCGGCTGTCGGCGCTCGGGCCGGGCGGGCTCTCGCGCGAGCGCGCCGGGTTCGAGGTCCGCGACGTCCACCCGACGCACTACGGCCGGATCTGCCCGATCGAGACGCCTGAGGGTCCGAACATCGGCCTGATCTCGTCGCTCTCGTGCTACGCGCGGATCAACGAGTTCGGCTTCATCGAGTCACCGTACCGCAAGGTGAAAAACGGGCGCGTGGTCGACTACGCGATCGTCACCAACGCCGGCGGCACGAAGTACAAGGCGGGCGACATCGTCGAGCTGGATGACGTCTCCGACGAGAACAACCAGTCGAAGGGGCGGAAGAAGAAGGGTGCGGAGTTCGAACCCTATTCCTTCTACCTGTCGGCGTGGGAAGAAGACCAGTACATCATCGCGCAGGCGAACGCACAGGTGGACGACACCGGCATGTTCGTCCAGGAGCGGGTCAACGCCCGCCAGGCGGGCAACTTCATCCTCGCGCCGCGCGAGAAGGTGGAGTTCATCGACGTCTCGCCGAAGCAGCTCGTGTCGGTCGCCGCGTCGCTCATCCCGTTCCTCGAGAACGACGACGCGAACCGCGCGCTGATGGGGTCGAACATGCAGCGGCAGGCGGTGCCGCTCCTGCGGGCCCGTGCGCCATTCGTCGGCACAGGCATGGAGTACGTGACGGCACGCGACTCCGGCGCCGTCGTTGTCGCGCGTCGGACCGGCACGGTCGACTACGTCGACAGCCAGCGCATCGTCGTGCGCGTCGAGGGAAGCGATGAAGGCGCCTCGAAGGAGATGGGCGCCGACATCTACAACCTGACGAAGTTCAAGCGGTCGAACCAGAACACCTGCATCAGCCAGAAGCCGATCGTGACGGTGCGTCAGAAGGTCGTAAAGGGGCAGGTCCTGGGCGATGGACCGTGCACCGAGCTCGGCGAGCTCGCGCTCGGGCGGAACGTGCTCGTCGCGTTCATGCCGTGGCGCGGTTACAACTTCGAGGACGCGATCCTCGTGTCCGAACGGATGGTCAAAGAGGACTACTACACCTCGATTCACATCGAGGAGTTCGAGATCGAGGCGCGCGACACGAAGCTCGGCCCGGAGGAAATCACGCGCGACATCCCGAACGTGTCCGAGACGTTCCTCCGCGACCTCGACGACAGCGGGATCATCCGCATCGGGGCCTACGTGAAGCCGGGCGACATCCTCGTCGGCAAGGTGACGCCGAAGGGTGAGACCCAGCTGACGCCGGAGGAGAAGCTGCTCCGCGCGATCTTCGGCGAGAAGGCGGGCGACGTCCGCGACGCCTCCCTCATCTGCCCGCCGGGCATCGAGGGCATCATCGTCGGCGTCAAGATCTTCTCCCGGAAGGGCATCGAGAAGGACGAGCGCGCGAAGCAGATCGAGCAGGACGAGCTCGACATGATGGAGAAGAACCTGCAGGACGAGATCCGCATCCTGCACGACGAAGTGAAGAAGCGCGTGATCCAGATGCTGCAGGGGCAGACGACGCGCGCGGACCTGTTCGACGAGCACGGCCGCGAGCGGCTCCTGAAGAAGGGGACGGTGCTCACGCCGGAGATCCTCCAGGAGATCCCGTACGAGCCGCTGGTCCGGCTGAAGATCCAGACCGACGACCCGCGCCTCGAGGACGACCTGCGCCAGCTCGAGGAGCGCACGGAGCGCCAGGTCGAGGTCATCAAGAACCTCTTCGAGGAGAAGAAGGAGAAGATCCGCCGCGGCGACGAGCTGCCGCCGGGCGTGATCAAGCTCGTCAAGGTGTACGTCGCGATGAAGCGCAAGCTGTCGGTCGGCGACAAGATGGCCGGCCGCCACGGTAACAAGGGCGTCATCGCGCGCATCCTGCCCGAGGAGGACATGCCGTACCTGCCGGACGGCACGCCGGTCGAGATCG
>Ga0187893_10015375_pt1 | contig 10263 bp, 10 predicted proteins | sample MA1701074metaG_FD_139574 | JGI IMG/M metagenome (GOLD analysis project Ga0187893, IMG submission 139574) | White microbial mat communities from a basaltic lava cave in the Kipuka Kanohina Cave System on the Island of Hawaii, USA - MA170107-4 metaG ... | reverse complement strand
TCGAACCGGTTTCGGCCCTCCTGCCGCAGGCGCGGGGCGTGCGTGGCGAGGTAGGTGTCGAAGGTCTGCCGGGAGGGGAATTCGTACTGCGCGACGAAGAGGTTGGGGGCGTCGTCGAGGCGCACGAGCCGTCCGGCCGTCGCGCCGATAGCGCCGAACGTAGACTGGATCAGTGTTCCGGTGTCGGGTGCGGGAGGGCATTGTCGCGCCAGCGGCACCGGCGAGACGCCGGTGCCACAGGGTTCTTCGGACGGGACGGCGGAGCCACAGGATTCCTCGGGCGAGACGCCCGTGCCACAAAAGCGGGCCGGGTGTGGCGGACGAGTCGCAGGCGGGATAGGATGCGGCAGGAAGCGGCAGCGGTGGCCGCGACGGCGGGGACAGGTGCAGGACAGGGACCATGAGCGCAACGCGCGAGCAGATCATCGAGGAGTTGAAGGTCGCGTACCGGATGGAACTGGAGACGACGCTGAACTACGTCGCCAATTCGATCAACCTGGACGGCATCCGGGCGGAGGAGATCAAGAAGGCCCTGCTGGCGGACATTACCGAGGAACTGGGCCATGCGCAGCAACTGGGCAACCGGATCAAGACGCTGGGCGGGACGTGTCCGGGGTCGCTGGGGATGAAGTTCGGGCAGAAGCACCTCCAGCCGCCGGCCGACACGACGGACGTGATCGCCGTGATCAAGGGCGTGATCGAGGGGGAGGACGCGGCGGTGAAGCAGTACGACAAGTTGATCCGCCTGTGCGAGGGGGTGGACTACGTGACGCAGGACCTGTGCATCACGCTGATGGGGGAGGAGGAGACGCACCGGCGCGACTTCCAGGGGTTCCTCAAGGAATACACGAAGTAGACGGCGATGGGCGCGGCGGAACGGGAGACGCGGGTTGAGCGGCTCGAGACGGTCGAGCCGATCGGCAAGCGGGTGCTGATCCGCAAGGACGAAGACAAGAAGCGGACGCGCGGGGGCATCCAGTTGCCGGACAACATGGAGATCCCGACGCTCACGGGGCGGATCGTGTCGGTCTCGGCGCTGGTGGAGCGCGACGACGACTTCCCCCTGCGGAAATACGACAAGGTGCTGTTCAATCCGAAGCACGCGATCCCGGTGGACTTCGAGGGCGACAACCGCCTGTTCGTCGTGCCGGTCGAGGACGTGGTGGGCGTGTTTCGGCGGGGGAGTTAGGGAACGTGGTCGGCCGCGGGCGGGTCGGGGCGCGGCTTTTCGGCGGGGCGGGATTGCGGCCGCCAGACGGTGATCTTCGAGGCCACGGAGGTCGGCCTGTTCCGCGCGTCCCGCGCGCTCGTGATGGCGACCCGTCGGCCGACGGGAATCTGGTCGAAGGGGATTTCGCGGCCTTCCATTCGAACCTGCGTCGCCTCGGAGGCGCGGACGGTCACGGGCTGGAGCCGGTCTCCCGGCGCGCTGCCGGGGTAACGACGGAGGACGACGAGCGAACGCGCCGTGGTGTCCACCGACTCCACCACGCCGTAGAGGTCCGGGTAGGGGTCGGCGAGGGTGAGCCGGCGCGCGAGATTAACGCGGGGGTCGTCCCGGCCGTGGATCAGGTAGACCCAGACGCGCATGTCGGGGCGGACGTCGCGGATGGCGAACGGCTGTCGGGACTTGACGAATTCGGTGCGGTCGTCGTAGCGGACCGTGCGCCGCTGGCGGCCGTCGGCGGGGCCGGTCTGGACGACGATCGTATTGCGGGCTTGATCGACGGCGGAAATGACGCCGGTGAAGTCGTATCGCGCGCGGCGGGCCTCCGCGGGCGGGCGCAAGGGATCAGGCGCGGATCGCGCCGCCCGGGCCGGCGGCGGCGGTTCCGTGGGAGACAGGAGGATGGCGAACGTAAGCAGCAGGACGTGATGGGCTGCGAGGGCCATCGGAAGGGGGATGATACCGCGGAGGTACGCGCGCGGACACGGCGGAACGCGGGGCGGCGGCCGCGGGCGGATTGAAGGAACGCGGGGCGGGCGATAATTTCGCGGGGCGGGGGCGGCGGACTCGATCTTGGAACTGGCGATCAAGGTATTGTTGGTATGCTACGCGGCGGCGGTGGCGTCGCTGGCGTGGAACTGGGTGCGCTCCGTGTTTCTGGTGGGCGGGCAACGGGGGCTGGAGCCGCTGGACGATATCGGGCGCGGGTGGCCGAGCGTAGACGTGGTCGTCCCGGTGAAGGACGAGCAGCGGCACATCGCCCGGTGTCTCGAATCGATCGTTGAGTCGGGGTACCCGGGCCTGCGGGTGCTGACGGTGAACGATCGGTCGACGGACGGCACGGCGGCCGAGATTGCGGAGGTCCGGCGGCGGCATCCGCAGATTGATTCGAACGAAATCCGCGAGTTGCCGGCGGGGCTGTTCGGCAAGCCGCACGCGATCCATTCGATCTCGTCGCGGCTACAGGGAGCGTATGTCGCGTTCGTGGACAGCGACCTGCGGCTGCACCCGCGCTGTCTGCACACGCTGGTGGCGCATATGCACGCGGAGGGACTCGACTGGCTGGCACTTGGGGGAACGCCCGACCTGTGCGGCTTCTGGGAGCGCCTGGTCATCCCGGTCTGCGGCGCGGTGGCGATGGCATGGTACGACCCGCGGCGGGTCCGCGACCCGAACTGGGACGACGCCCTGGGCAGCCCGCTAATGGTCTGCCGCCGGGAGGCGTACGAGCGGATCGGCGGACACGGAGCGGTCGTGCGCGAGTACGACGAGGACAGCGCGCTGATGCGGCTGGCCAAGCGTTCCGGCCAGCGGGTGGCGTTCGAGTTGGCGCCGCGGCTGTTTGCCCAGCGATTCTACGGCGGACTGCGGGACACCATCCGGGGCATGACGCGGACGTTTGCCGGCGGAATCAAGACGCTGCCGCGGCTGATGCATACCGCCGCAGCGCTCCAGTTCGTTTCGCTCGCGCCGCTGGGGCTGGCGGCGGCTTTGGCGTGGGCGTGGGCGGCGGAGGCGCGGATCCCGTGGCGGGCGGCGTGGACGGCCGCGGCGGGCGTGCACCTCGTCGTCGCGTTTCTGCTGGCGCGGCTGGTGTTTCGGACGGCGGGACAGGCGCGGCTCGCCTGGCTGCACCCGCTGGGCGCGATGATCGCGACCTACATCACGATTCGCGCGGCGGCGCATCAGCGGGCACGAAAGGCAATCGAGTGGCGCGGGACGACCTACGGTTTCCACGCGGCGGGCGGTCAATAGCGCCGGACGCAGCCGGAAGCGAGGGGGCGCCGGCGCTCGGTTGCTGCGCGTGCGGCGGAGAGTTTCGGGCGGACGAGGTCGAGACGCGGGCGGTCGCCTGCAACGTGCGGGCGTTCCGGGCGGAGACGTTTCACGCGTGGCGCTGTCCGGCGTGCCGGTGCATTCACTGCCGAGAACGGGTGGACCTCGCCCGGTACTACGCCGGTTATCCCGTGTTCTCGCTGCGCCTGAACCGGGTGCGCCGGATGCTCTACCGCCCGCTGCTTCGGCGGCTGAGGCGGGACGGCTTCGGGCCGGGTTGCACGCTTCTCGATTACGGCTGCGGCGGCGGGGCGTTCGTCCATTATTTGCGGGAGAAGGGCTATTTCGGCGCTGAGGGATACGACCCCTACGCGCCCGCCGAGGGCTTTGGCGACCCGCGGGCGCTGGACAAGGGACCGTTTGAATACGTCCTGCTTCAGGACGTGGTGGAACACGTGCAGGACCCGGCGGCGCTGCTGTCGGAGGTGAACCGATACGCGGCAGCCGGCGGATATGTGCTCGTCGGGACGCCCGACGCGGGCCGGATCGACCTGGCGCGTCCGGAACGGCACGTGAACGAGTTGCACCTGCCTTATCATCGCCACATCCTGACCCGCGAGGCGCTGGAGTCGATGGGCCAACGGGTCGGCTGGCGGCCGGTTCGATTTTATGAACGGGCGTACCACGACTGTCCGTGGCTTGGGCTGAATTCGCGGGCGGTGAAGGTGTACCAGTCTTTGATGGACGGCACGGTGGACTCGCTGGGCGAACCGATCCGCGCGGGACGCGCGCTGCGATCGGGGCGGTTTCTGTTCGCGGCGTTTGTGGGATATTTTTTCCGTTACAAGGGTGAGATGGCGGTGATGTTTCGCAGGGCGCGATCATGGGCGCGATGAGGTTTCAAACTGATCACCATCCGGTGAGCGAAGCGCCGCCGCCGCGCGGCGACTCGGCCCGAAGCCGCACGGTGCACCGGTGTGTGTTCTGTGGAACGCGGTCGGAGTCGCCTGAGACGGCGACGGCGGAGTGCAACGTCCGCGCGCACCTGGGGGAGCGGTTCACGGTCTGGCGCTGTTCCGCGTGCCGGGGCCTGCACTGCCGTGACGTGGTGGACCTCGGGCATTATTACGCCGATTACCCGTTCCGTCGCGCGCGGCTCGCCTGGCCGATGCGGCTGGTTTACCGCACGCTGCTGTCGCGTCTGAAGCGCGAGGGATTCGACGCGCGGCGCTCGCTGCTGGACTACGGCTGCGGGAACGGGACCTTTATTGAATGGCTGCGCGAGCGGGGAATCGCGCGCGTCGGCGGCTACGACCCGTATGGACCGCCGGACGGGCTGGGCGACCGACGCGTTTTGGAACTGGGGCCGTTCGACGTCGTTCTGTTGCAGGACGTGGTCGAACACGTTGAGGACCCGGCGGCGCTGCTGGCGGAACTGGACGGATACGCCGCACCGGGCGGAGTGATCGTGATCGGCACGCCGAACGCCGATCGGATCGACCTGCGGAATACCGACCGATACATCAACGAACTGCACGTGCCGTATCACCGGCACATCGTGACGCGGGCGCGGCTGGGCGAGATGGGCGCGCGCCTGGGCTGGACCGTCGTCCGCCATTATGACCGGCCATACTGGGATTATCCGTTCCTGGGCCTGAACCAGCGGGCCGGGCGGGAGTATCAGCGGCTGCTCGGGGACGGAATCGACGCGTTCTTCGAGCCGGTGAAGATCGGGCGGGCGCTGACTTCGCCGCGGTATCTGTTCTTCGCAGTGTTCGGCTGGCTGCTGGGGAATCGGGCGGACATGACGGTGGTCTTCCGCAAGACCGGCGTCAGCGCCAGTCGGTAACGATCCCACGGAACAGGTCGCCGCGCTGCTCGTAGTTCCGGAACTGGTCGTAACTGGCGCAGCCGGGCGAGAGGACGACCGCGTCGCCCGCCGCCGCCACTGTCCGTGCCCGCGCGAGGGCCGTCGGCAGATCGTCAACGGCCTCAACGTGCGGGCGCTCGCCGCGCGGCGCGGCGCGGATGGCCGCGGCGAGCCGCTCGCCGACCGCGCCGAAACAGAGTACGACCCTGGCGCGTGCGGCGAGGTCCGCGGCCAGCCCTTCCAGCGGGAGCAGTTTGTCGTATCCACCGACGAGCATGACGACCGGAGCGTCAAACGCCGACAGCGCCGTGCGGGCCGCATCGGGCGTGGTGGACTTCGAGTCGTTGAAATACCGCGCCCCGCGGTATTCGCGGACGAACTCGAGCCGGTGCGGCAGGCCGGCGAACGCGCGCAACGCCGGAAGCGAGACGCCGTCGGGCACGCCCAGCCCGCGCGTGACGGCCAGCGCGGCGGCGGCGTTGTCGCGGTTGTGACGGCCGGGAATTGAGAGATACGCGGCGGCAAGATCGAGGGTCGCCGGGTCGCCGAAGGTCTCGACGCGGCCGCGGGGCGGAAGGGCGGCGACGCGGCGGCGCAGGTCGGACTCGGTCTCGTGCACGAACAGCAGGTCGCCGTGGCCCTGGAAGCGGGCGATGTTGAGTTTGGCGTCGGCGTAGGCGTCGAACGTACCGTGGCGATCGAGGTGATTGGGCCGCAGGTTGGTCAGCAGGGCCACGTTGGGGCTGCGCCGGACGGCGGCCGCGTCGTCGAGTTGGAAACTGGACAGTTCCAGGACGACGAGATCGTCCGGACGCATCGTCGGCAGGTCTTCCAGCAGCGAACGGCCGATGTTGCCGCCGACCCATGCGCGGCGGCCGTGCAGCGGCGTGTCCGCCTCGATCGCCCGGCCGAGGATCGCGCCGAGCATGGCGGTCGTCGTGCTCTTGCCGACCGACCCGGTGACGCCGATCAGCCGCGCGGGGCAGCGCCCCAGGAACAGGTTCATCTCGCTGGTCCAGGGGATGCCGCGTTCGACCGCTGCGCGAAAGAACTCGCTGCGCGGCTTGTCGACCGCGGGGCTGACGACGAGCAGGCCGGCGCCGTCGAGATCGGCCGGGTCGTGCCCGCCGAAACGGAACTGCACGCGCCCGGCGTCGAGTTTCGCGACGGAATCGGCCAGTTGATCGGCGGGCGCGAGATCGGTGACGAGCACCCGGGCGCCCTGTTCGCACAGCCAGCGCGTCACGCCGACGCCGCCGCCGAACCGGCCCAGGCCCATGACGATGACGTGCGGGCCGCGCACGTCGGTCGGCGCGCAAGCGTTCATGGTCCGTCACCCGCCGCGATGTCGCGGCGATAGTGCATCCCCTCGAACGAAATCCGGGCGACTGCGTCGTAGGCCCGCGTTCGGGCCTGCGCCCGCGTCGCACCGCGGGCGGTGACGCTCAGCGCCCGGCCGCCGGCCGTCAGCACGCGCGGGCCGTCGCGCCGCGTCGCCCCGTGGAAGACGACGGCGTCCGGTCCGGTCTCTGCCTCAAGCCCTGCGATCGGCACGCCGGCGCGCGACGAGTCGGGGTATCCGGCCGACGCGAACACGACGCACACGGCCGCGGCCTCATCCCATTCGAGCGTGATCCGGTCGAGCCGGCCGTCGAGCGTCGCCTCGATCAGGTCGAGCAGGTCGGTCCGCAGGCGCATCAGCAGCGGCTGGGTCTCCGGGTCGCCGAAGCGGCAGTTGAACTCGAGCACCTTCGGTCCGCCGGGCGTCAGCATCAGCCCCGCATAGAGCACGCCGCGGTAGATCACGCCGTCGCGGCGCAGCGCGTCGACGATCGGCACGAGCACCTCGGCCTCCACCTGTCGATGCAGGGCATCGGTCAGGGCCGGTGCGGGGCTGTACGCCCCCATGCCGCCCGTGTTCGGGCCGCGGTCGCCGTCCAGCAGCCGCTTGTAGTCGGCGGCGGCCTCCAGGCAATAGATCGTCCGTCCGTCGACGAGTGCCAGCAGCGAAATCTCCGGGCCTTGGAGCCGCTCCTCGACGACGACCGTCTCGCCCGCCGGGCCGAGCACGCGGTCGACCATGAGCCGTTCGAGCACAAGCAGGGCCTCGGCCGGATCGTCGCAGACGAAGACGCCCTTGCCTTTGGCCAGCCCGGCGGCCTTGACCACGAGCGGGCCTTCGCGCGTGGCGACGTAGTCGCGGGCAAGGTCGAAGGCGCGCGTCAGCCGCGGGGGCACGTCGCGCTCGTCGACCGAGGGCACGCGGGTGCGAACCGCGCGCTCCTGTTCGCTCGGGGAAAAGATGCGGGCCTCGGCCGTCGGGACGCCGGCGGACTTCATCAGTTGCTTGGCGAACGCCTTGTCGCCTTCGAGCCGGGCGGCAGCGGCGAACGGTCCGAATGCCCGCAGACCGGCGGCCTCGAAGCGGTCGACGAGGCCGGCGCACAGCGGGTCCTCCGGACCGACGATCGTCAGGTCGATTCGCCCGGTGCGCGCGAAGTCCAGCAGGCCGTCCAAATCGTTGGCGGGGATCGGCACGTTGGTCGCAAGTTGTTCCGTGCCGGCGTTTCCCGGGGCACAGAACAGCGCGGGCCGGCGCGGAGATTGCGCCAGTTTCCAGACCAGCGCGTGCTCGCGTCCGCCGCCGCCGACGACGAGAATCTTCATGGCCGCATTCGAACGTCGCCGCGGGCCGCACGCAAGCAATCGGGAGCCGGAAGGAGTCGGGCCGCCGCGGGCTCTCAGCGCCTCGTCGCGCGGCGCCGCCGCTCGCGGAATGCGTCCGGCAGGACGTCGAGAAGGTCGGTGGCCATCATCGAGGCCTCGCCCAGCCGCCGAGCGGCCAGGTCGCCGGCGCGGCCGTGAAGGAAAACGCCGAGCACGGCGGCGTCGAACGGCGACAGCCGCTGCCCGATGAGGGCCGCGATCAGGCCGGTGAGCACGTCGCCGGAACCTCCGGTGGCCATGCCGGGGTTGCCGGTGCGGTTGATGTACACGCGCCGCGCGTCGGTGACAATCGTGCCCGCGCCCTTGAGGACGAGCACCGCGCCGCTCGCCTCGGCCAGCGCCGCCGCCGCCGCACCTCGCTGCCGCCGGGCGTCGACCTCAATCCGCGCGGCGTCGAGCAGGCGCTGGGCCTCGGCGGGATGCGGCGTCAGGACGAGCGGAGATGAGGCAGTCCGTCGCCGCACGACGGCTGGCCAGTCGGGCAGCCGGGCGAGGTTGTTCAGACCGTCGGCGTCGAGCACGACCGGCCGGGCCGCGTCGGACAGTATGCGCCGCAGCATCGCGGCCCGCGCCGCATCGTTCGACCAGCCCGGCCCGACCGCCAGCACGTCGGCCGCGTCGGCCGCCGCCCCGAGAACCCGCCAGACCGCGGGCGGCGCGAAGCGGTCGAGCGGAGGCAGGCCGACGGCCGTGGCGCAGGGCGCAAGGGTGCCGACGGCTTCGAGCAGGGGCGATTCGACTGCGATCCGCACCAGACCCGCGCCGCCGCGCAGGGCGGCGTTGGCGCAGAGGGCCGGCGCGCCGATCATCCCGCGCGCGCCGCCGACGACGAGCACGCGGCCGAAGTCGCCCTTGTGCGCGTCTCGGCGGCGCGCGGGCAGAAGCGGCAGCCGGCGGACGGCGCGGAGCGCATGGGGCGGCGGGCGGGGCCTAATGGTCCTGCGCGACATGAAGGGGGTCGCCGGCGGGAGCGGTGTCTGCCGACAAACGGGCATCGGTGCGGTTCGGCGGACCGCCCCCCACTTGCTCCCCCCTGCCAAGGGCGGGGTTGGAGGCGTCGGACGCGAGGCGCTGTGCCGTGCGGTTGATCTGGGCCGCCAGGTAGGCCGCGCCGAAGCCGTTGTCGATGTTCACGACGGCGACGCCCGCGGCGCAGGAATTGAGCATGGTCAGCAGCGGCGCGAGGCCGTTGAAACTCGCGCCGTACCCGACGCTCGTGGGCACCGCGACCACCGGCACATCGACCAGCCCGCCGACGACGCTCGGCAGCGCGCCTTCCATCCCCGCGACGACGATGACGACGCCCGCCTCGCGCAGCCCGGGGGCGTGCGCCAGCAGGCGATGAAGCCCCGCCACGCCCACGTCGTAGTACGTCGCCGTCGGCTGGTCGAGCAGTTCGGCGGTGACGCGGGCCTCCTCGGCGACGGGCAGGTCGGCCGTGCCGGCGCAGACGACGGCGACGGTCCCGGCCGGCGGGAGCGGGTCGCGCTGCCGGAGCGTGATGCAGCGGGCGAGTTTGTGGAACACGGCGTTGGGGTGGCGGGAGGCGACCTTATCGTAGTGCTTTCGCCGGGCGCGGGTGGCCAGCACGTTGGCGCCGGTCTCGGCCAGCGTGTCGAAGATGCGTGCGGCGTGGCTGGTGGTCTTGCCCTGGCAGAAGATGACCTCCGGGAAGCCGCAGCGCAGCGCCCGGTGATGGTCGACCGTGGCGAACCCCAGCGACTCGAACGGCATGTGGCGCAACTGGTCGAGCGCCTCGGCGACGCCCGTGCGACCCTCGCGCACGGCGTCGAGCAGTTTGCGGATGCGGTCGGCGTCCACGGATGAACTCCCGGCCTGGCCCGTCCGATCGATCGGCCCGGGGGGGCGGCCGTCGGTCTTCCCGGCGATCTTCGCCGCAACATCGTATCGGATCGCACGACGCGCGGCCACCGGCGGCGGACGGTTCCGGGGGCCCGCCACGGCGGATCTCCGACTCACGCCCCCGGCTCGGATTGAAGGGATGCGTCGTCGCTGGCGCGAGGATCCGGCTCGCCCTTGACGTTGCGGAGCAGCGTCAAGGGACTCGCACCCGCCACTTTTGTGATGCGTTGCCCGTCATCCGGCCGCGAGCGCCGCGGCGAAGGGCTGGATGTCTGCGCCGTTGACCTTGCCGTCGGAGTTCATGTCGGCCCACCGACAGCCGGGGCCGTTCGCGTCCGGCCCCAGCAGGCAGTCGAGGAAGAAGTAGGCGTCCGTCGCGTCGACGACGCCGTTGCTGTCATAGTCGCCGCTGCCGGGCTGCGGGATCGTGCCGTAGCGGATGTAGTCCCATTTCGTGGTGTTGGCGACCCAGGCGGCCTTCGCCCGCCAGATAATGCTGGGGGTATAGGAGGGATACGGCCCTTCCGGGATGCCGGTGTCGGCGACTTGACCGTCCACGTACCACGTGTACGATGCCGCG
>Ga0187893_10015374_pt1 | contig 10263 bp, 16 predicted proteins | sample MA1701074metaG_FD_139574 | JGI IMG/M metagenome (GOLD analysis project Ga0187893, IMG submission 139574) | White microbial mat communities from a basaltic lava cave in the Kipuka Kanohina Cave System on the Island of Hawaii, USA - MA170107-4 metaG ... | reverse complement strand
CTGTAAATTTCACTTTCAAGATCAAGACAAATGAAAAATATTTCTCATACCATAGATTTTAGAGATGCCCTTTATTTATTTCCTATAATTTATGTTATCAGCCGTTTTTCTTTTATCACGAAAATATTATTTACAATGTTTATTCAACAATGGTATAACATCATTTCTTCCTAAATTAATTGCCTCTTGAATATCATCACAAGCACTTGAAATTTCATTAATAGCTATTTTCTCTAAAGCACGATTAATCAAAGTTGTTTCCAAATCAAAGTTAAGAAGAACAGCTTTGTTATAGTAACTGATGGATTCCTCATGATTATTTTCCTTTCCATATATGTATCCCAGATTGTAATAAGCGCCTCCTAACTTTGGATTCATTTTGATTGCGGTTTTATACGCTATCTTGGCTTCTTTGAAAGAAGATAATGTTGCAAGTATTGTTCCTTTCGTATCAAAATAATCTGCATCTTTTGAATTAATATTTATTGCTTTATTTATTTTTTCAAGCGCATCAAAGTTTCTATTTAAATCAGCAAACAGCAATGCAAGATTGTATAAAAGCACATCATTATTAGGATTAATCTCCTCTACCTTTTCAAAATAAGTCAGCGCATCATCAAGATTACCTAAATGATGTTTGATTGCTCCCAAGTTCATATAAATAATTTCATTTTCTGGTGATTGCGGTGAAAGTTCAAGTGCCCGTTCAAAATACTTTACTGCTTCAATGGTATCGTTTTTATAATTAAATAAAAGCTGACCCATGTTAAAGAATAATGTTGCATAATTTGATTTAAAAGAGATTGCCTTTTTATAGTCCTCATATGCTAAATCAATTTTATTGAGGTCAATATAAATTGCAGCTCTCGCGCCATATGCTAAAAAGTTGCTATCGTCTAACAAAATTGCTTTATTTATTAATTCTAGGCCATCAATTGGTGACTTGGCAAGATTTGCCAAACCGACTACTGCTTGCGATTCAATGTTTTTATTCTTTTCATTATTTTCTGACAAAGTTAATTTATAAAATTTTTCAGAATTTTTGAAATCATTTAGTTTATAAAAAATCCATGCTTTATTAAGATATGCTACAGCTAAGCTGCCTATCGTATCTCTGTTATCAATAAAATAGTCAATATCTGATAATGCATCTTTATACATTCCTAATTCAATTTCTGCTACAGCTCTTTGATGAATTGCGTTAACTGATTTACTGTTTCTCGTTTTATTGAGTTCAATTATTTTATTTAGGTCTAAAATTTCTTCCTTAAATTTTGCAGTTAAGTCAAAGATTAATGCTCTTAAATAATAATTATGCACACTATCAGGTTCTAATTGTATTGCTTTGGTTATTGCATGCAATGCTAATTCATAGTTTTTATTTTTAACATATTCTTCAGTTTGCTCTCTATAATCTTGAGGTCTTTTGCAAGTGCATAAAATAAAAATGAGAATTATTAAGCAAAAATTATTTTTCATAATTGATTTCTCTCACACATTTAGTAAATGATTCTGAGCATAATAAAGTGACCAGCTTTTGAAAGTATGCCTCATAGAATTATAAATCATATTGTTCCTAAAAAACTAGGTGCTTCTATTCAATTCCAAGCAAGTATGCCTGAACCAATAATTAAGAGAACAGTGTCTATCCAAATAAAGATTGCTAATACACCAGTGTTAAAATCGTCTTGTGCCATAATTGATTTGCTAATATGACGGTTAAATTCAAATTTAATTGTTCCGTAAATATTCATGTTTCCTATATGCAATCTAACCATGATGAGAACTAGCCTCGCGTACTGTAGAATAACTTTCAATTCCGTCCCAACAATGATAATCAATTCTGTGTCGTTACCTTAACCTGACGGGTGATTCGCGACCCGATTGGAAAAATAATATTTAAATGTGTTTCCGTCTTGGTTACAAACTACGAGAAAAAAATGCAATAGTTTGAATCAGTTTCTTTCTCATTATTTTTTATCGCTTTTATTACTTAAAAGCATTCCAATTAGACCGATTATTAAACTTCCAAAGAAAACGTATATAAAGAATTTATAACGCATTTTTTCAAATGCAATGTAGCTGTCACAACCACAAATTGTAAGAAAAAGTAGTGACAAAGTAATGATTTGTAGCAATTTTATTTTCATTATTTTTATTTTTTGACTAAACCAAATTCATTTCACCTGCCCGCTCGCGCAGCCACTGTCAACGTGATTAATTGCTTCCTGTTGCATTTGTTTTTCTGAAATTTTGATTTCACTTTTCCATAGCCTGACGGGGCTACGCGAACCGTCCGGTGGAAAGATAAAAATTAATTCAGAAACTTCCATAAATGAATTTAATTATGCGCTTTCTCCAATAATTTTTTCTGCCGAGAAATATCAATTTTCAATTGCTTCAAAACTTCATAGTGATTCTGGGCAATTACAGAATGCCGGTCAATATGACGCGGACCTTCAATCACCCAATCTGATTTTTGCTTTTTATCAAAACGACATTCATTGCAAATAAATTCCTCAACCTCTCCGTATTTATCCTTACGTCCTGTAACACGCAGCACTTCATCCCCGCTGAGCCACAAAGCAACTTTTCCACAACACTTTTCACATTTGCGATGAGCATCCATCGGTCGGGTAAACCAAACGCGCGATTTGAAACGGAAAGTTTTATCCGTAAGCGCTCCCACCGGGCAAACATCAATCATATTCCCGCTCATTTCATTATCAACGGCATTCTGAATGTATGTGGAAATCTCGGAAACATCCCCTCTGTTAATCACTCCATGCACTCTTCCCGGACATAATTGCTCCGCTACTTTGATGCAACGGTAGCAGAGAATGCACCGCGTCATGTGCAGCTTGATTTTATCACCGATGTCAATTTTTTCAAATTCCCTGCGCTCAAAATCGTAGCGGGATTTTGCCAACCCATGCTCATAGCTCAAATCCTGCAAATCGCACTCGCCTGCCTGGTCGCATATCGGGCAATCCAATGGGTGGTTGATTAAAAGAAATTCCACCACCCCCTTGCGCGCTTCGAGCAATTCGGGTGATGTAATATTTTTTACTTCCATTCCGTCCATCACCGGGGTGCGGCAGCTTGCCACCGGCTTGGGCATAGGCCGCGGGTCCTTTTCAGAACCTTTCGTTACCTGCACAATGCAGGTACGGCAATACCCTCCCGTAGTTTTCAGCTTTGAATAATAGCACATAGCAGGGGGAACAATGTCGCCCCCAATCATGCGGGCTGCATTCAAAATGGTAGTTCCTTCCTCTACTTCGATTGTAATTCCATCAATGGTAACTTTCGGCATATTGATATGATTCAATTTCAGGAATTATTTATCAAATCCTGTACTTCTGATTTCAATTTGGGCAAATGATTGATAAAAATTGACCATAGGGTTTCGTAGTTTACGGAATCGTATGCATGCGCAATGCGGTTTCTAAGTCCGATAATATCTTTTGAATGGGTTAGCTCAACAGTACTTCCCATGCGTTTCAGATTTTGCAATGCTACGCCCATAATTTCAAATTTTCTTTCAGCAGAACTTGTGAATGCTTTTTTATTAATAAAATCCCTGAGTTGTTTTACGTCCAGCAGAATTTCTTCCAGGTCATTGATGGCAATTAAAATGTCTTCCAGATATTTTCTTTCTTCCAAAGTCATTTCACGATAAATAAATCATTTTTTTAGTTTCATTAATGCTTTGGACAAAAAATCGGTTTCTTAAATATTTTGCTGTAATCAAATCCACCTCCCTGCCCAATAATGCTTCCAGCGAATTAATAAACTGAAAATAATTATCAGCATAATCCTTTTCATTTACAGCCCCGAACTCAACCAGCAGGTCAATATCGCTATTATCATTGAACTTCTTTGGATTGGTAACCGAACCAAATGCATAAAGCTCTTTGACCTTGTATTTCACGCAAAGATTTTTAATCGCTGATATATTTTGATTGATTATTTGCATCAGCTCAATTGCACATCTAAATTTTTAACTCCATCATGAGGATTCGATTCAATTATACCAGAGTGATTGTTTTTCACATATTCCTCAAATTCCTTTCTGAAATGCCGGATAGCGGAAGCAACGGGCCAGGCAGCGGCATCCCCCAGCGGGCAAATGGTTTTTCCGTCAATTTTGCTTTGAATATCCCAGAGCAAATCAACATCTTCCAAAGTTCCATGCCCATCCAGAATTTTGTGAAGTATTTTTTCCATCCACCCTGTTCCTTCGCGGCAGGGGGAACATTGACCACAGCTTTCATGATGATAAAACCGCGTGAAGTTCCAGAGATTTTTTACAATGCTTGTGTCTTCATCCATCACAATAAATCCACCGCTGCCCAGCATGGTGCCGGTCTGAAATCCGCCATCGCTTAAACTTTCATAAGTCATAAGGCGTGGTTCCCCCTTTGCGGTTTTTAAAATCAATTCTGCCGGAAGCACAGGAACGGATGAGCCGCCTGCGACTACTGCTTTCAGTTTTTTTCCATTCCGGATACCTCCGCAATATTTATCGGAATAAATAAATTCTTCAACCGGAACTCCCAATTCTATTTCATAAACTCCCGGCTTGTTAATATGTCCGCATGCGGAAATCAGTTTTGTGCCGGTGGATTTTCCCACCCCGGTTTTTGAATATTCATCACCTCCCATTTCGATGATTGGCACAACAGCAGCAATTGTTTCCACATTATTCACCACCGTAGGTCTGTCCCATACGCCTTTCACAGCCGGAAAGGGGGGCTTGATGCGAGGGTTCCCCCTTTTGCCTTCGAGTGATTCAATCAGTCCCGTTTCTTCACCGCAGATGTATGCGCCAGCTCCGATGTGCATGTATAAATCGAAATCGAATCCGCTGCCAAGAATATTTTTTCCGAGCAACCCGGCATCGTATGCTTCCTGAATGGCTTTTTCAAGAATATGATAAACATAAATCAATTCTCCTCTTATATAGATATATGAAATATTCGCTCCGAGCGCAAAAGATGAAATAATCATTCCCTCAATCAGCAGATGCGGCAGGTGTTCCATCAGGTACCGGTCTTTAAACGTTCCGGGTTCCGATTCATCGGCATTGCAAACAAGATGTCGCGGAACTCCGGGCGGTTTTGCAAGAAAGCTCCATTTTAATCCGGTTGGAAATCCGGCTCCCCCTCTGCCGCGCAACCCGGATTTTTTTACTTCTTCTAATATGGCTTCGGGCGGCATTTTTAGAGCTCTTTCCAATGATGAATACCCTCCATTATTGCGATATATTTGAAGATGTTTTATTCCCTCAACTGAAATATTTTTAAGTAACAGTTTTCGATGCATTATTTGAGCGGTTCTATTTTTGTTAAAGGTTGCTTTTTTAACATCAACTCCCAGTTTTTCAATAATTCGGACTGGTGCAATGAAGCCCATTCGATAACAAGCGCCATTGCACGCGATGGTAAATAACCTTCCAGTAAAGCAAAATTTTTAATAGCAATTTTAGCATTATACTCTGCATATTCCGCGTGAAATTGGGGCGGGTTGTGGTCATCAAAAAACATTTTAATCACAATTCCAAAAAAATATGAAATCTTAGGCATGACTCTTTTGTTTATTCAAATACTCCTCGTAGGTCTGATTGGTAATTTTTAAATAAACATTCATAGAATCAATATCAAGCTTTTCATTCCATTCGATACCTGAACCATTTGCTTTTACATTTTCAAAAGCTCCCTGTTCTTCCCATGCTTTAAATATTCCTTTACCTGCACAATACGACAAATCAATAATGCCTTCAACGCCATCATTAAATTTTACCCATATCTTATATTTTTCTAATGCTTTTACTTCCGTTGCTGCTATCATATTTTTAATTTGTTTATCATTTCTTTTTTCCAATGCACCACTCTTTCTCCTTTTTCCCTGTAATCACTCAGTATTTTATCGCATTTTTCAAAAGTAAGATTCTCATGATATGTTTCTCCAATCTGCATCATGGGCGCTGTACCGCACGAGGCAAGGCATTCAACGGTTTTCAAAGTAAACATTCCGTCAGCAGTTGTTTCGCCCGGCTTAATGCCAAGTTTCTTTTCAATGTAATTCACAATATCGTCAGCGCCCAAAAGCCAGCAAGGACCCGTGCGGCATACTTCAATGACACACTTACCGACCGGCTTTAAGTTGAACATGGAATAAAACGAAGCCACCTCATAAACTTCGATGGGCTGAATTTTCAAGACGGTTGCAACATAATCCATCACTTCCGGTGAAAGCCAACCGTCAAATTCTGTTTGTGCAATGTGCAAAACAGGGAGAATAGCAGATTTTTGTTTTCCTTCCGGGTAACGGCTGATGATTTTATTCACCAGCGCAATCGCATCGTCTGAAAATTTTATTTCTTTATTGTTTGCCACTGATTAAACGAATTATCACGATTTTTTTTATGCGTCCAGTTCACCAGCAATTACATTCATCGAACTCAAAGTTAATATGGCATCACTCAGCATGGCGCCTTTAATAATTTCAGGGTATGCCTGGTAATAAATGAAGCAGGGTCTGCGCATGTGGAGCCGGTAAGGAGTGCGACCGCCATCGCTCACAAGATAATATCCTAACTCTCCGTTCCCCCCCTCCACGCAATGATACACTTCTCCTTTGGGAATCTCGGTTTCGCCCATTACAATTTTAAAATGCCAGATAAGCGCTTCCATTTCATTGTAAACTTCTTCTTTGGGGGGGAGATAAAATTCAGGAACTTCGGCATGGAAAGAAGATTTATCTTCAAGCGCATCTATTTTCTGCATTGCCTGCTTGATGATGTAAATGCTTTCCCACATTTCTCTTTCACGCACCATAAACCGGTCATACGTATCTCCATTTGTTCCGACAGGAATAATGAAATCAAAATCTTCGTAGGAAGAATAAGGGTTCATCACCCGCACATCGTAATCCACTCCGGCTGCACGAAGGTTTGGACCGGTGAATGAATATGCCAAAGCTTTTTCAGCAGTAACAGGACCACAGTTTATCGTCCTGTCCATAAAAATTCGATTACGCACGAGCAGATTTTCAAATTCTTTCAAACCTTCCGGCAATTCTCTCAGCAGCTTTTCAATTTTCAGCCATGCAGTTTGCGAAAAATCGCGTTCAAGACCCCCGATTCTGCCGATGTTGGTGGTTAATCTTGCTCCGCAAATCTCCTCATAAATTTCATAAATATGTTCGCGGAACTGATAGACATAGAGAAATCCGGTCATCGCACCGCTGTCCACTCCGATTACTGAATTGCAGACAAGGTGGTCGGTAATGCGCGCAAGCTCCATAATAATGACTCGCAGATATTCCACCCTTTTGGGCAATTTGATTCCGGCAAGTTTTTCCACTGTCATGTGCCAGCCCATGTTATTGATGGGGGAGGAACAATAATTCAGGCGGTCCGTAATCGGAGTAATCTGATAAAATGGTCTTCTTTCAGAAAGCTTTTCAAATGCACGATGTATGTAACCAATGGTGGGTTCAGCAGAAACAATTACTTCTCCATCCATTTTCAGCACATTCTGAAAAATACCGTGCGTAGCTGGATGCGTTGGGCCCAGATTAAGAGTAGTATATTCCTTCTGAACTAATTCAACTTTATCTTCTGAATTCATGCAACACAATTTAAAATGCAGAACAATAAATGTAAAATGTAAAATTATTGTTCATCATCCGATTCTGCTGTTTTTATGCTGGCGGTAAAAATAGCGATCAACTCTCCTGATTCCTTCAATCCTTTGTTCAGCAATTCCTGACTATTCAACATTTTTCTCTGAAAAATAATTTTTAAGCAAATACTTGTTTCTCTTAATTCTTTCAGGCAAACCTTCATTTTATGAATAAAATCCTTTTTTGATTCAGCTGCTTGTGCTTCCCCATAATTTAATGCTGGTGAAGTTCCGCTTCTAAGAAGTTGCCCACCGATATATTTTCCAGCTCTTGTATCAGGCAAATTTTCTTCAATTTCTAAAATTAAACAAGAGAATAAGGTTAATCTATCTTCCAAATCATAAACCCGATGAATCTTTTCATCCTTTCTCATTATACATTTTCTATTTTACATTTATAATTTTATTTTTTCACCTTACCTACCAAACATCTTATCATCCTTATCAAACCTTGCCTGGTCTTCGAGCGGATATTCCTTGCGGAGGGGCCAGCCCTCCATGTCATCCATATTTAAAATTCTTTTAAGATTCGGATGCCCGGCAAAGCGGAATCCAAAAAAATCATACGTTTCGCGCTCCATCCAGTCGGCTCCGGGAAAAATATCGGTGAGAGATGGAAATACTGGCGGGTCGGCATTGGTAAATGCTTTTAACCGGATACGAAGATTGCGAGGAAGGTCATGTAAGTGATAAATCATTCCAAATCGTTCTTTGGCATCGGGATAATGAATTCCGTGACAGGTGGTCAGAAACTTAAAGCCGCTGTCAAATAAAAACTGAATGATTTCTTTAATAGGTTCAAGGTGCACCCCAGCCACGGTAACATCGTACAGTTTTTCAACCGAAATAATTTTTCCGGGAAACTTTTCTTTTAAAAGCGATTCTAACTCCACACTTTCAATAGTCTGAAACATGAATTAAAAATTTTTGGATTTGATTTTTCTGAAAAGCAAATAAATCATTCTATCATTGTATCCCATAGCTGGCAAGCAACTCTTTATATTCCGGTGAATTCCTTCTGCGCAAGCTTTCATTTTTCGCCAATTCCTGGATAAGCATCACTCCATCGAGAATCTGCTCCGGCCGGGGGGGGCAGCCGGGAACATACACATCCACAGGAATAATTCGGTCAATTCCCTGCAATACGCTGTACGTATCAAATATTCCACCGCTGCTTGCACATGCTCCAACCGATAAAACCCATCTGGGCTCAGCCATTTGTTCGTAAACCTGTCTTAATACCGGTCCCATTTTTTTTGCAATCGTTCCCATCACCATCAGCAAATCGGCCTGGCGGGGGGAGAAGCTCAACCGTTCAGCTCCAAATCGTGCAAAGTCATAATGCGATGACATGGTGGACATGAATTCAATTCCACAGCACGAAGTTGCAAACGGAAGAGGCCACAATGAATTAGCCCGTGCTAATCCAACCGCTTTGTCAAGCTTTGTTGCAAAGAAGCCGTGACCTGTGAAACCTTCCGGTGCTTTTGCGATTTTAACCATGATAAAAAAGTTTAATGTTCTAGGTTCCCTGTCTGCCGTAGCTTATACTTGCGTGATGGCAGGCAGGAAAGTTTAATGTTTATAAAACTTAAGACTGAAATCTGAAACCTTGAACTTTTCATTCCCATTTCAACGCTCCTTTTTTAATCACATAAACAAATCCTGTCATAAACAATCCGAGAAAAATCAGCATTTCAACAAATCCGAACATTCCCATTTCCCGGAAATTAACTGCCCAGGGATACATAAATATTATTTCCACATCAAACAGAACAAACAATATGGCGATAAGAAAATATTTTATCGAGAACGGCATCCGTGCATTTTCTTGCGATTCGATGCCGCACTCAAATGTTTCGAGCTTTACTTCCGATTTGCGCGAAGGACCAAGCAAGTGAGTAACGATGATAGTAGTTACAACGAAACCCACTGCTACCACAAACATCATCAGCATCGGAATATAGTCAACCGGACCGCTCATCTGACATTAAATTTATTGAGGCAAAATTAGAATATTTCAAAGGACTGACATTTCTGATTATAACTATTTTTTAAGAATATCACCTATAATAAAAACCATTCACGGATAGTTTTGTTACTTTTGCAGCTATATCTTTAAAATTTTTGTTATGAATTTATTCAAAATGTTATTTGTGTTCGTAATTTCTGTTGCAGCAATTTCCTGTGGAGAAAGTGGTCAGAAAAGCGAAGGAACTGAATCGGAAAAAGCCGAACAAGCCGGAGCGCCAAATGAAATTACTGATTTAGCAGGTGTTACTGCTTATTACGAATGTCCGATGAAATGCGATGGCAAGAAGTATGACGGACCCGGCACCTGTCCTGTTTGCGGAATGGATTTGGTGAAAGTTGATGCAGGTTCTGTCGGAACAGAAGAACACAGCCATGACCATCACGGTGATTCAGCGCATGTGCATTGATTTTTAAACCAATAGACATTATACAGATTAAAAGTGTAAGGGCTTCAAAGTTAATAGCAATAGGTTGTTTAAAATACAAAACGAAAATAGGAAAATAAAAACTAAATGGGGTTAATTTTCCGACATGAAAT
>Ga0187893_10015373_pt1 | contig 10264 bp, 9 predicted proteins | sample MA1701074metaG_FD_139574 | JGI IMG/M metagenome (GOLD analysis project Ga0187893, IMG submission 139574) | White microbial mat communities from a basaltic lava cave in the Kipuka Kanohina Cave System on the Island of Hawaii, USA - MA170107-4 metaG ... | reverse complement strand
TATGAGTTGAAGGATATGCTGGGCAAGGATGGGCCCAGTTTCCTGCTCGTGAAAGTGACGGAGCAGGCTGAAGATGTGGACCGGGTGCCGCTCGAGCCGATCGAGATCACCCACCGGTTCAAGAAGGCTATTGAGTAACGCAACGTTAAACGTGAATCGTTATTCGTCAATCGTGTCTGATAAAGTTAGAAATTCAGTTCTCCTTGCGATTGACGTTTAACGATTAACGGAGAAGACTTGTGATTCTCCTCAACCCAGGTCCGGTCAACGTCACGGAGCGGGTGCGCAAGGCGCTGCAGCGCCCGGATATTTGCCACCGGGAATCCGAATTTGCGGAGTTGCTTCAAGGCATCCGGCAGAAGCTGCTAAAAGCCTTCGTGCCGGGAGCCGAGTCGGATTACACGGCAGTGGTACTGACCGGGTCAGGAACGGCCGCCGTCGAAGCTGCGGTGTTGTCCTCGCTGCCGACCGGGAAACGGATTCTGGTCATCAACAATGGGGTCTATGGCGAGCGAATCTCGTCGATGGTCGGGGTGCATCGGCTGGGTGTAGCCGAGTTCAAGCTGGACTGGGGGGCAAGACCGGACCCGGAAAAACTGCGGCTGGCGTTGCGACAGCATCCCGAAATCCATGCCGTGGCGATGGTGCATCACGAGACGACGACCGGCTTGATCAACCCGGTCCGAGAGATCGCGGAGGTCGTGGATAGCCAAAACCGGGTCTTCGTCCTGGACTCAGTAAGCGGGTTGGCAGGCGAGGCGCTGGACATCGCTGGCACTCATATCTATATGGTGGCTGGTACTGCCGGGAAATGCATTCAAGGATTCCCTGGAGCGTCCTTCGTTCTAGTCCGCAAAGGCTTTATGGAGCGCATGAAGACCTATCCTAAACACTCCTGGTATCTCCACCTGCCCAACTATTACGAAGATGAGGAACGAGGGAGCATTCCATTCACGCCCGCCGTTCAGGTGTACTATGCCTTCGACGAGGCTCTCAACGAGCTGCTGGAAGAAGGGATCACCAATCGCATCCAGCGGTACAAGAAGGCCGCCACATTGATCCGGACACGACTGGGCGCCATGGGGCTGAAGCCCGTTCTTTCGCCTGACTTCCAGTCCAACACCATCACTTCGTACTATCTGCCTCAAGGGCTGACTTACCAAATGCTGCATGATCGCCTCAAGGAGCAAGGGTATATCATCTATGCCGGACAGGGGCAGCTCGAGTCCAAGATTTTCCGAGTGGCGAACATGGGCGCCTTGACCGAGCAGGATCTCGAAGGCTTCCTAGCGGCTTTCCTGCAGGTGCTGGACACAGTAGTGGTCCGTTCATGAAAGCGATCATCTTGGCGGCAGGCGTTGGGAAACGGCTGTGGCCGCTCACCCAACATCGGCCCAAGTGTCTCATCGAGTTGGGAGGGCGCAGCCTGCTGGCCCGGTATTTGGACGCGCTGGCCGGGGTTGGAATCAGGCAGGCAGTCATTGTGGTCGGGTACAAGCAGGATATGATCCGTTCCGCCGTGACAGCCGTTTCACAAGGAATGGATGTTCGCTATCTGGCCAATGAGCATTACCAGCGGGGCAGCATTTCGTCTCTCTGGCTGGCTCGGACCGAGTTGGACGATGATGTGCTCATCATGGACGCGGATGTGCTATTTCATCGCGAAATCCTGCGGCGCCTGGTCACATCAACCTGGCCGACTGCGTTGCTGATGGATGAAACAGTGAAACAGACGACCGAGGAATGCATGGTCGTTGTGCGTGGCGGGCGAGTGGTAACCCTCACCAAGCGCATGCCTGAGCGGTATGATTTCGCCGGCGAGGGGGTCGGCTTCCTCAAGGTGAGGCGGGCGGACACCGGTGCTCTCATCAATTCGCTCAAAGGTCACGCGGATCGCGGCGAGTTGGACATGGAGTATGAAGACGCGCTGCTGGAGTTCTTCGGCGCCGTGCGGGTCGGGCATGAAAAGATCGGCGGGTTACCCTGGATCGAGATTGACTTCCCGGAAGATGTCGCTCGGGCGGAGCGGGACATCCTGCCGAAGCTTGAGTGAGGAATATGGATGATGGATCGTACAGCGCAGCAAGTGGTGGAGGCGCACAGCCGGGCGAAAGCAGACCTTGACGGGTTCGTGGACCGGTATTTTAACCGCAAGGTTTCCGTCCTCCTGACTCGTCTCTTTCTCCGAACCGGTTTGTCTCCGAACGCGATCACGATGTTGTCTCTGCTCATCGGCCTCGTGGCCGCGGGATCGTTCGCGCTCGGTAGCTATGCGGCGGGCATCCTTGGTGGTCTCCTGTTTCAGTTGTCGGCGATCGTGGACTGTTGTGACGGGGAGGTGGCCCGGTTGACCAACAGGCAATCTCGGTTCGGCGAGCAATTGGACATCGCGGCGGACAATGTCGTGCACATGGCCATTTTCGCGGGAGTGGCGTGGGGCCTGTTCCTGCAGCAAGGGTTTGGAGCAGGATCATGGCTTCCGTTCGCGCTGGGAGCAGCAGCAGTCCTCGGAAACGGCCTCTCATTCTGGCTGGTGAATCGGGCCAAGACGCTGCGCGGCCGGCAGGCGTGGGTCAATCCAACCCAGGCCGCCCGTTCGGACTTCATTTTCAAGAACATGATCAGCCGAGACTTTTCAGTCGTGCTGTTGCTCTTCGCGCTCGTTGGTAAACTGGAGTGGTTCCTCTGGCTGGCGGCGGTCGGCTCGAATATCTTCTGGGTCGTGCTGGCCTGGATCACCAGACCTTCTACACTTGCCCGTGCTTAGACTTGCCCTCCTCTTCCTTGGCCTCCTCACGCTAGTTGGGCTCGTCTGGCACATTGGTCCGGCTCGCATTCTCGATGCTGTTACAGGGGTCGGCCTTGCCGCTCTCCTCATCATCCTGCTGCCGTCGGTTCTCATGTATGTTCTGGAAGCGTTCGGATGGCGACTCACGCTGGGTCGGCATGCTGCCGCAGTCTCATTCTGGCGACTGTTCGCGATCCGCACGGCTGGCGAAGTCGTGAACATGACGACTCCGACCGCTTATGTCGGAGGCGAACCGCTGAAGGCCTACCTGCTGAAGAAACATGGCGTGCCTCTCGTAGATGGGCTGGCTTCCGTCGTCACCGCGAAGACCACGATGACTATCGCACAGGTGGGATTCATCTTGCTCGGGATTGCTCTAGGGTTCTGGATTCTAGGGTCATCAGGATCGCCCATTCACGCGGTGCTTGCGGCATCGGTCAGCGTTGGACTGCTGCTGTTCGGGACGGTGATCTTCGTAGTGGTCCAACGGCGTGGGCTGTTCACTGGTCTGCTGGGAGTGCTGCGGAGGCTGCGGATTCGGATCTCCTATCTTGAAGCGCGTGAAGAAAAATTGCGATCCCTCGACCGCACGATCCTGGACTTCTACGTTCGTGATCGGCGTGCTTTCCTCCTCTCAACTGGCACTTTCTTCCTTGGCTGGTTGGCGGAGGCGCTGGAGGTCTATGTGATTCTCCATTACCTGGGCGGTCCAGCAGATCCGCTGTCGGCCATCGCAATCGGAGCACTGTCTGTCTTCATCAAGGGGGGGACGTTCTTCATCCCGGGAAGTCTGGGGGCGCAGGATGGGGGGAATCTCCTGCTGCTGCTGGCCTTCGGCTATAGCGAGCTGACCGGTATCACTTTCGCGCTCTTGAGACGTGTGCGTGAGTTAGTCTGGATCGGGATCGGACTCCTATGCCTCGCGGTGATGGACGCGCGAAATGTGCGAGTTTCGGTGGGGGATGGCAAAGAAAATTAGAACGCGCTCGTTTGGTTTACAAGGTTCCACTGGCTTGTTAGGATACCCAACCATGACAATCGTGATGAAACTCATTTGGGCACTGGTGGCGGGGCTGTGCGCCGTCGCGTTTGGTTTCGTCACTGGTCTCTTCAATCCTGGTGAGAAGGTCAATGGCTTATGGCTGGTGGTCGCCGCGGCGTGCTTTTATATGCTGGCGTTCCGGTTCTATGGGCGGTTTTTGGCACGAGGGGTGGTGGAGCTGAATGATCAGCGCGTCACGCCGGCGCACCGGTTGTACGATGGGACGAACTTTTACCCTGCAAACAAGTATGTGCTGTTTGGACACCATTTCGCGGCTATCGCGGGGGCCGGGCCTCTGCTGGGGCCAGTGCTGGCCGCGCAGTTTGGGTATCTCCCTGGATTTCTGTGGCTCGTGATCGGCGCGGTGCTGGCCGGAGCGGTCCAGGATTTCATCATTCTGGTGGCATCAATGCGGCGGAATGGACGGTCCTTGCCGGAGATCGCGCGGGATGAAGTCGGCGTGATCACCGGCATGGCGACGGCGGTCGCCGTGCTGTTCATCGTCGTGGTCGCCTTGGCCGGGTTAGGGTTGGCGGTCGTGAATGCCCTTTATAAGAACGCCTGGGGGACCTTCACGATTGCCATGACGATTCCCATCGCGTTCCTGATGGGGTTTTACCTGCAGAAGTTTCGTCCCGGACGGGTCGGAGAAGTCTCGGCGCTGGGCGTCGTGTTGTTGATTGTGGCGGTGATGGCAGGACGAGCGGTGGCTCAGTCCGACCTAGCAGACTGGTTCCACTTCGAGCGACCAGCGCTGGTGTGGTTGCTGGCGGGCTATGGATTCCTCGCGTCCGTGCTGCCGGCGTGGATGCTGCTGGTTCCGCGGGACTATCTTTCGACGTTTATGAAGGTTGGCGTGGTCGCGCTGCTGGGGTTAGGCGTGATCGTTCTAGCGCCGACGATCGAGATGCCGGGCGTCACACAGTTTATTCACGGTGGCGGTCCCATCATTCCCGGCACAATCTTTCCCTTCGTCTTTATCACGATTGCGTGCGGAGCAATCTCAGGTTTTCACTCCCTTGTCGCGTCCGGCACCACTCCGAAGATGATCGAACGCGAGTCACACGCCATCGTTGGCTACGGCGCCATGCTGATGGAGAGTTTCGTCGGCGTGATGGCGCTGATTGCCGCTTCCGTCCTGATTCCCGGCGATTATTTCGCGATCAATACGCTGCTGTCCTCCGACGCGCTCACGGCGATGAGCTTTCCGACGTCGAAGGTAGCGGAACTGTCGCGGCTCGTCGAAGTTGACGTTGCCGGCCGACCCGGCGGGGCGGTTTCGCTGGCGGTCGGCATGGCTTCCATCTTCGCCGGGCTTCCTGGTATGGCGGGTCTCATGGCTTATTGGTATCAGTTTGCGCTCCTGTTCGAGGCCTTATTTATCCTCACGACCATTGATGCTGGCACGCGCGTCGCTCGCTACCTCGTTCAGGAGATGGGCGGCCATCTCTACACGCCGCTGCGTCGGATCAACTGGTGGCCCGGCGTGATCGTCAGTAGCGCGATGGTGGTCGGGGCCTGGGGCTATTTGATCGCCACCGGAACGGTCTCGACGATCTGGCCCATGTTCGGCGCGGCCAATCAGTTGTTGGGGACGCTGGCGCTCTGCATCGGGACGACGGTGCTGATCAAGATGCGCAAGAGCTGCTATCTCCTGTTGACCATCGCGCCGATGTTGTTTGTGGGAGCGATCACGCTCACCGGCTCGTACGAGCTGTTTGTCCTGTTCATCGGGAAGGCGGCGGCAGGCGATTCTGGGCAGGCGTTCCCGCTGTATCTGGATGCGGCGTTGGTGAGCGTGGTTGCGTTGCTGGCAATCGTGGTGTTGGTGGACAGTGCCAGGCAATGGTACGGCTATCTTGTACAAGGACGACCCTTCACAAGCAGCGAGGTGGCATTCGGCGCAGGTGGGGCGTCGGCGGTTGGGTCTCATCCGGCCATCAGTGACGGGATTCATCTTCCGTTCGGACGGTGCTGTTAGGCGTAGAAGGTAGAAGAGGGTAATCGTGGCTGATCTGAACTCGTTTGACGTGGTGTCTCAGGTGGATATGCAGGAGGTCAAGAACGCGGTGGATCAGACGATGAAGGAGATCCGGCAGCGGTTCGACTTCAAACACTCGAAGACGGACCTCATGCTGAAGGAGAAGGAAAAGCAGTTAGTCGTGCTGTCGGACGACGAATATAAGCTCAAGGCGGTGCTCGAAATCCTGAAGGCGAAATGTGTCAAGCGCGGTGTCTCGTTGAAGGCCATCAGCTATGGCACACTCGAAGAGGCCTTAGGCGGGACAGTGCGTCAGGTGATCAGCATCCAGAGCGGCATCCCTGATGAGAAAGCCAAGGTGATTGCCAAAGAGATACGAGATGCGAAGTTCAAGGCACAGGCGCAGATTCAGGGTGATCAGGTCCGCGTACAGAGCAAGAGTAAGGACGAGTTGCAAGCCGTGATCGCGTTTCTCAAGCAGAGGGATTTCGGGATCGATCTCCAGTTTATCAATTATCGTTAGCCTGCTGCTCAGGCCCTCCTATGCAAGCCCGCAAGTTCCCGTACTTGGCATCTCTCCTCCTTTTGATCTTGTCTACCTCCGGCTGTGGAGGCAGCGACGCGATTGTCGTCATCGTGCTGCATCCTACAAAGCCTAACATCCTGTATGTCGCCACAAACGATTACATCTTTAAGACACGGGATGGAGGGCAGACCTGGGAGAATCTCTCGAAAGGCATGAGCCACTCGCGCGTGATTTCAATGGCGATTGATCCGGCTTATCCCGCGACGGTCTATGCCGGGACAAAAGGTGACGCTGTCTTCAAGAGCTATGACGGGGGACAACGGTGGGTGTCTCAGCGATCTGGGCTGGAAGGTGTCGTCATGACGTCCGTGGTCAACCAGTTTGTCTTCGACCCGTTCGACAGCAACCGGCTGTTCGTGGCCACCACGATGGGGATCTTCGAGTCTCAGAATGGCGGCGAAACCTGGCAGAAACGGATGGATGGGATGAAAGAAGTGCTCATGGTTGTAACCCTGGCACTCGATCCCAGCCGGCCCACGACCATGTATGCCGGCACCAGCGGGGGCATGTACAAGAGCCTCAACCGGGCGGTGTGGTGGGAGAAGGTGAACAACGGGCTTGTCGATCCTACTCTGCTGAAGTCTTCACGCGCTCTGGGCGTGACCGTGACGCTGGTCGATCCCTTTGCGCCCGACACGGTCTATGCGGCCACGCTGAACGGGCTCTACAAGACCACCGATGGAGCGAAGTCCTGGACCCGCATCGCCCAGTCGCTGCCGGACCAGATGATTAGCGCCATGGTGCTCGATCGAGCTATCGCCGGCGTGATTTATGTGGCCAGCCGGGAAGGGATCCACAAGAGCGAGGACGGCGGGGATTCTTGGAAAGCGATGAACAACGGCTTGACAACTCTGAACGTCCGTTCGCTGGCCCAGAGTCCGACCGGTCCCAAGATGTTCTATGTGGGGACAAACGGCAGCGGGCTCTATCGAAGCCTGGATGGGGGCGATAGGTGGGAACCGATGCCGCCGGTGCGCTCTAGAAACTAGTCTGGTTATGGTCGGCGATTGAGGCTTGAATCGCCGATATTGGGTCCAACCCGGTTGGGGGTTGTCGAAGAGCCTGTCGGGTTCTCTTTCTTTTCGAGTTCAAACCCGAAGCTATAGGGCAGGGTTGTGTCCTGGGTATCGGGACCAATGCGGTTGGGGAGGTTGGTGTCCTGGATGTCCGATCCTCTTCTGGGCTTGAGGTCCTCCCGCACATCGCTATACGGAGACACTGTATAGCCGATGTCGGCTCCAAAGTTCTTGTTGAGGGTCGTGTCCTCGATGTCCCCCCCAATTCTGGCAGGGAGGGTGGTGTCTTGAATCTCCATACCGGTACGCGCTGACTCCGGCGGTCGTTTCGAACGGAATTCCTTCGCGATTGCTTCCTTCTCCTCCTCTATCCTTACACGTGCTTTCCCGGCTGCTTCGTAGCCGAGCGTGTCGAGCTTTTCCATAGACTCACCAAGCCGTTCCAACCGGCTCTTGAGTTTTCGCAGGTCATCCCGCGCGCGCGCGACGGTCCCGACAATTTCGCTGATGGTCCACTGCCTTGAGAACGTTCCAAGCGTGCCGCCGGTGCCTGCTGGACCCGAGGAGGGCATCCCGGCGCTGTTAAATATCCCTTTCTGTTGTACCGACCTCAGGATGTATGACGCCTGTTCCTCTAGGTCTTCAAGCTCATTGAGTGAGCCGACATCGGTCGCGCAACAATCCAAAAACTTACGGTACCGTTGGACAAACTTCGAGGCTTCGTTCTGAATTTCCACGATCTTAATCGGTTCCTTTGCTTCAGTTTTCTGTTCCTTCCCGCCAGCCTTCTCCTCCTCGACAAGCTGTTTACAACCAGGAGTGGGGACTGTCACGATCTGTTGGTCAGGGGTCCGGTTCGGACACCAGTAGATCGGAGGCGGCGGGTTCAAGGGATTGTCAGGATTGAATTCCTTTGCGCCGCTTGTTGAGGGGCTGGCCAAGGCCAACAAAGCGAGCGCGAGGCCCCAACCCCATGGGATATGCTTTGATTCCAGGCCAATCATAGCCACATTCATAGCCACATTTTGCCCACCAGCCCTGCGAAAAGTCAATCAAAGAGGCCAATCACGCGCTCTTGCAAAGCTTCCCAGGAATCGGCTAGGCTGCAACGTCGCTAAAAGAGGGGCAATTCAGCCCAATCACGTCAAGATGGCTATCGTTTACATCGAGGATATCGCCCGCCATGTCGGACAACAGGTGACGGTCCGGGGCTGGCTACGGCATCGTCGGGCAAGCGGCAAGATTCAGTTCCTGGTGGTTCGGGACGGCACCGGTGAACTCCAAGCCATAGTCAGCAAGGGGACGGTTGGGGAAGAACAGTTTAACCAGTCAGCCATGCTGACCCAGGAATCGTCTCTGGTGCTGACCGGCACAGTCAGGCAAGATGCTCGCGCGCAAGGAGGCTATGAGCTGGATGTGACCGGCATCCAGGTGGTTCAGATCGCCGAGCCGTTCCCTATCCAGCCCAAGGAACATGGAGTGGGATTCCTCATGGAGCATCGGCACCTGTGGCTCCGCTCCAGTCGCCAGCACGCGATCTTGCGGATCCGACACGAAATCATCCGAGCCTGCCGAAATTTCTTTGATGAGCGGGGCTTCGTGCTGGTGGACGCTCCTATCTTTACCCCCAATGCCTGCGAAGGGACGACCACCCTGTTTCAGACAGACTACTTTGATGAAAAAGCCTATCTGACCCAAAGTGGTCAGCTCTACAGTGAAGCTACAGCCGCTGCATTCGGCAAGGTCTATTGTTTTGGCCCGACGTTCCGCGCCGAAAAGTCAAAGACGCGCAGACATCTGATGGAGTTCTGGATGGTGGAGCCGGAGGTCGCCTTTGCCGAACTGTCCGACATGATGGGCCTAGCTGAAGAATTTCTCAGCTTTATCGTCCAGCGGGTGCTCGAATCGCGGAAGGCGGAGCTCACTGTCCTGGAGCGCGACACCGTCAAGCTCGAGCGCGTGGTGGCCCCCTTTCCGCGCATCATGTACGAGGAGGCGGTTTCGTTGCTCCAGAAGAAGGGTAATCCGATCCAGATCGGCGATGATTTCGGAGGAGACGAAGAGACGCTGCTCTCAAACGAGTTCGATCGGCCAGTGATCATCCATCGGTATCCATCGGCGATCAAGGCATTTTACATGCAGAACGACCCAGCCCGTCCTGATCTGGCGCTCTGCATGGATGTACTGGCTCCCGAAGGATACGGCGAGATCATTGGCGGCGGGCAGCGTATTCACGAGTACGACAGGCTGATGGCTCGGATCAAAGAACATAAACTGCCTGAAGAGGCCTTCCGCTGGTATCTGGACCTGCGTCGGTACGGGTCTGTTCCCCACGCAGGCTTCGGCATGGGCATCGAACGGGTGGTGGCCTGGATCTGTGGACTGGACCACGTTCGAGAGACTATTCCTTTTCCTCGCATGCTCTACAAGCTGTATCCATGACTCTGTAAATCCCGGCTCTCGTTGGTGCGCGACGTCCCTGATTAGCGGGGTCGCAGAGATGATTTCGAAGAGTCACATACCTTCTTCCTTCCTTTCCTTCATTCTAGGTTCGCGATTCGGACTAAAACACCTGGACAAGCTGCTTGTACGGCCATGTGGCGTCCAGATCATAGGTCTTGACGCGAACAGCATAATTTTGTTGACAAGGCTGCGCTAAGATGTATATTGGGCCCACAAAGTGGGAGAAAGTGGAATCTAATGGGATCCTAAGGGTTAAGCAGAATGAATTGCATGTTCCAGTGTTGGCACATGAAACGTTATCATGGTTGGTCCGTCGGCAAGGTGGTCGGTACCTTGATTGCACCATCGGGCCTGGAAGCCTTGCCTCTCGAATCCTCGATCTCAGTAG
>Ga0187893_10015372_pt1 | contig 10264 bp, 10 predicted proteins | sample MA1701074metaG_FD_139574 | JGI IMG/M metagenome (GOLD analysis project Ga0187893, IMG submission 139574) | White microbial mat communities from a basaltic lava cave in the Kipuka Kanohina Cave System on the Island of Hawaii, USA - MA170107-4 metaG ... | reverse complement strand
TGCCTGTGCAACTGGCAAAAGGAATTGTGCAGGCCGCTGTTTTAGAAAGGGCATCTTATAAAGATATTTTTGTTCCACACCCTGATCTTTATAATCGAGAAACTAAATTTTCTAAAACGTATGTCTCGCTTTCCGAAACATACTCTGATGAAGGTGAAAAATTATCGGAAACAGAAGCAACAATAAATATTCCTTTAATAGATTTTTTTGGCAAACAGGGTCACACAGAAAATATAATAGTTGCCACAAGTTCCGTTCGCAGAATTGCTCAATGGTTAAATAAATTTCCAAATAGTAAAATAGAAAATTTAAGAGGGAATGTAAATACACGTTTGAGAAAATTAAACGAAAGTAATTGGCATGGAGCAATCTTTGCAGCTGCTGGTCTGGAGAGAATAAATCTTCGTCCTCAAAATTCAATAGAACTTGATTGGATGTTGCCTGCCCCTTCACAGGGCGCCATTATGGTGGCGTGCAGGGAAGATGATGCGGCAACAGGAGAAGCATGCGCTGCATTGAATGATGAAGCAACGGCCATCTGCACCAAAATAGAAAGAGATTTTTTAAAGACGTTAATGGGCGGTTGTTCAACTCCTATCAGTGCTTTGGCAGAAATTAAAAATGACACTGTACACTTTAAAGGGAGTATATTTTCATTGGATGGAAAAGAGCTTATTGAAACAGAAAAAGTTGTAGCTGTAAGCGGTGGAGGCTCTTTGGGTGTGGATGCAGCAAAAGAATTATTAAATAAAGGCGCAGATAAAATAACAGCCGCAATACGTAATGCCACAGTTTAAGTATAATATATTATGTACCCGTCCGCTGGAAAGCATGCTTATTTACAAAGCTGCTAACAACAGCATAGCCATAGATGAAATTAATTTTGTAGAGACTGAACCCGTACTTGCAGCAAATGTTATTCAGCAAATAAAGGAACTGGCATCAAAAAAAATTACGGCTGTATTCACCAGCATGAATGCGGTAGATGCTGTTACAAGTCAGTTGACATCTGTGCCTGACTGGAATATTTACTGCGTTGGCGGGATGACCAAAGAAACCGTTTTTAATTTCTTTGGAGTGAATGCTGTTAAAGGAACAGGAAAGAATGCAAAAACACTTGCAGAAAAAATTATTCTTTCAGGCAATATCAAAGAGGTTGTTTTTTTCTGCGGCCTGCAAAGGCTTGATGAACTGCCCGAAACATTAAGGGCCAATGATATAAAGGTTGATGAGATTGTAGTTTATACCACAACGCTCATTCCAAATTTTATCACGAAAGATTATGATGGCATTCTTTTCTTCAGCCCGAGTGCAGTGCACAGTTTTTTTTCAGACAACACTATTGCAACAAGTGTGGTATTGTTTTCCATAGGCAATACTACTACTGCAACGATAAAAACATATTGCACCAACAAGGTTATTACCAGCGAATGGCCGGGAAAAGAAAACATGATTGATAAGGTATTGGAATATTATAAACAGTGAGTGGTGAGTAGTGAGTTATGGTCCCGGCTTTATATCTGTGGCCATCTTCGTTGCGTCGCACTCTTGTACTGTTGAATATATAGCAGCAATGCGAAGTAAAAATGCCCAACGAATTTTATTCACGATTGACAATTGACGATTTACGATTATGTCAGATTTAAAGAACGATTTATTACTGCGAGCACTTAGAGGCGAACAAACAGAACGCACACCTGTATGGATGATGCGGCAGGCAGGCAGGTATTTGCCTGAATACAGGGCACTTAGAGAAAAGTATGGTTTCTTTGAAAGATGCCAGACACCTGAACTTGCCTGCGAAATAACCATTCAGCCGGTTGATATAGTTGGCGCAGATGCAGCTATATTATTTTCAGATATACTTGTTGTACCACAGGCAATGGGTTTGGAAGTACAGCTTATAGAAAATAAAGGTCCCATACTTCCTGACCCAATTCAAACTGTCACTGATTTAAATCGTGTACGTGTTCCTGATGTGCATGAAACACTCGGTTATGTTTTTGATGCCATTAAGCTTATTAAACAGGAACTAAATGGTCGTGTACCTTTGATCGGTTTTGCAGGCGCATCATGGACATTGCTTTGTTATATGGTACAAGGCAAAGGTTCCAAAACATTTGATGAAGCAAAAGCATTTTGTTACCGGCAACCGGAGCTTGCACACCAGCTATTACAAATGATAACAGATACAACCATTGCATATTTAAAAGCACAGGTTGCCGCAGGCGCGGATACGGTGCAAATATTTGATAGCTGGGGTGGTTTATTAAGCCCGCAGGATTTTGAAAATATATCATTGAAATATATACGCCAGATTGTTGCTGCATTAAAAGACGAAGTGCCGGCGATCATTTTTGCAAAAGGTGCATGGCATAGTTTGGAATCAATGGCAGCTACCGGTGCACATGGCCTGGGTATTGACTGGTGCATACCCCCACAATTAGCAAGGCAATTTGCAGGAAACAATATAACACTGCAGGGAAATTTTGATCCGGCTAAATTATTATCACCGATACCTGTTATACAAAAAGAAGTAAGAGAAATGCTGCAGGCATTTGGACCGGGCAGGCATGTGGCTAATTTGGGTCATGGTATATTACCGAATGTTCCTGTTGATCATGCAAGGGCGTTCATTGATACCATAAAAACATTCGAATGGAAGTAACAGCAGCATAAAGTTCAACAGCAGAAGTGTGCGACGCAAGCAAAGCAGATAAAAGTTATATCGCCCGGCTCCAAAAAATCTTCTTCATGAGCAGCAGCATATTTTAAATATAAAGTTATTGCCACCTTTATAAAAACAAAAATTATGCATGTAAAAAATACCTGGATACATTTTATTCATCAGTTGCAGGATGATATTTGTGCCGCATTGGAAGCATGCGATGGCAAAGCAAAGTTTATTGAAGATAAATGGGAGCGCGGTGAAGGTGGCGGCGGCATTACCCGTGTAATCTCAAATGGTAATGTGTTTGAGAAAGGTGGTGTAAATACTTCTGTTGTATATGGTAATGTATCCAATGAAATGCGCAACCAGTTGAAAATATTTGGTTCAACCTGGTTTGCCTGTGGCTTGTCGCTGGTGATACATCCCTTAAATCCGATGGTACCAACCGTGCATTGCAATTACCGCATGTTTGAATTGTATAATGAAAAGGAAGATGTAATTGACCGCTGGTTTGGCGGCGGTACAGATCTTACGCCCTGTTATTTATTTGAAGAAGATGCTGTGCATTTTCATAAAACATACAAAGATGCCTGTGAGAAATTTGACGCTTCATTTTATCCGCAATTCAAAGAAACATGTGATAATTATTTTGTAAACTGGCACCGCAACAAAGAACGTCGTGGTATCGGCGGCATTTTTTATGACTACAAAAGACCAGATACCAAACAGGATATTCAATTCTGGATGGATTTTGCAAAAGCATGTGGTTATGCATTTATAGACGCTTATATTCCGATTGTTGAAAAAAGAAAAAATCTTCCATTTACTGAGCAGCAAAAACATTGGCAGGAAATAAGAAGAGGCCGCTATGTTGAGTTTAATCTTGTGCATGATCGTGGTACTTTGTTTGGTTTAAAAACAAATGGCCGCATCGAAAGTATATTAATGAGTTTGCCACCAACAGTACGTTTTGAATATAATTATCAGCCAACACCCGGAAGTGAAGAAGATAAATTATTGCAGGCATGTTTGTTTCCACGTGATTGGCTGAAAGAAGAGGAAGAAGCTGCAATAGAGTGGGCTAAGAAATCTAACACTTGTTGACCTAAAAATATTTTTATGTATCTACAGCGAAGGAACAGAATATTAAGAACTACTCCTGCAATAAGAAGTTTGGTTAGCGAAACAACTTTAACACCAAATGATTTTATTGTTCCGTTATTTATTGATGAAGGTGAAAATGTAAAGACTGAAATTGCTTCCATGCCCGGCTATTACCGCAATAGTCTTGATGTTACGGTAAAAGAAGTAAAAGAATTGCGGAGCATGGGTTTGAAGAGTGTGTTGCTCTTCATCAAAGCAAAAGATGAATTAAAAGATAACACGGGTAAAGAAGCATGGAATGCAGATGGACTAATGCAACGCAGCATCAGGGCAATTAAAGATGTATGCCCTGAGATGGTTGTTATGACTGATGTAGCGCTTGATCCATATTCTTCTTATGGCCACGATGGCATTGTAAAAGATGGTGAGATTGTTAACGATGAAACAGTTGATGCATTGGTAAAGATGAGTGTAAGCCATGCTATTGCCGGTGCAGATTTTGTTGCACCAAGCGATATGATGGATGGCCGTATCGGTGCAATACGTGAAGGTCTTGAGGAAAGTGGTTTTACAAAAGTTGGCATCATGGCTTACAGTGCAAAATATGCTTCCTGTTTTTATGGGCCTTTCCGCGATGCGCTTGATAGTGCACCGGGTTTTGGCGATAAGAAAACTTATCAAATGAATTATGCCAACCGCATTGAAGCCATCAAAGAAACACTGATGGATGTGGAAGAAGGCGCGGACATTGTGATGGTAAAGCCTGCATTATCTTATCTCGATATTATCCGCGAAGTAAAGAATGCAGTGAATGTTCCGGTAAGCGCTTACAACATCAGCGGTGAATATGCAATGATAAAAGCCGCAGCAAAGATGGGTTGGATAGACGAGAGCAAGGCCATCATGGAAACACTTACTTCCATGAAACGTGCAGGAGCGGATCTTATCGCAACATATTTTGCAAGGGAAGCGGTACGGTTGATTTCGTGAATGGTGAGTGGTCAATGGTGAATGAATATTGCAGATTGACTAACAAATGACTAACTTGTTTTATTGTTTACCCGTAAACCGTTAAAGATGTTTCTTCACTTAAACCACCAAAAGCTTGATGTGTATAGCTTTTCTAAAGCTTTTGTTATAGAATGTTATAAGCTTACAAAGACTTTACCTTCTGATGAAAAATTTGGAATGATATCACAAATAAGAAGAGCTGCATTATCTGTACATCTTAATATTGCTGAAGGTGCTTCACGTAAATCTGAAACTGAAAGAAAAAGATATTATGAAGTTGCAAGAGGATCGGTTATAGAAATTGACGCAGCACTCGACATAGCAAAAGAGATCAACTATTTACAGAATTATGATATAAATAACCTTGGTGAAACTATGGTTAGAACTTTTAAAATATTAACCGGACTTATAGATTCTAAGGGTTCTCATTGACCATTCACCATTGACCATTCACGATATGAACATCTCAACAAGCCAGCAACTATTCGAAAGAGCCCAGCAATCAATTCCCGGCGGCGTAAACTCCCCCGTTCGTGCATTTAAAAGCGTAGGCGGTACACCGCTGTTTATCAAACATGCAAAAGGAGCTTATCTCTGCGATGCAGATGATAACAAATACATAGACTACATCGCTTCATGGGGGCCAATGATTCTTGGTCATGCTTATGAACCTGTAGTAAAAGCAATACAGGAGCAGGCTCTTTACTCCACATCTTATGGTGCACCCACGGAGCTTGAAATAAAAATGGCGGAGCTTATCAAAAGCATGGTGCCAAATGTTGATTTAATAAGAATGGTAAGCAGTGGTACCGAAGCATGCATGAGTGCCATACGTGTGGCGCGTGGTTATACAGGAAGAAATAAGATCATCAAGTTTGAAGGTTGTTATCATGGTCATGCAGATTCATTTTTGGTAAAAGCGGGAAGTGGTGTTGCCACATTTAACATACAAACCGTGCCGGGTGTTACGGGAGGTGTAAGTAATGATACACTCACCTGCGCCTATAATGATCTTGCAGCAGTTGAAAAATTAATAGAAGAAAATAAAGGAGAGGTTGCCGCGATTATTGCAGAGCCTGTTGCGGGTAATATGGGGTGCATTATTCCTCAACCGGGTTTTCTTGAAGGCGTTCGTAAAATATGCGATACAGAAAATATAGTTTTCATCTTTGATGAAGTAATGAATGGCTTTCGTTTGGCATTGGGTGGTGCGCAGGAAAAGCTTGGTATTGATGCTGATCTGATTACTTATGGAAAAGTTATTGGTGCAGGCATGCCTGTTGGTGCATTTGGCGGAAAGAAACATATTATGGAAGTTGTTTCTCCACTTGGAAATGTTTACCAGGCAGGTACATTAAGCGGCAACCCTATTGCAATGATTGCAGGATATACTTTGCTATCGATTCTAAAAGAGCAACCGCAATTATTAAAAGAACTGGATGATAAAACAGCTTATTTGAAAGACGGTTTAGATAAAGCGTTGAAAGCGTCAGGAACACCTTATGTTATCAATCATCTCGGCTCAATGTTGAGCATACATTTCAGTGATCATCCTGTTACAGATTTTGCAAGTGCGGCTTCGGCTAATAATGAATTGTTCAAAAAATATTTCCATGCCATGCTCAACCGTGGCGTGTATTTGCCACCTTCTGCATTTGAAAGCTGGTTCTTAAATAATGCGCTTACAAAAGAAGATCTTGATCATACGATCAGGGCTACAGAGGAAAGTTTGCAGGAAATTTTATAAGGGTGCAATTATAGAGATAAAACAAAAATGATTTATCTTATGCTTTAGTATGCCTTTTATAAAATCATTTACGATAAATGCAGACAGGGAAAACCCTTTCCCATATAATATTGCAGCAGTAAAGTATGCAAAGCAGGTAACACTGAATGACAGTGTTACTATTTTCGTTGGCGATAATGGATGCGGTAAATCAACATTACTTGAAACCATTGCTCTTACATTGAACATTCCTTTGATTGGCGGATACATTACATCACACGATGGTTTTGATGCTGCCAGGATTTTAAAACCCTTACTGCATATTGAATGGAAAAGGCAAACCACAAAAGGTTTCTTTTTTCGTGCAGAGGATTTCAGCGATTTTGTAAATGCAGTTGAAAAAGAAAAAAATAAAATAAAAGATAGCCTGCAGGACTTAAAAGGAAATGTGGATGATTCAATTATTGATCGTATGAGTGAAAGTATGAATTACACGCTCTTAAAAATGCGGGAAGATTATGGAGAGAACATGCAGGCATTTTCACATGGTGAAGCATACCTGAAAATATTGCAGACAAGAATAATGGATAAAGGCATTTACCTGCTGGATGAACCGGAAGCTGCACTTTCTCCGTTAAAGCAACTATCACTGATTGCTTTTATACTTGAAGTGTTGAAAAATAAAAATGTACAATTTATTATATCTACACATTCACCAATTTTAATGGGCATACCCGGCGCAGCCATTTATGAAATACAGGAAGACGGCATGCAGCATGTTCAGTATGAAGAAACCGATCACTATCGTATTACAAAAACATTTCTGAACAACCGGGAGTATTATTTACGGCATTTGCAATAAGCTTATTTTGCTAATCTCGTTTTGCTGTGTTAACTACAAACCGTACAAGAGTGCGACGCAACAGAAGCTTCATTCATATTCCATTGCCCGGCTCAAAAAAATCCTTGCCAATCACCGGCAACTTGAAACCCGAAACTTGAAACTTGTATTTCTACTTACTCACCATCTTCACAACAGGAATGATCATCTCCTCCATGCTTACACCACCATGCTGAAATGTATTCTTGTAATAGTTTACGTAATAGTTATAGTTATTAGGATAACAAAGGAACCCATCTTCCTTGGCAAAAATGAAGGATGAATTTACATTAGGCACAGGCAAACCTGCTTCGTGCGGATTGCGGAATGCCAACACTTCTTTTGGCTCGTAGTTAAGATTGCGGCCATGTTTGTAGCGCAGGTTAGCCGTTGTTTGTTTATCGCCAATTACTTTATAAGGCGTTTTTACACGCACACTGCCATGGTCTGTTGCCAATACTATATTGATCTTTTTATCTGCAATCTTTTTCAATGCCTGGTACAGCGGGCTATGCTCAAACCAACTGCGTGTAATGCTTCTGTAACTTCTTTCATCAGCAGCCAGTTCTTTCAGTACTTCCATTTCTGTACGTGCATGGCTAAGCATATCCACAAAATTGTAGATGATAATATTCAAATCGTTTCTCATAAGATTATGAATATTATTTACTAATTGCTGACCATCATTATGATGCACCACTTTTGTGTAGCTGTATTTTATATCATCCCTGTTTAAGCGCTTCAACTGACCTTTAAAAAATTCTTCTTCAAATAAATTTTTACCACCCTCATCATCGTCATTCTTCCACTGCACAGGATATTTCTTTTCAATATCTACAGGCAGCATTCCGGCACAAATTGCATTCCTGCTGTATTGTGTGGCGGTAGGCAATATGCTGTAAAAAGTTTCTTCTTCAAGAATACGAAAGCTTTCTGCAAAAATGGGTTGTATGGTTTTCCATTGATCGTAACGAAGATTATCAATCAATAAAAAAAATGTAGGCACCCCTTTTTCAACATGCGGTAATACTTTTCTCTTAAATAAATCGTGGCTCATCACAGGCGCATCAGCAGCTTTCGGGCTAAGCCAGCCTGCATAATTCTTTGAAATAAATTTGAAGAACTCTGTATTGGCTTCCTGCTTTTGAGACTGCAGTATTTCACGCATTTCAGGGCTGTCACTCTTTTCCATTTCAAGCTCCCAATAAACAAGCTTTTTATAAATGTCCATCCACTCGTTGTAATCAGGGTTGCTGTTCAGCGCCATAAATAAATTGCGGAACTGCTGCTGGTAAGCAGTGTTGGTTTTCTCCGAAACCAGTCGTTTATTATCAATAATTTTTTTCAGGCTTAGCAATACCTGGTTAGGATTTACAGGCTTTATCAGATAATCAGTTATCTGGCTGCCGATAGCATCATCCATCAGGTTCTCCGTTTCATTTTTGGTGATCATTACAATCGGCACCTGGCTGTTTACTTCTTTTATCTTCTGCAATGTCTCCAGCCCTGTAATGCCGGGCATGGTTTCATCCAGCAGCACTACATCCACCGCATGCTCTTTCACAAAATCAATGGCTTCAAAACCGTTGGTCAGCGTATGTACTTCATATCCTTTATTCTCCAAAAATAATTTCTGCGATTGAAGACTTTCCATTTCATCATCTACCCAGAGTATAGTTGCTAATGACATAGTATGATTTCAGATTTTAGATTTGTGATTTCAGATTTTTTTGAGCCCGGCTTTTATTTTTTATCGCATCCCCCGAAGTTTCGGGGTGTTGCGTCGCACTCTTGTACGTATTGTACTTTATTCAGCAAAAGAACGCAGCCCGCTTCAATTTTAGTGCAGGCTTATTTGCAAATCTGCGCTTTCATTTGCATAACTACCTTCTTTTCATTCTACACTTAACCGGGAATATCCATAGATTAACAAAACGGCAACAGATAAACGCCTGTTTATTTCAATTTTTATTTCGCGTAACTTTAAAGCATGAAATGGCAAGAACATATCTCATCAAATCCCGAAATACTTGGCGGTAAACCTGTTATTAAAGGTACACGCCTTTCAGTTGAATTCATTCTTGAACGTCTTGCAGATGGATGGACAGAAGAAATGCTGCTCGAAAATTTTTCATCACTCACGCATGAAGCAATACAAGCTGTTCATAGCTTTTCACTTGAAAATCTCCGTGAAGCCAACTTTGTAGATTTAAAATAATACAGCATGAATTTCCTTGCTGATGAAAACTTTCCAAATGCAAGTTGCAGTTTATTGGAAGCAAACGGTTATGTTGTAAGAAAAGTAAGTCTGCTTTTTACAGGTAAACCTGATAAAGAAATACTAAGCATTGCTTACAAAGAAAACGAGATCATACTCACTTTTGACAAAGATTTTGGCGAATTGGTTTTTAAACAAAATCTTCCAGTTCCCGCAGGTCTGGTACTTTATCGTTTAAAAGAATTTATGCCTCACGAACCGGGTAGTTTAATTTTAAAATATATCAACGAATATGCTCTTGTTTTGGATGGGTTCTTTACAGTTATTTCACCGGAAAAGATCCGGCAAAGAAAATTAAATACCTAAACATCTTATTGCAAAACCTGCCAGCAAAAAATATTCAATGCAAAAAAGAAAAATTATCAACGATCCTGTTCATGGCTTCATCACGGTTGACCACCCGCTTATCTTCAACATTATTGCCCATCCGTATTATCAGCGGTTAAGACGTATTCACCAGATGGCATTGGCGCAATTGGTTTATCCCGGTGCGGTACATACCAGGTTGCATCATTCGCTGGGCGCTTATCATTTAATGTGCCTTGCTATTAATGAACTGAAGAATAAAGGCGCACATATAACTGCAGAAGAAGA
>Ga0187893_10015371_pt1 | contig 10264 bp, 4 predicted proteins | sample MA1701074metaG_FD_139574 | JGI IMG/M metagenome (GOLD analysis project Ga0187893, IMG submission 139574) | White microbial mat communities from a basaltic lava cave in the Kipuka Kanohina Cave System on the Island of Hawaii, USA - MA170107-4 metaG ... | reverse complement strand
CGTGCCGAAGGAAACCGGTTTACTTTGATTAACGGCCAGGACAGCGTGTCTTACGGTGACCTGCACATGGCGGCGTCGTACTTCGGGCCTGAGTACTCGGGGATCAGCAAAGTGATCGTGCCGGACAGCAACAAAAATGACCCACCCTTCATGGCGTTCTTCAATTACGAAGAGAAGAAGGGTGTTGCGCAGCTGGACATCTATACGGCGGGGCCTGTTAGCCCCCACTCTGCTTTGAGAGCGCAGCAAATGGCGCACAAGAAGCTCGCTCAGCGGTTCCCGGCGCTCAATAACCTTCCGCTGAAGAAGTGTGCAGGTGGCGCCGCTGCAGCGGCACCGCCGGCAGCCTCCAACCGGCCGGCGCAGACGCCCGCAGCCGCCGCTTCGCCGGTTGCCCAGCGGCAGAGTGCCGTGAAGGCCCCGCCCAAGAATCCTCCCGTCTGTCCGGGTGTGCAGTTCTGCGAAGAAGTCAACGACTTTGCAATGACCGTTACCGACTTCCGCGCCAGTCTCAACGCGCCGACCAAGGTTCTCACCGCGACACTGAAGTTTCGGAACAAGTCTGATCATCCCGTCACGCTTGGCTACATCCCGGGTTCCGGAGTCGGAGCCGATGAACGGGGCAATCGGTACACGGCGAACGACGCCGACGTCCGCGGCATTGGGCTGATCAGCGGTCGCGGTGTGGATGACAAGTTTGTCCTTCAACCTGGGTACGAGAGCGATGCGCGCTTTACCTATCTCTGGGGGGCTGGGCGCGCGATTTTCGGCACGACCTTCGAAATCGAGCTGACCGTACGGGAGATTATTCCTCTTGAGAACAACCAGCTGAAGCTTGGCGCCGAAAGCCCGCTACGCTTCACGGGTCTGACGCATCGCTCCATCAGCGGACCTGTTTCGAGTGCGCCGGTCCCGGTCAACGCTCCAGCGATTGTCTCTCAGTCCCAGCCAAGTTCGGTCTCCGCTCCGCAGGTGGACCACTGCCAGGGTGTCAACAAGCCCTGCTACGATGCTGGCCCCTTCACGGCGGTCCTGTTGGGTCTCACTCCGACCATGTCTACGCGCCATCACTCGGTGCGGATGACCATTGCCTTCAAGAATTGGACCGATCAACCGCTGATTCTCGGTTACAAGAACGCCAGTAACAGCATGACCGACAATTTGGGCAACCCCTACTACTGGGGGCGCGCTGGGACCTACGATGGCAGTGTTCAGGGCATCGGGATCGTGATTCCGGGCCGTTCTTCCGACTCCAGCTTCCGGCTGCCACCCGGCCAAAGCCGCAATGCGACCTTTAGCATGGTCCGGTACGAGGCGGCGAGAAAGCCGATCGGCGCATCCTTCACCTTGGACACCGTGATTATTGAACTGCGAATCCTCCCGAACGGCCAGCAGACGGAAATCGTCCGCGAGCATAGCGTGCATTTGCCCGACCTGACTGACGGAGGCGGTGCAGTGGCTCCCACTGTCGATGGCTTGAGCGAGGCTGGGAAAAAGCTGGGCGATATTTTCAAGAAGAAGCGGTGACTGGCGCGGTTGCCTGCTTGTTTGGGAAGCGTGGCTGCGAAATCGGTCGATGGGCTTCTGCGTCTCGTCACGATGGCAGGTCTGTGGCCTTCTTCGAGAGCAATCAGGTTTGTGGGCTTGAAGGGCCGGAGCTAATTCCAAAGAGGAGATGAACTATGAGCACTGCAACGCGAATGAAAGCCAGAGGAAACATCATCAAGGTTCCCGACAGCAGCCCCGGACTGCTCTTCATTGGCGGGGAGCAAAAGTCTTTCACGTTGGAACGGATCTGGCAGTCTCCCACCGCGCCGGCGGCCAACATGGTGGTGGACGTGGACCTGGACGATTCCGGCAACATCACCGCCATCACCACGGTGGATGCACAGCAGCTTGCCAAGGAAAAACTGAATCAGTTCAGCGGCGTGGCCCAGGAACAAGGCAAACAGGTGGCTGCCATGGCCAAAGTGGGAGTAGGCGCGCTGTCCGAACGCATGGGCAAGGTGCCGCTCATCGCCACGGTAGCGGCGTGGATTGCCTGGTTCTTTTTGCCCGCCGGGGGCCTCAATCTGGGATTTCTAGGATCAAAGTCCCTCACATTCTGGGAACTTCTGGCCATTGATCTGAGCAATCCCATGAACATGGCTAGCGGCGGCAGCCATGGTTTGTGGGCGATGTTAGGGCTCGTGGGCATTGCGGCGCCTTTCGCGGTGCCATTCCTGCAACATCCCCAGGCAAAGTACCTGAATGCGATGCTGCTCACCTTTCTGGTGCTCACCCCGCTCAAGGCCTGGTGGGACATTAATCAAACGGTCGGAAAGCTTGGGGGCTCTCTGGGAGAACTGCCAGATGGCGCCTTCAAGCAGTTTATGGATGTCATCTCGATTGGTGTTGGAACGTACATATTGATCGTCGCTGCCCTCGTTCTAGCGATTCAGGCGTTCAAAAGTCGGGCCGCCAACCCGGCAACGATGCCCTGATTGCTTTCTTGGGGTTGCCGGTTTCCCTGGAACTGGCGTCGCAACGCAGTGGAAGAATAGCCTCTTCCCCGAGGCAATCGTTCAGCGCATTTCTTCAGGGGTTGGCGTGAGTGAGCATATCTCTGTTTCGACTAGCGATCCCCGAGTGGATTGGAACAGATTGAGCGCAACGTCAGTACTAGCGCCACGGGACCTGCAGAATCAAGATTGGTTGAGGGTGAGCCAATCCTTCGCCGTTTTGGGCGATCTGTATAGAGGAACTCACAGTATCGGGAGCAAGTCTTATAGGCAATGCCTTGCGTTTCCATCTCTTTGAAGGATTCCCCCACGTGAACACCAAACTGGAGAACAAAATGACTAGGACAATCAGTTCAATGTCGTGGCCCTCTCGGCGCCTGGCTATTTGTGCCTGTCTCATTTTGCCGACACTTCAGGCCGCGACCGCTGATGACTGGACGCCCCGAAACGGTCCGGAGGGTGGGTATGTTGCCAGAATCGCCGTGGACCGAACCGACTCCAACCTGGTGTACCTGGCCAACTACGCTGGGATTCATAAGAGCACCAACGGCGGCAACAGTTGGACCAATCTGAATGCCTACTTCGGGGTCTCAAAGATCGTTCTGGATCCAACCAACCGCACGACCGTCTATCTCGTCGGTGGCCCGATCATCAAGAGCACCGATGCCGGCGCGAACTGGGTGATTCTCGATACCAAGCTAACGTGCAATGACGCTGTGCAGGACATCGTCCTGGACCCCAACAATGCGGCCACCATCTACGGCATTGTGTCGACCCGTGTTGGCACCAACGTTGACTACTCCGTGATCAAGAGCACGAACGGGGGGACCACCTGGACGACGTTAACCTGGAAGGCCTACGAGCTGGCAATTGATCCCACCAACAGCAACGTCTTCTATGCAAGCACTCCTTCCGGGCTCCAGAAAAGCACGGATGCTGGTGGCACCTTTAGCCCTTCGGGAACAGGGCTGCCCGCCTTGGCCGCTGGTCAGACGTTAGGGACGGTTGTCATCGATCCCAAGACCCCCGCCACCTTGTACCTGGCCGTCGGTGACGCCCTTTACAAGAGCATGAATGGGGGCGGACAGTGGCAGCTGTCGAACACCGGGCTTGATGGAAAGAGCCTCAACGACCCCGTGATTGATCCGGTTACGCCGAGCAACATTTATGTCGTGGGCCGTGCCGCTACAGGAAGCCAGGGCACCCTGTACAAAACCACGAATGGCGGCGGGCAGTGGGCAGTGGTCAATCTCGGCATCTCGACCGCCGACGCTCAAGTGGTGGCAGTTGATCCTTCGAGTCCGGCGACTCTGTACACGGGGACGCTTCACCACGGTGTCCTTAAGAGCACGAACAGCGGAATGAACTGGGCCTTGAGAAATACTGGGGTGAAAGCTTTGCTCCAGTACATGGTCCTGGATCCAGCGAACAGAAACACACTCTACGCGGGCATCCCCGGCTTGGGCGTTTTTCAGAGCACCGACGGTGGGAGTAACTGGACGGCTCGCAACACCGGGTTGGGAAGCCAGATGGTTGCAGCTTTGGCGATCAGTCCAGTCGGCAACAGGACGCTCTGGGCCTCGGTTAACAATGCCGTCGAGCAGGATCTGGGCGGTGTAAAATTTTTCTTTCCAGGAATCTACAAATCTGCCAATGGGGGCGCCAGTTGGACACTCACCACCACGCCCGCCGACAACTTTGGATTTCTGGCGCCGACAAAATTGGCTGCCGACCCGGTTGATGCCAACGGGATTTATGCGCTCGGTGCAGCCGGGACTGTCTACCATAGCACCGACGCCGGAAGCACGTGGAGTTCCTCCAATACGGGATTGCCGACCAGCGTTTTCCTGAACTGCATCGCCGTCGATCCCAAGACGCCCTCCACTGTTTACGTAGGGCTGTTCGCTGCGACGACGGGCACGCACCAACTCATCTACAAGAGCACCAACAGTGGCATGTCCTGGAGCGCCTCGGGATCGGGACTGCCCAACGCGCAAGGCATCTTCGATCTTGCCATTGACCCCAAGACACCTTCGAATATTTTTGCTTCCGCCGTCGTCTCTATTAACGCGAGCGGCACTGTGATCGCCAATGGCGGGGTATTCAAGAGCGTGGACAGTGGAGGAAGCTGGCAGGATACCACCGCCGGAATCGCCCCCGTGCTTGCCACCTACGCTGGCACCCAGTACGGAAACATTACCTATGCAGGCCAACCTCTGAATTGCCCGATCCAGTCTCTGATCACGGGTTTCAGTCTCGCCATCGATGCAAACACGCCGTCCACTCTGTTCGCGATTGTGAATGGTTTCGTCCTGCGCACGACGAACGCGGGTGGAGCCTATACTATCGCGCATTCGGGCCTGCCTTTCTCACCCTATCAAATCGGGATCAGCCAGGCAGACTCAACGACCGCCTATGCGGCGCACCAGGGCGTCTATTTCTACACGGGTCCAGGTGGCGGTGGTGGTGGCGGAGGAGTTACCCCGACTCTTACAGTGACGGCTCCCAACGGAGGGGAGAGCTGGGCGGCAGGATCGTCGCAGAATATTACCTGGACCACCACCGGAACGATTGCCAACGTCAAGATCGAGCTTTCCATCGACGGTGGCACAAACTACACGACGATCGTCGCTTCAACGGCGAACACGGGGAGTTACAGTTGGACAGTTCCGAGTTCTGCCAGCGCTGCTTGCAGGATTCGCGTCAGTGATGCGGCAGGAGGAACGTCAGATGCAAGCAACGGCAGTTTCACCATCACGTCCGCGGGCAGTTGCAGCTATACCATCAACCCTTCCAGTCAAAGCGTTGGGCTATCGGGCGGCACAGGCAGCGTGACTGTGACGGCGGGCTCCGGGTGCGCTTGGACCGCCACCAGCAACGCGCCCTGGTTAACTGTCACCTCCGGGGCTAGTGGTAGCGGGAACGGGACGGTGAACTACTCGGCAGCGTCTTCGAGTTCTTCGCGTGCGGGGACGATTACGATTGGCGGGCAAACCTTCACCGTCAATCAAGCGGCCGCCACCGGCATTACGTCTGACCTGTTTGTCCCGGTGGCGCTGTCGACGACTGGCGTCGGTGGCTCCTTCTATACGACGGAACTCACCTTTACCAACCGGGGAACGTCCACTGTGAATGTCGAATTGAGTTACGTGGCGACAACGGGCGGCGGCAGTGGGAGCGCATCGATCACGATTCCTCCCGGCCAGTCGGTGTTTTCAAATGCGATCGATTATCTAAGAGCGCAGGGCCTCACGATACCGGACTCTGGACCTCGGATCGGAACGTTGCGCGCTCGTTTCTCGAATCTCAGCGTGGCCTCTGCCACTGGAGTCACCGCTCGCACCACGACGTTGGTCCGAGATGGTGGCGGAAATCCGATTGGCCGAGCCGGTCTGGCTTACGCGGCCATTGCCAGCAGCAGCGGTCAGGGCAGCAATGCGGCTCTGACGGCTCCCGCCTACATCTGCGGATTGCGCCAGAACACAGACGACCGGTCCAACGTGGCTTTCCAGAATGTAGGCGCTGGCGGAGATGGAAGCATTACTTTGCGAGCGACGGTCTTCGATGGCGATAGTGCTGCCTCCAATGTTCTGGATCCCATTGTTCTGGCGCCAGGCGAGTTCTTTCAGGTTGGCGGCGTGCTGGCGTCGTTTGGTTTGTCTAACGGGTATCTCAAGGTAGAACGGACGAGCGGCACGGCTCCTTACTATGCCTACGGGGTGGTGAACGATCAGGTGAATTCTGATGGTTCGTTTGTGATTCCTCAACTCGCCAGCGCCTCGCCTGTATCCGGGCTGACCCTGCCCGTGATTGTGCAGACCACGACTTTCCTGAGTGAACTGGTGATTACCAACTTCTCCAGCCAAGCTCGAAGCATCAACTTCAGTTTTGTCGCTGATTCAATCAGCACTGGCGACAAGACGGCCCGGTTCACTATCAATCTTCCAGCAGGGCAGCAACAGATCATTCCGGATATCTTCACCTACATGCGGAACAATGGAGTCGCCGGGATTGGGCCAGCGGGAAACACGATTGCCGGGGCCTTGTTTGCGACGGCGGCCGGTGGAGACCTGAGTGGCGTCGTGTTGGGTGCACGGACCTCCGCTTCAGGCGGCAGTGCCGGCGGACGTTTCGGGCTGTTCTACACGGCGGTGCCTTATGGCCGGGCTTCGACGAGCGGCGCGTGGGTTTTTGGCCTGCAGCAAAACTCTGAGAATCGAACGAATCTGGCCATCGTGAATACCGGCGAGACAGATGCCAACAGCAACACTTTCGTGATCGATCTCTATGATGGAGCCTCAGGCGCCAAAGTGAAAACACTGGACCCCATAACCCTTCCAGCCCGTGGCTGGATTCAAATTGGCACGATTCTGACCAATGCCCCTGGAGTTCAACAAGGCTTCGCCCAGGTGCGCCGTACGGCCGGAGCTAATCCGTTTATCACCTACGCTGTAATCAATGATGGTGCCGGTCCCGGGGAACGAACCGGGGATGGGGCTTATATCGGTAGCAGTGACTGATGGCCAGCCTGCGGGCGATTACTACAGAGTACAGAACAGCCACGATTGTGTGGGTGCACCAAAGGCGTAAAGACTCAGGACCAAAACGCCCTCCTGAACCGAAGAAAGTGCGCCACTCGCGCTGAATCTTCAGAACGATTTCTTAGAGTGCGGAGCTATGGTTTCACGGCCGGTTTGCTGTGGTGATGCCCGTGCCCGTTAGCTCCGCCCAGTGCTCGCCGCTAACCAACCGTCCTGCTAAAGTACGATTCCATTGGCTTCCAAGGGTTATTTGCGCAATAATCCAAACTGTATTTTTGCCCGCGAACAACTGAGAGAAAGCCATGAGATCAAGGAAATCAGGAATGATTGCTGGCTTCTGTCGGCAGTGCCACTCCGATGTTCAACTGGCCAACGGACTCTACTCCTGTGAGTGTGGCAGCGCCAGTGACAAATCATATTACTTCCCGCCGAGTTGGGCTTTCAAGTTCAGCCCTGCCGTGGAGCCGATGGTCAGTCGGGCCGCCAAGGCTGGGTCCGCAGAGCAACTTCGGTGACGATATTAGAGAGGAAGCCACCGGTCTTTTGGTCGCTGTCTTCAGGGACGGGTGTGTCGAGAGTCAGGGACCCAGTTGCTTCCTGAAAGAGCGTACCTAGGTTTGTCTATCGCAGATCTCTTTACGCGCCACTCATCACTGCTTCATTCATACCTCAGCGCTACTACCCGATTGCCCCGAATTGCAGGTCTTGGGGGCGCGTCGCTATGTTCACTGCACCCGCTACTTGACGGTGGGCTGTGAACCAAATTGCACCCTGAGTAACCTTGACGCGAATGATCGTTCACCTGGTCGACGGCACTTACGAGTTGTTTCGTCACTTTTACGGAATTCGACGCGCCAAAGGAACCGATCCACTTTACGGCGCGGTAGCCGGCGTCCTTGCAACAATAGCCGAGATGCTGGAGGGAGGAGCGACGCATATCGGGGTAGCGACGGATCACGTCGTTGAGTCATTTCGCAACGATCTGTGGCCGGAATACAAGACCGGTGAAGGCATCGACCCAGCCCTGCACGCGCAATTCATTCCTCTGGAGGAGGCGCTAGCCGCGATGGGTGTGGTTGTGTGGCCGATGACCGAGCTTGAAGCCGACGACGCGCTCGCTTCCGCTGCTTACCTTGCAGCCCGGGATGAGCGGGTGCAAAAGGTTTGCATCTGGTCTCCGGACAAAGACCTGGCACAATGCGTCGTTGAGCAGCGCGTCGTGCAGATGGATCGAAGAAGCGGCCAAATTAGAGATGCGGAGGGGGTTCGGGCCAAGTTCGGTGTTGCGCCGGAACTCATCCCGGATTACCTTGCTTTAGTGGGTGATGCCTCGGATGGCTATCCTGGAGTTGTGGGCGTTGGCCCCAAGACTGCTGCCCGGTTGATAAACGATTACGGTCGGCTTGAACACTTCCCCGCCGAAATTCTCAAAGGCAACGTCGAGCGTGCACTGCTCTTCAAGAAGCTAGCGACGCTGCGAACCGATGCACCGCTTTTCGACGACCTGGATCAGCTGTGCTGGCGTGGCGCGAATGGTTCGTTTCCTTCAGTTGCCGAGAAGATTGGCAGGGCCCGCTTGGCGCAACGTGTGCGCGATCTGGAGAATCGATTCTGAAACAAGTCCTACCTCACAGGAGGCGCCAGATTTCTTTCGGCTCACCCACCATGACGGCCATGAGACGTCCCCAGCCGTCATTGCAGTGAATCTGTCCTTTATGCTGTTCAATACATGATCAGGGTGAGGGACTCCAGACATCGAGCCTGCATCCATCAGAAAAGTTTCGCCACTTCTAATGGAACATGCACTTTTTCCATTCCATCTGTGGGTCCCAAGTTCTTCTTAATCCAGTCGAAGCCTGCTCTCGAAGCGGCCAGGGCTGGCCTTTTCCAGGTGGTCAGGGGAAGTCTGCAGACTACTACCTACAATCTTTGCCCAATCCTGGGGCCAGGGAATTTTAAGGAATGAGTCTCGGGAGGCGCTGGCAGGGAAGCTGGGGACTGTCCGATGGTACAGCAACTGCAGGCACTTACAGCCGCGAGGGACTGAATGTCTGACACTGTTCGCGCAAACAGCTCATGCCTGCTTTCTCGGATGCCGGGATATTTTTGCGGCTCCCGATGAGGTCCCGTTTTGCGGGTCTAGGAGGAGCTGGGTACCGCGAACTGGATGTAACTTTTGCTACTTTACTGAGTGATCTTTGCCTGCGTATGTCGTCGGGATGAGAACTCCTTTTCTGCTTGTGCCAGCCTCAGTGCGTGTTTTCCAGTTCCTGGTACTAACTCGTGACCCACGGGTTCTCGCCCCCGGTTTTGTGGTGATCTGGCTGGACCCCGATTTTTTTTGGCATAACATAGACTCTGCCGCCAGACGTTGACTTAAAGCCGATAGCGTAACAGTGCGCCAACTCCACCGACTTCTTTCAGAAGAGCCGCATCTTCAATGAAGGTCACTTTCGCGGAAGTCTGGTGAGCTGCGTTGACCAGGGTATCTGGCAGAACAGGAGCCTCGGTTTCGTCAGATGCCCCATCTTCTCCGTTGTTCCAAATCTCAGTTCTCGAAGCGCTGAGGATCAGCTCGTCGACTTGGCCGTTGCGCAGCGCTTTGAGCGTCTCGTGCGCACCGATCACGCCAAGACCGCCCGAACGGAACTCATTGAACAAACGGTCTACCTTTTCGGCGTCATTTTTAGTGTCATCTTGCCGTACAGCTTCGAGAGTAGCTCTGAGTACCTCATTCTCCGGGGTCTTCATGTCCAGCCTGAGGACATCGATGATCTTCTCCGAAAGGTGGGAGGGCAATTGCTCTCGCAGGACTGGGATGGTCACTTCATCGCCGGCCAGCACGATTTTGTCCAGTGCCTCGGCCCGCACGAGCCGGTCGAGAACGTCCACAACTTCCTTGCAGTGTTGAAGCTGAAAGTTGTCTACATGCCGTTGATAGCGTGCCTGTGACCATCCTCCAACCGCCGACCGACTGATCGTTGTACCGGAAACTTCTTTTTTTGCGAGAACCTCGCCGAGTCCGAAGACGAAGAGGCGCGCAGACTGGCTGTCTACTAACACCGCCGCATAGCGGCGATACTGGTCATGAAGACGCGCAAGGGGGTAAAGATGAGGCTGGCTTGAGACAAAAAGACGATGCTCCTCAAGCGGAGCTTCGAGTTGAATCGCGTCGAAGAAGCCGTCTGCGGCGAAACATGCGAAAACTGCGATGGCATTAAT
>Ga0187893_10015370_pt1 | contig 10265 bp, 8 predicted proteins | sample MA1701074metaG_FD_139574 | JGI IMG/M metagenome (GOLD analysis project Ga0187893, IMG submission 139574) | White microbial mat communities from a basaltic lava cave in the Kipuka Kanohina Cave System on the Island of Hawaii, USA - MA170107-4 metaG ... | reverse complement strand
CTCGCGTCCGTTCGTAGTCTACAGTGGGCCAGCGCCCTGGTCGGGAGGCGCGTAGATTTCTAAACGAACGCAAAAGCAATTCAGCGTGTCCCAAATGGCGTACGGTCAGGGATTGCGCCTCAGAGGTTCGCATCGCAACCAGCTCAGCAGGCTCCAGCCTTTTGCTGCCGTTCAGCTGAGCGATTGCCTGGTTACTCCACGGCGAGACCAAGTCTCGGTCTGGAGCAAGGATTCCAGGCCCACGCCGAGGTGAGCGTTTTTTCTGCTTTGCAGGTTTATTTACCTTAGCCTTATTGTCGTCCTCCTTATTTGATTCAGCTTTAGTGGCCGGGCCAGGACTGGGAGCCGGGCGGCGCTGTGGGGTAGCGACACTTTTCTGGGGGCCCGCTTGGTCTTCAACTTTCTTGCTGATGAGCTTTTGCGACTGGCTTTGGTAAAGGAGGAAAGCAACCACCGCCGCCACAAAAATCACGACGATAGCGGCAAACGCGGGCCTGAAGACGAATGCCTGAAAGACTTGAGGTGAAGTCGAACTGGCCGCCGCCCGGACGTTCCGATCTCGAAGGATTTCGGACAACTTGCCACTTGCGGCCAGGGGATTTGCTACTGAGTCAAGCTCAGCGATTTGACTGCGCAGGTTGAGAAACTCTGCCCGCGCCTCGCGGCATTCCTCACAGCCGGCCAGGTGTTGTTCCAGGATGCGAGCCTCCAGGGTGGTGAGCTCACCATCTATCAGCGCGGAAACTTTTTCGGTCTGCTCGCAAAACATGATCCTTAGCTATACGCCTTTTTCCGTTTGGACCAGCGGGCTCGCAAAGCGGTTCGAGCCCTAAAGATGTCCACCTTGACCTTGCTCTCAGATATTTTCAGCACCTGCGCGATCTCCCGATAGCTCAACTGTTCGTGCTCGCGCAATAACAAAGCCACCCTCTGGTCCTCGGGCAGGCCCTGTAACATCTCCAGCACCAACCGGCGCCGTTCGTGCAGCTCAAACTCTTCTTCCGGAGTTCGCGTCCGTGGACGCATGGCCTCGACCACTCGGTCGAAGAGCCGATGGCGGATCTGTCCCTTGCGCGATTCATTCAGGGCAGCGTTTCGAGCCACCCGGTAAAGCCAAAAGCGCACCTCGTTAAGCGGCACCTCACCCCAGGCAGTGCGGTGAAGTTGCAAAAAGCTCTCCTGGGCCAGATCCTGAGCGAGCGAAGCCCGTCCGCCCAGCAGACACTCCAAGAACCGGCAAAGGCTGGGGTAAAAATCCTGAAAGAGCCTGGAGAACTCTTCGTCTTTGCTCGCCATAAGCGCCGCTTACAATACCTAAAACAATTGAGATTGAAGAAAGTTACAAGAAATTTTCCCCAGACTTGATCTATGACTGGAGTGTGTTTGCTTCGAGCCGTTTGTTTATTCTCTGTGCTGTCTCCGTGTTCTCTGTGCCTCTGTGGTGGACTGCAAAACCAGGAAGGGCCGACTTATTGGGGCACGCCCTACCACTGAGACACCGAGAACGCTGAGATTGCACTGAGAGAAAAGAAAGATAGCTGATTCAGTCGTTGTGGAGTGCATGTCGGTACACGAAATTAAGCGAACAAAGCGCCAAACCTTGTGAAAGACATACCAGGAGGGTTCCATAAGACATTGGCTGGCGGCAACCTGCTAATGAACGCCTGGCCGCCTCTTCGTCGCATCATTTCAATAAACCGGCAAATCGAGCCTGCTGAGCCGGAGGGGGCGGCCACGGAGTTCACCAGCAGGCTGCCGCCTGCAGATGGTCCTGGGAAACCACCAGAAAGTAAATTTTCGCGGGGTTTAGCTCCTGCAACCAACCTACGAAGGCCCAACAATTGCCCCCAGTGGTTTCTTGGAAGGGCCGCCCCTACAGATAGATTCCCTGCCAGTGCAAAAATAACTGTCTATTGACATGAACGCTTTTTCTTGGCTATGTTGCTAAACAGACTGGCCGGTTCGTTTAACACGACCCGCCTTACCCGCCCCGGTTTGTCTCACAACTAATTTCTTTGTGGAGTCTCGGAATTATGAGAAGGGCATTCATGTTCTTACTGGGCCTGGCCTTCATCCCAGCCGCCTTGACCAATAACACTCAAGCTACGCTGATACCACAGTCATTCGAGCACGGTGGAAAAATTCAGGCCAGGTATGACGGCTTCAGTAATGAAACCGTGATAACCCTGCGCAAGATGCGTATCAGCTGCGGCCGGGGCCAAGGACTGCCCAGTGAGACTTGCGTCAATGTGGCAGCGACCCTACACGCTCCCGGCAAACAACTGGAGCACGTCCGGCATGTCACGCTGCAATTGATCTTCGAGTCAAAAGACTGGGACCGGCGTCACTCGCCCAAGCAGCGCGAGCTGGCAGTAGTTGCCGATGGCGAAACAATCAGGCTCGGGAAAATGGCTTTGGTCAATCAGGATCTTGACACTGATCGTCTGATCGATGTGATGAAGGAAGTGCTTCAGATTTCACTCTCGTATAAGGATTTCGTCAAGATTGCCCGTGCGGAGTTTGTAGAGGTGAAGCTGGGCAACTCTGAGTTTGTTCTGCAGCCCAAGAACCTGGCAGCTCTGCGTGACCTGAACAACCGAGTCGTGCCCTGACCTTCCAAACTTGCTTAATCAGAGATTACGCTGGCAATCGCAAAAGCCGCACCAGCTGCGACGCTGCCAATTAAAGCTGTTTGCAGAGCGCTACGAACAGGCCTCGTTCCCGTGAACCTGCCTTTTACAAATCCAAAGATCAAAAGCGCGGACAGCGTTCCTACGACTGAGAAAAGCAGGGCTTCTGAAGGAAACTGCGTCACAAAGTAAGGGGCCAGCGGAATCATTCCACCGACAACGTAGGCCCCCGCGATCGTTAAAGCACTAAAGAGTGCGCGTCGTGGATCCGGTTTCTCCAGCCCCAACTCAAACCGCATCATAAAGTCGACCCAGTTTCTTGGTTGCTTGCGCAGCGCCTGGACGATAGGCCAAGTTTCCTCTTCGGTTAAGCCGTAAGCCTGAAACACTTCCGCAACCTCACGCATTTCTTCATGAGGTATTTCTGCCACTTCACGCTTCTCTCGCTCGCGCTCCTTGGCGTAATGTTCCGCGTCGCTCTTGGCCGCCAGATAGCCACCCAGGCCCATGGCAATCGAACCGGCGGCAATTTCAGCCAGACCAGCAGTCACGATAATATCGTTGGTGTTTACGGCTCCCGTAAGTCCCGCAGCGAGAGCAAAAGGCACTGTCAAACCGTCCGCCATGCCAATGACGGAGTCACGAACTACTGCACTTGCAGTGAAGTGACGTTCAGTATGCGGGGTTTGCGGCATAGAGTCTCCTCTCCAGCGCTTACTTTGGCAGTCGGCACAATATAGCTCAGGTCGCTGGTTCTTAGAATCGTTGGCGTCAGAATCTATCGGTCAGGATTAGGATTCCGATCAGGATGAAAGCCAGAGCTGCGACTCGTCTAACCCAGGTCAGAGGAATATAGCTACCCAACACTGAGCCCACTAGCACACCCAGCGCCGAGACTGCGGCCAGCGCCAGCGAAGCGCCCAGAAAGACTTCCCAAGGTCGTTTGGACTCGGCGGCCATCGTCATGGCTGCAAGCTGTGTTTTGTCTCCCATCTCGGCCAGGAAAATAACCCCTAGAGTGGTAAAGAGAATTCGCCATTCCATCCCGAGCTTCCTCCGCGCTAAAGTGCATTTCGCTAATCGGGTTCGACTCATACCACGTCGTGACTGGAAATGTCAGCAGCAAAAAGCTGCTAGAATATGTTTATTCCTGTGAGTCTGCTAACCGGGGTGTCCTGCCATGGGTCACGCCACCAGTGAGTTTTTTGGTACCGAGCGTTTTCGTATTCGGCGCCGGCTCGGTTCTGGTGGCATGGGTGTAGTCTATGAAGCACTCGATCGCCAAACCGACCAGGTTGTCGCCCTGAAGGCCCTTACCCGCACTGAGGCTCCACACATCTCTCGATTCAAGCATGAGTTTCGCTCGCTAGCGGATGTCTCCCACCCGAATCTAGTCTCGCTGTATGAGTTCATGTCCGATGGGAAATACTGGTTCTTCACGATGGAACTGGTGCCAGGAGTTAGTTTCCTCGAGTATGTGCGACCAGGCTTCCGCACCCGTCGCCAAAGTCAAGACTCCGTCCCACCCACACTCATGATAGAGCCCGAGCTGGAGCAGGAGCCTGAAGCGGTGCACTTTGAGGCGGAAACGCAGCAGTTTGATCCTGAGCGGGTGACCGCGATTGATGAATCCGGGCCAGAAAATCCAGAGGTCCCACCGGTCGATAAGTCTCACCTTGATTTGGATCGCCTTGAGCGGGCTCTGTGGCAGTTAGCAGACGGTCTTAATGGACTGCACCAAACGGGTAAGCTTCACCGTGATATTAAACCCTCAAATGTGCTGGTTACCAGGGACGGTTGCGTCAAAATTCTTGACTTTGGGTTAGTGGCCGAAGTCGAAAACCTGACGCTCCAGGAGAATCTAATCCTGGCTGGAACTCCGGATTACATGTCGCCCGAGCAGGGTGCACAACTGCCGATTTCCACTGCCAGTGATTGGTATAGCGTCGGGGTGATTCTTTACCAATCCTTGACTGGGCGCCTGCCATTTTCCGGTCAGTTCTTCGAAGTAATGATGTGCAAACAAAGTTCTGATCCTCCACCTCCACATGAGCTGGTCCCAGATCTACCCAGGCACTTAAGTGATCTTTGTATGAGACTCCTGCAACGCGATCCTTCCAAGCGACCATCAGGCAACGAAGTGATCCGCGCTCTCGGTGCGGACGGATTGGAAGCGTTTGGGCAACCACTCACTACGATTGGTGGAGCAGGCCTAACACGCCGCTCCACTTTCATCGGACGCCAGTCGCAATTAGAGGAACTCGGCCGCGCTTACGCGGCGGCGAAAAACGGCGAAACCATCTCAGTTTACCTGCCGGGTTTATCTGGTATCGGGAAAAGCGCGCTCGCCCGCCACTTCCTGGCAGAACTCAGAAAAAGTGACCCTGAAGTTGTTATTCTCGAAGGACGTTGCTATGAGCGTGAGTCGGTACCCTTTAAAGCCATCGACGGCGTGATTGACAGCTTGACGAGATTTTTAATGTCTCTGCCAGACGCCAAGGCAGAGTCCTTAACTCCGCGCGAAATCCACGCTCTGGCAAAGCTGTTTCCAGTGATGTTGCAGGTCGATTCGGTGTTTAATGCCCCGCAACGTGAAATGGAAATTCCTGATCCTTTTACCCTGCGTCGGCGTGCCTTCGCGGCTTTGCGGGAACTACTTGCTCAGATTAGTGAACACCAGTCGCTGATCATCTGGATTGACGATCTACAGTGGGCAGATCCGGACAGCATAATCCTGCTTGAAGAACTGCTTCGTCCGCCTGGATCTCCCAGATTATTGCTGTTGGCCAGTTTTAGGAGTGAAGATATCGAGAGTAAGTCCTTCCTGGAATCCCTGCTCGCCGGTACCGGGACAAAGAATTGTCGTCAGCTGAAAGTTACGCCGCTGAACCGAGGCGAAGGTGAAGTACTTGTCTCGAGTCTGTTCGGCCAGAGGCTCCAGGGCGTTCAGCTAATCGTCGATTCTATTGTTCGTGAAGCTGGCGGCAGCCCATTCCTCTTGGAACAGCTTAGTAGTTATGCAGCCGCCTCCGAACACAGCTCAACCACTGGGATCAGCCTGGCTGTTATGCTGCAAGCTCGGCTTAAGCAACTGCCCGCAGGTGCCAGGGAATTTATCAACACACTGGCGGTCGCCGGCCGTCCCATTAATCAGAGAGTGGCATTTGAGGCAGCCGGCCTTAGAGGCGACGAGTTACCGCTGGTAACCACTTTGCGGGCGTCACAGTTTCTGCGCAGTGAGGGACCAGAGCAAAGAGTCGAGCTCTATCACGACCGGATTCGCGAGACACTGGCTTCGCAGTTGGACCCGTTGACCGTCAAGCAGATCCACCGCCGCCTGGCCCAAGCCATCGAGTCGCGAGGCCTGGATGATCCGGAATCTTTGTTCGAGCATTTTCTGGGTGCGGGCGAGCGAGTGCGTGCGGCTAACTACGCTGCTGTTGCTGCCAGAAAGGCAAAAGCCAAGCTGGCTTTCGATCAAGCCGCTGTCTTCTTTCGGCGCGCCCTGGAATTGGCACCAGCTCGCGGAGCTGACCTGCTGGACATGAAGCGGGAACTTGCGGATGCGCTGGCCAATGCAGGCAGGCCGGCCGAAGCTGCTTTGACCTATCTGGAACTGGCAGCCGAAACGTCTGAATCGCGCAGCCTGGACTTCAAAAGACGGGCCGCGCAACAGTTCTTGATGGGGGGGCACATCACCGAAGGGCTGCAAATACTGCGTTCCCTACTCTCTGCCGTCGGCTTTTCATTACCGCGTGGTCCGCAAGCAGCTTTGCTTTCGTTGATTTTCAATCGTTTAAAAATCCGTCTGCGCGGCCTGGAATTTGATGAGCGTCCGGAAAGTAACATTTCGGGGTCGACTTTAGTGCGAATAGACACCTGTTGGGCTGTAGCAGCCGGCTTGGGCATGGTCGATCTGATCTATGGTGCGGATTTCCAAAGCCGCCACCTGTTGCTTGCTTTGCGTGCCGGCGAGCCCTATCGCATCGCACGCGCACTAGCTTTGGAAGCAGTGCAAATTGCCGCCAGTGGTGTGAGGTCGAGGAACCGGGCGTTGCAGCTGGCACAAAAAGCTGAGGAGCTTGCGCAAAGGGTTGCCAACCCACACGCAATCGGGCTGGCGCTCTGGGCACGGGGTCTAATCGCTTACCTGGCCGGGCATTGGCGAAACGCCTCGGAATTGTGTGAGCGGGCAGCTGAGGTGTTGCGCGACGAGTGTACCGGGCGTGGCCTGGGAAGCAACCATTGCCCACCGGTTCATGCTCAGTTCCCTGCTCTACCGGGGTGAGGTGGCTGAGGTAGCTCGACGAGTACCACACCTGCTTTTGACGGCGGTGGAACAAGGAAATCTTTTCGCCGCCACCGACCTACGGACGCGAATGAATTTGATCTGGCTGGCGGCAGACAACCCAACTCGAGCCCGGGAAGAAGTAATTGCCGCTTTAAAGGCCTGGCCACAGGAAGGCTTTCATCTGCAGCATTTCAGTTCGATGATGGCGCTGGCCCAAATCGAGCTGTATACGGGGGACTTTGAGGTTGTCTGGAAACACCTCGAAGGGCATTTGCAACCGCTGGAGCAGTCAATGTTGCTGCGGATTCAGATCTTGCGAATTGAAGCCAGGCACTTGCGGGCTCGGGCTGCTTTGGCCAGCGCCAGCGGAAGGGATCGTGAGGCGCGTCTGAAAATAGCTGCAAATCTCGCCCGCAAGATTCAAAAAGAGGAGTTGCAGTGGGCTGACCCACTGGCTTCGTTGATTTGGGCGGGGCTGGCAGTTGCCCGGCGTAACGATTCCGGAGCGAAGGCCTTTTTGTCACAAGCGCTGGAAGGCTTCCTGGTGGCCGACATGGAACTCTATGCTGCCGCCACTCGACGCCGGCTGGGTTTGCTCATCGGCGAAGCTCGAGGACGGCAGCTGGTGGCTCAGGCAGACGAGTGGATGTCACAACAGCAGATTTTGAACCCTGAACGAATGACGCAGATGCTGATTCCGGGGTTTGAGTAGGAGCAACTGGTCCCGCCGGACCTTGTCATATTATTGGTCTTTGGTCTTGGGTCTTTGGTGTTCGCGCTGGTTCGTGTGGTTTCGTGGATCGTTTGTTTTGTTTAAAGATACGATCCACTAAATCACACGAAATTGACGAAACTACCCGAACATGCCCTCAACCCTTTACATATTCGACCATGCGACGTTTTGAATCCCTGGCGAAGCGTTTTTGCAGCAAGCGGGTAAAAGGCAGGCCCAGGCGAGCAACCACCTTATTCGGACGCGAAAATGCCAGAATGTCGTACCAAACTGTGTCTTCAACCAGCCACCACTCAATGGTAAAGCGCTCTTCACCCCGCTCTACATGCTCAGGCAGGGTTCCATAAGCAAAGCCAAACTTGCGTACTGGCCGGCTCTCGTCCAATAAGTAAACTACCCTGGAGGCATTCAATGACCAGAAGCCGAGATGACGAGTGAGGATGGCGATAACAGCATTGACCTCCAAAACCGACCCTTCCGGTACTGCCTTGACCCAGCCCAAATCAAACTGACGCCATTCCGTAAGTGCCTTGACCGCTCGACTGAAAACCTGTTCACCCGTTCCCAACTTAACCCGATTGTGATCGATGATGTAGCCCGCCGGCAGCTCGTGCCGGGTGGCCCCAACCTCTGAGTACGAGAACGGGAGACCGTGCTGTTCGGAAACTAAATTTCTAATGAACTCGTCAGAAGGTTTCCTTCGCAGAAACATTGAGAGTTACTTAGCGTGAGGCCGTTTGCGCCCGGATTCAGAAACTCTCGATCGAGGGTGGTGCCGATCGTAAGCAGCGCGAAGATGCCTGTCCGTTATGTGTGTGTAAATCTGCGTGGTGGAAATATCGCTGTGGCCCAGTAAGGCCTGTACTGAACGTGAATCAGCTCCTCTTTGCAACAGGTGAGTAGCAAAACTGTGGCGCAAGGTATGCGGAGAAATGCCTTCAAGTCCCAACTCACCAGCATAGCGCTTGATCATCGACCAAACGAAGAATCGTGACAGCGGTTTGCCTCGATGCGAAAAAAAGCAGGTAGAATTGCCGTTCCCGGCAGCGCTTCGGATTGCTTTGTATTGCTGCAACCAATGGATTGCGCTTTTGCCAATTGGAACACGCCGCTCTTTACTTCCTTTTCCGTGACAAACAATCATTCCACTCAGCAAATCTACTTCCGCCTGTTTGAGTGCCGTCAACTCAGAAACTCTTAAACCGGCTGCATACATTACTTCCAGAATGGCTCGGTCGCGAATACCGGCCGCCGTGGCAACATCGGGGGCATCGAGCAAACTGTTTATTTCTTTCTCGTTGAGAAATCTGGGAAGGTGAGTAAACCGCTGGGGCGTATCAAGGTCCTCAGTTGGCGCTTTGGCAATATGCCCGTCAATCATCAGAAATTTGAAGAATCCCCGGGTGGTGCTGACTGCTCGAGCGACCGATTGGGGCGACAGCCCCTCGCGGGACAGACCGATGATCCACTTTCTGAGATCCTGGCGCGTGAGGCCGGCAACAGGTTTGTCTGCGCCCGCCGCCCAAAGTTGCAAACGTTTCAAATCGTTGGCATAGCTGGAGACTGTTTGTCGCGATAACCCTTTCTCGACCTGAACATAGTTAAGAAACTCTTTTATAAGATCGCGCTGTGGCATTTTTCATTCGTAACGGAGACATTCGATCGGATCGAGTCGCGAAGCTTTGCGAGCCGGCCAGACACCGAAAATCAGGCCAACACCTACCGAAACTGACAGCCCGGTGAAGATGGCCCAGGTGGGTACCGAGGCCGGCAGACTAGGTACCAGGAACATTACAAGCTTGCTGATGCCGATTGCCAGCACCACACCCAGGACACCGCCAAAAAAGGTTAAGGTCATGGCCTCGAAAAGAAACTGGCGCACGATATCGCGGCGTCTGGCTCCAATCGCTTTCCGTATTCCGATTTCCTTCGTTCGTTCGGTCACGCTCACTAACATTATATTCATGACGCCGATGCCGCCGACCAGTAATCCCAGACAGGAAATTGCAATAGCCAGTAGTCCCACCATCGCGAAGATACTATCAAACTGTTCGATGAATTTGTCTGCCGTCTTGATATCGAAATTATTCGGGTCGCCAAACTTCACATTCCGGCGGCGGCGCAAGATCTCTTCCGACTGTGTCAAGGCCTCAGTTAGTTGGGTCGAATGCCCCTTGATTACCAGCAACACATACCCGCGGGCCGGAGCGATCTTCTGGGCTGTACGGAAAGGAATAAAGACCGCATTGTCTTCTTCGTTCTCACCGAAGAATCCGGCCTTGCGTTTTTCCAACACACCGACGACCTCAAAATTATACCCACCCATGCGAACCTTTGTGCCCGCGACATTGTTTTCCATCCCCGGAAACAGGGCGTCGGCAGCATTGACTCCGATCACCATCACATTGCTTCGTTGCTGGTCATCCAGTTCGGTAATAAACCGTCCTTCCTTTAAAGCAATATTCGAGATGGCCGCATAGTTGGCCGTCACGCCCTGCGTGTTGCCCCAGCGGTAGTTGCGGCACTGATAAGTGATGTTGTCGTCAAAGGGGCCGCCGCTGTAGCCCACGTTCGGCGCCACCGCGGCCACGTCCTCGACGGCGCTCGCCTG
>Ga0187893_10015369_pt1 | contig 10265 bp, 10 predicted proteins | sample MA1701074metaG_FD_139574 | JGI IMG/M metagenome (GOLD analysis project Ga0187893, IMG submission 139574) | White microbial mat communities from a basaltic lava cave in the Kipuka Kanohina Cave System on the Island of Hawaii, USA - MA170107-4 metaG ... | reverse complement strand
TTTCCTTTTCCCTGGGTTTGGCAATCACCGTAGGCTTGCCAAACGGCGGTGTCTTCCCTACACCGTTTGCGGACTGCTGCAAGATCACTAAAGCTTTCAGCAGTCCGCTCATCTCATCGGCCGGTAGTGTTCGCCTCCTGCTTTAACCTGAACGCGGCCAGGGAGCGGACCGTCTCATCTGCATCCGAGAGGGCTTCCTGAAGCAGCGCGATGCCCTGGTCGTTTGTAGGAATTACACTGTCAACCGCCATCATCCGGACGCCGGGATCCGGATCGCGTAGGGCCTGCCACAGATGGGCCGTCGCATTGGAAGTGTCGGGTCCTGCACGCCTGGCCAAAGCCTGGACGGCATAGCCACGCACGCTCGGATCTTGGTCCGTGAGTGCCGCATCCAGGGCCGACCGGACAGTATCCTTGTCGGCTTTGCCGCTATCCGAAAGGGCCACCACGGCTTGAAGTCGCACCTGCGGATCTTCGTGCTTGGTCATTTCGATGAATCTGTCTGGGTCTTCTTCCACATTTTGGGCGTCATCGGGTGGAGCGACCTGTTCATCCGCGCTATCCATGGAGTAGTGGAACGCGTGATCCGGCGTCTCTAGCGCCTGGCTTGGGCCAATAGGGAGGTTGCTCCCTGCGGCGGGTAATTCACCCGCAGGTTTTCCACCGGCATTCTGGATAGCCTCAACGGCTTCGCCCCGCGCTTTCCCAAGCACCCACACCTCCGAGGGAAGAGCAGACAATGCAGACTGGCCAGTCATGTCCGGGTAACGAAAGACGAAGTTGGCATCCGGACCGAAGAGACGCTCCAGGGCTTGCTTCACGGTGAGAGCCGCGAAGGATAGGGTGACCGACCCGTCCAGCGGGATGGAATAGTGAAATTGGATACCGGTCTTGTTTCTTATCTCGTTCAGTAGCTTCGCCCATAGTTCCTGTTCAGCTTCAACGCTTAGCAGCCCATTGGCAAAGTCGACGCGAATACCGGAGGTGTTTGGCGAACCCGGGCTCGAAGGGGAAGTGATCTTATCAAGCGGGAAAGCTTTCTGAGGTCCCAGAACCAGGAGAGCCACCAAAAGCACCGTCACGGTCATACGCCCAGCACGATCTCGAGCTAATGTATTCATTACAATGATCCTGTTATTTGGCGTTTTCACATCTACACGTTTATGCGCATCAGTCATAAACGTTCTGGCGAAAACGTTGTGTAACTCTCCTCTGAACTAGACCGTGGGGGATGCTGCGAGACCCACGCAACGGTTTGCAGCAAAAGGTTGCAACCCCTCGTTGCAACGGCGCGTAGACCAGCGAACGGCCAATCACGCCAACACCAGGGTCACACGTTTTCTCGTCCGAGGTGGGCCGCACTGTAAGTACGCCCTGCTCTTTCGCTTCGAGCTATCCCTCAACAGTGCGCGTGCCGTCCAACTCTCGGCGTTTCAGAGCCGCGGTTTTGGATCGGCGCTTCGGATCGTGTAAATCCGTGGTCATAAGACTAACGCAAACTTGATGGCGATTCTGTGAAATTTTACCAAGCCTAAAGCAAAGGAAAGCTCAAGAACGGGAGCGGTTGTTTGCGGCATTGATCGCTATCGAGACTCCCGGTGAACAAACGGGAGAACGATCTCGCGCGCGGAAGGTGCGTTCTCAGACGCGAGCCCACTTGCCCGGGCTGGGCAAGTGGGCTCGAACTAGCGCGGCTAGTTACTGCTTCAACCGGACGGCGAGGTCGATGACTTGGTCGTCGAAAGGACCGATCAGCTTCGCGTTACCGGTCAACAGATTGATATTGTAGAGGCGGTAACGCTCGTTCACGAACAGCGAGGCGAACGCAGTGTTGCTCACCGCCACCCCTTTGCGGAGCTGGCTGAAGATATCGAAGCCGGCTTGCGGGCCTGCATCGACTCCCAGGCTACCGGTCGCCACGATATTGCCGCTATTGGCCGGCGATTGGATCACAACCACGTCCGTCTGGTCTACCGGGTTGTTCGGATCGAGCACCGTGTCGATATCGAACAGCGTAGTGCCCGTCGGAGTCCCCCCGGTGGCGGCGTCGTCGTTGTTCGTGTAGGCCGCCGCTGTCACCCCAAGGGCAGGCGTTGCAGCCGCTGGAGGTACCGGCGGGTAGCGCAGGCCGATTGCGGGGGTGCCTGCGTCGTTCTGAGTCTGGCCCTGTAGCGCGCCAGCGAAGGGATGGCGCAGATTCTGGCCCGTGTCGCTGACGATGCGCAGGGCGTTGGCAGCGGGATTGAAATCAACACCAAAGAAGGTTCCGGCAAGGGCGACATCCAGCGCGGGGCCGACAGGCGCGGGCACCGGTGTCGCCACCGCGTTCCGGAGATTTATGGTATAGAGCCCACCGAAATTGCCGACCCCATAAAGCAGGCCGTCCTGAACCCGGAAGTCGATACCGATGAGCGAGGTATCACCCTGGAGCCCAGAAATGAATCCGATATCCCGCGTGTTGCCTGATCCGGTTGTGAAGCGCGCGAGCATACCGTCTTGAGTGAGCCCGATGGCTTTCAGATTATTAGTCGCCTGTGCGGCGGGCACAGCAGGGAGCAGTCCGAACAGTGCCGTAAGCAATATACCGAACCGGTAAAAAGTGAACTTCGTGATCATGTTGATCTCCTTCGATAGGGTCAAAAAAAGTAGATATACCGGCTTGCGTTGGCCGGTTTCTCCCCGTATGCCATGCGGTATCTTCCGCCTTGGCCAATGGCCGGCGACAGCGGACCGTTAGGCATGCATCTAGCTATACGCGGCGTGGGTGATTTTGGATGTGCCTTACTTTTCGATTCGGCTCTTAGTGTCAAACTCCGCGTGCCATAAGATCATGTACGAAAAGTCACACCAGGCCCCGAAACCACCATAGCACTGCAATCGTACAGTTCCGTTACCATGCGCCCGGAAGTCGTGCTGGCGCTCACAGCCTACCGCAGCGGCGACGAAACGGTCCACCTAGATGGAGACGTTGCTCGGATGATTGCGGCGCAGCTCTATCGCCGGCTTGCCGCCTTGGCGGAAACGGGGCTGAGCCGCGTACGGCGGGAGCTAAGCGACTAGAGTCTGGCGCCCTTCATGACGATGGGGCCGCTGGGGGCGGGGAGCCCACCCGCCGGTTCTACGGTGATGGCGAAGAGGTCCGGATCTGCGGCGTTGACTTGAACGCTAAGGGCGTTGTGCCCGACGGTGTCGACATCGAATACCCCAGCCGGTAACGGCTGCTTATCCGCGATCGCCCAAAGCTGATATTGCTTCCCTTTGGGTAGGGGAGGGAGAAAATGTGCCACCATGAACCCGTGCTTTTTCTCCGGGCTCCACATAACCCATCCATAGGCCCGCGCGGCGCTGGGAACGGCGCCGCTTAGGGAGGCTACTATTCCGTCCTTGGAGGAGACGAGCTCTATCAGGGCGCGCTCCTTAGCCAGCTCCTGTTCGCGGTATTTAACATCGGCTGTTAGCCGGGCCCGCTCCGCTTCAAGCTGCATGATCTCGGCGCGCTGTCCATCAGACCTAAGCCGTGCATCGTCCAAAAGCCTATCGTAATAACCCCACACGATGATCCCGGTAAGCACCGCGGCGGCCATGCCACCCGCCCAAGGTGCGTATCGCTGACGAGTCTGGGAAGGCCGCCTCCCTCCCCATCCGGTCTTGGGTGTCGAGGGACGCGCGCTCCTTGGCGTTTGCGACGGACGTTTCGTGTCAGCCGCGACGCGAGCCATTAGGCGTTCCCGCACCTCTGGCCTAAGCGTTGCCCCGGGCAGCGCCCGCGGCAACAGGGCAGCCACTGCCGTCAGTTCGTACAGGCTGTCTTTGCACTCTGCATCGCCCGCGGCGAGACGCTCTTCAAAACGGGCGAGATCTTCACCGTCGAGCGCGTCAACGGCATAGAGCGCAGCCCATTCGGCAAAACGTTCGTCCATCACCTAACTGTCCAGCCTTCAGCCACAAACGTGTCTCGCAGTTGCTCTAGCCCTTTACGGATCCAAGTTTTAACCGTACCCAAGGGCGCACCGGTACGCTCGGCGATCTCGGTCTGCGTCAATCCACCGTAGTAGGCCAACTCGATCGCCGTGCGTTGTACCTTAGACAGCCCGTTGAGGGCGTTTGTTACAATTTGGCGTATTTCGTTGACCTGTGCTCCATCCGCGGCGAGATCGTCGCTCGCTTCGCTTGCCTCCTCCAAAGCCAAGCCCTCGCCCCGACGAGACGAACGTAGCGCATCCAGGGCGCGAGTCCGTGCCAGGGTAAATAACCAGGCATCGGGCGTGCCGCGGGCGGAATTGTATCGGCCGGCGCTGCGCCACACCTGCCAGAACACTTCTTGCACTACTTCTTCCGCATCCGCTTGGTTGCGGAGAATTCGCAGTGCGAGTGTGAACACCCGCTGGGCGTAACGATCGTAAAGACCCTCCAGGGCAAGCCTGTCACCTTCGGCAACGCGCTGGATCAGCTCGCGCGCACCTTCCCCGACAGAGGCCAACGATAGTTCCGATGCCACCATTGATCTGACTACGCGCCCTTTCTCGTTATCCGTTGCCGCTCCACCTGAGCAAACCCCCTCCATCCTCTTGCTATACCAGACACCCGGTATTGCGCTCATTTGTAACCCATCACGGTGTTTGGCGCAAGCGCGGTGTTGGCTCTAAAGCTTCAGGAGCTTAGGGGATTTCCCGTAAGCTCGGCCGTGTCATATCCTGACAAGCTGGTGCAAAGTGACTTCCGGTCGGTTGTTAAGCCGCAGATCGACGATCGAGCAACCGGCACCTACCGAGGTGTAGCCCTGCAATTGACGGTAGCGCCAAGGGCCGACGCAATATCGCCTTGGACAATCGGCATCGACGAGAATAGGGATCCCCCCGGGCAAGCAAAGCTGCCCGCCGTGGGTGTGACCGCACAACATCAGATCAAAACCTGCATGGGCGGCGCGACTGTACACCTCGGGAGAGTGCGCAAGAAGGATGGAAACCGCGGCGTGATCGATGCCATGACAGGCCCGCTCGAAGTTCTCGGCCCGATAGTAGTGCGGATCATCGATGCCGGCGAGATACATATGAGAATGGCCCCGCTGTATCCTAACCGCCTCGTTCAAGAGCATTCGGATCCCCATTTCCTCCAGGGCAGGCACCATGCGAATGGAGTCATGGTTACCCAATATCCCGTAGACCGGCTCTTTCAGATGCACGCGCACCCGCTGCATGCCCTCTAGGGCTGGCTCGATGGGCCCAGAGCTTCGATAGCGAAAATCCCCGGTAAGCACGCAGATATCGTATTCGAGCTCCCTTATCCGTTCGGCCAAGGCGTGCGGGAAATCCTGGTTCATGTCCAAGTGCAAGTCGCTGATGTGCAGGATGGTGAAACCATCGAAGGCCGAGGGAAGCTTAGCCAACCCGATGCGGTTGTGGCGCGACTCGATGCGGAGCGCATTACGTCTCGCGCGGCGATGAATAAATGCGAGGTAAAACAACGCTCTGATAACGATCGCCCCGCCGTACCAATTCTCGATGTGAAACCGCCTGCGGCCTTGACCAAAAATCAGCGCCTCCCGATCCGACTCGATCCCAAGGCGCTGGCGCAGAGCGATCTGGCCTACTCGGTGTTCCAACAGCCGGCGCAGTTTGTTGTCTTGATCGCTGACGGGTGAGAGCTTGGTGCCGGCTACTGCCACGGGAACAGCTCCCTTGCAAAGGCGATCCACCTCTGATTTGTTCTCTTATTCACCCGTCTCGACCTGTTCGACTTACCACCCCGCGACGTTCCGGAGTCGCAACTCGCTCCCTTTTTCGCGCTCGAATATAATTCCGGCTGATGGCAAAAATAATAGCCGATCGGGGCCTACGTAAAGTCTTTCGGTTCATCCTAATGGCTGTTCGAGGGGTGATGATGCTGCTCGTTTCAAGCCTGGCGGTTGGCGCGCCTGGCGAGGGCGCCTTCGCAACCGGCATGAAGTCATACCAACGCCATGATTTCAAAACCGCGATACAGGCGTTTGCACAGGCCGTGCAGCAGGCGCCGCGGGTTTCGAGATTCCACCACTGGCTGGGAAAGGCTTACGGGCGTCTGGCACAGCATTCAAACTGGCTGCAAAAGCTCTCCCTCGCAAAACAAACGAAACGCGCCTTGGAAAAAGCGGTCGCGCTGGACCCCGATAATGCGGCCGCTTTGGCTGACCTATCAAGCTACTATGAGCAAGCGCCGGGATTCCTGGGCGGGGACGAAGCGAAAGCAAAGGCGATAAGGCAACGACTAGCGACACTTAGGCCTGCAACCGAACAAAAACAGTAAGGTATTGCGCCACTTTCCCAAAGGTCATTTCTTCCGTGTCTCCAGTAAGTCCCTGAGTCCGTCGAAGGGACGGTAGGTCGCAGGTCGGCTTGGCTCCTTGGCCTCCCCAAATCCGCCTCGTATCAAGTGGGCGAACTTTTGGTGTTCCTGATCGTGACAATACAGGCACAGGTTTTCCCAGTTGCTGCCGTCAGGCGGATTGTTGTCGTGATTGTGATCTTTGTGGTGCACGGTTAGCTCGTGCAGATTCTCGCGAGTGAACTCACGCCCACAGCGGGCGCAGATCCAGGGATGGAGTCGCAAGGACTGTTCGCGGTAACCCTGAAGCCGTTGCTCCCGCTCCTTGCGCGCTTTGGCCACCACCGAATCGAGCTGATCCCGACCGTTCTTGCCAGCTCGCGGCTTGTTAGGACCATAGTTTCCGGGCATCAGATATACCACGCCATCGGCGCTTAAGCGCAGCGCTCCAGAGCACAAGGGCGCTAGCCTTGCGGGAGCGCCGTTGACGCCGACTTGATGCGCTACCGCTTCCTTACTGATTTAGCGGGGCCGCTCGATTTGCCCTTCTTCGTCGCACGTTCCATCGTTTCGGAATCGAACCCGGGCAGGGTCTGGATCCGCCCATAACCTTCCTTGGCATACCATACCGAAAATGCCAGTGCGGCTTCGGGATCCGGGGCATCCACGGTATCGACAAAATCAATCGCGCCTTGTGTGTAATAGACGCTTTCGAGCGTGATCCCGAGCTCTTGCAATTTCGCCTTGGCTCGCGTGGTGCGATCGGCGTGCTTACTTACCCATTGTTCGCTGATGGTGCCTAGCATTATGTACTTCATGGCCAACCTCCTTCGTTGCTGGGCAGGGAACCGACTCTCTATCACTTCAGTATACCGCAGGCACCGTTAAGCACGAACGCGTTCTCTAACAACCAGGCACTTTCAACGCTGGCGGGTGCTGCCGCTGAATACAAACTAGCACCGCGCACGAACTCTCGTTGTCTGGAATATTGTCTCTATTTTCCAGAAAGTTATAAATATGGCCTTGTTATTGGCGTGTGGTGCGAAATGATTAACCGGAACGTTGCCTAACTTGAAACGAGGAAATGTGTCTGACAGGGTGGCGGTCCATACCCGGGATCGAGATCGCCCCAAGACACTAAAAACCACTCTCTCTGATCAAGACAGAGGCAACCACATCGTACATTCGTTTCGCAAAGCTTCGCGGCTCGCCCGCGACGTGCACTACACCCCGCACGATCCGATCCGGCGGGATCGGATCGACTACCGCTAGCCTGATGTGGTACACGGACGACTCTGGCACCAACTCACCCTTTGCATCACGGCGGACAGCGATTTTCCCTCCATAAACCGATGCCAAATACGGCATCTCGAATCTATTGACACCCGCCTCACCGATTTCGACCAGCCTCGCATCCGCCGGCCGGCGTTTCGGATCATCGGGGAGAAACCGAGCTGGCTGGTTCACCTTAAGCCGTGTTAGCTCGGTCTCCGATACCAGCCCGCTCAGCTCAGCGCTCCCCGGCTCGATAACAAACGCAAGCGCGAGCTTCTGGTTAATCCAACGCCCACGATGCAGCGCATCCGCCACATCAGTGACTACTCCCGACAAGGGCGCACGAATGGTTAGCTTGCGTCGCTTCTTTTCCAATCCGGCCAGCCGCGAGGACTCAGCCGTCCATTGTTGTAATGCGACATGCATGTTGGCCAAATCTTCCGGGTTAGAAGCAAAACGTTGAAAGCGTAGTCTGTGCGCCTTAACCTTCTTTTCAGTACGTACCATCTCTTCTGCGAGCTGGGGGGAATCTAGAGTCAATAAGGTATCGCCGGCCTTCACCCGCTGGCGTCGCTTTACCAAGACATCGACGATGCGGCCCGGCTCAGATGCATACACGGTGGCATATTGGGCGCTGTGAAAAATGGCCGGAAAGGAGACGCGACCGCTCCAGGGGATGAACGCCCAGGCCAACAATACGCACACCCACGTGGCAGTGACAACGAAGCGCCGCGTCTTAAGGGCTGTCGATCGCATGCGCCACCAAACGATCAACTCTCGCGTGATAGGGAGAACGATAAACCATAGGATCTCCACGGCAAACAGCACCAAGCCCAGCGCCTTAAAGAAAAAGTGATAAACCAGTAGCGCGATGCCAATAAATAGAAAAAATCGATATATCCAGGTTGACCATGCGTAGAGGATGAGCTTAGTTTGCAATGAGGGGTTCACGCCCTCCGGCGGTGGGTCCGGGAGCCCAAAAATCAGCCGACGCAGTCTCCATTTGGCGAGCGCAAATGAGCGCTCCTGCAGATTGTGAACACCTAAAAGATCCGACAGGAGGTAGTAGCCGTCGAAGCGCATCAGCGGATTCAGGTTGACTGCCAGCGTCATTGCCCAGCTGGTCGTCGCGATGATGAAGGCGGCACTGCGCAATGGGCTATCTGGCAGAAAACTCCACAAAAAGGTGCATATCGCCGCGATGGCAAGCTCGGTAATCATACCGGCGGCGCCGATGAGCATCCGCTTTCTTCTAGAACACAGTCGCCACGCGTCGGTGGTGTCGGTGTATAACACCGGGAATAGAACCACCAATGCGATCCCCATGGTGGCCACCCGGCAGCCGAATCGCGTTGCCGTGTAGGCATGCCCAAGCTCGTGAAAGATTTTGATGGCCGCGAGTGACACACCATATAGAGCGGCACCCTCAATGGTGAAGAAATGCAGGAAAGAGCCGAGAAAGGCCTCCCACTGCCGCGACACCAGGTAGAGCCCTAACGCTCCTAGAACCAAAACGATGAGGCGTGCGCTGCGGCTAAACAGAGGTTTGACCAGGGGCAACGTAGCGCGCAGGAAACGGTGCGGCCTGAGGATCGGGATGCGCACAAATAGATAATTATGGACCAGCCACTCGGCCCAGTGGGGCCGACTCGCTTGGTATTGTTGAAGGTAGGCATCGAACTTACCTGTCGCCGATCCCTTGGTCAGGCTGTTGGCATACAGAAATTTGATCAACGCCGCTAGGTCCTGGCGCGTGACCTGGCAGGTGGTGTTACCGCAAACGGCGGCAACGAGCTCGTCGGCTTGACCCAGAGACCAACGCGACAGGAGCTGGAATGCGCTCCATCCCACCCGAAAAAAGCGATTCCGCACGGGATCGAATATCGTCCAGGTCGGGGAGCCGTCCAGATCTGGCGGTCCTTCGAGGAGTTGCAGGTCTTTTCGTAAGACAGGCAGCCTTAGATCGTGCGCAGCCGCTGCCACCTTACAAACCGATAAACTGCCGAATGGCGCCGATCGGACGTCGAAATAGATAGAAAAACAGCGACACCGGTTCGCTGTAGATCTTCGCGGTGCCCTGTAGTCCAATCCTGACGGTGGAATTAGACCCTTTAAGATCGGCATGCACGCGGTAAGCGAGTAGATCCCCTGGCAGGACCTCTGCCTTGTAGCTCGCGTGGGTGACCCTCGCTTGCAGCGCTTGCAATGGATCGACATCCAAAAAGCATTTGACCTCCGCGCCCTCGCTCAAGATGATCGAGTCATCGACCGCCAGATCGATGCGTAGCTCGGTGCGTTTGGGATCTGCGATCTCCATCACCCGCTCGCCCACGACCACAGGACGCCCGATCCAATCCGCTTCATCGCTGTATAGCAGTAGGCCGGCCCCCCGCGCTCGGACTTGCACTCGAGTTAAGAGATCGCGGGCATAATCCCGCTCGGCCTGACTCAATTCCACACGGGCCTTTAGCAATGCCACCTCTGCCTTACTCTTCGCATCTTGAAAGGCACTCTGAGCCGCCTTACGAAACTCGGCAAGCGACACCGCCAACGCCCGCTCGGCCACTTCATAATCGTTTCTGAAGCTCGTGTCCTCGAAAGCAAAGAGCAGCTCGCCCTTGGATACGGGTCGATTGGGCGGCACCGCGATCGCTGCGATCACGCCATCCAACGGCGCACTGACAACGATA
>Ga0187893_10015367_pt1 | contig 10266 bp, 10 predicted proteins | sample MA1701074metaG_FD_139574 | JGI IMG/M metagenome (GOLD analysis project Ga0187893, IMG submission 139574) | White microbial mat communities from a basaltic lava cave in the Kipuka Kanohina Cave System on the Island of Hawaii, USA - MA170107-4 metaG ... | reverse complement strand
TTGTGCTTTGCCATTTTCGCTCGTCGCTTTTTCTTTACCGATGACATGATGGATCTCCTATTTGTGCAAACGATGATACGCCAAACCCCGAGTAAATGTAAAGTGTTGTCAGCATTGATTAACGCTCGCTTCCCAAATATCAATAACATCTATATATTGCTTTGTTTTACTAAAAGTTATGAGATAATATGGATTATTTTGTTGATGATAATAAACCTAAATTTGTAATTGAATATTGTCATGTTCATGGTAAATCGAATAAAAGCGAAAGTGATGTAGAGACAAGCGAAGGGATGGATAACGATGCCTACTCTTGCTGGCTGATTAGCGTGGTGCAAGCGCTTCGCGCCTCTCCCTCATTTCGCGTCCTTTTTAGTCCCTCGTCGCATGAAAGAAACAGTATAAAAAAGGAGCTCTTTCACCTCTTTGATATCGTAGAGGGACGCCATGGGGAAAAGCAGCGTCTCGTAAAATACGATGAAATTCGCAACTTCAAAAAGCACCTCATTAAAGAGGGGCTTGAGGCGAAAATGAATGATGGCTTTCTGGAGGAGCCATTTTTAAAATTTTTGCTTAAAAAATTGCATGCTCGCGAATTTGAGTACAGCCATTTGGGCAAGCTAAAAAACGCCACTATCTTGAACATCCCGCTCAAAAAAGAAAAAAAGCAGCGCCAGCTGCAAACTTTCATTACCGATCAGAAGGTCACCTTTCGCTCCAAGAGCAAAACTCCAGAGTTTTTGCCGATCTATCTGGATCGGCCGCAATTTGAACATAAGTATGATAAAGATGACATTGTCACGGAATTTGCCCGCACACCTGTTGTCCCTAATGGCCAGCTAGAAATTGTTGTGGGCAATACTGGCGAAAAAGCCAAATACCGCCTCGTCTCCGTGGTTATTGGGCGAGATAGCATCGAACATGCCTACTGCTATGTGGTAGAGCGCGATAGTAATGGAGATCCTGTCTGGGTGGAGTACAATGACCACAAAGTCCTCATACACACAGATCCAGAAACGAAAAAGCGCAACAAAAGTTCCAATCTCACACCACTGGTAGATGCCTGCAAGCATGCAGGCATTTTAATTTACCAGTTTATAGGCTTTACTTAGCGCTCTGCCAAAACGTAGGGGGTTTCAGGGGAAAGCGTGTCGACGTCTAGTGCATCATCTTTGGATTTTTCTTCGACATGGACTCGTTCTACTTGGGCGCCAATGCCTTGAAGTTTTTTAGCGAGGCTCGCATAGCCGCGATCGAGAAAATCAAGACCTGTGATGATGCTCACGTCTTTGGCCAAAAGTGCTGCCATCACATAGGCAAAGCCGGCGCGAAGATCGGGGATTTCAATGGTGCGGCCCGTCAAGTGGCTGGGGCCTTTCACCACAATGCTGTGGGGAAAGCTTTGCGAGGCAAAGCGACACTGCCTGCCACCAAGGCATTGACGAAAGGTCGAGATATCCGCTCCCATCTCAACTAAGATGTCGACGTAGCCAAAGCGATTTTCATAAACGGTCTCATGGACGACGGATGAGCCTTGCGCCTGTGTCAGCAAGACAACGAAGGGCTGCTGCCAGTCAGTCATGAAGCCGGGATGCACGTCGGTTTCCAGGTGCAGGCCACCATGGAGCGCGCCATCCCAGAAAAAATCGATGCCATTGCTCTTTACTGCAAAGCCAGCGCCTATTTCGCGCAGTTTATTCAAGAAGGTGATCATGTGGCGATGTTCTGCGCCCTCTACAAAGACATGTCCCTTTGTGGCAATGGCCGCCATAGCAAGCGATGCCGCTTCGATGCGGTCGGTCATCACATGGTGCTCCACCTCATGAAAGTGGCGCGTGCCTTGAATGCGGATGGTGCGGTCGGTATCGAGCGTGATGATGGCTCCCAGCTTTTGTAAAAAGAGAATCAGCTCGACAACTTCAGGTTCTGTCGCGGCATTCTTGATCACTGTCATGCCGCGTGCGGTAACGCCAGCAAGGATGCTGTTTTCGGTAGCGCCAACTGATGGATAGGGCAGATGGATGATGGCACCCTTCAGGCCATTTGGTGCATAGGCAAAGTAGGCGCCCTCTTTTTTCATTTGGCGATATTCTATTTGTGCGCCAAGTTTGTTGAGCGCTTCTGAGTGGAAGTTTACGGGACGTGCGCCAATGCGATCGCCGCCTACTGTGGGTACGATGATGTCTTGATCGGAGCGCGCCAATAAAGCGCCGATCATCAAAATGGGAATGCGGTTAGAGCCAGAAAAGCGCTGCGGCACATAGGTGGTTTTGAGCTCTTTTGTCTGCACCTGGAGTATGCCCATCTCCTTGTCCCAGGTTGCCTCCATCCCAATTTCCTTACACATGGCAAGCGTGATTTCCACGTCACCGATGCTGGGCACGTTGTAAAAAGTGCACTTTTTGTCTGATATTAAAGAGGCCACCAAAAGCTTTGTCATCGCATTTTTGGCGCCTGATGCGCGAACTTGTCCCTTTAGTGCCGTCCCACCAGTCACTCGCAGTACTTCCATCGTTTTCCCTCAAAATTTGATATTGGCAGGTTGAAATTCTAGCGATGCCGGGATTTTTCAACAGACCAATTTTTACTTCCGATGCGATTATATACACCTCATGTCTCAAGATTTGGCTATTTCGGCTTGGCCAAACCCCCGGGGTTCGACGATCGTAAGTCGATCAATATTAAACCAATATTGATCGACTTACGATCGTCGAACCGCGGAGGTTTCGCTCAAGCCCAAATAGCCAAATCTTGAGACATGAGGTGTAAAAATCTTCGGTCGTGTGTCACGGCCACAATTGCTCCTTCAAAATTGAGGAGCGCCTCCTCTAGGTCTTCGAGAGAGGCAAGGTCTAAATGATTGGTCGGCTCATCTAAGAGCAATACATTGGCACGCATTATCTTTAAAAAAAGGAATTGCAGTCGCCGCTTCTGACCAATGCTGTACTGTTCTATCCGAACATCATGCGGCGGCAAGCCAATTTTGTGAAGCTCGATTGCAGCTTCCTCTGAAGTTAGGCCAAATTGCCTTCCTAGTATATTGTAGACGGGTCCATCGGCTAAAGTGTCGAAGTCTTGTTCCAGATAACCAACTTTAGCGCTTGGAGCTATGCGTAGGCGGCCTGAATCTGCTTGCACTATTCCCTGGGTGATTTTGAGAAGGGTGGTTTTGCCCGATCCATTTTCGCCGATCAAAAAAAGGCGATCGCGCGCGCTAATTAAAACAAGATCTTTCTTTTTGACATAATCACAAATGCTTTCTAGAATGCCTTTCAAGTCATTTTCCGTAAAAAGGGGTGGTTTATGGTCGCAGCGATCGTCAATAGGGGAGTATCACTTGCCAATTCTCTTTCCAACTATCCCCCGCTGAAGCAAATAAAGACAACTTCTGCCTTTGTTGTTGAGAAAATCGAAGGCATAATACGTGCATTTTTCCAGTTTTTCGAAAGTTTTCACCATCCCTCATCTCATGAGACACGCCTCCGCTCTCAAGAGCGCGACAAGGTAAGGTCTAAACCCTGGTCAAAGCTCCTTGATGCCGCCTACTTTCATCATAACGATACGCTTGTGACACTCCTTAGGACAAACAACCCAAACATGCACGATTGCGATGGCTCCACAGCCCTGCATGCGGCCAGCATTTCTGGCAACCTCGCCGCAATACCTATTCTCTTGCATGCAGGAGCTGACATCAATGCCAAAGATATGCGCGGACAAGCGCCCATTCACCTTGCCGCACGAAATGGCCATACCGCCATCGTCAATTTTTTTGCCACGCGTGGAGCAAATATTGACTTACCTGACATGCGCGGAAAAACCCCTTTGCGCTGTGCCGCCAAGTATGGCCATCTCGATGCTGTATCGTCACTTATTGCCCTCGGAGCCAACAAAGAGGCCCAAGATGCCAAAAGACAAACTCCCTACTTTGTTGCCTGCCTTCAAGGAAGAATGCACGTCGCCCACTACTTACAAGCCCTCGGAGCAAACCGCGAACTAGTCAATATCGACGGCAAAAAAGCCGACCAAGTTATGGGCAGAGCCGGCCTTCGCGCCTTCGTCCGCTACTGCCTCTCATGATCCAAAAGCGCATTCCAACATACTGAGCCGAGAAGAGATCTGTTTGACGCCCCAGGGCATGACTTTTTTTGCTTAAGCGCAAAAAATGTCGTGACTTTTTTTGCGTATATGCAAAAAATGTCGTTTTACAGAAAGGGGCATATCTATGCTAAAACGGCGCTATTTGACTTCTTGTGTCATAGAAGATTTAAAGGAGAAAATGGTCTTTGTTTCAGGACCTCGGCAGGTAGGCAAAACTACTCTATCGCGAGAAATTATCGCACAGCATTTCCAATCATATGCCTATTTTAGTTGGGATTTTAAAGATGATCGCAAGCAGATTCTAGAATCAAATTGGCCTGCGGATGCTGAGCTACTTATCTTAGATGAAATACACAAGTATAAAAAATGGAAAACCCTCTTAAAAGGCAGTTTCGACAAGTTTCGAGATCGGTACAAGTTTCTAGTAACAGGAAGCGCTCGACTTAACGTCTTTCGCAAAGGTGGTGATTCACTGCAAGGGCGTTATCACAATTTCCGACTACATCCCTTTTCGCTCGCTGAAATGAGCCAAAGGCAAAATCGCCTTCATGTCTTTGAAGAGCTTTCTTTTCAATCGACACAACTGAAATCAGATTTTGAAGCTTTGTATCGTTTTGGAGGATTCCCAGAACCACTTATTAAACAAAGCGAGAGAACATTGAGAAGGTGGCACAGAGAAAAAATCGAGAGGCTCTTTCGAGAGGATATTCGCGAAATGGAACAAATACGCGATCTTTCAAGTATGCAACTGTTGGCTGATGTATTACCGGACCGAGTTGGATCGCTTCTTTCAGTCAATTCGCTTAGGGAGGATTTGGAGGTAAGCTTTCGCTCTGCTGCTCATTGGATCGATATTCTGGAAACATTTTATTACCATTTTAGAATTTATCCATTTTCCTCAAAGAAAATACGTTCATTGAAAAAAGAGCCAAAACTCTATCTTTGGGATTGGTCAGAGATCGAGGATGATGGAAATCGTTTTGAAAACTGTGTGGCTTCACATTTGTTAAAGCTTGTGAATTTTCTTCAGGATTATGAGGGATATGATGCGACACTGCATTTTCTTCGCGATCGAGACAAACGAGAAGTAGACTTTTTAGTCGCAATAGATGGAAAACCGTGGTTCGCATGTGAAGCAAAGCTTCATGATGGAGATATTTCCTCTCACCTCACCTACTTTAAAGAGCGGCTAAAAATACCCTTTGTTTATCAAGTAGTGAAGGAGTATGACAAAGACGTGATGAAGAATGGCATACGGGTTCTTCCTGCAACAAAATTTCTATCTGCTCTCGTGTAAGATATTGCATGGCTTATCTTGTGGCTCAGGGCAAGTTCGATAAAAAGGGGGTAAAGCAAGGCCTGCGAATATTTTCACTTACACTTGCTGTTTGATAAGCTGGTCAAAGAGACTGCAAGTGGCCTCTATAGTGTCTGGTGCGTTATTCATATAGCTGAGAAGTAGATCGCACGCGGCAGGAGGAAATCCAAGCTCGAAGAGCTGCTCTTTTGTCTTTAATCTTTGGATGTATTCCAGCGAATCAACTGTAATGGGGGTCTTTGGTAAAATTGAGTTGATCAATTCGGCGATCTCATCGCGGGGATTTTGGATCGGGGTAAGAAGAACCTGTTTTTTTACTGGTTCTGCCTCAATACCCAGCAATATAGACTCAACGACTCGCTTGAACGTACGAAGATCTCCTTTTTTCTCAATGTCGTTTTGACTCGTTATTGCATATCCAAAGTCACCTATGTCGTATCGATTTTTTGCTCGATCATAAAATATGTTACTCAGCTCAATATCTCGATGCACAATATCCAATGCATGCAGCTGGGCAATGCCTTTACAGAGTTGGCAAATGGCTTCGACCTTTTGTTTAGTTGTCATTGTTGAAATGAGAGGTTTCATATTGCTCTCATACTTGTGCATGATAATCATCGTGCATTTTGTAGTTTGCAGATAGGCCTTCGCACGCAGCATCAACCCAACAGCTCGATGGGGATAGCGTCTTGAAACATCAAAGTCGTTCTTGAGCGAAGATGAGGCAATTTTTGCGATTTTCCCTTTGCCGCCACTGTCACAATGGAGTAGATAAACTTTGCCTTGCGAGCCAGCTCCTACAATACGATCAAGTGTGTAGCTTGTGCTTTTGCTTGCTTTTTGTCGCCAGATTTTATCTTGAGTATCTTGATGCCATGTTGTTTCTGAAAGAATAGAAATCACCTAAGTAAATTGATAATTATAAAAATTTTCCGTGATGAAAGTTCCTCAACAAACTCAGTTCCTTTTCTTTTTTTTTATCGTTCTTATCGTTCTATCGTTTTTACCGTTGAGATTTGCCACAAGCTGGTGGCAATGACTAGCAAGTTGACTCCTCAAAATCGACGCTTAACTTTCAAAGTCTGGGGTACGACAAATTATTTGTAAGTGTTCTTGAGTTTCCAGTTTGGTCGATTTAATCAGCTCTGTGATTCCGGGCTGAAGTAATTTGATTTTTTTCAAGGTCAACTTCTTTTAGCTCGCTATCGCGCCATACTTTAAAGCAATTCTTAATGCCGGGAATTATACAATAATGTGCGAGCGCGCAGCTTCCTACGAGTGCAGCCATGCTTACGAGTCCTAAATAAGTATCTAACAGAACGTCACCCACGCCGTGATTGGTCGTATGGTTGCTTCCCTCACCTTCAAAGGCATGAAGAATGTAAGAGCCTACTTGGTTGCTAGCAACAGTCACAGTTATGACCGATGCAGCTATTGGCGCAACCCTCATGACCAAATAGCGCTGTAAGGATCCTCTTGGACAGACAGCATTAAATGTGGTCGAGGTGTGGTTTGCTAATTTAGATAGGTTCCTAGCAAGCATTTTTGGGGCGTGAAAGTAAATAGGGGTCCCATCTCGGGTGAGTGCGGTAGGTTCCATAAATTCTCCTCAATAATATAGTTTTTATAATATACATGATTTTAGAAATTATAGAAAGTTAGATCTGGTTCTTTGTTGTTTATTTTTATAACATGAGCGCATTTTAAGATAAGATCTTTCATTTTGTTTTTGTGTAAGATCCACTCAAATTTTGCAAAAGGGCTTTTGACGAAGCCGAGATGCTTGTAAAAGCCAACGGCTGCTTCTGTAGCATCGAGATGGAGTTCCAGCTTCTTTGTTTTGCGGGAGAGCATGTCGCTAGAGATGTGGGCAAGTAAGGCAGAGCCCACGCCTTTGATTCGTTGAGAAGTAAGAGCGAGATTATCGGGATTTGTGGCCAAAATTTTGAGCTGGGTGATGCCTGAGGCTGAAAAGGAGGCCAAGGCGATGCCCTGGATTTTGCATTGGCGATCGTAGGCCGCGTAAACTCGCGAATTCCAGATGGTTGTGTCAATGAGTTGGTAGATTGCATATGCATCGTCTTGGACGTATAGGGCGCGTTTATTCCAGCGAAAGGAGACCTCTAAAAGTCGTTGGAGGTTGCTTTTGAGTCTGATTCTTGCGGTGAGAAGTTGTGGTCCTTTTTCTTGCAGGCGCGTGGAGCGTCTCAAGTGTGGCTCTTGGCACTCTGGGCCAAAGATGAGATGCGAAAAAAATTGTGAGATAAAGGAACACATGTTTACTTACTTTGGGGTAAAGGGGCGAAAGGCCTCCTCAAAGTCATCTTCGGTCTCTTGCTGACGGAAAGCGGAGATGGGGGTGTAGTTTTCAAAGCGCGCAAGTTCTTTTCTGTAGGTGAAGTTGATGCTGCCGACGGCGCCGTGGCGGTTTTTGGCCACGATGATTTCGGCTTGACCAGGTTTGTCGTTGGGATCGTAGTATTCACGACGCAGCATGAGCATGATGATGTCGGCGTCTTGTTCGATGGCGCCTGATTCGCGAAGGTCTGACATCTGCGGTCTATGGCCTGTACGCTCTTCAACCTTTCGAGAAAGCTGAGAAAGGCAGATGACCGGCACATCGAGCTCACGAGCAAGGGTTTTGAGCATGCGCGAGATTTCAGAGATTTCGTTGACGCGGTTTTCGGCGTTTTTGTAGTTGGTGCTGCCAGAGATCAGCTGCAAATAGTCGATGATCAAAAGCTTGATGTCGTAGGTTTCCTTCATGCGGCGTGCTCTTGCCCGCAGGTCGGTAATCTTTAGCCCGGGCTGGTCGTCGATGACCATGGTGTGCTCTTGCATGCGGCTGACAGCATCCACGACGTGGCGAAACTCTTCGTGATTGAGCGAGCCTGTGCGAATCTTGTCAGATTCTACTTCCGATTGCGAACAGACGAGGCGATGCACCAGCTGCTCTGCAGTCATCTCCAGCGAGAAGATGCCCACGGGCATTTTGTTGTTAAAGCAGACATTTTCCGCAATGTTGAGCGCAAAGGCGGTTTTCCCCATGGCAGGACGCGCCGCGAGGATGATCAGGTGCGAGTTGCAAAGGCCGTTGATCATCTTGTCGAGATCGACAAAGTGGGTGGCAATGCCTGTGATGCCAGGCTCATCTTCGCCGCGAGATAAAAACTTTTCCTGGCGCGCCTCAAGCTCTTTTAAGTAGGGCAGCTTGCTTTGTGACCTTGAGCCAGTCAAAATTTCCGATACTAAAAGCCCATTTTTGGAGCTTGTCTGCTGGCCAATTTGGAAAAAGGAGGCTTGCGCATCGTCGAGACAGATACCCACGTCAGGAGGGTCGTCAAGGGCCTTTTTCTCAATTTCTTGTGCGGCTTGAATGATGCGGCGCAAGACCGACTTATTCTTTACGATGCCGGCATACTCTTCGATGTAGGCAGAGGTTCCTGCATACTGGGCAAGGGTGGTCAAATAGGCCACGCCACCTACTGCTTGCAGCTTGTTTTGGCGCTTGAGATCTTCAGCAATCAAGTGGACATCGGCGGGTTTATCGCTTCTGTAGGCACTCTTTAGCGACTGAAAGATGAGCTTATGTTCCGTAAAATAAAAATCGCCCTCATCCAAAGAATCGGCAGCAATGTTTAGGCTGTTGATGGAGGTGAGCATACAGCCCAGCACCATCATCTCCGATTCTTTTGAATTGGGCGGGATCTTTACTTTTAACGTCTCGTTGGCCATGTAAACCTAAAAACTGTAGCCAAGCACGAGGCGCGCTTCAAAAGCTGATCTCGTGGCCTTGCGGAGGCGAAAATGGTGATTTGAATCACCGCCTTTGGCATAAAACTTCATGAGCTCGATCTCAGGCTTTAGCGACCAGCCCTTTAAAAACTTCCACTCAAGGCCAAGTGAGGCGATATTGCCGAAGGATTTGTAGGCTTTGTTTTCTTGGTCATACTTCGTTTTGCGCGGATTTTTTATGTTGTGATGGCCCTTTGCATCGTAGTTGAGGGGGAAGAGAAATTGGTAGCAAGCCATGGCGCTCAAGGTCTCTGTAAAGGTTTTTTTAGCTTGTAGGCCAATTTGTGGGCTATACCAGGTGGCGTCGATATCTTCTCTTGTGCCACGGCGTGAATGGTGATGTTTGCCAAATTCATCTTTTCCGATTGTATGTTCGCGACCCTGGCTGGTTTTGAACTTCTCGATATAGACCCCATAGCCTATCTGCGGAGCCACGCTCCAGCCATGAGGCAGATGGAAGTTTTTGCCCAAGTTTAGGACGAAATCAGCTGTGTAGTTGCCAGTAAGGTGGCTTTTTTTCTTGATGTGGTCTTCAAAGCGGCCACCAAACCAGGTGCGCCCGCTAAAATGTTCGGTACTCTGAAATTTGCCATCACAGACATTGCCGTAGCCTGCATACCCTTTTAAAAAGATGTCGCACTTTTCAATCTTGAAACCGAGTCGCGTTGTGTAGACATTGACATCTTTAAACTGATCTTTGCCCTTTTCAGGATTTCCCGGACGAGAGACGGTGATTTTGAGGTTGTCTCGAAGATAGCCTTGAGAAAGTTCGACCGTTGTTTTGAGGTCGGACTGAGTCTGAGTTTGAGCAAATACTGGCACTGTTAGCAAGAGAAAACCAGCAAAAAAGCGAGACATTTTCATACGTGACTCCTCAATAGATTTTGAAAGAGCGTATAAAATCTCGCAATTAAGGGCTACTAAAGTTGTTCCTGTTAGGGCAAAGTAGAAATGTCGGGTTTTCTAGCTAAGTTGAAATGTCGGGTTTTTCCTGCTCCTTAGCTGCCTTTATTATATCAAAATTAGAGTTTATGCACTCGGACTACTCTTGGCAA
>Ga0187893_10015366_pt1 | contig 10267 bp, 8 predicted proteins | sample MA1701074metaG_FD_139574 | JGI IMG/M metagenome (GOLD analysis project Ga0187893, IMG submission 139574) | White microbial mat communities from a basaltic lava cave in the Kipuka Kanohina Cave System on the Island of Hawaii, USA - MA170107-4 metaG ... | reverse complement strand
CGCAGGGTCCCAGGATCAACAGTCCGCAACCTGCAACCGGGTAGTCATCGACAAACTTAACGAGGACTGCCTTGGCAACCCGCAAGCGTTCCGTGAGTCCATTGAAACTGTCGAAAGAGCAAGACTCATAGCGCAGAGGTACTCCGGCACGAGCGAATAGCTTGTCGAGCCTGGCGTACTCGAAGCAGTCACAGCGAGCTACCGAATGAACCCCTTCTGTATCAATGGCCTTCCATCCGGTGCCGCCGCAAACTCGGCAGGGAATTGTGGATTCTTCGTCCATCGAAGTTAGCGGTTGAAACGAACGATCCTGGGAGGAGTCCTGCGGACGAGAGCATTCTCCTTCCTAACCCCCATCTGTCCAAGTTGCACGCCAAATTCTCGTTGCACGTAATTCATGAAGTCCCTTATGTCGCACTCCATTGCTTCCATTTTTGCACGCATGTTTAGAATGATCTCAACTCCTGCGAGGTTCACTCCCAGATCCCGGGTCAGGTTCAGAATCACCTCCAAACGCTCCAAATCTTCAGCTGTATAGAGTCGCGTATTTCCTTCGGAACGTGAGGGCTTCAGTAGGCCCTGACGTTCATAAAGCCGCAGGGTCTGTGGGTGGATATTGTAGGTGGTGGCCACACTGCTGATGAGGTGGCCCGCCCGACCGCGCTTCTTCATATCGATATAGCCTTGAAACTCCGAATCTCAAAACTTGAATAGATCCCGGCGCGGGTCGTCTGGATTCAACCGCGCCAGTTCACGCAAGATCTCCTTGCTGCGCTCATCAGCGATCCTGGGTAATACGATTTTCACTTCAACAAACTGATCACCGCGCGTCGCTGCTCGCAACGACGGAAAACCTCTTTCTCGCAAGCGAAACTTCTGTCCATGTTGGGTACCGGGGGGGATCTTGAGCATTGCCCGCCCATCGACAGTGGGGACCTCGATTTTTGCACCCAAAGCCGCCTCGGTCACAGTGATGGGCACTTTGCAAGAAACGTTGTCGCCGGTTCGCTCAAAGAATGGATGGCTGCCAACCGTTGCGACAATGTACAAATCGCCCGCTGGAGCACCCTGCACGCCGGCATCACCCTTGCCTGCGAACCGAATGCGGGAGCCGGTCTGAACTCCCGGTGGAATCTTGATTTCTAGATTGTCCGTTGACGGCACCCGACCATCTCCATGGCAAGTGCCACAGGCTCGGCCAGCGCGGCCGCTGCCACCACACTGAGTACAGGTAGTGGTGAACTTCATTCGTCCCTTCATCTGGGTGATGCGACCGGTTCCCTGGCAAAGAGCGCAGTCGTGCATCCGCTCCTCTGTGCTTTGCCCTTTTCCCTTGCAGGTTTGGCAAGTCTCTCTCCGGGCGTAGGTGATACGGGTCTGCAGCCCTTTCAGTGCTTCATCGAATCCCATGGAAACCTGGTACTCGAGATCCTCACCCTTCTTTGGTGCTGCCGTGCGCGAGTGCCCTTGAAAGAACTGCGAGAAAATGTCGGAGAACCCCGACCCTCCAAAACCAGAGAAATCGAAACCCGCAAAGTCTACGCCAGGGCCCTGCCCACTGGCACCGCCTCGAAAATTATCCGAGTAGGTTCCGTAGGCATCATAAACTTCCCGCTTTTTGGGATCGCTCAGGACGTCATAGGCTTCAGAAATCTTCTTGAAGCGTTCCTCGGCTTGCTTGTCGCCTGGATTGACATCGGGGTGAAATTTCCGCGCCAGCTTCCGATAAGCTTTCTTGATCTCATCGGCCGCTGCATCGCGATTTATACCCAGAAGACGATAGTAATCCTCGTTGCTCATTCCGCTCCTGCGACCCGAATAGTCGCAAATCTTCCCGTCAGCCTTTCTGAATCTGCACGCGGCGGACCTTAAGCCCACGTTGCTTCTTGGGCAACGTCACGGTCAACACGCCTTCGTTCAGATTGGCATGGACCTTGTCTGCATCGATTTCTTCCGGCAGGCTGAATCTCCGCTCAAAAACGCCGGAAGGCCGTTCCAATCGACGGAAAACCTGCTGGGACACCTCACCTCCCGGGGGCCGTTGGCCTTTAAGCACAAGAGTGTGATCTTTAACCTGAAGGTCGATTCGGTCGCGCTCGACGCCTGGCACTTCAGCTGACAGCACAAATTCATCCGCAGTTTCAAAAACATCGACCGGCGGAGACCAATGCGGGTGCAGGCCAGCCCCGGGGGCCTGGGGTCCTACCGCCGCATCCTCCATCAACGTGTGAATTCGGTCTTGCAGCTCCTGAAATTTCCTGATCAGCTCTTGACGGTTAGACACCTTCACCTCCGTCTGGTTTGCAACCTTTGGAATTCGCCTGGCTGCAGATTAGACAAGACACAAGCGGAAAGCTTGTGCCTTGTCTTTGTGATGAAAACCTCTTGCCGTGATGTTATTTCTTCTTGTCGTCGACATCGACGTACTCGGCGTCAATCACTTCTCCTTCGGCTGGCTTCGTACCCGACTCGGCACTCGACCCGGACTCAGGCCCGCCTCCGGATTGCGCACCGGCCTGCTTATAAAGGGCATCTGCCAGCTTGTGCGAAGCACTATTTAATTGTTCGACCGCCCGATTGATCTGCTCGGTGCCACCCTCAGAGATAGCCCGGCGGCAGTCTTCCAACGCGGCTTCGATGCTCTTGGCATCGGCCTCGGAGATTTTGTCCCGATTCTCCTTGAGCGTTTTCTCCGTTGCATAAACCATTCCGTCCGCCTTGTTCTTGGCTTCGACTTCTTCGCGATACTTTCGATCTTCCTCGGAATGAGCCTCAGCGTCCTTGCTCATTTTCTGAATCTCTTCTTTGGAAAGACCACTGGAAGAAGTAATCGTGATTTTCTGCTCTTTGTTTGTTCCCAAGTCCTTGGCTGAGACGTTCACAATGCCGTTCGCGTCAATATCAAAAGTCACTTCGACCTGCGGCACTCCTCGAGGTGCGGGCGGGATTCCGACCAGGTGGAATTTGCCGAGCGTCCGGTTGTCCTTCGCCATGCTCCGTTCGCCTTGCAGAACATGGACTTCCACCGAAGTCTGGTTGTCAGCAGCAGTCGAGAAGGTCTCGCTTTTGCGGGTCGGAATCGTGGTGTTGCGCTCGATCAACTTGGTGAACACCCCACCCAGAGTTTCAATACCGAGCGACAGCGGAGTGACATCCAGCAGCAACAGATCTTTCACGTCACCTGCCAGAACGCCCGCCTGGACTGCGGCGCCAATCGCCACCACCTCGTCCGGATTGACACCTTTGTGTGGCTCCTTCTTAAACAGATCGCGCACAATTTGCTGAACGCGAGGGATGCGTGTGGATCCGCCTACCAAAACCACCTCATCAATGTTCTCCGGCTTGACCCCGGCATCCAAAATGGCCTGCTTGCACGGTCCAACGCTTCTCTGCAACAGATCTTCGACCAGCTGCTCAAACCGGGCGCGCGTCAACTTCATCGTCAAGTGCTTGGGCCCTGAGGCGTCTGCCGTGATGAAAGGCAGATTAATCTCTGTTTCCATTACGGAAGACAGCTCCATCTTGGCTTTCTCGGCGGCTTCCTTGAGCCGTTGAAGCGCCATCTTGTCTTTCGATAGATCGATACCCTGGTCCTTGATGAATTCATCAACGATCCAGTCCATCACCTTCTGATCGATGTTGTCACCGCCCAAGTGCGTATCACCGTTGGTGGATTTCACTTCGACCACGCCTTCACCAACTTCCAGGATCGAAATGTCAAACGTACCACCACCGAAGTCATACACGGCAATCGTTTCATCCTTCTTCTTGTCCAAACCGTATGCCAAAGCCGCGGCTGTTGGTTCGTTAACGATTCTCAAGACCTCCAGACCGGCAATTTTGCCTGCATCCTTCGTTGCCTGGCGTTGGGAGTCGTTGAAATAGGCCGGAACCGTGATCACAGCCTGAGTAACCTTCTGGCCAAGGTACTCTTCCGCCGCCTGCTTCATCTTCTGCAGGATCATCGAAGAAATTTCTGGTGGACTATACTCCTTGCCCATGATCACAACACGAGCGTCGCCGTTGTTGGCGCGGGCGACGCGATAGGGCACGATCTTCATCTCTTCTGACACTTCCTCATGCTTTCTGCCCATGAAGCGCTTGATCGAATAGATGGTGTTCTCCGGGTTCGTAACAGCCTGTCTCTTGGCGACCTGTCCAACCAATCGCTCGTTGCCCTTGGTAAAGGCTACCACCGAGGGAGTTGTTCGACTGCCTTCCGGGTTCGTGATGACGACCGGCTCCCCACCCTCCATGACCGCCACAACCGAGTTCGTTGTGCCCAGATCAATCCCAATTATCTTGCTCATCTAGCCTCTCCTTCAGATTGAAAATAAAATACTTAATTCCAGTTCAGGCTACACCCAGAAATAGATCGCGGTGAATATAATATCTGAGTCTGTTGCTGTCAACCATCATTAGCGGGCATGTGTAAGGTTTGGTCATAGGCATTGTTCCGACAATGTTTGCAATCTCGTCGGCGCCAATTGGAATAACTTCTCAGCTTTGTTATATTTGGATTTTCTTTGACCTGACTTATCTCCCATGCCCTATCTGGCTGTGCTGTCCCTTCAGTTCCGTGGAAAGAACCTGTTTCGGACAATCGTCTTCTCGTTATTGCTTATGGCATCCATTGGGATCGGGGCTTTCGTGGGTCTTCTGATCGTGTATAAGAGTGATCTGCCTGAAGTTAAGCAGCTCGAAGACTATCGGCCCAATGTGATAACCGAACTGTACGCGGATGACGGTGGAACGATTGGTTCGTTTGCTCTGGAGCGAAGGGTGGTCATCACCTATGAGCAGATCCCTGCAGCTCTCAAAGATGCACTGATTGTTACCGAGGACCAGAATTTTGAAAGGCACTGGGGAGTGGACGTCACCGGAATCGGGCGCGCTGTTTTTAAGGGACTGCTTTCGGGGAAGCGAATCCAGGGCACCAGCACCCTCACGCAGCAGCTCAGCCGTCTTTGCTTTCTCAACTCTGAAAAGAGCTTTAAGAGAAAGTTTCAAGAGCTGCTTTTTTCGATTCAGATCGAACGTTTCTATACCAAACCGCAGATTCTTACACTCTACTGTAACCAGGTACCTCTGGGTCACCGTAATTATGGCTTTGAGGCGGCCGCTCAGTATTATTTCTCAAAAAGCCTGAAAGAACTGAAACTCGAAGAGATAGCCGTGCTGGCGGCGATGCCGGCGATAGCCCACTTCGCCTCGCCAGTGACAAATCCGGCGCGCGTGAAACTGCGCCGCAACTATGTGCTCGACCGCCTGGCCAGGGAAAGAAAGCTTTCGATCTCGCAAGCCAAGGCCGCCAAGAGTACCGCGCTGGAACTGAGGATTTCCAGCAGGCACCAGGCTCTTGCTCCGTATTTTGCCGAAGAGATTCGCAAGACCCTGGAGCAAAGATACGGCTCAGAAGCTGTGAACGAGAGTGGGCTGCGAGCTTATACGACTTTGAACATTGAAATGCAGAAGGCGGCAAACGAAGCAGTCCGCTCAGGGTTAGAGGAGTTTGACAAACGACGCGGCTGGAGAGGTGCTCGCGGCAATGTCCTGAAGCTGGAGAGCACAACTCTAGACTCCTATCAGCACGATGACTGGAAGCGCTCCAAACTACCTGAAAGCGTCCTCACGGGTCTGGTCCTCGCAGTGAAGGCCCGAACCGCGCAGATCAAATTCGGTGACTATGAAGGCGTTCTTTCAGATTCCGACGCTGCCTGGACCAGGAAAAAGTCGCTCACTGACGTCTTGAAGGTCGGCGATCTTGCGCTGTTTAGAGTGCTGGAGATCGACTCTATCAAGAAGCGATTGAGAGTCAGCCTGCATCAACAGCCTGAAGTGCAGGGTGCCCTCGTCGCGTTAGACTCTGCCACCGGGGCGGTAAAAGCAATGGTGGGAGGCTACGACTTCGACCAAAGCAAGTTTAACAGGGCCACCCAGGCCTTCCGCCAAACCGGTTCAGCGTTCAAGCCATTTGTCTTCACCCTGGCTATCGACCAAGGCATGAACCCTAACGATACGATTGAAGACAGCCCAGTCAGCTTTCCCAGCAGACAAGGGCAGTGGTCCCCCCAGAACTATGACCGCAAGTTTGAAGGAACCATTACGCTGCGCAGAGCTATGGCGCAGTCGCGAAACATCCCGGCTGTCAAGCTGCTGGATCGTTTTGGGATCGACAAAGAGATCGAATATGTGAAGCGATTTGGCGTCACAAGTCCCAATCTGGCGCCTTACCTTCCGATGGCGCTCGGTTCGGCCGAAGTGACCTTGCTGGAGATGACGTCGGCGTACTCGGTGTTTCCGAATGACGGAGTTCGGCTTCTGCCTCGTCTCATCCAACGTGTCACAGACTACAGCGGAGCCGTCAAGGAAGAGAATCTTGTTGAGGTGCGAGAGGTCATTCCACAATCCACGGCACGCGCGATGGTCGACCTTCTCCGGAGTGTAGTTGAAGTTGGAACGGCGCAGAAAGCCAAGGGTCTTCAGTGGCCTGTCGCCGGCAAGACAGGCACGACAAACAACTATACGGATGCCTGGTTCATCGGCTTCACTCCGTCGCTAACGTGCGGCGTCTGGGTCGGATACGACAGGAAACGGTCTCTGGGCAAGGGCGAGACGGGCGCACGGGCAGCCTTGCCCATTTGGATCGATTTCATGGAGCGGGTGTTGAAGGGGAAGCCGCCCGAAGCTTTCGGGGAGCTAAGCTTGCCTGAGAAACTTGCTCGGGAGAAGTTGGACACTCCCGACGATGCTTCTGGCGACGGGGAGACAACACCTGAATGAGGATCGCATTTGACGTTCGCAAACTGAACGATTTTGGTATTGGCACTTACATTCGCAATCTCATCCTGCATCTGGCACAGCTGGATCATGACAGCGAGTACCTGCTGATTGGCCGTGAACGGGACAAGGCCGAACTCGGAACCTTGCCCGCCAACTTCTCCTACCTCTTTGACCACACGCAGGAGAGTGCCTTCTGGAATGAGTTCATTCTTCCGTATACTCTGAAAAAGAGAGGGATTCAGCTCCTTCACACGCCACATTACCGGTCGCCACGCTTCCTCCGCTGCAAATCCATCATTACCATCCATGACTGTGTCCATATTCTCTTTCCCAACTATGCCAGTTCCAAGTCGGCCCACGACCAGGCGCGCAAAGCGACTCGCCGCAGCATCAAGCAGTCCAGTCATGTCCTGACAGTATCCGAAGCCACGCAGCGCGATCTCATGCGGTTGTTTTCAGTTCCGGAAGCGAAGATCACCGTTGTGTATAACGCCATCGACGAGCGCGCAGTGCTCACCAGCGATGTGGACGAACAGAAGCGCGTGTTGGAGCGCTACCAGATCCAGGACCCCTTCCTGCTTTACGCAGGCAACATTAAACCTCACAAAAACATCGCGCGCTTGATTGAGGCCTTCTCGGTTCTCAAGACCGAGCTCAAAGAGAACGAGACCTGGAAAAACCTCAAACTACTCATCATCGGCGACGAGCTGTCGAAGCACCAGTTTCTCCGCCGCACCGTTATTCGCAGCGGAGTCCAGCACGACGTGAGGTTCTTTGGCTATGTGCCCTACGAAACGCTTAAGGTCTTCTACAAGTCCGCCGAAATCTTTGCTTTTCCCTCGCTGTACGAAGGCTTCGGCCTCCCGCCCCTGGAGGCGATGGCAAACGGCACTCCGGTTCTCACATCCAACGTGTCGTCATTACCGGAAGTAATGGGGAATGCCGCGCTGCTGGTGAATCCTGAGAATGTATTCGAAATCTGCAAAGGCCTGAAGCATTTGCTGTTCGACTTCAATCTTCGGGCCGAGTTGATCGATCGAGGGCTGGAGCAATCGCGCCTGTATTCTTGGAGAAAGTCGGCGGAACTCGTGTTGGAGACCTACCAAAAAGTAGTCAATAGCTGAGATTCGATACAACCCGTGTCAGCACCCATCACCCCTTCAACACCGTGAAGAGTTTCTACCAATTCGTTACGGACCCGTCGGGGCGGTAATGCAGCGGAATGGGGCGATGCCTCTCGGTGACTTCGAGCACCTGTTGTGCTTGCTTGGGGTCGAATTCGACTCCAAGACCCGGCTTGCTCTTGGGATAGAGCCGTCCTTTGCGGAAATCGTAGCTTTCCGGCAGATGGGGCGCTTTCAGTTCTCCCTTGCCACGCATCTCCATGATGGATGGGCCCGACGAGGCTGCCAGACAATGAACCAGTGCCGCCTCGGCGATAGGACCCGTGAAGTGAGGGACGAGCCCCACATAATGCGTTTCACAGATAGCTGCCAGCTTCATGAATTCCGTAATCCCCCCTGAATTCGGCAAGGTCACGCGCGAATAATCGAAGAGCTGGTTTTCGATCAACATATTGGCATCCCACCGGTCGCCATAGTGTTCCCCCACCGCTAAAGGCACTTTCACCATCGGTCGCAAGGTTCGATACACCTCCGGGTTCTCCGACCGGATTGGATCCTCAACAAACAGCGGATTCAAGGGTTCAATCAGACCGCAAAGCCGAACAGCGTCAGGCAGGTCGAAGCGCGTGTGGAAATCGATCGCCCAATCCCCGTCCTTTCCGACACCCTTACGGATCTCCTGGCATTGGCGATGTGTCGCATCCACGATCTTGCGACTTTCAAAACCTTTGCCTGTTTCCGGGTCCGCACCGTGAAATCGAAAGGCTCGGTACCCGAACTCCATGCAGGCCCGAGCTGTCTCTTCCAGGTTGCCTTGCGCTGGAAACCCAGTCGCATAACACTCTACAAAGTCTCGAGTCAGGCCACCCAGCAAATCATAAACAGGCACTCCCAGCGCTTTCCCTTTGAGGTCCCACAACGCCAGGTCGAGTGCTCCCAGAGCGTGTACTTTCTCACGACCGGGCGGGTAGAAATAGTGGCGGTACATCAGTTGCCACAGATGTTCGATTCGCGTCGGATCCTCGCCAATGATCAATCCTGCCAGTTGCTCGATGGAATCCCTGTGGCCGCCTTCGCCAATCCCGGTAATCCCCTGATCGGTCTCGATTGTCACGACCTGCGAACTCTGGTTAAAGATCGGGCGTGTGTCACCGCTCACTTGGTAGTAGCGCACTCGCGTGATTTTCATCTTGGGCAAGGCCGCTTGAGGGCGGAAATGGGGAACCAGGGCACTGGCCCCAACACCGAGAGAAAGGGATTTCAAGAGCGAACGCCGCTTCAGATCTGTGGGCATGGCGACAATACCTCCGTGTGAGAATGTGAATGACCGTTGCGCGATGGCGACTCAGATAACCAGTAGCTCCAACTCGCGGGCAAGTCAAAGACCCAACTTCGTGCACAAGCACAGGTGCGAACATCAAACCCTGAATGCAAACAGCCGAGCTGCTGTGTTCCACAGAATGTCCGCCTTCACTTCCTGGCTGGCTGCGAGCGTCAAGATCTTCGACATTTCCGTTTCCAGGCTCTCCGGCAAGTCAGAACCGATCATCAGTCGCGAAGAAGGCACGTGTGCCAGCACGTCGGCGATGTGATGAGGCATCAGTGACGACAGTTCCAGATAAATATTGGGACACACTGAAGCTGCAACAATGGCCTCCGATACAAACAAGCCGCCGCCAGAATGGGCCAAAATGATAGACAGTTCAGGAAATTTTCGGGCAGGCCAGATGAACAACGAGGGCAAAGCGAAAGGCACGCCAGACCCGGTGTGACAGATTGCTACCAGGCCATTCTCGAGTGCCGTCTCGAAAAAGAATTCACTACGGCTCGATAGCGGATTGAGTGCCTGATACTGCGGCTGCAGCTTCAGCGCCCTGAAGCCCAAGTCCTGGGCGCATCTCCGAACCTCGCAACGAAACTCCGGCTCCGGTATGAAGGGATCGAGGCACGCCGCGCCAACGAAGCGTTCCGGGTGCGCAGCCACGGCACTACCGATCTCGTCGTGAGCTGCCCGGCAGTCTTCGACCACCGGAAAGGGGATGACTACAGAACGGTCCACTCCGAACCGATCCATGGAAGCAAGCAATTGGTCGACTCTTAGCGAGCGTCCGCTGTGCCTGGCAGTGCCAACGTGTGTATGCGTATCGAACACTCGAAAACCGCTGTTCACAACATAACCTCTTGCAAAAGAGAAGCCGGACAAAGAAAGTCCCAGCTCCCAGTCCTACCCATGGCCGAAAATATATGGTCCCAGGGTCTCCACACAGAAATGGATTTCACCTCTGCGTGGGCAGTCGCCGTGAGCGGTCCCCTAATTCGCCGGACTGACCTCGATCCGGCCGTCGTGGCGGGCCAGTTTG
>Ga0187893_10015365_pt1 | contig 10267 bp, 11 predicted proteins | sample MA1701074metaG_FD_139574 | JGI IMG/M metagenome (GOLD analysis project Ga0187893, IMG submission 139574) | White microbial mat communities from a basaltic lava cave in the Kipuka Kanohina Cave System on the Island of Hawaii, USA - MA170107-4 metaG ... | reverse complement strand
CGATAGCCGTGGGACCAACTGGATCCTCCGCTCGTCGGTGGCGAGTGGTTGGGCGGCGCTCTCCGGAGTGAACCGTACCGCTACTTTTCTGCTGCGCAAGATTGAGGATGCCACCGGTATCTCAGCGTTGCGGGAGATCACTGAATTTTTCACTGCCAGCAAACAAATGTTCATCGATTTTAGCGAGCGCTTCAATCGCGTGAGTAAGTTATTAGCGAGCGCGGAAACAGCTTTTCTCTTAGTGACTAGTGCGGAAGAGGAAGTCCTCACTGAGGCTGTAGAGTTTTGCGCTGGATTAGAGCGCTTGGGTGTAGGACTGAAAGGAGTAGTAGTGAACCGTGTCCACGAGGAGTGGCAAGGAAAAGGATCACGGTACAAAAACCCGGACGGTCTGACTGAGCGGTTACGGAAAGTTATACACGTACCATCTGTGGATGATACGCAGCTTCAATGGTTGGCAGAGAATTTCCTTGCTTATCAAGCGATGGCTCAAGGAGAGAAAGTCCGTCTTGAGCGCTTCCAACACGGATTACCCACAGGTATCCCGATCGTTCGTGTTCCTGTCTTGCCGGCGTTTCCTGCTGATCTGGGTGGGTTGTGTACTTTACACCGATACCTTTTTAAGGCGGTCAAACCCAAACAGTCTGGTCCTGTCAAAAACGCCCTTCGGAAATCTAAGTCCTAATTATCGACGGGGCTCGCACGATTCCTGTTCCGACCGGACCGGTCGGCCAAAGCTTACTTGCCCTTTGTCAATCCGCAACGAGAAGCCGCAGCTCGGATTGTGGCAAACCCAAAGCTTAAACGGGATATCATTGCCTTGTGGTCCATAGTCAGACAGGGGCAGTAATACTCCCTTATTACACTGTTGGCATCGAGGCCACTCTTTCTCACCCATGCATTTTTCCTCTGTCTTCCAGTATAGAGCGAAGTTCACGAAAAGGAAGACAGGAAAATGAAGGCAGGCTCAAAGACGGGACTATGCAGTAGCGATGCGCAGGTGCTGGGCCTGAGTGTGATAGGGTTCGGGCAAGGCTCGATGCGATGCTTGCGCCCATAAGCCTTCGAGGTTGTAGAAAGATCGCACAGTCTCGTAAAAAATGTGCACGACGACATCGCCGAAATCTATCAGTACCCACTGCCCGTGGGTAAACCCCTCAATGGCGAGAGGCTTGACTCCGGTCGCGGCTAAGGACTCTTCAATAGCCCGGCAAATACTTTGTACTTGAATATCAGAGCGGCCGGTACAGATAAGAAAATAATCGGCGACTGAGGTGAAAGCACTGACTTCGAGAACGACAAGGTCATACGCTTTCTTGTCGAGAGCGGACTGGGCACAGCGAAGGACTTTTTCCCAGCTCTGATCTAACTTCAACGCGATAACTCCTCCTGCTGATACAACGCATGCTCCCTCATATAAGCTTCTACCTCTGAGGGCACGAGATAACGGATAGACTCGTTTCGACGCACTTTCTCACGGATGGTTGTAGCTGAGATATGAAGGCCTGCGATGTCGTATGAGACAAGGATGTGACCTGAGGAATGACGGTACACATGCACAGCCGAATCGTACCAAAAGGTGGTACGGAGAGCAACTGGAATAAGCTGTTCTGGTGGAGGCGCAGCAATACCTGGTCGCGAAGTTACGATGAGGTCGCACAGTTCAGGGATGCGCCAGTAGTCCTTCCATGTATGGATTTCAAGGAAGGCATCAAGACCAACAATGAAGGATAGATGAGCCGGCTGCAGAGTGGTCAGGAAATACTTAATCGTATCTACGGAATACGAGGTTCCTGAGCGTTCCAATTCCACGGCTGAAGCTGAAAAAAGAGGATTTCCGGCTATTGCCAACTCAACCATTGTTAAGCGGTCAGTTGCTGCTGCAAGGTCACTACCCTGCTTGTGGGGAGGCTGGGCCGCGGGCACGAAGAAGATGCGGTCAAGGGAGAACGTTTCGCGTATCTCCTCAGCACTGCGCAGATGTCCGAGGTGAATGGGATTAAACGTACCGCCGAACAGTCCTACTCTCATACGTCAGCTATTAACTCAGAAAAAAGGGAAATGGGCAAAAGGGGAAGAAAAGAGGGTATCTTATATTTTCATTTCCTTCCTTTTTGCCGTTTCGCTTTTTTCCCCTTTTGCCTTTCTTTACTCGCGCACCTGCCCGTTGCCATAAATCACATATTTATAGGTCGTCAACTCACGCAGCCCCATCGGACCCCGTGCATGCAAGCGGTTGGTCGAGATTCCTACCTCGGCGCCGAATCCGAACTCATAGCCATCCGTAAATCGTGTTGAGGCGTTCGCGTAAACGGTTGCGGAATCAATCTCGCGCAGGAATCTACGGACGTGAGAGTAATCTTCGCTGACGATTGCATCTGCTAATCCGGAACCGTTGGTGTTGATGAAATCGATGGCCTCGTCGACTGAATCAACAACTTTCACCGCTAGAATCAAGTCAAGATATTCTGTACGCCAATCCTCATCGGTCGCTGCTTTTACCTGGGGTGCTAGCATACGCGTGCGTTCACAACCGCGCACTTCCACGCCAGCTTTTTGTAAATCGGCAATGAACGTGGGCAGGAACCGGCTCGCCATATCTTGGTGTACCAGCAGATTCTCCATGGCGTTACATACCCACGGTCGTTGCACCTTGGCGTTCAAGCAAATCCGTGTCGCCTTTTCCACATCAGCTCCGGCATCAACATAGGTGTGACAAATACCGGAGAAATGCTGGATCACCGGGATCGCCGACCGCTCAGTAACCGCGCGGATCAACTCTTCTCCTCCACGAGGAATCAGGACATCGATGAAGCGGTCTTGCCGCAGCAGCGCGGCCACCGCTTGTCGGTCGGTAGAACGAACCAGCTGAATCGCCGCCTCCGGGAGTCCGCTTGCCACTGCTGCCGCAGTCAAAACATCGACGATTGCTGCGTTGGTGCGCAAGGCTTCAGAGCCGCCTTTAAGAATAACCGCGTTGCCGGCTTTGAGGCATAGTCCGGCGGCATCGGCGGTCACATTCGGTCGTGACTCGTAGATGACCCCAACGACGCCCAACGGGATCCGTACCTGCCCGATCTCGAGACCGTTGGGCCGTTGCCACATTGCGAGGGTTTCTCCCACGGGATCGGGAAGGTCTGCGATAATCTCTAGGCCCTTCGCCATCGTGTCAATGCGCGCCTCGGTGAGAGTGAGGCGATCAAGCATCGCTGTGGACAAGTCCTTGCGTTTCCCGTCTTCGCTATCCTGGCGATTCGCTGTCAACAGCGCGCCACTCTCGTGGCGCAGCCGAGAGGCCGCTTGCAAAAGAGCTTGATTCTTCGCCTGGGTTGACGTGTTTGCCAGAGCCCGCGCGGCCTTTTTCGCCGCTTGGCCCATTGCCTCAATCGTGCCTTCGAGGTCCATACGGTTCTCCTACAGGTTTCCTGCTTCGACAGGCTCAGCATGAACGGGAATTGGCTCACGATCTTGGAACATATCGCGTTCGCCCTGCGCTTGTCGAAGCCTGTCCTGAGCATAGTCGAAGGGGGTGAACGCTAAGTTCTCCGTTCACAGTAGTGCGAGATCGTCCCGATGAATGACCTCGTCGCTGACCTTATAGCCGAGGATTTCCTCGATCTGGCTGGTCCGTGCTCCTTTAATACGCCTCAAATCGGTCGAGTTATAATTCACCAAGCCACGGGCGAACACTCGGCCTCTATCATCGGTACAGGCCACACACTCCCCTTCATCGAAGACACCGCGCACGTCGCGTATGCCCGCCGGCAAAAGACTGCGGCCACGCTCACGGATAGCGGCGCATGCTCCGGCATCGACTGTTAACTCACCCGCAGGCTTGAGTGTGTAGGCAATCCAGTGTTTCCGGCTGGTGAGCCGGTCTGCTACCGGCAGAAACAACGTACCGCTTTCTGCTGTCGGATCGAAAACGAATGCCAGCGTCTCTTGCTGCCGGCCGTCGGCAATGATGGTGGGAATACCTGAAAGTGTCGCTTTGCGTGCCGCTTCGAGTTTTGAGGCCATGCCACCTCGGCCGAGAGGACCAGCGCTACCGCGGGTATCTGCTATGCCTGCGTCGAAATGCTCGACCAGCGGGATCAATTTTGCCTGCGGATGAAGGCGCGGGTCTTGGTCGTACAGCCCTTCAACATCGCTTAGTATGACCAGCAGGTCGGCTTCAACCAGCACCGATACCAACGCCGAAAGATTGTCGTTGTCGCCAAATTGGATCTCTTCGACTGCCACCGTGTCATTTTCGTTAACAATCGGTATGACGCCGGCCTCAAGAAGAGTGAGCAACGTATGCTTGGCGTTGAGATAGCGTCGTCGGTTGGACAAGTCATCATGAGTCAGCAGCACTTGCGCAACCCGCATATTGTGCACTGCACAGTACTCTTCATATAGGGCCATGAGGATGATCTGCCCGACTGCGGCTGCCGCCTGCTTCGCTGGGATAGTCCGGGGTCGCTCTTTCATACCGAGGCGACTCCTCCCCGCAGCGACGGCGCCCGAAGTAACAACCACAACCTCTTTGCCGGCAGCGTGGAGTGCTGCCAAATTGCGGGCAAGAGATGCGATGCTCTCTCGCTTAATACCGTTCATGTCAGACACGGTGCTACTGCCAACCTTGACGACGATGCGGCGCGTGCGGCTCAGGAGTCGGGCTTTGTGAGGACGCTGAGTCACTGTTCCATCCATTAAGCGGGCGACGCGGCTCTATTCTCTTTTACCGCTTGAGCCTTGCAGGCTTCCAGGGTGCGAGCAATTTGCCAGACGAGCGCTTGCACGCCCTCGCTAGTGGCAGCCGAAATCGCAAGGAGCGTAATGCCACGTTGGGCAAAGGTCGCTTCTATTGCAGGAAGCCGCTCACGCGTATCCGGAAGGTCGAGTTTGGTCACCACGGTGAGCTGTGGGCGTGCGAGGAGTGCCGGATCAAAACACTCTAGCTCATGGTTAATTACGGCATGATCGTGCAGCGGATCACGCTCAAGGTCTGAAATATCGAGCAGATGAACCAGCACTGCAGTGCGGGAAAGATGACGAAGAAAACGAGTGCCCAGGCCATGGCCTTCGTGCGCACCTTCGATGAGACCGGGTACATCGGTCATAACAAAAGATTGCTCTTCGCCATAACGTACCACTCCAAGATGCGGGGTAAGAGTGGTAAAGGGAAAGTCTGCAACACGAGGGCGGGCCGCAGAGACGGCAGAGATAAGCGTGGATTTTCCCGCATTGGGAAAACCGACCAGACCAACATCAGCGAGGAGACGGAGTTCGAGGTGTAGACTCCGTTCTTCTCCGGGAAGGCCGGGCTGCGCAAAACGTGGCGCTTGATTCGTGGAAGAAGTAAAGAAGGCGTTCCCTTTGCCCCCTTTGCCGCCTTTCGCAATGGCTACTTCCGCCATTGGCGTATGGAGGTCAGCGAGGAGTTCGGCACTTTCGGCGTCGCGCACGAGAGTACCGAGAGGTACCCGTACGATAAGATCCTTGCCGTTCTTTCCATGTTGGTCCTTGCCCCGGCCATGCTCGCCACGTTCAGCACGGAGGTGCTTCTGATGGGCAAGGTCGAGCAACGTGTTCAGTTGGGGGTCTACCCGCAAGATCACGCTCCCGCCGTCGCCGCCGTCGCCGCCGCTGGGTCCGCCATGAGGCCGGTACTTTTCGCGTAAGAAACTCACGCATCCCCGGCCCCCATCTCCAGCTTTGGCATGGATACGGATTTCATCAATGAAGTGCATAAGAACAAAAAAGCCCCTTACGGGGCTTTTCATGAGATCAGGTTTTTCTCCAACCTATCAGGCAGGAGCGCCTTCTGCCGCCGTTTGCGCATAGACACTCACTCGCTTACGGTCTTTCCCTACTCGTTCGTAGCGCACGACCCCGTTCACTTTGGCGAAAAGGGTATAGTCACGTCCCATACCCACATTGATACCAGGGTGAATGCGAGTGCCGCATTGGCGAATGATAATGTTCCCGGGCTGGACAACTTGGCCCGCGTAGACCTTCACGCCACGCCGTTGACCCGGACTGTCTCGACCGTTCCGAGATGATCCTTGTCCTTTCTTATGGGCCATGACTTATCCTCCTAGCTGAACGGTCTTAATCTGTATGGCGGTGAAATGCTGCCGGTGTCCACGTTTCCGGCGATAGTTTTTCCGCCGTTTTTTCTTGAATACGATGATCTTACGCTCTTTTCCGTGTTGGACGATGCGCGCGGTGACGCTAGCGCCGACCACCAGGGGGGCGCCGACCTGAATAGACCCGTCTACCGCAGTGAGCAAGACATCAGAGAAGGCGATCTCACTGCCTACCTCGCCTTTTAACGATTCTACCCGAAGAAGCTCCCCGGGTGACACCCGATATTGTTTCCCACCAGTGCGAATGACTGCGTATGACATTTGTCTTACCTACGTGAGCGGGTCTCCTCTGTCAACTCCAGAGGAGAATGGATAGTCGTGTAGTTTCCTCTGTGTAGGGGCGGTTTGCGAACCGCTTCTCCTCCGCAAAAATACGGAGCGGATTGCTGATCGATCTTTTATGAGGGCTGCTGTAACTGTGCTCCTCGAGCGTCCTGGGAGGTAGCCGTTACAGTGGAGACGACAGCTGGGGTACCTACTTTCATGGTGGCCAGTTTCTCGGTCAGGCGTTTTCTCATTTCTGCTGCCATACGGGTCTGTTGCGGTTTAAAGTCGCTCTCTTCTATCGGCAGTTTGGCGATCAATGGATTCACGTATTTCCCATTTTTATGCAACTCGAAATGCAAGTGCGGTCCAGTAGCCAACCCGGTCGAACCGACATAACCGATGAGTTGTCCGCGTTCAACTTTGGTGCCGACCTTTACCCCACGCGCGATACGTCTGAGATGGGCATAAGCAGAATCATAGGCACCCGGATGATCGATGCGGACGTAAATACCGTAACCGAGGTTACGCCCGGCGTAGGTCACGGTGCCGCTTGCTACTGCTCGTACGGGTGTCCCGGCAGGAGCTGCGAAATCCACACCTCGGTGCGGCCGGGTGCGCTTCAGGACGGGATGAAAACGGCCAGAGGTGAACACTGAAGAGATTCGGGTGAATTTCAGAGGATAGCGAAGAAATGGCCGCCCTGCAGCGTGAAGGTCTACGCTCTGTTCCTCTTCCGGCACAGAGAAAAGGCAAAAAGTCTTTCCCTTGTTGACGATTTCTGCGGCTAAGATCTCTCCGTACTCAACCGTCTTTCCATCACGCTGGAACTCTTCGAATATAACTTTGAAGGTGTCGCCAGCCTGCAGATCAGAGGAGAAGTCGAGGTCCCAATCCATGTCAGCAAAATCGTCCATGATGAGGGCCGGCACACCAGCTTTCGTAGCTGCCTCGTATAGGTTCTTCTCGATCTGACCACTGACTGCGCGCCAAGCTACGGTAAGAGGAGCCTCACGCTTTATCCCAATGCGGCCATTCTCTAGTTTTTCCAGGAGCAGACGCGACTTCTGATTGGTCCCATACGACAGCGTACTCAACGTCCAATCCTCGTCTTTCTCAAGGAAAGAGAGGGTCAGCGTCTGTCCAGGGCTCACAACCTTGAATTCCTTCAGGTTTCGTACGGCCTTTATCCACTCGGCGGCCTCGGTCGTATTCACTACTTCGTTTCTGAGGATTACTTCGATGGTGGTATTTTTCCTGATCTTGTGCGTAGAGTTCCACACCACAGGGGCAAGAGGGAGAGGTGGCGCACTCGTGAGTGTGGTTGCCCGAGCGAGGGCAATTTCTTCTGTATGCTGTACCTCGCTCAGTCGTCGTTTGAGTTGTTCAGCGACCTTTTTTTTCTCTAAGGCTGGATCGACCGCTGAACTGGCGGTGCGAACAATGAGACTGAGGAAGGACAGAGTAAGGATCGGAACGATGATGAAGAGTTGGATCTGGCCGGCTTGCTGGTTGAGCAAGATGTGTAGGGTTTCCTTCAATCGTCTCATGCGGATCCGGCCGGCTTGCTGGTTGAGCAGGGCATACAGGGTCTCCCGCAGGTGTTTCATACCGCTAACTCCCAGCGCGAAGAAAGTTCTCCAAGGTGACAGCATTGTAAAAAAAAGTCAAGTCTAAAAGCGCCTAGCCACAGGCAATATTCGCTATAGGATGCAAATTGCTTCTTGACTTCTTCAAGACGAGGGGCGCAAACAGAGTGTGCCCGACCAGAAAAAGGGAGGAGAACGTGGACAACGCGAGCAGGCTGCGGGAAGCGTGTCGCGTCTGGAATTGAGCAGTTCCCTAGAAGAACAAAGCTGCGCTTGTTTTTCCCTATTTCGAGCGGCAGCGTGCCTGTGGTTAATCGGTTTTAATCAGCCACTTGGCCTAGGGCGGTCTGACTGGCCGCCGCTTCTGCTTGCTCGTAGTCGTTCCACTGATCCCTGGTCAGAATGACCAGTCCGTTGCGTTGGAGTTTGGCTTTGATCTTTTTATGTAGTTCCTGATTCTCGTACGCTTGCGCCTCGGCATAGTCGGTGAACCACTTCATATTTGACCCGCTTCCCACGCCGAATTTTCCTGCGCAATATGTCATCGTGCTGCTCTCCACAGTAGTAAAAAGTTCGTTGTTGGGTTCTTTAATTTTCGCTTTTTCTTCCCCTTTGTCCAGTCCCTTTTGTGCTTTCTCTCTAGACTATCCGTAGGTTAGGCGAAAGAGAGAGGAGGCAGTGAAAAGAACTCTCTTAACGCTCTAGAATCCACTCTACCTCCCACTCCTGAGAGGTTCTGTGGCCAGTTTTGTTGGTTTTTCTTCTCTGCTTTCCGCCTGTGCTGTCTCTTTAGGGCTGAAGTTGTATCGTTAAGGGGCCAATGGTACTGTAATTCCTTCGAGTATGAGGAGATTGGCTCTCGTTTTCTTTGCCTTTCTTTGTGTGTGTGGCTTCGCCGGCTGGCGCCTCTATAGCTTCCTCACCACACCAGGACCGGCACTGGCGCGTCCCACAATCGTCTTCGTTCATGAAGGAGCGACCCTACGCACGACTGCGCGACTGCTTGCCGACCGTGGTGTGGTGAATAATGCTCGACTTTTTTCCTGGTGGGCGCAGCTCACCGGTGCAGACCGGAAGATTAAGCAGGGCGAATACAGCTTCACTGTCCCGCTCTCTCCGCTAGCGGTCTTGAACATCCTGACCAGTGGGGAGGGATTACGCTATGTCATTACGGTCACTGAAGGCATGAACCTCAGGCAAATTGCCGCCTTGTTAGCTGCGCGTGGGTTGGGTGCGCAGGAGAGTTTTCTCTGTCTGAATACCGATCCTGCTTTTCTTGCCGCTTGGGGACTCCCGCCCCAGGGGCTGGAAGGATACTTGTATCCTGACACCTATCATTTTTCCCGATCGGCATCGCCGGAAGAGATTCTCGGGCGTATGGTGCGACGTTTCTACACTGCCATTAGTCCCGCTATGTATCGTCAGGCGGATCGCTTAGGTTTTTCTCTACACGAGATCATTACCCTTGCCTCCCTGATAGAGAAGGAGACGGGGGTTGGCTCGGAACGGAGCCTGATTGCCGCCGTTTTTCACAATCGCCTACGCAAACGTATGCTCCTGCAATGTGATCCCACCGTCATCTATGGAATTGAGAACTTTGATGGGAACCTGACTCGTCAGCATTTGTTGACTCCTACGCTCTACAATACCTATCTCTTCCCTGGGCTCCCCCCTGGCCCGATTGCCAACCCGGGGGTCTCGGCGATCGAGGCCGCACTCAACCCGGCCAAATTCAACTATCTGTATTTCGTCTCGCGAGGTGATGGAACCCATATCTTCTCGTCGGATTTGGCTGCCCATAACCGCGCTGTCCAGCGCTTTCAAAGAGGACGATCTTAACGTGGCAACTCCTTTTAACCTGATCGAGCGGACTGGCCGACGCCTCCTGCGCCAGCAGCAGATCAACATCGTCGTTTTCTTCCTGCCTCTGGCTGTGACCACCGTAATCGTCGGTCGCACGCTGACGCGTACTTTTTTTCTCTCTCCTTTTCTGGTGCTTCTGCCGGTCTTGCTCTTGGTTGCAGTCATGATTGCTGCCCTGTGGCGAGCCAAAAAGGCCGAAGAACAAGAAAACGCTGCCGCTCTCATGGATCAGAAAACTGACGGCCAGGAGCGTTTTCTTACTCTGGCGACTCTGCCCCAAGCACAGCGAGACGCTCCACTGTTTACTCTGGTACAACGCCAAGCGGAAAAGAAAGCCACTGCTTTTGCCCCTACTCGTGATGTTCCCTTTACATTAGATAGGCGCGTACGCTGGGCATTGCTGGCGTCGGCGCTTGG
>Ga0187893_10015364_pt1 | contig 10267 bp, 9 predicted proteins | sample MA1701074metaG_FD_139574 | JGI IMG/M metagenome (GOLD analysis project Ga0187893, IMG submission 139574) | White microbial mat communities from a basaltic lava cave in the Kipuka Kanohina Cave System on the Island of Hawaii, USA - MA170107-4 metaG ... | reverse complement strand
CGATCCGTAGCGCTCTTGAAATACGAAAGCCATCCCTGGCCTCCTTGCCATGACACCACTCCGTGGTTCCAGAAAACATCCACACCGTACATGCTACCGGAACACGACGCAACATGCGACAGTAATTGATTCGCCGGTCCTAAGTGCGGCCCTTCAATGAAGCCTTCCGCTGCGAAAGATAGCCCAAATCAGGGCCAGTCCCAGCACCCCGGCGATGAGATAACCGACGATGCCGAAGTAATGGATTTGGATATCAAAAACGGTAAGTTCCGTTTTGGCGCTGACCACCACGGAGCTACCGATGATGATGGCCGCAATGACGATCGAGAAGGCCAGCCGATTGCTCGAGCGGTCCAATTCCCCGATCAACCGTTCGATGTTTTCATGGCGGACGTCGAGGCGCCACGCCCCGGTTGCGGCGCGACGCAATACGTCCCGAATTTGTGATGGGGCGGATCGCAAGAGGCCCAGCACATGCCACCCGGACATCATCGCCCCGCGGGCCACTCTGCGAGGCGAAAATTGCTGTTTTATCGCCTGTTCCAACCGTGGACGCAGCAGTTCCAGGATTTGGAGTTCCGGATCCAGCTTGGCGGTGACTCCGGCCATCATTCCGATGGCCTTGCACAGCAAGACCACCTCTCGGGGAATCAGCACGTCGTGGCGTCTCACCACTTCGGAAAATTCCGATACGATCGCGGTCAGGTCCAGCCGTTTCAAAGGCAACCCATAATACTTATCGAGTAAGGCCTGCAAGGATCGATAAAGTCCGCGCCGGTCGACGGAATCACCGAGAGCCCCGAGGTCCGCCAGGGCTTCGATCACCAGTGCGACTTCGCGGTTGACGCACGAATAGACCATGGCGGTCAGGTCGGCCAGAAGACTCTCCGAGACGCTTCCGACCTGGCCGAAGTCGAGGATCCCCAGTGTCGCCGGCGGCGCGACAAGGAGATTTCCGGGATGGGGGTCGGATTGAAAAATTCCCACCTCAAAAACCTGTTTTAGAAAGGCATGGACCAATCGCCGCGCGATCAATCGCCGATCGAAACGCTCCCCGTTCTCGGCCTCCCACGCCGATGAAATCCGTTCACCTTCGAGGGCGGTGAGGACCAAAACCCTGCGGCTGCATAGGTCCCAGCGTACTTCCGGTACGCGGATGCCCGACTCCTGGGCGAATGCGGCCGTCATTCGCGCGGTTGCCGAGGCCTCGTTCACGTAGTCCAACTCCCGGGTGAGTACGTCCTCCAGCTCGGAGACCAGCATTCGCGGACGGTAGATCCGCGTTTCCGGCACGACCGATTCGAGCGAGTCCGCCAGCCATTTCATGACCTGCATATCGAGCCGGATGGTGTCTTCAACGTCCGGGCGACGAACTTTCACCACCAACTCGGTTCCCTCCAGGCCACGAGCGCGATAGACCTGACCGATCGAACCGCTGGCGATCGGTTCGTCTCCCATCCACGCGAGACATTGCTCGATCGGACAGCCGAATTCCTCGGCGAGGGTCCGTCGAGCTAACGCGGTGTCAAATGGTGGCACTTTGTCTTGCAACGTCGACAGCTCGGCGAGGACATCGGCCGGGATGATATCCGGGCGGGTGCTCAACATCTGCCCGAGTTTGATGAAGGTCGGGCCGAGTTCAGAGCAAATCATGGCGATCCGCCTGCCGATTGTCGGACCTTCCACCCTCGCGGGAGTCGCCGCACCCCGCCGACGCATCACGCCAACCGGCACGAATCGCGAAAGGTGAAGCTGGGCCACAATGTGCCCGAAGCCGTGTTGCGTCAGAACCTGAGCGATTTGCCGAAGCCGGTTCAGCCCTCGAACGCTGCGGGTAAACTGCAAGGGGGTCATGAAACTCGCTAAAGTCTCTCAGGCGGCGAATGCCGTCAAACCTCAAAAAATCGATTCGCAACGAGGACCAAATATTAATCTAAGGACGTATTATTATATTTTCACTTTAAACAATGTGCTTTTTCCCGTTTCACAATTGCGCGAATGTCGAGTTGCCACGACTACTTTCATGGATTGAGCGTTGGCCCTATGGCAGGGAATCGAGACAAACCGAGAGCTCGCTTGGCCCGACATGGCCTTGAGTATGGCGTGGCGGATTTGTGAGGAGGGGTCTGTTTCGCTGGAACTTCGGAACAATGGATTGCGCGAATGGGTGATAGAATTGGTTAGTGGCATCGTGCGGGCTGTCCCGGCGCACCGGGATTGTGTCCAGGGTGTGGCGCAAGATCGAGCACGCCGACAAAGGTATAGAAACGGAGCAATGAAGATGAAGAGTTTACTACAAATGGGGATGGTGATCGGCGCTGCGGCGGCCTATGCACCGGCAAGCACGTTGAAGATTACCGTTCGCGACGTGGTCACGATGTCGCAGTCGATCGAAGTGCCTAATAATGCGATAGTCGAATACGAGTTGATCGGCGAGTTGGACGACGCGTTGAACGGTGGTTTAGCGCTTTGGGGCGCTGACCTGACGCTGGAATGCAACTCGGTCAATGTGCCGTTGGATCCCGGCGTGACGCCGGTGGCTCCCCCGATGGACAATTTCGTCAGCAGCCCGACCAACAAAAAGGGGGTTTCCAACCCAGCCGGCTACGGCGGAACTCAAAAGGACGGAAAACTTCTTCAAGCGGGCGGAGCGCAAAACTCAATCAAAAATGACCCAGCGATTTCCGGGGCACCCTTTCCTGATGGAACGGTGATCATCAACGTAGCCCACCCTGAGCAAGAGGTGGTTCTGCTCCGTGGCAGTTTTAGAACGTCGGCAGCTGGAGACTTTGCCTGCTTCCTCCGAGTCACCAACGGTTTCGCAAACGTCATCAAGCATTTGGATTCCGGCACCCCGTTTTATCGTACCGAGGCCGCCGGGGTCATGTCCGAACCGCCGCTTTCCGTAAGAAGAGTCCCAGAAGGAGTAAGTTTGGTCAGTTCCAGTCCAGCCTGTGACTCCACGCTCTGGCGTACACAGCGAAATGCCATTGAATTGACCTTCAGCGGCGCGATTCCGGCTTTCGCTCAGGGCCAGGTCAAAATCGTGGAGATACTGGCGAACGGCGTAGAGGGCGAAGTCGTAACCAACTCATTCGCGCGAGACCCGAACGCTGCAATTCCGACCAACGTGTTGCGCCTCGTTCAGCAAGGATTAACAGGTCGACCTCCCGAGAATCCTGCGGGGGTAATCAAGCATCGACGGTGGTACAGCGTTCAGCAAGCGAATTGGGACGGGGTTGATCCCTTCAAGAGGACATTTCTGGTTCAAATAGGCGATTCGGACAACAACCGAACCGTAAACAGCTTGGATGTGAGCGCGGTCAACGGATTCGGAACCTGTTTCAATGTCACCCTGAATTGTCCGGAAAAGGCTCGAGGCGATGTTAACGGCGACAACAATATCAATAGTCTGGATGTTAGTTCGATCAACGGAATCGGAACGTCGTTTGCCGTAGGCAAACCCAGTCTACACGATTGCCTACCGTAGGCGTTCGAATCCCTGTGAATTGCGGGCAACCAAGCGGTTCGGCGATCGCTGTCAAGCGTTCGCCGAACCGCAGCTTTTCCGGGATCTCTATTCGCGACCAGACGTTCACTCGGCACCAGGCAATCGAGCTGCGCGGACGTTTTGGAAATAATAATAATAAGGGCAAAGTTCCCTTCGACAAAGCGTCTGGCGACCATGTTCGTCCTCCTTTATAGTATCCTCGCGCGTTTGGGATTGTGCGACTTCGACCCCGCACGAATCCGGAAGGACGATTGAAGGATCGAACGCAAGAACGAAGAGTGCTTTCATGGTCCGAGCTATGCTGATTCGTCTTGGACGAAAGCGCCGCTTTCGCGGAAACTCTTTTTGTGCGGATCGAGTTGGATGAAGCGCGGTTCGGGCGGCCGCGACCCAACAAAACTGCCCCAACCAAACCAAGGGAGATCGGCATGGAGATTTGCACGCAGTTTTCCATTTTTCTGGTCAACAAACCCGGGGTCCTTTCGCAGATTTTTCGCGAGTTGGGCCGAGCGAAGGTCAACATCTCCAGCCTGGCGATGATGGACTCGACGGAACACGGCGTCCTGCGCATGATCGTGGACAACGCGCCCGGTGCCCGCCCGGTGCTCAGCGGCCTCAACATTCCGGTGAACGAAACCGAAGTGCTGACCGTCGATCTGCCCAATCGGCCCGGTGCCGCCGCGGATCTTTGCGACAAGCTTTCCGCTTCGCATATCAACATCGGCTACATGTATTGTACAAGCGGCGGCAAAGGCGGGCGTACCATCGTGGTCATCAAAGTTCCGGACATAAAGAAAGCGATGAAGGTGCTGGAGAACTCGACCAAAATGCCCCGTCGCGACATGAAGATCAAGCTCCGCAGGCCGGCCACAACGACACGATAGACCCGGCGGTGCGTTCCATCAACCGGCCGGCGGACCGAGAGTTCCTGCGGCCTATCCTTGCGCAAAATGACTCCACTGCACTTTTGGATCACCCTTCTTGCCGCGTTCGCTCCGCCGGTGTCCAAGCCCGAGGAACGGGGGCGAATTCATGAGTCGCAGTTCTACATCATCGATACCGATCTCCATGCGGCTCGCGCCGTTTATATCGGCAGATTGATGGACGCCACGGGCAAGGAGTACGACCGGCGGTTTCAAGGATTTCGAGGTGCCGTGCGGGACAAGCCGCGGCTTGTCGTATTCGCCACCCGCGAGAAATACGTCGAATACCTGGCAAGACTAACCGGGGAAATGGGTATCGAACACAGCGGCGGGCTGTTTTCGCCGGCCGACGAGAAAGTCTACAGCTTCGAGGGGCCTGATCTGGAACACACGCTCAAGCACGAGTGTTTTCACCAATTCGCCCACAAGGTCATCGGCGGGCGGCTCCCAAGCTGGTGCGACGAGGGCCTAGCCGAATACTTCGGAGAAGGAGTTTTTGAGGAACGGTCCGGGCAATTGTTCCTCGGCGCTGTTCCCAAGTGGCGAGTGGAACTGCTCACCAAAGCCCACGGCGAAAAACGGCTGCTGACGATCGAGCACCTCCTTTCGGTGGAACATGCCCAATGGAACGACGACATCGCCACGCTCGGCTCCCTGCAATACTGTCAGGCTTGGGCGCTGTGTCACTTCCTGATCCACGCTGACGGGAACCGTTACCGCCTGCTCTTCGAGGATTTTCTGCGATTGATCGACCAGGGAGTGGATTCCGACTCGGCATGGCGGCGGGTGTTTGGCGCGGGGATCGAAGGACTCGAAACAAGGGACAACGCGTACCTTCGCGCCCTCAAACCCGCAGGGCCTATTCGTTAGGACATTCCCGAAACGGCGTATTCGTACTGCGGTTGCCCATCAATGCTTCGTTCGACTTTCCTCAATGGGATACAATACTTCACCATGGACCCTTCCCACACCGAAACATTGCGCGAGCGCATCGCCGCGCTGCCCACGACGCCCGGCGTGTACTTGATGAAAGACGCCGAGGGGCGAGTCCTGTACGTCGGCAAGGCCAAGGACCTTCGTAGCCGCGTCACCAGTTACTTTCAACCGGGCGCCGATTTGCTCAATTCCCGTGGGCCCGATATTTGCCGCATGGTTGAAAAGGTCGTCGATATCGACATCCTCGAGTGCGAGACGGAAGTCGATGCCTTTTTCAAGGAAAGCCGACTCATCAAAGACATTCAGCCGCCGCACAATGCGATGCTCAAGGACGACAAGACGTTTCCCTATGTCGAAATCACGACGGGCGACGACTTTCCCGCCGTCTACGTCACCCGCACGCCACGGCTCAAGGGAAGCAAACTCTACGGGCCTTTTCTATCCGCGTCGGCCGTTCGCGACGCGGTCAATGCGCTCCAGAAAGCCTTCAAATTCCGCACGTGCGAGCTCGATATCCGCGAAGGCGACGACGCCCGGCGCTATTTCCGGCCGTGCCTGTTGCACGCCATCAACCAATGCACGGCGCCCTGCGCGGCGCTGATCTCAAAGGCGGATTACGCCGCCGATGTCGAACGCCTGAAGAAACTCATGGCCAGCAAACGCACCGTCCTGCTGCGACAGCTCAAGCAGGAAATGGAATCGGCCGCGGGAGACCTTCGATTCGAGGAGGCCGCCAAGCTTCGCGACCGGATCAAGGCCATTCAATCGCTGGATCTTTCCGGCGACATTCACGAGGACGTTCAACCCGAAGTTTTTTACATCGATCCCAAATACGGCCTGGAAAAACTGGCCGAACTGCTCGACATGGAGAACCCGCCGCGGAGCATGGAATGCATCGACATCGCTCACCTTCAAGGCGGGGAAATGGTCGGCTCGCTGGTTTGCTTCATCGACGGGCGGCCCTTTAAGAGCGGGTACAAACGGTTTCGCATCAACACGGTTGAGGGCATCGACGACTATGCGGCGATTCGCGAGGTCATCGGCCGCCGCTACTGCCATGCCGCCGAAGGCGAAGAACTGTACCCGGATGTCATCCTCATCGACGGCGGTCTCGGCCAGTTGCACGCCGGGCTCGCGGTTTTCTCGGAAATGATTATCAAACCGCCCATGGTCATCGCGCTGGCCAAACGCGAAGAGGAAATCTACGTGCAGGCAAAGAGCTCCCCCTTGCGGCTGCCTCGCAATAACCCCGCGCTTCGTATCCTTCAACACATGCGTGACGAAGCCCATCGCTTTGCTCAGCACTACCACAAAATCCTGCGGCGCAAGAGAACACTCGAAGAAGACGTGGCGACGGGCCGCAAACCGCCGACGCGGAAGAAGCCTCGGAATGCCCGGCGATCCGCCTCGTAAACCTGCCTTGTCAGAGCCTCTGCCTATTGCAACCCTTCAATGATCGAGGATGCCTTGGCGAACGATGGGTCGTGGAACGCGGCCGGATGTCAACCGCCTCCCTTTCCGAACATGTCCAGCAGCTCCTGAATTCGCGCGAGATGATAGTCATCATGCTCCGCCGTGAAGTACGCCACATCGATCACCCGCATGGGAATTCCCAGGCGAGGATGCAGGGCACTCGTGTCTAGGCGCTGGGGGTCCCACGCTTCGAGTCGGTCCACCAGCCGCCCACGTTCCTCGCGAAAACGCTCCAGCAGATGCGGAAGCGGAGTCGCATTGTGATTCGCGTCCCAGGTCTTCTGGTTCTTCATGTCCGCAGGCCGAAGCGACGGAATTCCGGCGGCAAGTTCGTCCAATCGGCCGAGGTGCAGCTCTTCGATATCCAGAAGATGCCCGATATTTTCCTGCGCCGACCAGGTGTTGCCGGCGCGCCGCTTCAAAAACTCCGGTGAAACTCCCCGGGCTTTTTCCTCCAGCCTGGCGGCCGTTCCCCGCAGCCGCTCGAGCAGGCACGGCAACCGCCCCACCGGAACATCAAATCGAAACATCCGTTCGTTCCACTTTTCACGCATAGTACACCTCCTCATTCTTTGTTGCTCTTGTGTCGACGATAGTACCTCCGCGCCTTGACCCGATCGCCGCAGGCCGCCTTGCACCAGCGACGGCTGTGATTCTTCGTTGTGTCGACGAAAAGCCAGTCACATTCTCCGCACTGCTTGACGGCATTCAGATCGGTTGAATCCAAGAGCTCCGCCGCCGCAAAAAGAATCGGCGCAATCATCTGCGCCAGATCGGTCGGGCGAGTCGCCCAGTTCCAACGTGGCCTGCCGCGAGTCCAGACAAGTTGCCGATCGCGGTGTGTTTTTGCCCATTCCGTGTTGAACCGTGCCAAATCCGACTTGGCAACGGCACCGCGTGTGGCTGCGGCGCGAAAGATCCGGTACAGCGCCTCGCGCAGCGCGATGGCCTGGGAGAGTGCTTGCCGGGCGGCGACCGGGCGCTTCCTGGCCTCGCGTCGCAAGTCGCCGGCTCTCGTCTCGTCGAACAGCTTGGATCTCCTGCAGAACACCATCAAGTCCAGGTACGACGCGAGTCGTTCGCGCGGCTCGGCGTCCTGCCGAGCTCCGGTGGTGTTCACGAAATCGAGGCAGAGACTGCCCCCCACCAGGGGGAGGCGTTCGATCGGGATGAGGTGTCTTTTCGCCAAGCCGAATCCTCTGTTATCACCGGCAAAACGTCATTGACCGGTGAAAGTATAGCGTGCGGCAATCTCACGGTCAAGTGAACAAAACACGGTGATATTAGAGCGAGGGCGTGACGAAATCGGCGGGCGGGGCGCTGGGGTTCGTTCGTGACCGTAAAGGTTTTGCGGGCCACTCCTTCCGCCCCCGCCCGGACGCCCCGAAAGTCACTGAGCCGCCGTGGTCCTCGCCGAGCGGGTCCGCTGCCTTGGCAAGCTTGAACCGTTCTACCGAACCGGCGATAATCGCCGTTCGTTAACACAATGGTGACTCGTTCATGAAACCTCGCCCAAAGAATGATATGCGCGACGATGATCCACCTCGCGGGTCGGGAAACCAGGGCCCTGAAACTCCGGATTCGACTTCGACCGAAACGAGTACGCAACTTCTCAATGCCCTCAAGTCCCCCGCGAACAAGACGGCCTGGCGGGACTACGTGAACCGCTATCGCCCGGTGGTCGTACGCTTCGCACGTCGGCTGGGCCTTGACGCGGATCAATCCGAGGATGCGGTGCAGCAGACCTTGATCGCCTTTTCCGAGTCGTACCGCGAAGGCCGGTTTGACCGGACCAAGGGCCGCCTTCGCGGCAGATCAGGCCGCGGGGCCGCAAAGGATCGTATGGGAACGGAGTCCATTGGGATGGACGAACATGCACTTGGGAGGTGAGCGATGAGTCTTTGTCGAACCGGTTTGGTTTTGGTGTTCGCGAGCGTGTTCGCCACTGGGGCGGCATTTGGCTTTTCGGACCCTTGTACCAACGACACCCAATGCAGCGACGGGCAGTATTGCACCGGAGTGGAGCTTTGCGTCATGAGCAAATGCGCGCCGGGTACGCCGCCCAATTGCAATGACGGCAACGTCTGCACGAACGACGCCTGCAATGAGGGCATCGACGCTTGCACGCACTCCAACAACGGCAATGTGTGCAACGACGGCAACCAGTGCACCGCCGCGGACGTCTGCTTCGCCGGGGTATGCGTCGGGAACCCGGTGGGCAACGGCACTCCCTGCGGGAATCCAAGCAACACCGCCTGCGACAATCCCGACACGTGCCAGAGCGGAGTCTGCCAGCCGAACTACGTGCCCAACGGGACAGGCTGCGACGACGGGCTGTTCTGCACAGTTTCGGACATCTGTGGAGGCGGCGTGTGTGCCGGTTCGCCGCGAAACTGCGGGCAGCAGGTGTGCAAGGAGTCCACTGACCAGTGCGTGGACTGCTTGACTCAAGCCGATTGCGACGACAGTAACCCCTGCACGGACGACGCGTGTTTGCTCAATAGCTGCTTCCACAACAACAACAGCAACGCCTGCGACGACGGGCTTTTCTGCACGGAAACGGACGTGTGCGCTGGCGGAAGTTGCGGCGGAGCCGGCGATCCGTGCGCGGGCGGCGAGTTCTGCAACGAGGGATCTAACGCTTGCGTGCCGCTCTACGAGCCGGGTTCGTGGGTGACGCCGCCGGGGGCGCCGGGCGCTTTCGGAGTGAACTCCTTTGCAGATATCTCGTCCGGCGTTGACGCCTTGAGAGGGTCCGCGCATGGCGTGTATTTGCACTCCGGAGAGGTGACTGAAGCAGCCGTGGACCTGTACATTCCCGGCCGGGACTCGTTCGTGGGGGAAATCGCGGGCGACCTCTTGCGGCCGAGCGGTCGCGGGGACTCGTTCGTGCTCGACATCGCGGGCGGCCTCTTGCGGTCGAGCGGTCGCGAGGTCTCATTCGTGGACGGCATCTCGACCGACCTCTTTAGGTCGAGCGGCGGCGGGAACTCATTCGTGGGCGACATCTCGACCGACCTCTTGCGGCCGAGCGGTGGCGGAAGCTCGATCGCAGACACGCTGGCCGTTATTCAATTCCGCCCGACGCAGAATCCTCTGGTCTTCGCCCGCAAGTATCGCTCGCGGGTGGGGCCGACGACGGCCATGGGGAACGGCTCGGACTTCTCATACAACATCTACATCGAGCAGGCCGGGGCGGACATCGTCGTGCACGACGGCTGGTCGCGCAGCGACGTTTATGAGGCCGAAGGCCTCCAAAGCCACGAAGCCACGGAGCCACGAAGCCACGAAGGGGAAGGGACTAAGAGGGTGTGTGAGAAGGGGTATTCTTGCCGATAATAGCTGAAATTCGGCAAGGAGGACCCAGTTATGGCAAGGAGTGCCTATCCCAGCGATCTGACGGATGCGCAATGGCAACTGCTCG
>Ga0187893_10015363_pt1 | contig 10269 bp, 9 predicted proteins | sample MA1701074metaG_FD_139574 | JGI IMG/M metagenome (GOLD analysis project Ga0187893, IMG submission 139574) | White microbial mat communities from a basaltic lava cave in the Kipuka Kanohina Cave System on the Island of Hawaii, USA - MA170107-4 metaG ... | reverse complement strand
TCGGCGGCCCACGACGGTTTGATCGACTCGCCCTCGGGCACAAGCGAATTTACCGCCTGAAACGCCTTCCAACCGAGATCGGCCACCTTCGACACAACCTTTGAACCGGCCATGCCCTTTGTATTTCCTTCTCCACGTCTGAAATTATCGCTGAACATAAGTTACACAAAAAACAACTTTGAATCTTAACAAAAATCGTCCTAGAAGGCTACGTTTCAGTCGGTGATCGCGAAGCCGGCGAGTTGCTAATCAAAGGCCTCAAGATATTTAATGCCGCTGCCGGTGTTGAAGAGGATGACGATTTCGTTTTCTTTTACGAGGTTTTGGTCGATGAGTTTTCGTAAAGCGGGCAGACATGCGGCTCCTTCGGGAGCAGCGAAGATGCCGGTTGCGGCACCGATCTCGCGAACGGCGGCGACAAGTTCGGCGTCGTCAACGGCGATTGCCGTGCCGCCGGATGCGCGAATGGCATCGAGTATCAGAAAGTCGCCGATCGCCTTTGGCACGCGAAGTCCCGAAGCGACGGTCGCGGCATTCTCGAATTCGTCGGCAAATCGCTCGCCTCGCTCAAACGCCCGCACGACCGGCGCACACGTCGATGATTGCACGCTGATCATTCGCGGCCGTTTTGAATCTATCCAGCCCATTTGCTGCATTTCGTCAAATGCCTTCCACATCCCGATCAGCCCCGTTCCGCCGCCGGTCGGGTAGATGATGACATCGGGAAGAGTCATTAGTCGCGAGTCGTGAGTGGCGAGTCCATGCAGCTCGCCCTTAGACTCGTTACTCGCGACTCGCGACTCGCGACTAAATTGCTCCGCAATTTCATAGCCCATCGTCTTTTTGCCCTCGACGCGATACGGCTCTTTGAGCGTCGAGACATCGAACCAGCCTTCCGCTTCTTTTCGCTCGGCGACGATCTTGCCGCAGTCGGTGATAAGGCCATCGACGAGCGTGACGTGAGCTCCGATTTGCTCGCACTCGACGATGTTCGCTCGCGGCGTGTCGGCGGGCATAAAAATGTGAGCTTCTATTCCGGCTTTTGCAGCATAAGCGGCCATCGCTCCGGCGGCGTTGCCGGCGGACGGCACGGCGACCGCGGTCACGCCAAGCTCTTTCGCCATCGAGATCGCAGAGGTCATTCCACGTGCTTTAAAAGATTGCGTGGGATTTTGCCCTTCGTCTTTTATGTATAGATCAAGTTTGATCGGGAGCGTCGCGGCAAGCGCATTAACTTTGAAGAGCGGCGTCCAGCCTTCGCCTAATGACACAATGTTTTTGTCGTCAGCGACCGGCAGCACTTCGCGATAACGCCAGAGCGAGGACGCGACGGTGCCCTTACTTCGTGCGGGCTTCTGCAACGCTTCGGCAGCTTTTTCGAGATCGTAGCGAACGAGCAGCGGCTTGCCGCATTCGACGCAGAGGTTTTGCAGGACGTTGGCTTCATGTCTGAGGCCGCAAAGCGCGCATTCGAGATGAGTGACGTTCATAAGAAGAATTTGCCACGAATGCACGAATATGAGAATGCGGCGATCACGTTTTTTTATTCGTGCATTCGTGGCTTCGTTTTGTTATTTCAGCAGCGGTTTTAGTGCGCGGTAAATGTTGTCGGCCATGATGACGGTTCCGGCAGGATTCGGGTGAATGCCGTCGGCTTGGTTGAGTTCTTTTTTGAGCGCGATGTTTTCGAGCAGGAACGGCAGATAAGCGACCTTGTGTTCGCTGGCGAGATCGGGGAACGCATTCGAAAACTCGCGGCTGTATTCGGCTCCCATCGTCGGCGGAGCGAGCATTCCGCAGAGCAGGATTTTGAGATTCTTGGCTTTTGCTTTGCGGATGATCGACGCGAGATTTGTTTTCATTTTTGACGGCGGCACCCCGCGAAGCAGATCGTTTGCACCGAGTTCGAGTATCAGAATTTGCGCGTTGTCCTGTTCGAAAACCCAATCCGCACGCTCGAGCCCGCCGAGGCTCGTGTCGCCCGAAACGCCCGCGTTCACAACCTCATAATCATGGCCGTCAGCTTTCAACTTCTCCTGCAACAGATACGGATACGATTCCTTTTCTGTCAGGCCAAAGCCCGCGGTCAAACTGTCGCCGAGCGCGATGATCTTCGGCTTGTTGTTTGCAAATTGCGGCGTGATTAGCGGCTTTGCGTTCGCGACGCGGCTTTTGTCGCCGAGTTTCGTCGAACCGCACGCCGCGCACAACGCTGCGAGAAAAATGAAACTTACAATTACATGATTTCGAATACTATGTCGCATACTTTAATGTGAAAATGTTAGATGCCGCTAGAATAAATTTCAAAACGCTTCACGATGATCGAACTTAATAATGTTACCAAAACCGTCCGCTCGGGCACCGAAGACCTTACGATACTCGATGATGTTTCGTTTCACATTCCGTCGGGGCAATTTGTCGCCGTCACCGGCGCCTCGGGCAGCGGCAAATCGACGCTGCTCGGTCTGATCGCCGGTCTCGACGCGCCGTCGTCGGGTAAGATCGTTGTCGATGGCGACGATGTGACAACCGCGAGCGAAGACGGTCTCGCACGCATTCGCAGCGAGAAGATCGGATTTGTCTTTCAGTCGTTTCACCTGATACCGAGTCTCACGGCTTACGAAAATATTTTGATACCGATGGAGCTGCTCGGCGTCGATAACGTGCGCGAAAGGGCGTCGCGTCTGCTCGATGCCGTCGATCTCGCAAATCGCGGTCACCATTATCCGTCGGAACTTTCCGGCGGCGAGCAGCAACGCGTCGCGATCGCCCGTGCGTTTGCAAATCGCCCTAAAATACTGCTCGCCGACGAACCGACCGGCAATCTCGATTCGAAGAACGGCGGTCATATATTCGATCTGATGAAACAACTACACGCCGAAAATAACGTCACGCTTGTGCTCGTGACGCACGACGCGTCACTCGCCGAACAAGCCCAACGGCGAATCGTCCTCGCCGATGGTCGTATTGTTTCGGACGAAACTAACCGCAGAGACGCGGGAGACGCAGAGATAAGTTAATGAAGAAATCATTGTCCGAAGCGTCAGGTTGTTGTTTACTATTTCTTCTCTGCGTCTCGGCGTCTCTGCGGTAAATCATATGCGTTTCATTTTCAACCTAACCCGACGCGAGATACGTTCGTCATGGCGGCGGCTGTTGTTTTTCTTTCTGTGCATCGCGCTTGGCGTCGGGTCGGTCGTTGCGTTGAGATCGCTGATCCAAAATCTGACAAAGGTCGTCGGCAACGACGCGCGAGCGTTGATGACCGCCGACGTTGACATTAGTTCGACAAATGATTTCGCTCCGACAGATATTGCAAAGATCGAGGAAGTCGTCGCCCGATTCCCTATCGTCGAAGCTCGCAACGAAACGATCTCGACATCGTCGATGGCGCGAGCGGTTGATGCGTCAAATCCATCGCTTGAATTCGTCGATCTTCGCGGCGTCGAACCGCCGTTCCCGCTTGTCGGCGATTTTAAAACTTCGGACGAAAAGCCATTCGATTTTAAACTGCTCGAAAACAACGGCGCGGTCATCGCAAAAATTCTACTCGAAGAATTAAATGTGAAAGTAGGCGACAAACTCAGCATCGGCGAAAGCGAGTTCACGATACGCGCGACGTTTGACGAAGAGCCTGGCGGAACGAGCGGCTTCCGCATCGGCGCGCGAGTTTATGTCGAGAAAAAAGCGTTTGACGACGCCGGCATCACACGGAACACGAGCCGCGTTCGCCGCCGAATTTTGTATCGCACGTCGGACAACCCGACGCCGTTTGTAAAAGAACTTCGCGACGCTCTTAAAGGCACGACCGTTCAGGTAAATTCATATCGCGAACAGCAGGAGCGGCTCGGCGAGCAATTCGATCGCACGGAAAATTATCTTTCTCTCACCGGCTTGCTCATCCTCGTTCTCGGCGGCGTCGGCGTGTGGAATGTCGCCCGCGCATTCGTCGAACAAAAGCGAAAAACCGTCGCAGTTTTAAAATGTCTCGGTGCGAGCGGCACGCGCGTCATCACCGTTTATCTGCTACAGATTTTGACGCTTGGGCTGATCGGCAGTTTGTTCGGCGTGCTGCTCGCTCAACTCGGTCTGTGGCTCGCGGGTTGGCGCTTTGCCGAAGAGCTGCCGGCGAAGATGAGTTACGCGGTAAATTTTTCGACCGGAGCGCAAGGCGTCGTGCTCGGCGTATTGATCTCGCTGCTATTTTCGACGCTGCCGCTACTGCAAATTCGCAAGATCAAGCCGCGGCTGCTGCTTCGCGACGAGAACAATGCCAGCATGACGCGGCTCGATTGGAGTAAGTGGCTGTTCGGTTTTATTTGTCTCGCAATTCTGCTCGGCGTCGCCGTTTGGCAAGCCGGATCGATATTGGTCGGCGCGCTTTTTTTAGGCGGATTGGCCGCGACTGCATTGGTTCTGTATGTCACCGCGACGATCTTGACCTTGATCTTAAAACGATTAAAAGGTTTGACGAACTTTTCGTTTCGCCAAGCTGTCAATTCGCTATATCGCCCGGGCAATCAAACACGCATCATCTTGCTCGCCGTCGGCTTGGGCGCGTTTGTCGTCATCACCGTGCAGATAATGCAAACAAACCTGATCCGCGAATTCGACTTTACGCGAAACCAGCGGCTGCCGAGTTTGTTTTTTGTCGATATACAAAAAAGTCAGATCGATGAGATCTCACAAATGATCGCCGAGCGAACCGGCGAACAACCGGAAGCCGTGCCGACCGTTCGCGCACGCATAGCGGCAGTTAACGGCGAACCGCTCGACTATCAGCAGACGCAAGTTCGCGAACAGCAAGGTCAGATCGGCCGCGAATTCGCCGTCACGTATCGCACAAGTCTCGACGCAAACGAAACCGTCATCGACGGCGACTGGTGGACGAGCGATAGCCCGACTGACGAACCGCAAGTTTCGGTCGAAGAAGCGATGTCGCAAACATTAAAAGTCGCGCCCGGCGACTCGATGACGTTCGATATTTCGGGACGTAAAGTAACGGTTCGTGTTGCGAGTATTCGCAAGCTCGATGTGCGAAACACGCGCACGGCGTTTGTGTTTGTATTTCGACCGGGCGTTTTGGACGCCGCGCCGCAGAGCTATGCCGCGACAGTTTTAAAACATGTGCCGGCGACCAAGCGGCAACGGCTTCAACGCGACGTCGTCGATAAATTTCCAAACGTGCAGATCTTCGACGTCGCCGACATCATCGCGGCGGTCAACAGGCTTGTAAATAATTTTGTGATCGCGATCTCGTTCGTCGGCAGTTTTGTTTTGCTAAGCGGCATCTTGATACTCATTGGCTCGGTTGCGCTGACTAAGTCGCAACGTATTTACGAGAACGCGATACTCAAAACGCTAGGTGCAAAGCGCCGCACTCTCGCCATTATTTTGCTGACAGAATACGGCCTGCTCGGGCTTCTCGCAGGGCTGATCGCGACCGGTTTTGCTCTCAGCCTTTCTTTCGCCGTAACAAAATATCTGATGAATATCGATTGGGAATTTGATGTTTGGTTAACCGCGGGCGGAATTTTTGTGACGACGCTGATCGTAACTTTTGTCGGTGCGGCGGCGAGCTTTGACGTGCTGTTCCGCAAGCCGCTCGCGACGCTCAGATCGCAATAACTATTTGCCGTCTATCTTCTGTTGTGCGAGCACGGCACGCATGCTGATCAGACCGAAAAGCGTTTCGAGATACGCCCCGAAACGATGCAGCAACGGCACGAGATCGCCGTCGCTCTTTGTTATCAAAATCTCCTCGACAAACCGTTCGACCGTCTCGGAATCTTTATAAAAAAGAAATCGCACGCTGCCTTTCATAAAATCTTTCAACAGTTTTCGCATCGCCTCGATCTGTTTCTTTTCAGGTTTGCTTTCGGTTGCCTGAACGATTTTCACAACCCGCTCCAACTCATCTCGCAGTGTAACGGAGCGATCGAGTTTCGCACGAAAGCTGGGGAAGAGTTTGATAACATCCGTGCTCGGATCGAGAAGCTGAGCAAAGTCCGCGAGTATTTGCTGAAAGCCGTCGTTCAGCAACGAATGCGCTGTCTCGATCCGCGCAAAAACCGACGGTGAAGGCCGTAGACGCGCGACACCCGCAAGCTCCTGCGAATAAACTTTTTTCAGTTCTATCGATGCGGTGTAGCTCGCTGCGTCGAGTGAGCCGAACAATTCGGCTTCGTCGTCATGAAAGCGTTCGAGACGATTATTAATGTATGTCGTCATCTCAAAAATCTGATCGTTGATGCGCGAAAAGATCAGCAGCGACGGTTTTAGCGGCTCGTCGGAATCGAGCATTTTGCCGACGACGCTGAGCCATTTCAGAACCTTTGCAAACCGTGGAAGTATCAACGCAAGCTCGGCATGATCGGTGGAAAGTTCCTCCTTAGTTTCAGTGAGTCGCAACAAACAATCGGGCAGATACTTTTCGCCTTCGGTCTCGGCGTGTCGGATCAGTTTTGTAAATCCCCGCTGTGTCGAAAATCGATGCTGTAGCATGCCGCTCCACGCTTTCCATTCGCTCGGTCCGAGATTGTTCGAGTGGATCATCCCTTCGCTCAGCAAACACGCGTCGCGCAGAACCGACGACAAATCGCGGAGATCGTTGAAGGATATTTCGTCTGTGATGGCGCCTTTCTCGCCGTTACGTTTTCCGAGCAGAAGAGCGTTGAGCATCGCACACCGCTGCAAGGTCGAGTGAACGATGCGAAATTCTTTCGCCACGTTCGGAGCCTTGTCCTCAGCCACGTCGCCAAACGAAATGTGTCCCGCAGCCAAAAAACTTTCGACGCCCGACAGCCAAATGCCGAGATCTACAAGCACGTCGGACGTCTCGATGACGGCCGCACGGGGCTTATCGCCCGACGTTTTGCCGACTGAAATGGAACTAGTCTTTACGCTGTCTTCTGTAAGAACGGCTGCCAAAATTGAATATCCTCGACTAATGAATCTTGGGATCTGGGTGTGAAGGCGGGAAAACCGCCAACTCTTTTATACCTTATATTTATCGATGCTGACAATAAAAAAATCATGTGGGCAAATCTTGTGGAACTGTGGCTCCGCGTTTATTGACGCGTCTGTAACGGTTTTCTTCGCGTCTTTGCGTGTATAAGATCGATTTCACGCAAAGACGCGAAGAACGAAAGTATAAGATATGTCTTTACCTTTGACTGACATAAGCGTAAAATTCTCTGGTCAGCAAAAGCAACGACAAGCGGAGGCACGAACATCATAGCTCAGGACGAAGTTTTACAAACCGGCAACGTATCTTTAGGAGCGACTATGGATCCACACTCGGCGACGATCGAACAGGATATCGCTTTTGGGTTTAATGTATCGGCACCGGCGGTTTTGCAGCAACCGGCGGCCGAAGTTGCGTTCGAGACGGACGCAAAGGACATCGATCTTTGCAGGCTGGCGGCGAACGGCAATCTCGCCGCTTTCGAACTTGTTTACGAACGTTATCATCGTCGGACATACAGCCTTTGCCTGCGAATGACGGCCAACCCAACCGAGGCCGAAGACCTCACGCAGGAAGTTTTTATCCAACTATTTCGCAAGATCGGCAGCTTTCGCGGCGATTCTGCATTCTCGACCTGGCTGCATCGGCTCACCGTAAATCAGGTGCTGATGCACTTTCGCCGACGCAGCGTAAAGAGCGAACGCACGAGCGAGGACGGCGAAATTCCCGAGCGGCCCGTTTCGGGCACGGCAAATCCGAACAAAATGGCCGTCGTCGATCGCATCGCTCTTAAAAACGCGATCCGCCAACTGCCAAACGGTTATCGAAAAGTTTTTGTCCTTCACGATGTCGAGGGATTCGAGCACGAGGAAGTTGCCCGCATGATGGGCATCTCGGTCGGCACGTCGAAATCGCAGCTCCATAAAGCGAGATTGAAACTGCGCGGCCTCTTGCTCGAACGGCAGGATTAACCGTTTCGGAAGATTTGAATTAAACACGAATCCGCGTAGTTTGGATTCGTGTTTTTTGTGCCGATTTTACTTGTGTTTTGGCAATTTTTCTTACCTCGGCAAGGCAACTAAAAGCCGAGTCGCACAATCTATCTTGTCAGGCAAATGAATTGCGAAGATTGTAAAAAATTGATCAGCCCGCTTCTCGACAACGAGCTTGACGACCGTCAGGCCGCTGACGTGCGAGCTCATCTTGGCGTCTGCTCCGATTGTCAGCGTATGTGCGAGGAGTTTACGGCGATCCTCGATGCGAGTTCGAGTTCCGATGTATCCGGATCACCCGATCTTTTGCCGCCAAACTCGCAGGCGCTCTGGTGCCGCATCAACAACATTATCGAGAGCGAACAAAAACCTGCTTCGACAGCAGAAGCCGAGCAGCAGCGTGGAAGATTTTTTCACTTGTCGATGCCGCAACTGGCCGCCGCTCTTGTTTGTATCGCGCTCATCAGCTCGCTGCTGACGGTCGTCGCGATCCGCAATTACAACGAACCTGCGGACGGCGATCTGCAATCACGTTCGGCGGCGACGCAGACGACATTTGAAAAAGTTTTGAGTCGCGTTGGTTTGATGGACACGCCGCAGCAAGCGCGCGCGCGACGGCTTCGCGAACAAACGGCAGCGATCGATTATTGGAATACTCGTGTTCAGACACGACGCGCATTGTGGGATCGCACAACGCGCGAGGCGTTCGATCGCAATCTGCAAGTCATCGATGATTCGGTTAATGAATACACTTTGATTCTCGAACAGAATCCCGACGACGATCTTTCGGGCGAAATGCTCGATTCCGTGCTGAGCGAAAAGATGAACTTGCTCCGCGATTTTGCCGACCTTTAATTTTAATGTTCATTGGATCGAAAAATCCTTCGGGTCTCAGAGCCGCTAGTTTCATAACGCTACTGAGTCTCACTTTTCTTCTTGCGTTTGCGAGCGAAGCAAGCGCGCAGAAAAAATTTTCGCGCACGTATCCTGCCGGCCAGAGTGTAAAAATTCAGTTAATGAATCGCACCGGCACGGTCACCGTCGAGGGCTGGAACCGCTCCGAGGTCAGCATTTCCGCCACACTCGAAGCTCCCGCCGCAAACATCTCGCCGCAAAATCTTAGCGGCGTCATCATCATCAATCTCGTCCGCGATAATCAAGGCCGCAACGAAGTCGGCAACGTGAATTTCACGATTCGCGTGCCCTACACGACGATGGTCGATATCGAAACGAAGATCGGCAACCTCAATGTCAGTAACGTCCGCGGCGGCCTGGTGCGTGCGCACATCTCGAGCGAAGGCGATATCACGCTGACCAACATCGGAGCGAGCAACGTCGCGGCTGAGAACGTGATCGGCGACATTTTTTACGATGGCGAAATTCAAGACGGCGGCAATTATCGTTTCTCTTCGATGAAAGGCACGATCAATCTCCGCATCCCTTTCAACTCGTCATTCAAAGTCGTCGCGACTGCCCCGTCGACAAAGAATATCTCATTCGCCTCATGCGCAAACGCCGATCTCAATCGCCTCGGCGACGGCCGTCGCATCGTCGGTCGCTGCGGCAGCGGCAGTGCATCGCTCTCTGTCACAAACCAACGCGGGAACATAAACTTCATCAGGCGTTAGATTTTTGTTGACCATCGAGGCCGCAAAAATCTAAGATAGCGACAAGCTTCTTCCCCGATTCTAAAATGAATAAATTAACGATCGTCCTTTGCTTGCTGTTTATCGCTGCGTTCTCTACTCACGCATCCGCGCAGACAACGCAGCTTCTTAAACGCACAACGACAAAGAGCGACAAGCTCGACTTTGCGTCGGGCGGCACAGTTGCAATAATCGGCGCGCCGAACGGCTCGATTCGCGTCAAAGGTTCGAACAAAAACGAGATCGAGATCACCGCCGAGATCGAAGTTCAGGCCGCAACCGAAGCCGATCTTGCCGTGCTGACAAATGTGACGGGCTTTGTCGTCGATGAGCGTCTCGGCAGAGCGTCGATCATCACGATCGGCACGCATAACAAACTTGCCGACAAAAAGCTTTGGAAAAAATTTCCGCAAAAATTAGCGGCGTTGCCTTTCAAGATCGATTACACGATCAGCCTGCCGCTCTATTCCAATCTTGAGATCGACGGCGGCAAAGGCGATCTGACGATCTCGAACGTCGAAGGCGCGTTGAAAATAAATTTTGTCGAGACGCGTGCAAAAGTTGACGTCAATGGCGATCTCGATGCGATCATCGGCAACGGCAGCGTCGATATTTTGTTCGGCACACGAGCTTGGCGCTCACGGCCCGCGAGTGTGCAAATGGC
>Ga0187893_10015362_pt1 | contig 10269 bp, 6 predicted proteins | sample MA1701074metaG_FD_139574 | JGI IMG/M metagenome (GOLD analysis project Ga0187893, IMG submission 139574) | White microbial mat communities from a basaltic lava cave in the Kipuka Kanohina Cave System on the Island of Hawaii, USA - MA170107-4 metaG ... | reverse complement strand
GTTGCCTCAAAATAAAATCTACTCCTACGGTGATTCGTTGCCTCATAAATAAATCTACTCGAAATTAGATCGGGGTTTTGCGATTGGAGTGTGCCATTCTGAGTGATAAGACACCAGCTGTTTTTGGTTTTAGGTTTCATTAAATGTGTCTAGCAGCAGTGGCTGTGGGAACGTGGGAAAGTCCGGCGGCCTTTTTGCCGGACTTCGGAGGGGGGTCTGAAGACGGTAAGCGGTCGGGCTGATGCTGGATTTCAGATGACACTGCCAATCGAGCAGCGTTGGCGTGTCAGCTCCGTTTATATTGAATGGAATGGGGATGTCATATATTGGCCAGAATTCAATTGGTGGTCGGGTATCGAGCCGGGTTATGGTCCAGGTGTACTGCAAGGCCGAACCGCATATCCCATTGCCGCACCTTTCTGCGATCCAAATACCATGTGTTGTGGCGGCAATATACTGACTCGGCTAACTTTCACGACTCCTGACGGTACTGAATATGAGCTGCGCGACCAAGCTACTGGAGGCAAGCCCATGGCGGTAGCGCCCTGCGTTCAGTAGGGTGCCTCGCGGGGGCAAATTTTCGCGACGGCCGACGGAACGGCCGCCACGTTCGTTTCAGATACGATTATATACGACAACGCTTGGGCACAGGGAGAGCAATATTCGGTGTTCTATCCGACAGGATCTCTGATGCTTAAAGACGGAATTCGCTATCGAATCGAGAACGGTCTTGTTAAGTGGATGCGAGACCGGAATGGTAACAAGTTGACTTTTTCTTACGATCAGAATAGTCGCGTAACCCTTATCACGGATTCTCTAAATCGAAAGATAACGATTTCTTATGATGTACAGGACATCCAACCATACGGACTCTGTGACAAGATCGAGTTTTACGGTTTTGGCGGCGCACCTCGAACGATTAAAGTCTCGAAAACCAACTTAGGAAATGCGCTACGCTTCGATTTCCCTGCCACACAAACTTACGCCCAGCTGTTTCCGCAGTTTAATGGTTCGTGTGGTACTTGTACTCACAATCCATTAGTTACCTCTCGCGTATGGCTGCCCAATGGACAATCTTATACGTTCTCATATAATCCCTATGGAGAATTAGCGCTCGCCAAACTACCCACAGGGGGTTCTTACCAATACGATTATGCGGCAGGCATATCGAACGGACCGGTTAGCGGCGCGTGGCTTGCGGGACTTGCAGCATCTTCCTCTCAGGCGGACTCCTTGTATCGTCGCGTTGTCGAGAAGCGTACATATGACGAAAATAACACTCTTATAGGTAAATCCACGTTTAGCCAACCGGAAAGCGGCAATCCGTGCGGCGGTGCGCTATGCATCCAAACCAGTGGATGGGTAGCAGTAGACCATCTAAACACCGGCGGGAGCCTCATAACCCGCAGCAAGCATTATTTCTACGGGTTTGCTGCTGACATTGAGGATGTGTCTGGTGACACTTATCCTACCTGGAAATCAGGCAGGGAATACAAGACAGAGTCAATTGACGCAAATGGCGTCACGGTCTTGCGTCGAATGACACAAACCTGGCAGCAGCGGACCACGGTATCGTGGTGGAGTTCGTGGTGTCCAGGATGCTCCTCAGAGCTTCAGCCCGCCAATGATACAAGGGTTCTCGAATCGCAGACCGAACTTACTGATACAAACCCTATAATAGTTTCCAAGCAAACTTTTGGCTATGACGACACGGTTCCTTTTAATAACCAGAACAATGTGAAGGAATACGCTTTTGGCAATGGTGTGCCTGGGCCGTTGGTTCGCGAGACACGAACGACTTATCTGACCTCAACCAATTACACGGGAACAAGTGTCCATCCGTAACCTGCCTACTCAAATATCAGTCTACGACGGAAGCGGGACGGAGAAAGCCCGCACTTCCTTTGAGTATGACAATTACGTGCCAGATCCTCCCAACAATTTCCACGCGGCGCTTCTTCCCCGCAGTTTGATCAGTGGCCTGTGCGACGGGACTGCTCAGAACTGCCCCAACGGGCCAAATTTCACTGATCCGAATTATCAATTTCGCGGCAACGTCACGAGGAGGACAAGCTGGATTCTGTCCACGAGCACGCAAGTCAGCTCCTATTCGCAGTACGATATCGCAGGTAATGTTTGGAAAGAGATTGATCCCCGAGGTTATTCCACAACTTTTGGCTTCGCGGACTGTTTTGGCGCTCCGAATGGGGAAGCACGCACAAATATCGCGCCGAACGAATTGGCCTCACAATCCCAAACCAGCTATACCTTTGCCACAAGCGTCACCAACGCTCTCGGACACATATCATTCTTGCAGTTTGACTATTACCTGGGCCGACCGGTGGATGGGGAAGATGTGAACGGAATCGTCGCCAGCGGTTACTATAACGACCCCCTCGACCGGCCCACCAAGGTGCTTAGCGCGGCCAATCAGGCAGTAGACATCCAAAGTCAGAGCATTTTCAGCTATGACGACGTGAACCGAACCGTAACGACCACCAGCGACCTGAACAGCTTCAATGACGGCGGGCTGGTGAGGAAGGTAATCTACGACGGACTCGGCCGCACGTGCGAGACCAGGCAGTACGAAGGCGGCACAAATCACATCGCCATCAAGCAGCAGTATGACGCAATGGGACGACCGTTCAAGACGTCAAACCCATTCAGGCCATGGCAGAACGAAACCCCTGTCTGGACTACCAGCGCCTTTGACGCTCTCAGTCGAGCGATTTCAGTGACAACGCCCGATAGCGCAGTGGTCGGCACGGCTTACAGCGGCAATCAGGTGACAGTAACCGATCAAATCGGGAAGGCGAGAAAAAGTGTCACCGACGCCCTTGGAAGACTAACTCAGGTCTACGAGGATCCGAGCGGGTTGAACTATCTGACGAATTACTCTTACGACGTGCTGGACAATCTGACGACAGTCACGCAAGGCAGTCAGACGCGCACGTTTGTTTACGATTCGCTGAAACGTCTGACTTCCGCCACAAATCCGGAAAGCGGAACGGTTAGCTATACTTACGATAATAATGGCAACCTTCTGACGCGCTTGGATGCGCGCAACATCACAACCACGCTTGCTTACGATGCGCTGAATCGGGTTACGTCAAAGTCCTACAACGACAATCCCCAAACGCCGCTGGTGAGTTACTTCTACGACAATCAGTCGTTGCCTGCGGGTGCGCCTGCTTTCTCGCGTGGTTATTCCACGGGCCTGTTGGTGGCGGTTACATACGGTAACGGCAGCAGCGCTGGCGATTATTACGGTTATGATGCCCGTGGACGGCTCGTGCTGAAGATTCAAAAAACGGGCTCTGTCAACTATCAAGTGAGCGCTGCCTACAATGCTTCAAGCCGCGTCATTTCCGAGACCTATCCGTCAGTACGCACCGTCAGCCACGCGTACGATGTGGCGGGCCGAACGAACAACTTTACTGGCAATCTCGGGGACTGGGTTACGCGTACTTATGCCAATGTGCCGAGTCCATTGGACTACGCAGCACACGGCCAGCTCGAGCAAGAACAGTTTGGTACACAACCGCATGTGTATCACAAACTCTTTTACAACAGCCGGCTACAGCTTTCTGAGATCCGGGTGGGCACCACGCCCACTGACACGAGCTGGAATCGCGGCGCGATTATCAACCAATACAGCAATCAGTGTTGGGGCGCGGCCTGCAACGGCACCGACAACAACGGCAATCTGAAAAAGCAGGAGGTCTACGTTCCCCACAACGATCAGGTGTCGAGCTACACCTCATGGTATCAGCAGTATGACTACGACAATTTGAACCGCCTCCTGAGGGTTCATGAATACACAAGCAATCCAGCGCTGGATTGGCAGCAAGAGTATGTAATTGACCGCTGGGGCAATCGGCTGATCAACCTAACCAACACCTGGGGCACTGGTATCCCAGAACCAAACTTCAGCGTCACGACGTCAAACAATCGTCTGACTGCGCCTGCAGGCTACACGATGACCTATGATTCAGCAGGAAATCTCACCAACGATACGTACTCTGGGCAGGGCCAGCGCAACTACGACGCCGAGAATCGGATGACAAAGGCTTGGGCGAACGGCCAGTGGCAGGAGTACACCTACGATGGTAATGGGCGACGGGTGCGGCGCAAAGTCAACGGTAACGAGACATGGCAAATCTACGGGATGGATGGTGAATTGGTGGCCGAATATGACGCGAATGCCACGACTGACTCAGCACCGTTGAAAGAATACGGCTATCGGAATGGCCAGATGCTGGTCGCAGCTGACCAGGTAAATCTTGCTCTAGGAAAGACAGCGACCCAGTCCAGCACGCACCATCCGACGACGACGGCGTCAAAGGCAGTGGATGGCAATACAAATGGTGCGCTATGGGATGGCTATGCGTCGGCCACCAACAGCAACACCAATGCCTGGTGGGAGGTGGATCTGAGCAGTGTTCAGTCAATCGGAGCGATTCAGGTCTGGGGCCGAACTGACTGCTGTACCGACATGACAACAAACTACTACGTTTTCGTGTCTGACAATCCGTTCACCTCTACGAATCTGAACACGACTTTAAACCAGCCAGGTGTTAGTAACTATTACGTCCCTGGCTATAGCGGCACACCGGGTACAGTAAATGCGAACCGGACAGGACGGTATGTGCGGGTCCAGCTTGCCGGAACGAATTACTTGGTCCTGGGTGAGGTTAAGGTCCTTAGAAACACAGCAGGTATAAACTGGCTGGTGACTGACCAATTGGGCACGCCGCGGATGATCTTTGACAGCACAGGAAGTCTGGGTGGTGTGAAACGCGCCGACTACTTGCCGTTTGGTGAGGAGCTATATTCTGGTACGGGCGTGCGAGCATCCAGTTTGGGCTACAACACAAACAATGTCAGGCAGAAGTTCACCTCCAAAGAACGGGATAATGAAACAGGGCTCGATTACTTCCTCGCCAGGTATTATTCATCGGTGCAGGGCAGATTTACGAGTGCTGATTCCTATTTCGGATCACAGTCGAACCCTCAGACACTCAATCTTTACACCTATGTTCAAAATAATCCGCTCGCTTTTGTAGATCCGACGGGCCATTGGTCAATGCCTTCAATTTCAGGGTTCCTCGGGGAAGACCCATGGTCTTGGGCTGACGATTACTATAATGCCTGGCTACAGGATCATAAGGACGTCTCACCGCCTGATCCACCTGACGAGCAAGAACAACAACAAGAAGGAAATCAATTAGTCTTTATTGAAGGGGCGGTAGGAACAAATGGCACTACCCCGTGGGACAACATTACCATTTACGACCCGATACCCGAACTGATAAATTCTAGTAATGCTGAAGATAGACTGTTGGGGTATATTCTTAAAAGTGGATTCTATCAGTTTGTCGACAGCATAACAGTCTATTATGACAAAGACAAAAAGCCAAACTTTTCGTTCGGTATATTGCGTGATCCAAAGTCTGCGATGGAGATGCTTAGCAAGAGTAAGCTTTTCAAAACAGGAGATTTAGGTGGGTTGCATAACACGGATACCGGTGAGAAAGACGACAAAAACATATTTGATGCAAGATCAATCCAAGGGGAAAAAGGGTTAGGGCCACATAGTCTGCAGATTAATATCGGCCGAACTACCGGTATTGCTCGAGCTGATATTGACAAAGAAAATCCTTATCAGGGTCCCATTAAGCCCTCCGACATCCGGAGCAATCATTCCGAGAAGTTGTTTGTGATTCCGGATAAATTATTCCAATGGGAGGATTATCGACCAGGGCCCTTAGGACTTAATGTCCTTGTTTTTGACTTTGGTCTTTCGGTCGCATGGGAACTGTCAGATCAGTGGGCTACGCCAAGGCGCATGCCCACTAAGCCAAACCTCAATTCAGGTAGTTCCTCGTTTGATCCAAAGGCTGATTCCAAATATAAATTCAACAAAGAGCGGTTTTTGGAGCACCAGTTGATTTACCTGATGGAGACGAAATTTTTACGGCCCACGCTGGTTGGAAGCCGAAATGGACGTCTAGGTTGGAAAAAAGTATATATAATAAAGGCTTCTATTGGACGAGAGCGCGTTGATTTTTACTTAGATGCTAAATCTCATCTTCTTATAAGGGTTGTCTTCGTAACAAGACTGGAATCGGGTCAAGATCATGTGGATATAATTAATCTAAGTCACTATCGCGATGCCGCCGGAATCCAGATGCCTCACCGAGTGAGTTGGGGAAGCGATGAAGATAATGAGACTCGCTATCAAATCAATGTAAACTATGATCCAAAGCTTTTTGAGCGTCCGCCAAGTGTTGATATGGGACCAGAAGCATGGAAGCCGTAGTTCGCACTGTTTAGTAGGACCGTGATTAGATGAACAGTACGGTGAGTGTTCCAGATCAGGCCAGTGCGCAACAGTCTGAATTAAACTTTACATCGGTGTAGATGGGCTCTCACAAATAATTAGGTGTTGTTACGCGTAATTGAAATGGCGTCGCCGCATAACTCAGATCGGGCCTGAGCGCAAAAGGACCCTTAATTCAACGCATGTCTTCATACGGATTGAACCTGCTTAGGCTAGATGAGGCTCGATTTGTGATTGGGTTAAAGGTTATGCGGAGGACTACTTTCTCTTTTCCAGCAATCGACCTAAAATCCCGTACGGGCTCGCCTCCGATTCCAAGAGCGTATATAACACCTAAGTTTCCATAATAAAACTTTCCGTTTTTTTCCATTTCTCGCTCAACGCCCGGCTTCATTTCCATTATCATTGATTCTGGCTGAGCCTGACGGCCCTTTCGTCTTTCCAGTACTTCCTTCGCGCTTTGTACTAGGATTTCATTTGAGCTTTGGTTTATAGCGTACTCCAACAGAAAGTCTACATCACCGGGCAGCCGTTCAAGTGCTTCGCTGGCAACTCCTCTAACAGTACCGTCTTCATCACCGAGTGCAGCAACTAGACCAGGAACCGCATTTGTCAAAACAGGCTGGTAAGGAGCAACCAAATACTCACTCACATCAAGTAATTCTTTTAATGCAAACACAGCACTTCGCCTAACAAAGCTGTCGTTCGCAGAAAGCATCTGCACGAGTGTTGGCACGCCAGAAGGTGAAAGTCCGAGAATATATGTTGCATACCGTCGGACTTCTAGTTCTTCTTGCTTATCCTTTGCCACCGCAAGTAGAGTAGATTGAATTATCGGGTCGTTATGATTAATCTGGAAGAGTGCTCGCGTTGCGAAGACCCTGACGTAACCTCGCTCTTTCTTTGAAGCATCAACTAGCAGGGGCACAGCCTCCGACCCGATTTTGGCTAAAGACATTGAAGTCTCATAGCGCACTCTATCTTCATTACTTTTGAGCCTCGCAAGCAAACTTCGGATTTGAACAATCGAAGGCGGTGGTTGTTGTATTACTTGTTGGTTAGGTCCATTCTTAAACAGGAAAATAAAACAAACAGTCGAAAGAACTGACAGTATTCTCATTGAGGTATTATAAGAATTCAACGGAAAAATGTTAACTACATTAGTTTCTGTGAGTTAATAATCTTACCTAACTTCTTTAAACCAACAACTCCGGGAGTGGAGGTCTTTTCGGTACCGGCTTTCCGGCCGCCTTTATGGCCCAGTAACCGCGACCAGGGCGAGGAATGTTGAGCTTACTGGAGACTTTGGGCGAGACCAACATCGGAAATCTTGTACCTTTTCGCAACCTGCTGAATCGGTTCCAACCAGATCTCCTCATAAATCTTCTTTCGGTCATAACTGGAAGCCAGCGCACGAAGAGCCCTTTGAGCAGGAGCTGAATGGTCTCACGGGTTTTGGAAACGGAGTGCTTTGAAGCTTTGTACGCAATGCCGTACCATCGGGATGAAATGCTGTAGCGAAAAATCTCTCGCTGAAAACTCGAGGCGAGGCAGTCATCCAGAGCCGTCGAGCCACCGTTTGGCTTGTCGTTCGGCTTTGCACCCAGTTCGAGCAGGTACCGCACCAGATCGACGTGTCCTAAGCGTGCTGCGCAGCTTATTGACATCATCTCGGGTCGGATCAGGCCTCAGGCGCTTTAGCACCTGCACATTTTCAGCGTACATTGCAGCTTCCATCGCTGTCGTGTGATCGTCTGGGTCATTCGGATCTTCATAATCGTCCAAAGTCAAACCACGTGAGCGCGGGTCAGCCCCAACCCACATCAACAAACTGACCCACTTGAGATTGCCTTGGTAACAGAAATGTCGCAGCGCCCGATCGGCTTGTTCTTGAAGCTGCGGCGCCAAATGCGGATATTTTTCTTTACTCTTACGCCAAGGATGAAGCGCGGTTCGAATCTTCTCGCCAAAAGCTGTGGCAAACGGCGAACCTGTTATGCAGTCGGCACCATGATCGAGAAAGTAACGAATGATAGCTGGCTCCCAACCCTGAAGAACGTCAACGAACGGGACCGCGCTGACTTCAGCCCCGTGGGACACCAGCAGTTCAACGAAGTCCAGACGTTTTTGCTCGACAGCGCGGCCCAAGGCCCTACTCTTCACGTCTTGGCGTGCTTCATGTCGTGCGAGTAGCTCGACTAGACTGTGAAAGCCAGTGTTTAATACTACTTCCAATGGAGTCGTTTTGAGTTCTGCCGGTACAGTGAGTGACTTTCCCGCAGAGATCCAATCTTGAATCTCAAACAGTCGACCCGTTTTACACAAATGAAGAAGGTGCTTGGCTTCAGCTGTGGAGAGTGTTTCTGCCATGAAACGAATGGTACAGCAGTTAGCTGTCAGAGCAGGTCACTATTACGTACTTGGGTGATCTTCCTGACTGAATTTCCCCTGCAAGAGAACGGAGTTCAGTCGTCCCTCGGCCCGCCCTATGTCTCCACGTGCATAAACGCACGCGGCTTTGACTGCATTCAAGGGAAGGGTTGGGCACTGAATCGCAAACTTACTCAGGATCACGCGGTGCATTTCCTCACTTGTCGGCGGACGCATTTCAACGATTAGCTTTTTCACAGTGGTTGCAGTCGGTTCGTGAGCCAATGGGAGAGCGGATAGGAGGCCTGAGTACGTCAATGCCACCTTGCGTCCTGCCTGAATGAGAGACTGAATAAAGTCAGCGAGAAACTGTTGCGTTATTGGCTTGCCATTTAATATCTGTACGTCTTCCATCAGTAACATTTGTATTTGACGATATTTGTTGCGAAATTCCTCAGTTCTCTCGGACCGAATAGCAGTGACGAGTTCATCGGTCCAGGTTTCGCAAGTTATCAGCATAATCCGCAATTTAGGTTGGAGCTTGCGAGCCGCATTGTGGATTGCATGCAGAAGATGCGTCTTGCCGACCGCAGGTGGGCCGTGCACCAGGAGAAAATTGAAATTCGGCTTAGATGAGCTCGCAAATTCCGAGCATGCTTCCAGAGCAGCCCGATTGCCGGCGGTGGGAATCAGCGTCTCAAAAGTGAGATCCGGATTCAGCTTCATATTGCTTCAGTGCCCTCCGTTTTCCCTTTTTTCACCTGGGTAATGTTCCCCTCAAAGCATATCATGAACATCGTTTAATACAGTGGCGCTGGCACCTTCTTTTAACGGTTCTCTTGGCCTGTCTGATTGCCCCGAATCAGGCTATGGGAGTGGCGACGGTGAGTTGAATAAAAGAAGAACAGAACCGATGATACTCCTCCCAACATTCAAGTACGGACTTTTGGGCCAGCTCCGCGCCCTTCTCCGAGCCCAGCTCCTGGACTAAGGGGCAAGCTCGCAGCTCTCTGGCCTTTCGTGAAGATCGTGGAGTTGTCGTAAAAGCCTTTTTGCTTGATGCGAGGGTCTCAGCCAAGGAAACCACAAACTGCAAGTTGTCGGGAGAAGAAAACAAGGACTTTCACTTGGATCTGGTCTCCTTCAGAGATGCCCCAAAGTCGACGATTGTCGCTGCCGAGATTACGCCAAGGTTACGCAAATCCGGTTGGGATTTCGAAAAACTTGACTATCTGGGTGAGGAACAATTCTGTGAGCTTTCGGCAAGGCTGCTTAACCTCGGCGAGTTTGGATGGTTCAGGCAGCAATGACCGACCCAAGCAGCGTAGCGCGGTAGTTCCACGGCAACCAGCCGGCCGGTGCTCGAGCCAACTGATCACTGTGTCGCTGTAGTTCAGTAAGGTAATCGAATGGATTTGCGCCGTTCAGCTCAGCCGTGTGAATCAGGCTCATGAACAGATCACCCACCCGGGCTCCTTTTTGGGTGCGATAAAACAAGGCGTTCTTTCGATGCAGAATTGCCTTCTTCAATGCTCGTTCACAGAGGTTGTTTCAAG
>Ga0187893_10015361_pt1 | contig 10270 bp, 10 predicted proteins | sample MA1701074metaG_FD_139574 | JGI IMG/M metagenome (GOLD analysis project Ga0187893, IMG submission 139574) | White microbial mat communities from a basaltic lava cave in the Kipuka Kanohina Cave System on the Island of Hawaii, USA - MA170107-4 metaG ... | reverse complement strand
GCCGCCGTCAGCGCCAGCCCCGCGAGCGCGCCGCGGCTCGTCCCGCGGCCCGGCCGCGCGGCGACGACCGTCTTCATCGCCGCCGAACTCGGGTGGCCGGCGAGCACGCGGTCGAGGTCCGCGATGAGCGCGCCGCACGTGGCGTAGCGCTCGTCGCGACGGCGCGCGAGCATCTTCCGGACGACCTCGACGGCGTGTTTCGGCACCTGTGGGTTGAGCGCGGTGACCTCCTGCGCGTCCTCCTCCGTGATCTTCTTGAAGAGCGCCATCGGCGTCTCGGCCACGTGCGGAACGCGCCCCGTCAGCATCTCGTAGAGGACGGCGCCGAGCGAGTAGATGTCCGCGCGGCCGTCGACCTCGGACGTCTCGCACTGCTCCGGCGAGGCGTACTCGGGGGTGCCGAAGAAGACGCCGCTCTGCGTGATGCGCTCGGGGTTCAGGCTCGAGCGCATGAGGCCGAAGTCCATGATCTTCACGCGTCCGCCGTCGTCCACCATGATGTTCGTCGGCTTGATGTCGCGGTGCACGAGCCCCGCCTTGTGCGCGGCCCCGAGCGCGTCGGCCGCCTGGCGGGCGATGCCGAACGCCTCCTTCCAGTCGATCCTCCCCTGCCGCCCGGACTGGAACTGCGTGAGCGTCTTCCCCTTCACGAACTGCATCGCGATGAAGAGGACGTTCTCGAACCGGCCCGCGGTGTGGACGTGGACGATGTTCGGGTGGTCGAGCCGCGCGGCCGCGCGCGCCTCGCGCACGAACCGCTTCTCGAACTCCGGGTCGCTCGCGACGGACGGCAGCAGGACCTTGAGGGCGACGTCGCGGTCGAGCGAGCGGTCGTGCGCGCGGTAGACCACGCCCATCCCGCCGCGGCCGACCTCCTCGACGATGTCGTAGACGCCGACCCGGCGCCCGACCAGCCCCGTCACATGCGAATCCGTCATGACCGTCACACTCCTTCGACGCTACGACTGCGTCGGGGTTCCCAGGAACGCCTTCAGTTTTTCACGCAGCTCGAGGCGCGCGCGGTGCAGCCGCGAGCGCACCGTCCCCTTCGGGATGTCGAGGACCTCCGCGATCTCCTCGTACGAGCGGTCCTCCAGGTCCTTGAGGACGATGATGCGCCGGTCGCCCTCCTCGAGGAGCAGCAGCGCCCGCTGGACCGTCTTCTGGTGCTCCTGCGTCTCCAGCCGCTCGCCGGGGTTGTGGACGACCTCCGGCTCGACGATGAAGTCCTCGTCCTTGCCGTGGATGGAGACCGCCTTGCGGCCGCCGCCCTCGCGGCGGAAGCTGATCGACTGGTTGAACGCGATGCGGTACATCCACGTGGAGAACGCGCTGTCGCCCTTGAACTCCGGCAGCTTGCGGTACGCGTTGATGAACGCGCGCTGCGTGATGTCGCACGCGTCCTCGTGGTTGCCGCAGAAACGGAAGACGGCGTTGAAGACGCGGTCCTGGTGGCGCGTCACGAGCAGGTTGAACGCGTCCGCGTCGCCCCGCTGGGCGCGGACGACGAGCTCGCGGTCATTCGCCTGCGGTCCCGGTGACATCCACTTCCTCCAACCCGCCGCGCGGCCGGAATACTCCCGCGACTACCTGTCGCGCACGCAGCGGAAGCCCACGTCGAGGTGCGCGACGTCCGGATCGTCCGCCAGGCGGTTCGCGGCGCGGCACGCGTCCGCGCGCGTCATGAACGATCCGCCCTTCAGGACCCTCAACTCGCGACCCTCCTTGACGGGCGACTTCGTGGCCGTCCATTCCCACACGTTGCCCGCCATGTCCATTACGTCGAGCGCGCTCCTTCCGTTGGGGAACGCGCCCACGGGCGTGGGCTCGAACCGCAGCAGCGGCTTCCCGTACTCGAGCGAGTTGCACAGGTAGACGTTCTCGGACGGCTGGAACGCCTCGCCCCACGGGTAGACGCGTCCGTCCACGTAGCGCGCGGCGTACTCCCACTCGTCCTCGGTGGGCAGCCGCTTCCCCGCCCACGCGGCGTACTTCTCCGCGTCGTCGGCCGTCACGCCGGAGACGGGATAACGCTCCGCGCCGACGAGCACGCGCTTCGCGTCGCGGTTCCACAGCTTGGAGGCGGGCGCGCGATGGCCGGTCGCCTCGACGAAGAGCTGGTACTCGTCGTTGGTGACCTCGTACTTGTCGATGAAGAACGCGCCGCCGGCGTACGCGCGCGACGGCTCGTCCGACTTTGTCGCGTCGCCGAGCTGGACGGACACGCCGCGCGGCGGGCCCGGGATGCGCACCATGTGGGTGATCGTCAGCGCCTTGTCGATCTCGACGAGCACCTCCTGCGCCTCCTTGCGCTCGGGGTAGATGCGCACGGCCTGGACGACCTTCGCGCGCGCCTGGGCGAGGCGGCCGTCGGCCTGCAGTTTCTTCGCCGCCGCCATGGAGTCGGTGAACGACTTCTCCGCATCGGCGCGGAATCCCGCGATCGTGAGGCGGAGGCGCGCGAACTCGGGATGGTCGCGCAGGTCGGCCGCGGCGTCGACGGCCGCAAGCGCCGCGTCCCATCGGTACTCGTCCTTGAGCTTCTCGACGCGGTCGCGCAGCTCCTTCATCGCGCCGTCCTGCCTCTCGCGCCGTTCCTTCGCCTGCGCCTCCTGAACCTCGAGGATCTGCTTCTCGAGCGCGGCCGCCTCCGTCGTGTCCTTGAGCCGGCGCGACGCGTGCGTCGCGGCGAGGGCTTCGTCGAGCTTCCCCGCGTCCCACGCCTTGCGCGCGTCCGCGAGCCTCGCCGCCGCCTCCTCCGACTTCCGCTTCGCCTCCTGTTCGCCGGTCGGGTCGGGCGGCCTGACCGCCGACTTCGGCGGCTCGACGGCGGTCTTCGGCGCCGCGTCGGGCCCCTTGTCCGTCGACACGACGTTGGGCTTGGGCGGGGGCGCCGGCAGGTCCGACGACGGGCGCGTGAAGCGGATGACGACGAACGTGGCCAGGAGGCCGACGATGAGGGCCATGATGGCCAGGGGCCAGACGCCGCCGCGCGGGGTGTCAGACATGCCTAGTTCCATTATATACGGCGCAAGGACGGGCATGCCTCACGCAAGCACCGGCGCGGAAATCCCGACTAACGCTCTGCGGATGGAGTCTCACAGGAGTGAGTCGTCCGGCACGGCCCCATACCAGGCCGCATTCCCAAAATCGCGGAGCAGTTGAGCGGAGCGCGATTGGGGTCCTCCGGGGACTTCGCCTGGGCTACTTCCGCTTCGGCGGCTTGAAGAATTTCACGGCGGACATGATGAACGTCATGTCCCTTTCCTTCTCCTTGAACTTCCCAGGGAAGCCCATGATCACGAAACGGTAGAGGATGTCGTTCTTGATGAAGATGTACTCGCGGAGCTCCTTTTTGCCGCCGTCGGGCAGCTCGATCTGCCCCTCGATGTAGTAGGCGTTGCCGGCGGCCGGGAACTTCGCCTTCTCGTCGGTCTTCGGCTTGAAGTCCTTCCACTGCGCTTCCTTGCCGTCCTTCGGCTTCAGGTTTTCCTTCCAGTTGTCGAGGACGTTCTTGCCGATCGCCTTGAGCTCGCTCCACTGCTTGCCCTCCTCGGGCATCTGGGCGATGATCTCGGCCGACAGGTCGTCCATCACGTGCGAGACGCACGCCTTGGTGTTGCTGAAGACGCGCCCCTCGGCCTGGCACTTCCAGAGGTTCTCGCCCTTCGCGGGCTTGGGCGGACGCTGAAGCGAGACGCCGCCCGCCTCGTCGACCACCACCTCGTCGTTCTTCTGCTGCGCCGCGCCGGGGAGCGCGAGCGCGAGCGCCACCATCGCGCCGAGGGCCTTCTTCATCGCCAGTCCTCCACCGTCTCTTCTACTGTTACTACTACACTATACGCCCGCGGTCCGCGCGAAGTTCCGTCGCTTACGCGGGTCCGCCGCCCGCCTTGTTCTCCCGGCCGTCGATGCCGGCAAGGGCCTTGTGGACCGCCTTGGCGGCCTCCTCGATCTCCGCCTCGCTCCCCGCGAGGTAAAGCCGGCCGAACGCGCCCGAGAACTGCACGTCGACGAGCGTGATCGGCGACGCCTTCTCCGCCTCGTTGGCGGCGAAGGCGGCGTACCCCGCGGGATGCACCTCGAGGATGTAGAGCGCCTGGCCCGGGATGAAGATCGACCCGAACCGGACGCGGTTGATGAGCATCGCCTGGTAGTCGTGCAGGTGCGTGATGATCTCGCTCGTCATGACGACGGGCTTCAGGCGGTCCTGTTCGCGCATCTCGAGCTGCGACAGCACCTGCCGGCCCGCCTCCTGCACCTCGGCCTGGTCCTGGTGGTGGAACTCGAGCGTCCCGTACGCGCGCTCGACGAACTGGATCGCGGGCTTCACGCCCGTCTTCTTGCATGCCGTGTCCGTGATGCGGTTGATCGCGATGCCGGGGGCGACCTCGACGATCATCGACGCGTCGCGCGTGATCGGCAGGTAGCCGCGCGCGATCGTGCTGATGTAGCCCGTGAGCTGCGGCTGCAGCGAGTCGATGAAAGTGAACGTGCGCAGGTCGACTTTGCCCATCTGCGCTTATGACTCCTTGTCCGCGGCGTCGCGGTCCCAGCGTTCGCTCCGCGGGAGGATCGTCTCGACCTCGGTGTGCGGACGCGGGATCACGTGCACGCTCACGAGCTCGCCGACGCGCTTGGCCGCCGCGGCGCCGGCGTCGACGGCCGCCTTCACGGCGCCGACTTCGCCGCGCACCATGACGGTCACGTAGCCGCCGCCGATGACCTCCTTGCCGATCAGCGTGACCTTCGCGGCCTTGACCATGGCGTCCGCGGCCTCGACGGAGCCGACGAGCCCGCGGGTTTCCACCATGCCGAGCGCGATTCTGCTCATTTCCGTCCCCCTGATGACCGCGTGATTGTAGGCGGGGGCGCCCTGCTGTCAAGCACTGGCTGGGGTTCCGATTCCGGATTCCAGCCGTCGGAATCCGGCGTCGGGCTTCAGGCGGTGCGCCTGAACGTCACGATCGTGATGTCGTCCGACTGCTCGCCGCCGCCGCGGTGGATGTCGATCTGCGTCGCCATGTTGCGGATGAGCTGGTCGCTGGTCTTGTCGCCGTCCGCCACGAGCCGCCGGCGGAGGTGCTCCATGCCGAACTCGCGCTGGCCGGGCGCCATCGCCTCGTTCACGCCGTCGGTGAGCAGCAGCACGCGGTCGCCCGGGTCGAGCGCGACCTCCTCGACCTGGAGCCGCGAGTCGAAGACCTCCGGCCCGCCCGCGCCGAGCACCACGCCGCGCGCGGGATGGACGGTGATGAGCTTCGAGCGCGACCGCCACACGAGAGTCGGGAGATGGCCCGCGTTCGCGATCACCACCACATGCTTCTTCGGGTCGAGCAGCAGGTAGGCCATCGAGATGAACATGCCGCGCTTGATCTGCGGATGCAGCATCATGTTCGTCGCGCTGAGCACGAGCTCCGGGCGGTCGAGCGCCTCGTCGGGCACCGAGTGCAGGAGCGCGCGCGTCATCGCGCTCAGCATCGCCGCCGCCACGCCCTTGCCCGACGCGTCGCCGATCACGACGCCGAGCTTTCCGTCCGGCCGCGGGAAGAAGTCGTAGTGGTCGCCGCTCACGGCCCGCGCGCCCTGGAAGAAGGTGCCGAACTCGTAGCCCGCGAGCTTCGGGAGTTCCTTCGGGAGGAGGTTCTTCTGGAATTCCACGGCCTGGCGAATGTCGTCCTGGAACGTGAGCTGCGCCTGGCGGCTGAGCGGGGCCTGGTTCGGGTCCAGGCCGCCGTGCGGAGGCGTCTGCGCCCCCGGCCGGATGTTGACTTTGGTGGTATCCTGGATGTTGAGCTTCGTCGTGTCGCGCAGGGGGTCCTTGGCCACGACCGCATTATATCGCGTGAATCCGGCGGACCGCGCGCGTCATACGGCCATGAAAAGACTCGGGCTCGTGATCGGCGGCATCGCGCTTCTCGCGGTCGGCACCCTCGGCGGCATCGTCGCCATGCGCGGCAGCGCGGCGGGCGCCGTCGTGGACCGTCACGCGCGGGAGCTCCGCGGGGACATCGCCGACCTGCGCGCGAGCGACGCGTCGCGGCCCGTCCTCTTCGAACCGGCCGAGGACGCGAACGCCTGGCACCTCTACGGCTCCGCGCTCGACGTGCTGAGCGCCATGCCGCAGGCGGAACGCGACCTCGTGCCGGCGCTCGGCAACGTCGACAGGCCGGCGGACCCCGCGAAGATGGACGAGCTGCTGGCGAAGTACGCGCCGCAGATCGATGAGCTCCGCCGCGCGCTGGCCCGGCGGCGCGTCGACCCGGACTATCCGTACGAACAGGGCGCGGCCGTGCTGCTCCCCTACGTGCACAAGTCGATGATGGCCGTGAAGTTCCTCGCGCAGGCCGCGCTGCACCGGCACGACCAGGGACGCGGGCGCGAGGCGATCGAGCTCGCCGTCGTCGCGCTCGGGACGTCGCAGGACAACGCGCGCCGCGGCTTCCTCGTGAACGAGATCGTGCGCGTGGTGTGCGACGGCGTCGTCTGCGAGCGGTTGCGCGTCATGCTGAAGTCGAACGCGCTCACCGCGGCGGACGCGGCGTGGTTCGGGGACGCGCTCGAGAAGCTGGAGTCGTCGCGCGCCGGGTTCGCGGAGTCGCTGCGCATCGACATGATCGGCCTGCGCGTGGAGATCGTCAACTACGCGCGCGCGGGTCTGCTCGACCGGAACCCCGTGCTCGGCGTCGGCCCGCCGGGCCCGCGCCAGTTCTTCTCGCGCCGGGTGGCGGCCGCGGAGACGCTCGAGGCGATGGACTCGATCCTGCGGGAGATCCAGGCGACGGAGCGCTCGCCGCTGACCGAGCGCATCGCCCGATGCGAGGCCGCGCTGGCGCGCGCGACGTCGACCGGCAATCCGCTGACGGCGGCCGTGGTTCCCGCGCTCGGCCACGCGTGGCGTTCACACGCGCAGTGCGACCGCGAGCTGTCGCTCCTGCGCGCGGCGGTCGCGCTCGTGCGTCATCGTGCCGAGCACGGCGCGTATCCGGCGACGGTCGACGGCCTGCCGGGCGCGTCCGCGGTCGCGAAGTACACGCGGGTGACGGACGAGGAAGTGGTGGTCGAGGCGACCGCGCCGGGCGGCAAGACGCTCACATGGACGGTGAAGCGCAAATAGCCCGTCTCTCGTCCTCTCGTCCCTGGTCAGGGACGAGGGGCTACAGGTTTCTGACGTCGACCCGTCTCCCGTTGTAGAGCAGCATCTGTTCGATCTCCGCCGCCGTGTACGGCTTCGCCGCCGACGCGGCCGCGGCCGGCTTCTCGGGCCCCTTCTCGCGCTGGAACGGCACGAAGTCGCTCACCTGCTCGGTCACCTTCATCTGCGTCGCGAACGGGTCGCCGACGAGATCGAACGCGAGCCGCTTGATGTTGACGAGATGCTGCGGGCCGATGTTGTCCGCGCTGATGTTGCCGCCCGACGTGCCGCAGCCGAGCGACATCGACGGGAAGAGGCGCGTGGACGCGCCGATCGCCCCCTGCGTCGCGCCCGTGTTGCAGAGGAGGCGGTACGCCGGCTTCTTGAGCGCGAACTCCATGATCACCTGCGGATTGCGCGAGTGGATGACGAGCGTGTGCCCCATGCCGCCGAAGCGCAGGACCTGCAGGCAGCGCTCGCAGCCGGCGTGCCAGTCCGGCTCGACGTAGAAGCCGAGGATCGGGCAGAGCTTCTCGCGCGAGATCGGCTCCTGCGGGCCGACCGTCTTCATCTCGACCATGAGGACCGTGGTGTCCTCCGGCACCGAGAAGCCGCACATCTTCGCGATCTTCGGCGCGGGCTGGCCGACCACCTCGGGGTTGTGGAGGCTCCCCTTGATGACGACCGGCTCCATCCTGCGCTTCTCGTCCGCGTTGACGAAGTACGCCTTCTGCCTCTTGAACTCCTCGCGCACCGCGTCCGCGATCGGCGCGTCGACGACCACCGACTGCTCGCTCGCGCACACGGTGCCGTAGTCGAACATCTGGCTCTCGATGATGCGCGTCACCGCGAGTCGCACGTCGGCCGAGCGCTCGATGAAGACGGGGACGTTGCCGGGGCCGACGCCGTAGGCGGGCTTGCCGCTCGAATACGCGGCGTGCACGATGCCCTCGCCGCCCGTCGAGAGGATGACCGACGTGCGCTTGTGCCGCATGAGCTCCGTCGTCCCCTCGAGCGTGACGGCCGTCATCCAGCCGATCGACCCGTCCGGGGCGCCCGCCTTGAGCGCGGCGTCGCCGCAGACGCGCGCCGCTTCCGCGATGCAGCGCACCGCGCGCGGGTGCGGCGAGATGACGATCGCGTTGCGGCTCTTGAGCGCGATCATCGACTTGTAGATCGCGGTCGACGTCGGATTCGTCGTCGGGATGATCGCCGCGACGACGCCCATCGGCTCGGCGATCTCGTAGACCATGTTCTTGTCGTCGCGCCGGACGATGCCGCACGTCGGCATGTCGCGCATCGCGTCCCAGAGGTCGCGCGAGCAGAAGACGTTCTTGAACGTCTTCGACTCGACGCGGCCCATGCCGGTCTCTTCGACGGCGAGCTTCGCGAGGCGCTCGCTCTCGCGGAAGGCCGCGTCCGCCATCGCGGCGCAGACGGCGTCGGCCTGCTTCTGCGTGAAGACGTTGAGCCGCTGCTGCGCCTCGTACGCCCTGGTCACGAGGTCGCGGGCTTGCTGGACGGATTGCAGGTCGGCGTCCATCTACTTCATCGCCTTCTTGAGCTCGGCGAGCAGCTGCTCGCGTCCCGCCTTCGAGATCTCGCGCCCGCCCATCGTGACGCCCGGCATCTCGCGCGCGAGCTTGCGCAGCTCCGGCACCGTCATCGTGTCGAGGTTGAGCTTCTGCGCGGCGCCCTTCCGCCACGGCGGGCGGTACATCCACTCGACCGTCGGCAGCACGTGCTCGACCTGCGCGTCCGGCTTGGGGATGATGTGCACGCTGACGAGCTCGCCCACGCGCTTGGCCGCCGCCGCGCCCGCGTCGAGCGCCGCCTTGACGCTGCCGACGTCGCCGCGGCAGACGACGGTCGCGTAGCCGCCTCCGACGTACTCGCGCCCGACGAGGAGCACGCCCGCGGCCTTCACCATCGCGTCGGCCGCCTCGACCGAGCCGACCACGCCGCGCGTCTCGATGAGCCCGATCGCGCGCCGCCTCTCGTCCACCATGGCGGGGCGGATTCTAAGGCCCGCGAACCGGCGTGTGAAGTAGAATGCGCGCATGTCGCTGCTCGCGGCGCTCGTCCTGCTCCTGCGGCAGGACCCGAAGCCGCCGCTCGTGCTGCAGCGCGACATCGACGACGCGATCAAGCGCGGGTGCGACCACCTGCTCGCGGCCGCGCAGACCGGGCTCGGCCCTGTCGCCTACCACGAGGACAAGGGGATCACATACGACGCGCTCGTCCTTTACACGCTCATGCACGGGGGCGTCGACAGGAAGCACAAGGTCGTGCAGGACCTGACCGCCGTCGTCCGCAAGACACCGCCGATGCGCACGTACCAGGTCGCGATGAGCGCGCTCGCGCTCGCGGCCGTGGACGCGAAGGCGCATCGCCGGCAGCTCGCCGCGTACGCGCAGTTCCTCGCCGACACGCAGGCGGAGAACGGCCAGTGGGGCTACGGCGAGCCGTACGACGTGAAGGCGCCCGAGGTACCCGCCGACACGGCGGGCGGCACGACTTCGAACACCGTCATCAGGCGCGCCAGGCGCCCGCGGCCCGCCGTCGGGGACAACTCGAACTCGCAGTATGCCGCGCTCGGCCTCTGGGCGTGCTCGCGCGGGGGCTTCGAGGTCGAGGAGTCGGTCGTCGATCTGGCGATCAAGTGGTGGGAGAGCTCGCAGCGGCCCGACGGGAGCTGGGGCTACGCCGAGGGCGGCAAGTTCGACGCGGTCGTCGGCTCGTACGGGTCGATGACGGCGGGCGGCGCGGGCAGCGTCGCGATCCTGCGGCGGATGCGCGGCCGCGACGCGAAGTCGACGTCCGTGAAGAACGCGATGGCGTGGCTCTCGAACAACTGGGCGGTGGACAAGAACGCGGGCGCGCCGACGGCGCAGCAGGCGTGGCACTACTACTACCTCTACGCGGTCGAACGGCTGGGCGACCTCTGCGCGACGGAGAAGATCGGCAAGTGGACGTGGTACGCGGAGGGCGCGGCGTTCCTGATCAAGTCGCAGTCCGGCGGCGTGTGGGGCGGGCCGGAGCCGCGCATGCAGGTGGCCGACACGTGCTTCGGGATCCTGTTCCTCGAGCGGTCGATGAGAGTCGCCACCGGAGAGAAGAAGTAGGGGTCCGAAT
>Ga0187893_10015360_pt1 | contig 10270 bp, 9 predicted proteins | sample MA1701074metaG_FD_139574 | JGI IMG/M metagenome (GOLD analysis project Ga0187893, IMG submission 139574) | White microbial mat communities from a basaltic lava cave in the Kipuka Kanohina Cave System on the Island of Hawaii, USA - MA170107-4 metaG ... | reverse complement strand
AGAAGTCGAGGTCCGCGGTGACGCCGAGGACGCGGGGGATCGCCGCGCGCCCCGTCTTCATGAGGCGCTCCTCGGCCGCGATGGCGGCGCCCCCCGCGTTGGGGTCGGCGATGGCCTTGACGTCGGCGTCGATCTGGCTCCTCAGATCGGCCGGCGTGTCCGGCAGGTGCGGGAGGTCGGTGACGATCTGGGAGCGGTCCTTCTTCAGCCCGAAGAGGATCTCGCTCTGGGTCTTCCCGTAGTTCCCCCCGGTCGGGGGCTCGTCGACGAACTTGACCGCGCCCTCCCCGGTGACGACGGCGCCGGACCGCTGCTCGGCCTTGAGACCTCCGCCGGCGCCCGGCGACGGGGTCGGCGACGGGGACGGGGACGGCGTCCCGCGGCCCGGCGAGGGCCCGCGGGGGACGCCCTTCGCCGCCTGGGCCTCGATCTCGGCCTCCTCGGCGGCGATCCGGGCGGCCACGCGCGCGGCCTCCTCGTCGGCCTTCGCCTTCTTCTCGGCCCGGACGCGGTCGGCCTCCTCCCGCTCCTTGCGCTCCTGCTCCTTGGTCTTGACGACCCAGTACGCCGTCGCCCCGGCGACGATCGCGAGCACCAGGAACCCCGAGAGGTAGACGACCGGGTTCTGGTTGGATCGCCGGGGCGCCGGGCCGCGCGGCCCCCGGTCGTCGTCGTCGTACTCGCGCTCGCGGGACCTCTCGACGCGGCGGCGGGCCGCCGCGGCCTTGGCGTGCTTGCGGGCCGAACCCCGGCCGGCGGGACCGGCGGGGGTGGTGGTCGAGGGGGGGGCGCCGCCGTAGGCCACGACGGCGTGGCAGTCCTGGCACTGGAACTGGCCGGGGGGCACGCCCGGGGGGACCGAGTAGCGCTTGCCGCAGCCGGGGCAGGAGACGACCTCCGCGGATGACATGGGACCTCCTCGCGCCGGGGACGGACGGTCCCCATCGTAGCGGAGCGGGGCGCCCCGCGGGCGAAGTCGCGACCGGGAGGCGCTGGGGCGGGAATCGAGCGGGCCGGGCGGTCGCCCGCCCGGCCCGCGTTCGCGTCGGAGCCGTCTAGAAGGAGACCACGACCTGCAGGTAGGCCCTCTGCACGTTGTCCGCCGGGCCGGTCGCGAGGTCGACGTCGCGGAAGAGGATCAGCGAGTACGCGAACTCCATCGACACGTTGTCGGAGTGCTTGTGCTGGACGACGAGGTCGGCCTCCCACGCGATGTTCTTCTTCGCGAGGACGGTCGTCTCGCGGGCCTGGTGGATCGAGCGGCCCTCGCCGCCGACGGTCCAGTTCTCCATCGGGGTGAAGTGCACGCCGCCGCCGAAGATCGCGATGTTCGTGAAGGAGAAGAAGTCGGCCCAGCCGAAGCGGGCGTGGCCGTCCTGGAAGAGCGGGTTGTAGCCCGGGTCGTCGTGGTCGCCGGAGGCGTAGGCGAACTGGCCGAACACCTTCGGACGGTACTTCACCGTCGGCAGGGAGTAGGTGACCCGCGAGTCGGTCGACCACTTGAGCTCGTCCTGGTACTGGACGTTGCCGTTCAGGTTCCAGCCGAGTCCCGCCTTGTCCTTGGTGGCCATGTCGTGGTACCAGCGGAGGCCGCTCGTGTGGATGTCCTTCGGGCCGCTGACGCCCGGGGTGACGGCGCCCGGCGTCTCGCGGGCGTCCCAGACCATGATGTAGTACGGCTCGAGCGTGCCGGGCAGCTTCGTCTTCGCCTGGCCGCCGTACCAGTTGCCGTAGATGCCGGCCATGTAGACCGAGTCGTCCGGGGTCGGCGTGAGCGGGTTCTTCGAGCCGTCCACCACCTTCGTGGCCCAGAAGTCGAACTTGAAGCCCTGCTTGGCGTAGTCGCGGGAGAGCATGACGCCGTCGTGGTAGACGGACGCCTGGGCGAAGTCGGTGACGCCCATCACGTACTCGTCGCCGAACTGCATCTCGAAGCGCCCCACCTTGGTGTCGAAGCGCAGCTGCTTGGAGTACAGCCCCGTCACGTAGGCCTGCTGGAGCGTCGGGGTCGTGGGCGTGTCGTTGACGAACACCGTGGCCGTGTTGCCCCAGGAGCCGGCCGCGTCGAACTCCATGTACATCCCCACGCCGCCCTTGAGGTTCGCGCCGAGCCCGATGCGGCCGCGGAACAGGGTGAACGGGCCCTCGTCGTCCACGTCGTCCTCCTGGTCGAAGTAGTTGTCGGACCAGGTCGGCCTCGCGCGGAGCCACATCGTCGGGTAGATCGAGTCCACGACCTTCTGCAGGGGCTTGCCGCTCCTGTCGACCCAGAGGGAGCCCTTCTCCTGCTCCTGGAGGTAGCGGTCGACCTGGGCGGACAGCGACTCCTCCGCCGCGGGCCGGCGGCCCAGCTGCTGGCGGAGCTCCTGCACCTGCGCCTCGAGCGCCTGGATGCGTTCCTGCAGGACCGGGTCCTCGTCCGCCCGCGCCACGGCCGGCGCGGCGGCGAGGAAACCCGCCCCTGCGAGGGCAAGGCCGAACGACCGGGTGCGGCTCATCGGACCTCCTTGTCCGTGTTCCAGCCGAGGCCCCGCCACCGCGGTCGGCACCGCGGGCCCTGTGCGGTCCTCCGGCAGTACATCGGCGGAGGCTATCGCCGGGTTGAGGGGGCCTGTAAAGAAACCGCACCGGGCGGGGGGCGAATGACGGTATAGCCCCTACAGATTGTAGGCCCAGCCGCTACGGCCGTCCGGACACCCCCAGCCGTGGGAGGGGGGAGGCCCCCCCTCGGGGGACGGGCGGCGGAGCGCGTGCGGCGGACGCCCCTCCCGGCGGTGCCCCTACTCGTCCTCGAGGACCTCGACCTTGACGCCCTTCGAGGTGAAGTACTCCACCGCCCTCACGACCTCCGCCTCCTCCCCCTCCAGCATCAGGGCCACGAGGGCGATCTCGTCGGTCACGCTGGCCCCCCGGATGTTGGTCACGACGGGGAAGGCGCGCCCCAGGTTGTAGATGATCGGCTCCTTGATCAGCTTCTGGGGAAAGGTCAGGAACACCTTCCGCTTGACCACCGCCATGGGACCTCCCGGCCGGGCGCCGCCCGTCGGTGCATCCTACGGGCCGCGCCGGCGTCGCGCCAGCAGCAGGAGGGCGGCCCCGGCGGCCGCGGTCGAGGCGCCCTGGCCGGCGGGGGACGGCGCGGCGTGGGCGTAGAAGGCGCCGATCCGCGAGAGCCCGGACCCGTCCCCCCCGCCGTAGGCCCGGGGCGACCGGAGGAAGTCCACCCCGAGGGCCCCGCCCGCGACGGCGGCCGTCGGCGAGGCCCCGAGGAGGACCGCGATCGCCGCGGGCGATCCGCGGCCGGGCCCCCGGGGCTCGACCAGCGGGTCTCCGAGGAACGGGAGGGCGAGGAGCGCGAGCCCGAGGAGCGACGCGGCGCCCGCGGCCGCCGCCGCGGGGAGCCCGGCCCGGGCGAGGGCGAGCGCCGCCCCCGCGCCGAGGACCGCGAGCCCCGCGACCGGGAGCGCGGCGAGGAGGCCGGGACCGGCCCCGGCGAGGAGCGCCGCGGCGGCGCCCGCCGCGGCCGCCCCGCCGAGCCCGACGGCGAGCCCCGCCCGCGTCCCGCGGGCCGCGGCGGCGGCCGGGGCGGCGACCGCGATCCCGGCCGCGGCGGCCACGACGACCGCCGCGGCGGAGGCGGCGGCCACCCTACTCCGCGGCGGCCGCGAGGGCCTTGAGCGCGAACGCCGTCGCGACCTCGGGCAGCCCCTCCATCCAGCGGTCGTTCGGGTTCTCGAAGGAGCCGTCGGGCTTCTGGAGCGCGAGGAGGCGCGCGCCGAGGTCGGCCCTCCAGTCGCGGGCCTTCCCGTCGGCCCCGGCGCCGGCCGCACCGTCGCCGAGGAGCGACAGCGCCCGCGCCGCGGTGGCGAAGTAGTAGTAGAGGCCCTGCTGCGCGCCCGCCGCGTCGGGGAAGCCGGGGTTCCGCTCCCAGGAGTAGTTCGCGCGGATCCACTTCACGGCGTCCTTCACGCGCGGGTCGTCGGGGCCGAGGCCGGCGTAGACGTAGCACTTCAGGAGCGCGTAGGTCATCGAGCCGTAGGAGCGGGCCTCGAGCTTCCCGTCGGGCCGCTCGAAGTTCCCGGCCTTGCTGTCGAACGGCCGGTAGGTCGCGCCGCCGTCGGAGGCGCGCACGAGCACCTTCCCGTCCTTCTCCGGCTTCGAGGTCGGCTCCCCCTCCGTCTCGTTCTCCTTCCGGTTCTGCGTCCTCTGGAGGTAGGTGAGGGCGCGCTGGAACGCCGGGTCGGACTCGGGGACGCCCGCGGCCCGAAGCGACTCGAGCGCGAACTGGGTGTTCGAGAGGTCGGGCTGGGTCGGGTCGCTGCCGTAGCCCATGCCGCCGTAGCGGAGGTCCCGGCGCTCCACGACGCGGTCGGCGCCCCCCTCCTCGCAGAACTGCATCCGGCGGAGGAACCCGACGGCCTTCCCGATCGCCGCGGCGTGCCTCTCCTCCCCGTGGAGGGAGAGCGCCTGCACCGCGAGCGAGGTCGTGTAGTTCGCGTTGCCCTGCTCGTAGATGCCGCCGTCCTCCTTCTGGAGCGACGCGAGCCAGGCGACGGCGCCGTCCACCAGCGCGCGGTCCTTCCCGGGCACTCCGCCCGGCGACTCGAGGAACGCCGTCACGACGAGGGCCGTGATGCCCGGCTCGGGCCTGCCCCCGACGCCCCACTTCCCCTCGACCGCCTTCGAGCGCAGGAAGGCGAGGCCCCTCTCGTGGCCGGCCCGCGCGGCCTCCCGGCCGGAGGGCGGCGCGGCGGGGGCGGACTCCTCGGCGCGGGCGGGGGCGGGGGCGGCGAGCAGGGCGGCGAGCGCCGCGGCGGCGATCGTCCTCATGGTCCGAGTTCCTCCGGGGGGCCTCGCACCCCGCAACGGACGGCCGGGGTCCCGGTTCGCGGACCGGGGGCCGGCATCCTACGGGCAAGGGGCGTGCCCGCGGGATTCCCGCCGCGGCCCCGGGTCCGCCGGGCGCCTGTCGGCGGAGCGTACAGGCCGGCCCTCCCGCTGTCGGCCCCGCCGACCGCCGCGGCGGGCCGCGCCGCCGGCCGGCCCTCCCTCGATCGATTCTTTTGCAACTGAGTCTCAGTCTCATATACTCTCCCCCACACCTGAGACCGGGTCTCAGGACGGGCAACCGGAGGCGGGAAGACCATGCGGAGCATCGGACGCGCCGTCGCCGCGCTCGCGGGGGCCGTCGCCCTCGCCGTCGCCGGCGAGGCCGGGGCCGCGGAGCCGGGGCCGGAGGAGGAGCCGGGCCTCCGCGGCACGGTTGAGGAGCAGCGCAAGCGCATCGAGGACCTCGAGCGTCGCCTACGGGACCTCGAGGGGCGACCCGCGGGCGAGGGCTCGATCGAGGAGGCGGTGGATCGCTACCTGGAGCGGCGGCGCGCCGCCGCGCTGGCCGACGGCGACCGGTCGGACTCCTACCTGATGGGCCTCGTGGAGCGGCCCTCGAACCCGGAGTTCGACTTCGGCGGCTACGCGACCGTCCTCTACCGCTCCCCCGACGACCGCGACTCCATCCCCGCCTTCGAGGGATACCGCGTCGTGCCGCAGTTCGCGTTCCGGGTGAGCGACGGGATCGAGCTCGCCACCGAGATCGAGTTCGAGGGGGGCGGGGCCGGCCTCTCCTACCTCACCGGCAACTACATCGTCGTCGAGTTCCTCGAGATTCGCTTCGACGTGGACGAGGCGTTCGTCCCGAAGACCGGGATCCTGCTCATCCCGTTCCTGAGGTACAACCTCTACCACGACGACCCGATCTGGAACCTCCAGGACCGCCCCTTCACGGCGACCCGCGCGTTCCGCGCGACGTTCCAGCAGCCGGGCGTCGGGGTCGAGGGCGTGCTGCCGTTCGGCCAGGGCCACTCCTTCAACTACAACCTCGCGCTCACGAACGGGCCCGACGACCAGGTGGACAACACCGGCTTCTCCAACGCCCGCCAGTCCTTCCGCTCCGACAACAACCACGACAAGGCGGTCTGGGGCCGGCTCGGCCTGACGCCGCGCCTCTCGTTCGTCGACGCGGCCGACTTCGGTCTCTCCGGGGCGACGGGGGAGCTCGACGCCGACGGGAGGGTCCGCATGGTCGGCTGGGGCGTGGACGGCAAGGTCTCGAAGGACCGCTTCGACCTGATCTTCGAGTACTGCGCCTTCGACTACGACCGCCCCGCCTCGCAGCCCGTCGGGACCTTCCCCCGCGGCCAGCAGAGCGGCTTCGTCCAGGTGGACACGCACCTCGTGCGCGGCCTGCCGAAGACCCGCAAGGGGATCACCGGGCCGAAGTCGGAGCTCGTCCTCGCCACCCGGTACGAGTGGTGCGACACCAACGACCGCGTCACCGGCGCCGCCATCCAGGACGACTCCACCGCCCTAGTCGTCGGGCTGGCGCTCCGCTTCACGCCGAAGACCGTCCTCCGGCTCGAGCGGCGCAACGAGCGGACCCGGTTCGACACCGTCGGCGCCGAGGACAAGGGGATGTGGGTCCTGTCGCTGTCGACCTACTTCTAGGAGGAGCCATGCGCGCATCGCGTGCCGCCGCGTCGCTCGCCGGGGGCCTCGCGCTGGCGGCCGGGCTCGCCGCCTGCGCGGCGACGGGGGGCCCGGTCACGGCGGACGACGCCGCGCGCCTCTACCGGACCCGCTGCGCCCTCTGCCACCCGGCCTGGTCCCCCTCGGACTTCGCGCCCGACGAATGGCCCTTCTGGGTCACGAAGTACGCCCCCCGCGCCGGGCTGACGCGGGACGAGCGCGACGCGGTCCTCGCCTACCTGGTACGGGAGGCGGGGTCGCGCTGAGCGCCGAGGTCGGCGCCTCGGGCGACCGGCCCCGCTCGACGCAGCGCGCGCAGAGGCCGAAGATGCGGTGGGAGTGGCCGAGCATCCGGAAGCCGAACTTCCGGCAGGCGATGTCCTGGAGGCGCTCGATCTCCGGCTCGACGAACTCGTGCACCGTCCCGCAGCCGGTGCAGATCATGTGGTCGTGGTGGTCCTCCTCGGAGGTCGCCGCCTCGTAGCGCAGCGACCCGCGCTCGAACTCGCGCGGCTCGAGGAGCCCCTTCTCGACGAGCAGAGACAGCGTGCGGTAGATCGTCGCCTTGCTGGCGGGGATCCTCTGGGCGTGCATCCGCTCGAGGAGCTCCTCGGCGGTGAAGTGCCCCCCCATCCGGAGCGCCGCGTCGAGGATCAGGAGCCGCGGCTCCGTGAGGCGGACCCCCTTCTCGCGCAGGGTCGCGTCGGCGGGGGCGGTCTTGCCCTTCACGGGGCGAAGGGTAGCACGGGCGCCGCGGGGGGCGGCTACCGCGCGGCGCGGAGCATCGACAGCAGGTGGGCGATCTCCCGGTGGACCTCGGCGTACTGCCGCACGACGATCGTCTCCCCCATCACCGACGCCGAGGTCTCGCCGTCCTCCCAGGTCCCCTCGCCGGTGTGGTCCTTGAGGAGGTTGAGGACCGAGTCGGCGTCGGGGAAGGCCGGCGAGGTGACCGACTCCTGCTCGACCTCCCGCTCGGCGCCGGAGGGGTGGAGCATCATGTCGGGCCCGGGGAAGTCGCGCAGCGGATGGGTGATGTCGGAGACGAGGTAGAGCCGGAGGGTCGGCTTCCCGCGCGCCTCCTTCGGGGTCGTCACGAGGAGGATCCCGGAGCGGAAGCCGACGGCGAGCCCGCGGCCGTCGACGACGAGGTCCAGGACCTGCCGCGCCGTGACCTGCCGGAGCGTCAGCGTGACGCGGATCGCCTCCGGATCGCCCTCCTGGAGGAGCGCCGGGCCCAGGATGAGGTTCACGCCGGTGGCCGCGGAGAGCCAGTCGACCACCTGCGGGAGGGGCGTCTCCTCGAAGGTGACCGAGGGCAGCGTCAGGGAGTCGAGGATGCGGAGCGCCTCCTCCTTCGAGCGGGGCGTGCGGACGCGGAGCGGCGACGCCGGCTTCGCCTTCCCGTCGGCGGCCTTCTTCGCGGCGTCCTCCCCGGCGGGCGCGCCCTTCGCCGCCTCGGGCTTCGGCGCGGCCGGCTTCGCCGGCTCCTCCTTCGGTGCCGCCTTCGCGGCGTCGGCCGCGGTCGGCGGCTCCTTCCGCTTCGCCGGGTCGCCGTCGTCCGCGAGGGCCGGCATCGACGCCGTGAGCGCCAGGGCCGCGAGGAGGAGGGTGGTCTTCATGGGGGCATCCTAGCCGGCCCCGGCGGGCCGTCCAGCCCCCCCGCCGTCAGACCGGCCGCAGCGCCCGCTCCGCGATGTCGCTCCGGACCTGGGCGCCCTCGAACCGGATCGCCTCGACCGCGCGGTACGCGAGGTCCCGCGCCCCGGCGACCCCGTCGCCGAGCGCCGTGACGCCGAGGACCCGCCCGCCGGCCGTGACGACCCGCCCGCCCTCGCTCTCGGTCCCCGCGTGGAAGACCGAGACGCCGGGCATCGCCGCGGCCTCCGGCAGCCCCTCGATCGGGACGCCCTTGCGGGGCGACTCCGGGTAGCCCTCGGACGCCATCACCACGCAGACCGCGGTCCGCGGGTCCCACTCCAGCTCGCACTCGTCGAGGCGCCCCTCCACCGTGGCGAGCATGAGCTCGAGCAGGTCGGTCCTCAGGCGCGGGAGCACCGCCTGCGCCTCGGGGTCGCCGAAGCGGCAGTTGAACTCCAGCACGCGGGGCCCGCCCTTGGTGATCATCAGGCCCGCGTAGAGCACGCCGCGGTAGGCGATGCGCTCGCGGGCGAGCCCGTGGATCATCGGGACGAGGACGTCGCGCTCGACCTGCTCCATGACGCGCGGCGTGACGACGGGCGCCGGGGAGTAGGCCCCCATCCCGCCGGTGTTCGGCCCGCGGTCGCCGTCGTGGAGGCGCTTGTGGTCCTGGGCCGGCTCGAGGACGGCGAGCGTGCGGCCGTCGGTGATGGCGAGCACGCTCGCCTCCTGCCCCTGGAGGCGCTCCTCGACGAGGATCCGCTTCCCCGCGTCCCCGAAGCGGCGGCGGACCATCATCTCCTCGACCGCCCCGAGGGCCTCCGCCGGGTCGTCGGCGACGACGACCCCCTTGCCGGCGCAGAGCCCGTCGGCCTTGACGACCACGCCGCCGTCGATCTCCCGCAGGTAGGCCCGCGCGTGGTCGGGGTCGTCGAAGACGCGCGACGGCGCCGTCGGGACGAGGTGCTTCGTCATCATCTGCTTGGCGAAGGCCTTCGAGCCCTCCAGTCGCGCGCCGGACTTCCCCGGGCCGAAGACCCGGTGGCCGTCCTTCTGGAGGAGGTCGGCGACGCCGGCGCAGAGCGGGTCCTCGGGGCCGACGACGACGAGGTCGGGCGCCTCGGCGCGGCAGAGGTCCCGGACCGCGGGGAGGTCGGTCGCCTTCACAAGGGCACGGCGGCCGAGCGAGGCCACGCCCGCGTTGCCGGGGGCGAAGACGAGGTCCGGGCGGCGGGGGCTGCGGGCCAGGGAGGCGCCGATCGCGTGCTCGCGGCCGCCGCTCCCGAGGACGAGGACCTTCATGCGCGGCAGGGTAGCGCCCGGGCGGGGCGCGGCTCCCGAGAACTTGCCCGCCCCGACGGGCGTTGCGATGATGCCCCGTTCGCGGCGCGCCGAGCGCGCGATCCGTCGATCTTTGGAAGTTGCGGGGCCGGCCGGACGCGCGGACAATCCCCGCGCGGTCGGGGCGTAGCTCAGCCTGGCCAGAGCGCGTGCTTTGGGAGCACGAGGCCGGTGGTTCGAATCCACTCGCCCCGACCAGGGCGCCGGTAGCTCAGCCGGATAGAGCGGGGGATTTCTAATCCCCAGGTCGAGGGTTCGAGTCCTTCCCGGCGCGCCACTCACCGGTGGTGGGCGTAGCTCAGTTGGTTAGAGCGGGCGGCTGTGGCCCGCCAGGTCGGGGGTTCAAATCCCCTCGCTCACCCCACCGGCGCCGAGGACATCCGCGGGCAGAGCCCGCGGATGTGCGGCGCGGTGCCCGGGGACTTCGAGGCGCGCCGGCAGCGCGCCGAGCCCGGGGGCACGAGGCTTCACTCCGACGCCAAGTGAGCGAAACGCCCCGCCGCCCCCGCGACTCCCGTCCCGGTGCCTCCTTAGCTCAGTTGGTAGAGCAGCTGACTCTTAATCAGCGGGTCGAAGGTTCGAGTCCTTCAGGAGGCACCAACCCGCGCCCCCTCAGAACCGGATCTCGACCTCGAGGTACGCGCCCTCGATCTCCACGCGGGTGCGGGTCTCGACGACCGCGTTCGGGTTCTGCCGGAAGGCGAGCGCCTCCCGCACGCTCCGCTCGATCACGAGGCTCCTCCAGACGGCCTGCACCGAGATT
>Ga0187893_10015359_pt1 | contig 10271 bp, 11 predicted proteins | sample MA1701074metaG_FD_139574 | JGI IMG/M metagenome (GOLD analysis project Ga0187893, IMG submission 139574) | White microbial mat communities from a basaltic lava cave in the Kipuka Kanohina Cave System on the Island of Hawaii, USA - MA170107-4 metaG ... | reverse complement strand
TCGTAAGTGCGTGATCAAAGCCACACCACCCCCGGCCTTCGGCCGACCCCTCCTCATGAGAGGAGGGGAATGTGTTGCTCCCCGCCTCTCACGAGGCGGGGTAGCTCTCCCCTCCTGGCAAGGAGGGGTGGCGCCGAAGGCGACGGGGTGGTCGGCGCCGCGGCGGTGTGGCAGTAAACGCCGTAGATGAAAGTCCAGCTCGAAAAGAAGTTCCCGATGCCGGCCTCGGCCGACACCGCCTGGACCCTGCTGCAGAACATCGAGGGCGTGGCCGGCTGCATGCCCGGCGCGAGCATCACCGAGCGCACCGACGCGCAGCACTACAAGGGCACGGTGGCGGTCCGCTTCGGGCCGGCGAACATGTCGTTTCGCGGTGAGCTCGAGGTCCTTGCGCTGGAACCCGCGACCAGGACGCTGCGCCTGGTCGGCAAGGGCACCGACAGCACCGGCAGCTCCGGCGCGTCGATGGACCTGACGGCGCGCGTGGAGGCGATCGACGCGGCCTCCTGCAACCTGGTCGGCAACAGCGAGGTGTCGGTCAGCGGCAAGGCGGCTTCCTTCGGCGGGCGCATGATGGGCTCGGTGGCCGACCAGGTGCTCAAGCAGTTCGCCGCCAACTTCGCCGCCCGGGTGCAGGCCCAGGCGGAGACACAGCGCGCGCCGGCCTCGGCCGATGCCGCCGGCATGCAGGCCGCGGCGCCGGGGTCGCCACGCCCGACGCAGCTCAACGCCCTGGCGCTGCTCTGGGCGATCGTCAAGGATTGGCTGCGCGGCCTGTGCGCAGCGAAGCGCGCATGACCTCGGAGCGCGCGCAGGAGCTGGCCGCCTGGCTGCAGTCGCCCGCTGGCTCGGGCGCGCCCTCGGTCCCCTCGGTCGGTACAGCGGAAAGATGCGAGATTTGAAGCCTCACCCTAATCACGCAGTCTATCTACGGGCGCTGCGCGCCCTGTCGCCACAGGCACGACTGTGCAAGGCGTTCGAGCTGTCCGCCTTCACCCGCGCATTGCTCCGCGCGGGGCTCGCGCGGCGCTTCCCTGACTCGAGCGCAACCGAGCTCGATCGCCTGGCGCAGGACCGCCTGGAGAAGTGTCACAACAGGAACTACTGAAGCGGGTTATCGCCAGCCTCGACGAGGCCGGCATCGAGTACATGCTGACCGGGTCGCTGGCTTCCAGCCTGCAGGGCGAGCCGCGCGCTACGCATGATATCGATCTGGTGATCGCGATCCGTACCACGGCCGACGATGTTGCCCGCACATTGAGGGCGGCGTTCCCCGCACCCGAGTATTACCTTGACGAGGCGGCAATCAGGCAGGCAATCGCTGCCCAGAGCATGTTCAACATGATCGAGGCCGCAGAGGGCAACAAGGTCGACTTCTGGGTGCTCACCGCGGAAGCCTTCGATCAGGCGCGGTTTGCCCGCCGAACCGTGGAGGACTTCGAAGGCGTGGCGCTGCGCGTTTCCCGGCCCGAGGACACTATTCTCATGAAGCTCAGATGGGCCCAGATGTCCGGAGGCAGCGCGAAGCAGTTCGGCGACGCGCTGAGAGTGTACGAGGTGCAGTACGGCCTGCTGGACCAGTCCTACCTCGACACGTGGGCCAGCAGGCTGGGTATAACAGAGATGCTCGCGCGGTTGCGCTCCGAAGCCGAGCCTCTGGAGCCCTGATAGATCTCTGTATTTGTGACAAAGTAGCGGCTCTGGAACGTGCTGGGCTAGGAGGAACGCAATTGGCAGACGAGCAGCTCAACGCCCTGGCGCTGCTCAGGGCGATCGTCAAGGATTGGCTGCGCGGCCTGTTCGCAGCGAAGCGCGCATGACCTCGGAGCGCGCGCAGGAGCTGGCCGCTTGGCAGCGCGACCTGGCGCGCGCCGGCTACATCGCCGAGCCCAGCCTGGTCGCCGCCCTGCTGCTGATGCAGGACCTCGGCCGGCCGCTGCTGCTCGAGGGCGACGCCGGGGTCGGCAAGACCGAGGTGGCCAAGGTGCTGGCGGCGGTGCGCCGCACGCGCCTGATCCGCCTGCAATGCTACGAGGGCCTCGACGCCCACGCGGCGATGTACGAGTGGAATTACCAGCGCCAGCTCTTGGCGATCAAGCTGCTCGAGCACGACGAGCGCGGCGTCGCGCAGAAAGAGCAGGACATCTTCTCAGAGCGCTACCTGCTCAAGCGCCCGCTGCTCGAGGCGATCGGCTGCGATGAGCCGCCGGTGCTGCTGATCGATGAGATCGACCGCGCCGACGAGGCGTTCGAGGCCTATCTGCTCGAGCTGCTCTCCGACTTCCAGCTCTCGATCCCCGAGCTGGGCACCGTGCACGCCGTCACCCGGCCGCTGGTGGTGATCACGTCCAACGGCACGCGCGAGTTGTCCGACGCGCTGCGCCGGCGCTGCCTGTACCAGTACATCGACTACCCGGACTACGACAAGGAGCTGGCCATCGTGCGCAAGAAAGCGCCCGAGGCGCCGGCCGCCCTGGCGCAGCAGATCGTCGCCTTCGTGCAGGGCGTGCGGCGCATGGAGCTGCAGAAGAAGCCCGGCATCGCCGAGACGCTGGACTGGACCGCCGCGCTGCTGCGGCTGGGCATCTCGACGATCGACAAGGACGGTGCCGAGCGCATCCTGGACACCTTGAGCGCCCTGATCAAGACGCGCGAGGATCGCGCGGCTTTCCCGCGCGAAGCCGTCGCCCGGCTGGCCGCCGCATGCTGACCGAGATCGTCCCGGCACTGGACGCGCGGGCCGCCGCGCGGCTGACGGGGTTCCCCGGCTTCCTGCGCGCGAACGGCTTCGCCGTGGGCGGCGGCGATGCCGAGCAGGTGTTGCGCACGGCGCAGCGCGTCGGCGTTCTGGATCGGCATCTGCTGCGCTGGAGCCTGCAGGCGCTGCTATGCGGCCGTTGCGACGAGTGGCAGCGCTTCGACGAGCTGTTCGACGCCTGGTTCCTGCCCGCCAACCGCTGGCAGCGCCCCGAACGCCGCGACGCCGGCGAGCGGGCACCGAGCGGCGAGCAACCGCACGGCGCAGCAGACGACGAGGCGGTGCAGGACGACGACGACGATCTCCGGCCACGCGTGGCAGCCAGCCGCCAGGAAGTGCTGGGCTCGGCCGACTTCCGCACCCTGACCGAACGCGAGCATGCGCTGGACATCGAGGCGCTGATGCGGCGTTTCGCGCGGCGACTGAAGCGCATCCGGCTGCGCCGCGAGGCGCGCGCACGCCGCGGCCGGCGCCTGCACCTGCCCGCCACCATCCGGCGCAGCGTGGCGAGCGGCGGCACCCCGTTTCATCTGGCGTGGAAGGACCGCCGCCGGGTGCGCCCGCGCCTGGTCCTGCTGATCGACGTGAGCCGCTCGATGGCGCCGTACGCCTTTTTCTATCTGCGGCTGGCGCGCGCGCTCGGCGCGGAATTGACCGACGTGCACAGCTTCATCTTCCACACCCGGATCACGGCGGTGTCGCAGGCGCTGCACGATCCGGATCCGTTCCGCGCGCAGGAGCGGCTGCACCTGATCGCGCAGGGCTGGGCCGGCGGCACGCGCATCGGCGAGAGCCTGGCGCAGTTCAATCGCGAGCACGCGCCGCGCCTGGTGCATCCGCGCACCGCCATCCTGATCATGAGCGACGGCTACGACACCGGCGACCCGCAGCAGCTGTCGGACGCGCTCAAGCAGTTGCGGCGCCGCGCGCGGCGCGTGGTCTGGCTCAATCCGCTGAGCAACCGCCCCGGCTACGCGCCGATCTGCCAGGGCATGCAGGCGGCGCTGCCGCACCTGGATCTGCTGGCGCCGGGCGCGGATCTGGCCAGCATCCGGGCGGTGCTGCCTGATCTGATCGAGGCGCTGCGATGACTCTCCGATCCCTCCCCTCCTCTCATGACGAGGGGTCGGCCGAAGGCCGGGGGTGGTGTGGATCTCGCAGGACGCCAGGCGAAGCTCGATAGCGGGAAGGAGATCGAACATGGGTTGCCCATTCAAGGCCAACGGCCTGTACAGCAGGATGTCGGTGGGCGCGGTGCTGCTGGCGGCCGGCGCCGGCACACGCTTTGGCGGGCGCCCGAAAGCGCTGCTCGAGCTGGGCGGCGTGCCGCTGATCCTGCGCCAGTTGATCGCGCTGTCGGGCGCGGGCGTGGACGAGCTCGTCGTGGTGCTCGGCCATCATGCCGACGCGATCGAGGCCGCGGTGCGGCAGTTCCCGATCACGCTGGTGCGCAATCCCTCGCCCGACGACGGCCAGGCCTCGTCGGTGCGCATCGGGCTGCAGGCGCTGTCGCCCAGGCTCGACGCGGTGATGGTCGCTCTCGCCGATCAGCCGCTGATCGACGAGCAGGACATCGTCGCCTTGATCAGCGCGTTCAAGAAGCGCGGCGACGCCGCGATGGTGGTGCCGCGGGTGGCGACCGCGGGGGGCGCGCCCGAGCCGGGCAATCCGGTGATCTTCGACGGCGCGCTGCGAGAGGAGTGGCTGGCCGGCGAAGCCGACCTCACCTGCCGTAAATGGCGCCAGGCCCATCCCGATCGCGTGCACTGGCTCGACACCGACAACAGCCGCTATCGCATCGACATCGACACGCCCGAGGACCTCGAGCAATTCGCAGCGCGCACCGGCCACCGGCTGACATGGCCCGCGGCGCTCGCCGGCGAGGAGGTTCGGTGAGCAACGCCGCCCTGCTGCGGCTGACCCTCGCACGCGCCTGCGCGTGGGCGCTGCTGATCGCGGGCTGGGTCGGCCTCGGCAGCTTGGCGCTGCGCTTTGCCCCGACGCTGAGCATCGGGTTCGCGCTCGTCGCGCTCTGGTTGCTCGCGCTCGGCGCCGCCGCCACCGTGGTCACGCGCGGCGGCATGCGTCACCGGTGGCGCGCGCTGGCGTTGTGCGTCGGCGGCGCGCTCACCGGCGCGGGCTTGTGGTTCACGGCGCATGGCGGCGGCATGCTCGCCCTGCTGCTCGCCCTGATCGGCTGGGCGGCATTGACGGCGCTCGCCTCGGGCGTGGTGCGCGGTCTGCGCCTCACTCAGGCGGCCGTGGCGGCACCGCCGGTCGCGGCCGCGAGTCTGGGCGCCCTGTGCGCCGGCCTGGTGCTCGGCGACCTCGGCGATCTGCCGGCGCTCACCGTGCGCCTCGCAGCATTCGTCGGGGCAGCGGCCGTCGCACTCGTGCTGCTACAGCGGCGGATCGACGACGGCGCCCGAGCGCCGGGTTGCCGAGCCGGCCTGTTCGATTGCGCGCTGCCGGCCTGGCCGGCGGGCGCCTGGCGCGACACGCTGCAGTGGCCGACGCTGCTGGCCGGCTTGGCGATGCTGCCGATGATGGCGGTATTGCCGCTGACCGTGGCGTGGTGCCGCGCCGAGGCGGTCGCGCCGCAAGCCACGATACTGATCCACCTGGCGGCGATGTTCGGCCCGGCGCTGCTGCTGCGCAAGTCGATCGGGCGCTGGTCCGCGCGCACCCTGTCGATCGTGTGCACCATCCTGCTCGTCTCCGGCGCCGCACTGGTGACGTGGGCCGCTGCACCGCTGGACATGCTCGGCCTCACCGCATCACACGGTGCCGCCTGGGGCCTCGCCTGGGCCGGCCAGCTGTGGGCACCCGCGCGCCGCGCCCGGCAGGGCGCATCGCCGCTGCGCGCCGGCGTCGGCTATGCGGCGTTGACGCTCGCCTTCGGAGTGCTCGTGGAGCACTCCGGCCCAGGCGGCGTGGCTGCGGCGCACGAAACCTTGGGTCTCGCTGCGGCACTGGCCTGGCTGGTCATCGGCGCGATCGGTCTCTGGCCTCGCAATGCGGCGCGAGGGCAGGCAGCGACTGCCCGGCGCGGCGCGTCGTCCGGCGACTTGACTACGTAGGAGCCTCTGCCTGCGCAGGAGACCCCCCTCCCGTGCAGCATGCTCACGCGTGCTGGGCCACCCTCACCCCAGCCCTCTTCCGTCAAGCGAGAGGGAGTGTTCAGGCGCTTCGCGCCACTGCCTGCGATGCCGCCAGGAGACTCCCCTCTCCCCTTGCATGCAGGAGAGGGAGTGTTGGTCAACGAGTCTCCCGAGTCGTAAGCGCCAAGCCGTCAGACAAACACAGCCGGCGAAACCGCGAAGCGCTTGGCGAGTGCTCTGATCTGCCGCGCGTTCAGCTCTCGCTTTCCCGCGAGAACCTCGGACACCACTCCCTGGCTTCCGATTTCTGGCAAGTCCGATTGGCGTAGCTCGTGCTCTTGCATCAGAAATCGCAACACCTCGGAAGGAGCGCCTCGCAAGGGAGACACATGCTCGGCCTCGTATCTCTCTACGAACACACTGATTGCATCGGCAAGCTCCGCCAATGGGTGCTTCTCGTCTTCTCCGATCTCGTCGAGAAGGGCGTCGAGCATTTGCACCGCGCGCTCGTACTCCTTCTTCGTGTGCAAGGTTCCCAGCGGCACCACGGAGCGCAATCGACGATACTCTTCCATGACCTTCTTCATTTCGGCTGCTGGCATCAGCCCTCCTTCCAGTTGCTCTTGTCGTACTCGGCATGTGTAAGCACGTGTCGGATATACACCTTCTTCCGGTTATAGTGGATCGCCACGATCAACCTGAACTTGTTGCCGCCGATGTTGAAGACCGTGAACTTACCCACCTTGTCGACAGATCGAAATGCATGCTTCAGATGCGCAAATGACGCGAAGTCCGTTTTCGCCATGATGGCGTGCCACGCCTCCAGCGGTCCCTCCGCGTCTTTGTGCCGGGTCGAGAACTCCTTCAGGCGCCTTCGGGTGATGACGTGCACGGCAGCACTATATATCTCGTATCGCGATATCACAAGTGCCTGAGGCAACTCTCACGCCGGGTCTCTCGAACCAGCCGCCGGCGGTCTACAATACCGGCCGAGCTGCGGCGGGGCGCGCTTGCGCGCGTCGCGCCATTCGATCCACTTGTTCCCTGCCGGGTCCTGTCGTTCGCCTATGACCGCCGTCGAAACACGTTCCGCCGCGAGGCAATTGGAGGCAACGCAAGCGTGGAGCATCGCGCAGGCCAAGGCGCTCTACAACGTCGAGGGCTGGGGCGCCGGCTATTTCGACGTGAGCGAGCGCGGTCGGGTCATCGTCCGACCCGATCGCGAGCACCCCGAGCGCGCACTCGATCTGTTCGACCTGGCGAACGACCTCGAGGAGCAGGGGGTAGGGCTGCCGGTGCTGCTGCGCTTCTCGGACATCCTCCGATCGAGGATCGAATCCCTGAGCGAGCGCTTCGCCGCCGCGATCCGCGAGTTCGACTACAGCGGCAGCTACACCACCGTCTATCCGATCAAGGTCAATCAGCAGCGCCACGTGGTCGAAGAGATCGTTCAGTTCGGCACCCTGCACGGTGTGGGTCTCGAGTGCGGATCGAAGCCGGAGCTGCAGGCGGTGCTCGGCCTGACCGAGTCGACCGGCCACATGATCGTCTGCAACGGCTACAAGGACGAGGAGTTCATGCGGCTCGCGCTGATGGGACAGAAGCTCGGGCACCGCGTTTTCACCGTCATCGAGCAGCCGAGCGAGGTGGACGTGCTGCTCGCGGCGGCGGAGGACCTTGGGGTGCAACCCACCGCGGGGGTGCGGATCAAGCTCTCCTCGGAGGGCGCGGGGCGCTGGGCACAGAGCGGCGGCGAGCGCTCGAAGTTCGGCTTGAGCGCGGCACAGCTGATGAAGCTCATCGACCGGCTGCGCGCGGCGGGCCGGCTCGAGCTGCTGAAGCTCGTCCACTTTCACATCGGCAGCCAGGTCACCGACATCCGCTACATCAAGTCCGCGCTGCAGGAGATCGTGCGCTACTACGTCGAGCTGCGCCGCGCCGGCGTGGACCTCGAGTACCTGGATGTCGGCGGCGGCCTCGGGGTCGACTACGACGGCACCGCGTCCACGTCGCACGCCAGCGTCAACTACTCGCTCCAGGAGTACGCCAACGACGTGGTCTACACCATCGCCGAGGTGTGCCGCAGTCACCAGCTGCCGATGCCGCACCTGATCAGCGAATCCGGGCGCGCGCTCACCGCGCACCACGCGCTGCTCCTGGTCAAGGTGATCGACGTGGAGTCGCAGGCTCAGCCGCCGCTGCCGGAGATCACCGGCGAGGACCACCCGCTGCTCCAGGACATGCTCGCCGACTTCCACACGCTCGACAGTCCGAAACTCGCGGCGAGCCCGCGCAAGGTGCTGGAGGTGTTCCACGACGCCGCCTTCGACAAGGAGCGGGCGCGGCAGTACTTCAACAGCGGCGTGCTGCGGCTGCGCGAGCGCGCAATGGCCGAGACGATCTACTTCGCCACCGTCAACCGGATCGCGCAGCTGGCGCGAAAGGATCCCGACGCCTACCAGGAGATCGCCGCGGAGCTCGAGGCGGTGCTGGTGGACCGCTATTTCTGCAACTTCTCGCTGTTCCAGTCGCTGCCCGATTCGTGGGCGATCGACCAGCTCTTCCCGGTGATGCCCGTGCACCGTCTGGACGAGCGGCCGGAGCGGCGCGGGACGCTGCAGGACGTGACCTGCGATTCGGACGGAAAGATCGACCGGTTCATCGGGGCCAAGAAGGGGCGTCCGAACCTCGCCCTGCACGAGTTCCGCGACGGCGAGGATTATGTTCTCGGCATCTTCCTCACCGGCGCCTACCAGGAAATCCTCGGCGACCTGCACAACCTGTTCGGCGACACCAACGCCCTGCATCTCAAGCTCACCGAGCAAGGCTACGAGATCACCGACCTGGTGCACGGCGACACAGTGGCCGAGGTGCTGAACTACGTGCAGTTCGACGCGTCGAGCCTGCTGGCGACCTTCAGGCGCAAGGTCGGCGCGGCGAAGGCGCTGTCGCGCCAGGAGGCCAACACCTTCATCGCCGAGTACGTCGCGGGGCTCGAGGGCTATACCTATCTGGAGGGTGAGGCCGCACAATGAGCAGGTCGGACGGCGCGGGCCCACCCGCATCCGCGGTCGGCGGCAGCTACGCTGGACCGCTCAGCTTCCTGCGCTGTCCCACTACGCGCGATCTCGCAGGTGTCGAGCTGGCCGTGCTCGGCATCCCCTTCGATCTCGCGACCACCAATCGGCCGGGCGCACGGTTCGGGCCGCGCGCCGTGCGCGAGCAATCCGCCTTCGTCGGCGAGTACCCGTGGGGTGTGTGGCCCTGGGAGTTCGACCTGCGCGAACGCTTCAGCGTGGTGGACTGCGGCGACGTCGACTTCAACGTCGGCTATCCCCAGCGCATGATCGAGGCGGTGGAGCAGGCCGCCGGGCGGATTCTCGATGCGAACGTTTCCCTGCTCGGGCTGGGCGGCGATCATTTCGTCGCGTACCCGCTGCTGCGGGCGCACGCCGCGCGTCACGGGCCACTGTCGCTGGTGCACCTGGATGCCCATTCCGACAGCTGGACATCGGAGGATTACAACCACGGGACGATGTTCTATCACGCGGTGAAGGAGGGCCTGATCGACGCGGGCCACTCGATCCAGATCGGGCTGCGCACGCCCAACCCCGACACGCACGGCCTGACGATACTCGATGCCCGCTGGCTGCTCGAGCACGGGCCGCGTGCGGCAGCCGAGCGAGTGCAGTCCCTGGTGGGCCGCAGGCCCGCTTACCTCACCCTCGACATCGACTTCCTCGACCCCGCCTACGCGCCGGGGACGGGCACGCCCGTCGTCGGTGGTCCGACCACGCAGCAAGCACGCGAACTGCTGTTCGCGCTGCGCGGACTGAACGTGGTAGGCGGCGACCAAGTCGAGGTCGCACCGGCCTACGACGCGCTGGGCCAGATCACGGCGCTGGCAGGGGCCACCCTGGCTGCGGACATCCTCTATTTGATCGGCCTGGCGCGAGCCGACCGCGCGGGGCGCAAGCGACGATGAGATCCCGAAGGGCAACTCCCTCACGATCGACCAGCCTCCGACCTCACCGCTTGGATTTCCGAAGATCCGTCAGCTTTCCCAATATCGCATGGATCCTTTGCACCATCGTGTCCCGCTCCTGACTAGTATCGTCAACCGTCAGGGTGATGTGTTGCAGTGCCATCTCGGCCATATCCAACTTCAGCCCTAGTTTGTGCGCGACAGCCGACCAATGGCTGTTGTAGTCCTTTGCCTCCAGCAGCTGCACCCGCAAGCGGGCGATCTCGTCGGCTGCCTGCTTGGTGAATTGCGCCATATGCCGGCCCATCTGCGCCGACGCCCTGGCGACGATGTGGCTGTGCTCCTCCATCTCCTTGTCCGTGAGCGGGAGGAAGACATCCTCCGGGTACGCGTGCTCGAAGCCACGCAGCACGTCGTAGATATCTTG
>Ga0187893_10015357_pt1 | contig 10273 bp, 3 predicted proteins | sample MA1701074metaG_FD_139574 | JGI IMG/M metagenome (GOLD analysis project Ga0187893, IMG submission 139574) | White microbial mat communities from a basaltic lava cave in the Kipuka Kanohina Cave System on the Island of Hawaii, USA - MA170107-4 metaG ... | reverse complement strand
TCTTCAACTGATAGGTGTAGTTGAGCAATTGCCGGGACATCACGCCGCCGGCAGCTTCGCTCTGTTTCAACAACTCAGCCATTTCCGGCGCGAGCGGCGGGACGGGCGCCGGCGGTTCCGCTACTTTATTTTCAGGATTTTCAGCCGGCGGCGCGGCGACTTGCGCCTCTTGTTTTGAAGGAGCGGGCGCCGCCGCGATTGGTTGCGTTTGCGCATCCGAGCCGGTTTTCGGTGGTTCGGCAGGGGGCGGGCTTTTCTCTTTTTCCTTCAACCGCTCGATCATGGCCTTGATTTGAGCGGGGTCTTTGATGTTTTTGGATTGCCGCAGGAACGATTCCAGTTCCTGTCGCGCCTGACGATACTGCCCTTGTTTGTTGTACAGACCCGCCAGGTAAAAGTGCGCTTCCGCCGCCTCCGCGCCGCCGATTTGCAGCGCCTTTTTGAACGCGGCTTCCGACTTATCCGGCACGAGATTCTGGCCGTAAGCCAGGCCGAGCATCATCTGTGTGTTGGGATTGCCGGGATTGAGTTGCGCGCACAGTTCCAACCGTTCAATCGCTTCGTTATAGCGGTTCAAGTTCAAATAGGCTACCCCCAGGCCGTACAGGCTGCTGGCGCCGCTTTTATTGATCTCCAGCGCGCGCGTGAGCAAGGGTAACGCCGTTTCATATTGCCCGCCCTTGACGTATTCGACGCCCAGCGTTTCCAGCGCCTCATAATAATCCGGGAAAAGTTCAACCGCTTTTTTCAACAGAGGAATGGCTTGTTCAGTCTTGTTGGCCTTGAGGCTCTTGAGCGCGCGCTCATATTCATCACGCGCGGCCTTCGGCACATTTTGGGCGAAAACTGTGCCGCCTTTGGCGATCGGCTCCTTGCCCTTTTTGAACTTCAGCACGAAATCAACCGGATAGGGTTCTTCGGATTGCCCGCTGCGCCGTCCGGAAAAAAGCTCGAGCCGATGAGTCTGTTCTTCGTAAGGCGTGCCCGTGGTCTCGATGCGCACCAGGTAAACGCCGGCGCGCAGGCCTCTGACGCTGAATCTCCCGCTCGAATCAACAATGAGAGTGCGAACCGGCATGGAGTTCTCGTCCATCACCGACACTCGCACGCTCGAAACAACCTGCCCGCCTGAGTCTCTGATGTTGCCCAGTAAAACATAGGTTTGTTGAAAAGGGAGGGAAGGGCTAAAAAGGAAAAGGAATAGAAAGAGTATGATTGCCATAACGCAGCCTCCACCGAGAGATTTGGAAAAAGAGATTATTCCTTCGCTCTGACATTGAGGCGTCTTTTACTGCCTGGCCTCTGACAACCGCTTGACGAAATCTTCGTGTTCAGGCGAGGCCAAACCTTGCTGCAGGACGGCCAGAACTTTTGCCATATCGTCTTTCAACAAGGCCTCGACATCAAGCCAGAGGCCGGGAAAAGTTCGGCTGCGGATGACGCCGTCTTCGTCCGGCTCCAATGGGACATACTGTCCGGCTTCCAGCCTGAACCATTTCAACTGTTGATCGTAGATTGACCAGGCAATGTATTCTTGAACTCGGTTACGGCGATAAGCGGAGAATTTTTCCCTCAGATCATAGGAGGCGCTGCTGGCGGAGACCTCGACCGCCAACTCAGGCGCGCCTTCCAAATAGTCATCGGGACCGAGGATGGCCTGCCCACCCGAAATTTCACTGATGCGCAGAGCCACATCAGGTTGCGGCTCGTTGGTTTCGTCCATTCGTACGGTGGCGTTGCTGGCTGCGGAGACGCCCGGGGTAAAGACGCTATAAGTTCCAACCCAAATATTCATTTTGTTATCAGGCTCTCCGTGGCTTTTCCAACGAACGGGGGATGACATATAAACTCTCCCTTCAATCAACTCAGCTTTTACACCTTCAGGCATCGAATTGTAGCGATACTCGAACTCGTCCCTGGTCAGGTAATCGCCATTTTCCAATGGAGGAATTGAAGGCAATGACGTCACTGACGTCACGGCCTGCTGAGCATCATTGACTTGAACCTCTACGCTCATCTCGGACACTCCTTTCGGAAAACTTTTCCCGGTTTCGATTTAGCTTAGCTGTGCCGGCGAGTATAGCACTTTGGCTCGCGCTTATCGTAGTCTTGCGGCGCTCACCTTCACCGTTTCCCCAACCACCATTCACTTGATCCTGATTTTGACCGGGTTCGACAGCCAATCGCTGACGGTCAGCGTCAAATCCACCTCGCCTCGTCCGGCCAGCGACCTTGGCAGTCGCACGTTGAGTTGATCCAACCCGGCCATCTGGCCTTGCGGGCCGGCATAAAGCGCGTCCACCTGCGCGTCGCCGATCATCGCCTTGATGGCTGCTTTCGAGCTTCGACCTCGCCATCCCGTGCCGTAGCAGATCAGGAAGACCTGTTCGTCTTCTCTGCTCACATCAATCGGAGTCGGCGCGTATCTCCTCCGCCCCAGATCGAAGACCACCATCGGCTCGAACCTCTGCGCCCCGTCTGCGCCGATGCGCAAGACGACCGCCGCCGCCGCGCCCTGCCCGTCGCTGTTGGCCGAGAACAGGCTGGGCGCGATCTGCATAATCTCGATCAAATCGGTGAAGCTCAAACCGGTGGCAGTCGTGAGCGTGATCGTAGCGATTCCCAGCGCGGCTTCCGCCGGAATTAGGTAATTGATTTGCTCCGGCGAGACGAAGAACAAGGCCGCATCGCGCGCGAGGCCCGCGCTGTCGGTGACAGAGATCCGCACGCCGCCGAGTTCCGTCGGCAGGGGCAGCGACGATGCGACCACTGTCTGCGGCGTCATCTCCGAACCGAACAATGAAGCGATCTGTTCTCGCGCCAACAGCTCGCCGCAGAAGCTCGCGGCTGACACATTGGCCACGCCAGCGTGGTTGACGAAGTTTGCTCGCAACACGCGCGCGTCGACGGCGACGATTTCGCGCGGCGCCGGGCGATCTCCGAACCCGATGGCGAACGGCGATTCCGCCGCATCGGAGACGGCGTCGAATTGCAGGACGACCAGTTCGCGCGCGCCTGCTTTGAACGATTGGCCGGCGGGTAGCGCCATCGCCAATCCGATCCGTCCGGGTGAGGCGCCGGCGTTGACGCTCAAAGCCGCTCCGCTCGCATCTCGTCCCGCGACAGTCGAAACCAACCGCCACTGCGAGGGATTGAAGAGCAGGCTGAAACTCACCGCGTTCTCGTCCCCGCGCGCGTCGAGTGTAATAGCAGCCGTGAGCCGGCGGCCCGAGCGGTCAAGCTGCGCAACGCTGACCCGGCTAACCTGATTTTGATCAATACTGATCGGGCTGATCCGGGCGTTGGTTTGCAAAGCGACATTGGCGTCCGATGGCGGGTTGCTCGGCGCCGTTGGCCCGCCCGCGGGCACGAGCGGTTCCAGTCCTGTGGCGTAGCGTCCCGCCAATACCCAATCGCTGATGGTTATGCGTCCGTCGCCCAGCGTGGCGCGCGGAGAACAGTCGGCGCGCTGAAATTCGCCGCCCGGCTGGGCCGTCTCCAATCCCGCGACAAATTGCCCAATCAACGTCCAATCCGCCACCGTCACCGATCCGTTCCCCAGCGGGCGCGGCGAGACATCGCCTTCGTAAACGGGAATGACGGTGAATGGCGCGCTGTTCACATCCAGGCAGAAGTTCTTGCTGATCGTGATCGGGCCTGTGGCTGCGCCGCTGGGAACTGTGACCGCGAGTTGCGTGTCGCTGCTACTGTTGGTCGTCGCCGCGACATTGCCCGCGAATTTCGCTGTGGCGCCGGCGAGATTCGTTCCGGTGATCGTTACGGTTGAACCGGGGACGCCGCTGGCCGGCTCGATTCCACTGATAGTGGGGCAGGGAATCGGCGCCGCGGCTTGCGTGACTGTGAATGTTTGTCCGGCGATGAATATGGTTCCCGTGCGCGGGAAGCCATTCGGGTTGGCGGCGGCTGAATAAGCGGCCACGCCATTGCCAGAGCCGCTCGCGCCGGAGGTGAATGTCAGCCAGGCGTCATTGCTCACGGCCATCCAATTGCAGCCAGCCTCCGTCGTCACGTTGATCTGTCCGGTTCCTCCGCCGAACACGACTTGCGCCGAGGCCGGAGCGGCAGCGTAAGCGCAGGCGGCGCGTTTCACAATCACGCCTTCGTCGCCGACCGCGTAACCAGTCCCGTTCGCGGTGAAAAAAAGGCTGTTTAAGTTCACCGTCACACCGGTGGTTTCCCGCGACCACGTCTGGCCGCCATCGCTCGTAGACAGAATCAACCCGTCGTCGGTCGCGATCCACCCGTGGTCGGCGTCGGTGAAGCGCACGTCGCGCAGGTCAGCGAGCACGCCGCTGCTTAATGCGGTCCAGGTCAGCCCACCGTCAGTCGTGCGCAGGATCACGTCGTTGTTGCCGACCACCCAGCCAAAATCCAGGTTGAGCATGAAGACATCGTTAAGCTGCTCGAATACGCCACTCTGTTGCGCGGTGAACACGGCAGCGTTGGGTGAATCGCTTTTGGACGCGCGGATGATGCGGCCGTTATTGCCGACCGACCACAGATTGGTGTCATCCAGAAGGTAAACATCGTTGAGCGTCTCGGCGTAAGTCAGCGCCGGTGTTCCGCTCCCGAATCCGCCGAACGGGCTGAGAACGAGCAGATCGAAGAAATGCGCGCCTTGCCCTTGAGTTTCGCCTACGGCCCAGGCCGAGATCGTGTTGATCGGGAATAAGCTGCGGCGACTGCCGCTGGTGAAATCGAGGCGTCCCCAGTTCGTCCCGCCATTGTAGGTCGCCGCCGTCACTCGCTCGCTGCCGACCCAACCGTAGCTCGAATCCACGAACCTCACCGAGTGGAAATTTTCCGACGGCGCCACGCCGGTGTTGACCGGGTTCCACGTCGCTCCGGCGTCGTTCGTGCTGAGCAGCGTGGCGGCGCCGCCAGCCGCCCACCCGCGGTCGTTGTTGATGAAGTGCACTGAAAAGAGATCGCGCGTTGTGCCGCTGGTTCGGGAACTCCACTTGCCGCCAGCGAACAGGTTCCCGCCGGATTGGATGATAGTGAAGATTTGTCCGGCGACGAACAGCCTGGCCACGCGCGTGCCGCCCTGATTTGGCGCGACGGTGAAATTGACCACGCCGGCGCCAGCGCCGCTCGCGCCGGAATTGATCGTCGCCCAGCTTGCGTTGCTGGCCGCCTGCCAGTTGCATCCGCCGCCCACTGTCACGTTGATCGCGCCCATGCCGCCAGCGGCCGTGAACGATTGATTGTTCGGCGAGATCGAGTAGGCGCAATTGGGCGATCCGGCGCTCAAACTTATCGTGTAATTCCCCGTGCGCACTCCGGTGAACGACGTGACTTCAACAGTGTAGGCCCCGCTCGCGGGTAGGGCGAAGAAGCCCACGCCCGATGGCAGGCGCGCGTTGGTTCTTCCGCCGCCATCGTCGTTCTCGGCGATGACCGCGCCGCTGGGGGCGATCAGGTAGAGGTATGTGTCGAAATCGGATGAGTACGACCAGATGGCCACCACCTGTCCCGCCACGCCGGTGAACGAGTAACGGTCGGCGATGGACGAGCCGCCGCGCCGTGGCGAAGAGCAATCGCTCGCGCTCAAACCTCCGTTCAGAGCCTGACCCGGATTGATCTGCGTCGCCGCGCAGGTTCCGCTACCGCCAGCTTGCGAAACGACCAGTGATTGGCCAGCGACAGTCAACGTTGCAGTGCGCGCCGTTGGGTTGGGGTTCGCCGCGACCGTGTAATTGATTGCCGAATTGCCAGAGCCGCTCGCCGGGATGGTGATCCAGCTTACGGGGCTGCTGGCGGTCCAAGCGCAACCACCCACCGTCGAGATGGTTACTGCGCCGGTTCCGCCCGCCGCCTCGAACACGGCGGTCGTGGGCGAAATCGAAGCGCAACCGGGTTGCGTGATGGTCAATGTCTGACCAGCGACGCTGACCGTCCCGGCGCGGGGCGCCGTCGTCGGGTTGGCGGCGACAGTGAGATTGACCGCGCCGGAGCCGCTGCCCGACGCGCCGGAATTGATTGTGATCCAGGGAGCGTTGCTCGTCGCCGTCCAGGCGCAATTGGCCCCCGTCGCGGTCACGTTGACCGTTTCCGATCCGCCACTGGCGCTGACTGTTTTGTCGGATGGCGAGATCGCGTAAGCGCACTCGCCCTGGCCTGCCGTCACGCGCCACGCGCCACGTCCGTTTGTGAAAGCGAAGAGAGTGGTCACGCCGCCCGAATTGTTCAAGCTCAGCGATTCGGTCACAACGTTGGCGAAGCCGGTGTTTTCGACCGCCCAGTTCGCGCCGCCATCGGTTGAAACGAAGACGCCGAGGTCGGTTCCGATGTAAAGCCGCGAAGTGTTGTTCGGATCAACGACAATGGAGTGGACGGGAATGTCCGGGATTGCAGCCGCCGCCGCGCCGTCAATACCACTCCACGTCGCTCCGCCGTCCACGCTCTTCCAAACGTGGACGCCACCGAAGGTCGAGTAAGTGGCGTAGGCGATCCTCTTGTCCTTAGGATCGAAGGCGACCGACGAAACGAAACCAGTTCGCGGGCGGACGCCGGGCCAGACCGTGGATGAAGTTGAAGTGAGTCCTTCGGAGGTGCGGTGGATGTGGCCTTCGCTGGTTCCGGCGATCACGAAGTTCGCGTCGGCGGGCGCGACGGCGATGGCGCTGACTTTGCCGCTCCCGACGACCCCGCTGGCCCAGGTCCAACTCGACGCAGCGTTCGTCGTTCGCCACAGGAAGCTGCCGCCGGTCCACAACCGCTGCGGCGAACTCGGATCCATCACGAAGGGAGTGACGAACAATCCCGAATCGGTGATGCCAGTGGTTGCTCGATTGAAAGTTACGCCGCCGTCGGTTGATTTGCTGAGCGAAATGCCCGTGGTTTCGGCGTAAAGGATGTTGGGGTTGGCCGGATCAATGGCGACGTAACCGCCATCGCCTCCGTTGATCTGGCGCCATTGGTTGGGGCCCTCGGCGTCATTGCCGCGGAGCGTGCCGTTGTTTTGCGCGCCGCCGAAATATGTTTTGCCGTCGGGATACGGCAGCCCGTGATTAAACTGCGTGACGGCGTAACCATTGTTCAGCGAGGCCCAGGTCACCGCCGCATTCGCGGGATTGCAGGCCGCGGAGCTTCCTCTGGCCACGTTGGCCCGCGCGTCGTCGGTGCGAAAGACTCCGCCATCGCCCACGACGAACATCGTTTTGTTCGCTGCGCCGTCGTATTGCGGGTGAAAGACGATGGCGTGGTGATCGGCGTGCGTGTATTGCGCCGCGCGCGGAGCGACTCGGCCGTCCGCCCACCAGTACGAAGCCAGGCCCCAATTCGCGCCGCCGTCATCCGAACGGAACAGATCAACGCCGCCGACCCAGACGCGATTGGCGTCCGCCGGATCAACCGCGATCACGTTGTCGTAAAAACCCTGGTGAACGAAGTTATTGCCAAGGTTCAATCCGCATTCGAGTTGGGTCGCCGCTAACGGATTGGTGAAAAGCAGCGTATTGAGCTTGGTTGAATCGGTCTTGCGAACCTGCGCTGTCCAACTGCCGCTGTCACCACTCGCAGTCGAGCGGAAAACGGCGAAAAGGCGCTGGCGATCCGGCCCGGCGCTGCTGTCGGCCGACGCCGCGTAGATGATGTTCTGATTTGACGGAGCGATGGCCAGACTGGTTCTTCCCATTCCACTTTCGGTCAGAACCACGCTCCACGCCGCGGCGCCTTCGGCGTTGGCGTTGCGATAAACTTTGGCTTGAATCGTGTCTGAAGTTCCCGCCGCTATGCCGCAAGCGGCGAAAAGGTAATCGCCGGCTTGATCCATGCGCATCGCCAGATCGAGGCATCCACCGTTGATTTCCGGATTGAGCGCGCGCGCCCAGGTCGCCCCGCCATCCGTCGAGCGCCAGACGCCGGTGCGCGTGGCCGCGTAAATCCGCTGATTGTTTTTCGGGCTGACGATGAGGTCGTTGACGTAGTGAAAATCGGCGGTGTTCGTTCCAGCCAGCCTAGTCCAGGTTGCGCCGCCATCGGCGGTCTTGAAAATCCCCGCGCCTCTGACCGAGCCGTGGTTGAAATAGCCTTCGCCGGTTCCCGCGTAGAGCGTGTTGGGATCTGTCGAATCCATCGCCAGCGCGCTAACGGCGATGTTGGCTATCAAATCTGAAATCGGCGTCCAGGAGACACCGCCGTCGGTCGTTTTCCAAACGCCACCGGCAACGCTGGCGGCGTAGATGGTGTTCGGGCTGGTCGGATGAATGACCAACGCGCGCGTGCGCCCGCCAACGTGACCGGGGCCAAGCGAAGTCCAGGCAGGCAAAGTTTCAGCCACATCTTTCATTTCCTGTCGCGAAGGAACGAAGCGCCCCTGCAAGGTCGAAAACTGCGGCAGGCGCCGCATCCGTTCCTGAGCGGCCAGATAGCGTTCAACGGGGATTTCCGTCGCGCCGGCGGGCAAGCGTTTGAGCCGGAAAAAATCGGCGGCTTCGGCAGGCTGGTTGTAACGATCAATTTCGCTCTCTATTTTCGCGCGGGCGAGTTGGACGTTGATCGAAGTGACTTCCTGATTCGCGGCGCTGCCAGTCTGCGGTTGATCTGTCTCGGGTTGATGAATGACTTCGGATTGCTTGATTGTGTTCTGTGTGGGCGATGTGTTGGTTTCTCCGGCGCTGCCGGCCGGCGCCAACCAGTAAGCCAATAGCAGTAAACAGACCGAACCGACGACCGGCAAAACCTTGAGCGTTGTGTGTGCGCCGAACTGCGGGATATTCACGATGAGCCTCCTTGAACAGCGCGAACCTCGTGATGATCGTCAGGCGGGGCCATTCCGACAGTGAGGACGCGAGCCGATGCGAAATGACATTGAACGACACCAAGCTGTGATTTGGCAACTCCTTTGGCCGCCGCCTCCGGAGGGGGCTGAAGTTATTGCGGGCGCCGCCGCACGAGCACCCGATCCTGGTAAACGACCACTGGCTCGTTGCGCTGGTTAATCACCCGGGTTTCAAACGCGACCACGCCGCGCGCGTCGTCTTTCGGCGTCAGCTCGATCACCCGCTTCGTGACGTAAATCGTGTCGCCGATGAAGGTGGGATTGGTGAAGCGGAGTTTGTCCACGCCGTAGAAGGCGATGATGTTTTCGTGGCCGCCCATCTGAATGGTGAGTCCGGTCGAGATGCTGAAGACCAGCGCGCCGTGAGCGATGCGGCGTCCGAACGGGCCGTTACGGGCGAACTCTTCGCTCATGTGCAGCTCATGAAAATCACCCGACAATCCAGCGAAGTTCACGATGTCGGCTTCGGTGATGGTGCGCGTGCGCGAAGTGACGATGTCGCCGAGTTTGTAGTCGTCGAAATATTTGCTCATCTCTTTTCCGGGGTTAAGCGCCGTTCCCTTTCAGCCATTGGCTGAGATCGGCCTTGCTGTGAAAATCGAAAAGCGCCTCCGCCAGATCGTCTAGTTGGGCGGCAGAAAGTTTCCCGATTCGTTTGCGCATCGTCGCGCTCAATTCACCGAGGCGGCGCGACAACAGCTTCAACGCTATTTCGAGCTTGCCTTCGAGCTTGCCTTCGAGCTTGCCTTCGAGCTTGCCTTCGAGCTTGCCTTCGAGCTTGCCTTCGAGTTTGCCTTCGAGCTTGCCTTTGAGTTCGCCTTCGAGCTTGCCTTTGAGTTCGCCTTCGAGCTTGCCCTTCTCATATCCTTTTCTTTCCCAGGAGGTGATGTATTCCACGGCTTTTCTCCTTTCTCGTGGTTTGAAGTGACCGATCTCATCGTCGAATTCCTTCTCTTGCGCTTCAGTCAGCGGCAGATAGGCGTCAATGAATTTCGTAATCGGACGCCACTTCCTTCGTGGAAGTTTTAGCCGAATTAACATCCTGAGGCAAGCCGCGCGGACTTTTGGCCGGTCCTCGGGTTTGACGCCCATCTTCGCCATCAAGGCGCTGGCCGCAGCGTTGTCGGCGTTCAGATAATCGCGCCAGTTGAGGCGGTTGAGTTGAATCACGACAAAGTTGAATTCAAGCACGCGCCGGCCGGGGAACTCGACCACGTATTGATCGGCCTCGGCGTCGCGCGGGCTGTCCCAGGAAAAGAGGGCGATGGGGAAAACGGGCAATTCGTGCTTGTAGGTCTGAGTGGCGAAGTAGAAGAACATCCGCTTGCTTGACCATCCGCGTCGCTGCGCCTGAACCTCGACGTGGATCAGGAAGTAAGTCATTTGCCCTTTGAAACGCGCCTTGACCAGCAGGTCAACCGAGCGCCTTTCATCCTTGACGATCTCGCTGAAGCTCTCCTGCTCGAT
>Ga0187893_10015356_pt1 | contig 10273 bp, 9 predicted proteins | sample MA1701074metaG_FD_139574 | JGI IMG/M metagenome (GOLD analysis project Ga0187893, IMG submission 139574) | White microbial mat communities from a basaltic lava cave in the Kipuka Kanohina Cave System on the Island of Hawaii, USA - MA170107-4 metaG ... | reverse complement strand
GAGGAAGAGGCGCGCGGAGTCGTGGAGACGGCCGTCGCGACATTCGGCACGCTCGACACGCTCGTCAACAACGCCGGCGACGAGGGACCGACGAAGCCGGTGCAGGAGTACACGATCGAAGAGTGGTTCTACACGATCAACTCCTCCCTCACGAGCTCGTATCTGTGCGCCCGCTTCGCGGTCCCCGCGATGATCGCGGCGGGACGGGGCGCGATCGTCAACATCGCGTCCGTCGCGGGCCGGCGCGGCCTCCCGTATCGCGCCGGGTATTGCGCGGCCAAGGCGGGCCAGGTCGGGCTGACCTATGGCCTGGCCGTCGAGCTCGGACCGCACAACGTCACCGTGAACGCGATCGCGCCTGGAGCGGTGGCCGGCGACCGCATCGAGCGCGTGATGGAGGGCCAGGCGCGTGCCCGCGGCCTGTCCATCGAGGCGGTGCGAAAGGCGTTCGTCAACCGCTCGCCGCTCCGGCGGATGTCGACGGCGGACGACATCGCCGCGCTCGCGGTGTTTCTGTGCAGCGACCACGCGCGGAACATCTCGGGGCAATGCATTCCCGTCACCGCCGGGGATCCGGCGTCGTGATAGCGTGGGGCTCCGCCCCATACCCCGGCTCGGTCGCTCGCGCCCCTCGACTGCGCTCGGGGCGCCCTGAGCCTGTCGAAGGGTCGCAGGCGCGCTGTGCGCGCCTTGGCGAATTTTCGGTCAAGGGTACAATCCAGCGCGTGAAGGCCGTGCTCTGCCGGCAGTTCGGTCCGCCCGAGTCGCTCGTCGTTGATGACGTGCCCTCGCCGCGGCCGGGCCCTGGCTCGGTCGTCGTGTCGGTCAAGGCGGCGGGCGTCAATTTCCCGGACGTACTGATCATCCAGGACAAGTATCAGTTCAAGCCGCCGCTGCCCTTCTCGCCTGGCTGCGAGCTCGCCGGCATCGTCAAGGAAGTCGGCGAAGGGGTCGTCCGGGTGAAACCGGGGGACGCGGTCATGGCGTATACGACCTACGGCGCGTTCGCCGAGGAAGCGACGGTCGATGCCGAGCGGCTGCTGCCGATCCCCGAGGGGATGGACTTCGTGAGCGCGGCGGCGTTTCCGCTGACGTACGCCACGGTGGACCACGCGCTGCACGATCGGGGCGGGCTCCGGACGGGCGAGACGCTTCTCGTTCTGGGCGCCGCGGGTGGGATCGGCGTGGCGGCGATCGAAATCGGGAAGGCGCTGGGGGCGCGCGTGATCGCCGCCGCGTCGAGCGACGACAAGCTCGCGGTGTGCCGGCAGCACGGCGCCGACGAGACGATCAACTATGCCGCGGGCGACCTCCGCGAGCAGGTCAAACAACTCACGGGCAGCGCGGGCGTCGACGTCGTCTGCGACCCGGTCGGCGGCCCGTACTCGGAGCCGGCGCTGCGCTCGCTGGCGTGGCGCGGCCGGCTGCTCGTCATCGGCTTCGCCGCGGGCGAGATCCCGAAGATTCCGCTGAACCTGACGCTGCTGAAGGGATGCTCGATCGTCGGCGTGTTCTGGGGCGAGTTCACGCGGCGCGAGCCGGACCGCTTCGCCGCCACCGTGTCCCGCCTCGCCACGTGGTACCGCGAGGGGAAGCTCCGTCCGCACGTCTCGCAGACCTTCCCGCTCGAGCGGACAGCTGACGCGCTGGCGCTGATGGCCGGCCGTCAGGTGAAGGGGAAGCTCGTCATCACCCTGGACCGGACCGTATAAGCAATCCGCCAAAAGCCGACGAAAGGCTGTTCGCTCCGGCAACCTAACGGTGGCGTGGAAAAACGCGTCCTCCGCAACGCCCTTTGCCGACCCGCGCAGGTCCGTGACCTGCGCGGCCGTCACGCTTCGGACGCGTTTTACCTGATCCTCCTCACGCCACCTCACGGTTGCCATCGCGAACAGCCTTTCGTCGGGGGCTCACGCTCTGAGGCAAGTTGACAGGATCCGAGTAGCCGGTGGCTGACAAGGGCTAGGAATCCGCGTAATCCGTGGCCAGCGTGATCCGTGAAATCCGTGGCTGAACAAGATCCGTGGAATCCGCGTAATCCGTGGCTGTCGTGATCGGCGTAATCCGTGGCTGAACAAGATCCGGTAATCCGCGTAATCCGTGGCTAACGTGATCCGTGAAATCCGTGGCTACAGACGCACGATCATCTTTCCGACGTTCGCGCCGCGCAGCAGATCGAGGAATGCCTGAGCAGCGCGCGCGAGGCCGTCTACGACCGTCTCCTTCGAGCGGATCTGGCCGCTGGCGACGAGCGGCGCGACCTCCGCGAGGAACGCCGGCGTCTCGCGGGCCCAATCGAGCACGATGAAGCCTTTCATCGTCAGGCGCCGGGTGACGAAGAGAAACATGTTGCGCGGGCCAGACGATGGCGCTTCGTCGTTGTAGCGCGAGATGGCGCCGCACGCGATGATGCGGCCGTGCTCGCGCATCGACCAGAGCGCGGCCTCAAGGTGATCGCCGCCGACGTTGTCGAAGTACACGTCGATCCCGTCCGGCGCCGCCTTCGCGAGCTGGCGCCGGACGTCGCCCGCCTTGTAGTCGAACGCGGCGTCGAAGCCGAGCTCGTCTGTGAGCATCTTGACCTTTTCCGGCGACCCGGCGCTGCCGACGACGAAGGCGCCTCGCTGCTTGGCGAGCTGACCCGCGACGCTGCCGACGGCGCCGGCCGCCGCCGACATGAAGAGACGATCGCCGGCTTTGAGCTCGGCGAGCTTCAGCCCGACCCACGCCGTCATCCCTGGCATGCCAAGGGCGCCCAGATAGAGTGACAAGGGCTGGACCTTCTGATCGACCACGCGTAGCTCGCGGGCGTCGGCGACGAAGTACTCGCGCCACCCGCGCGTCGAGAGAACGACTTGTCCGGGCTTGATGGCCTCGGCGCGCGACTCGACGACCTCCCCGACCGCGCCCCCTTCGAGCGGTTGGCCGACCTGGAACGGCGGCACGTACGACTTGACGTCGTTCATCCGGCCGCGCATGTACGGATCGACCGACATGAAGAGGTTGCGGACGAGTACCTGGCCGTCCGCAGGCGGCGGAACGTCCACCCGCGCCAGCGTGAAGTTCTCCGCAGTCGGCCAGCCGCGCGGCCGTGAGGCTAGATGGATTTCAGCGCTTGTGATCGGAGACATGTTCACAATCCGGACGAGGCTGAACCGCCTCGTGCTGGACGAGGCTAAAGCCTCGTACCACATGTGGGCTTCAGAGCAGCGCCTCGAAAAGACCGGCCGCCCCTTGTCCCCCGCCGACGCACATCGTCACGACGCCGTAGCGCGCCTGGCGTCGCTGCATCTCGTTCGCGATCGTGCCGACGAGGCGCGAGCCGGTCATGCCGAACGGGTGGCCGATCGCGATCGCCCCGCCGTTGACGTTGAGCCGGTCCATGGGGATCCCGAGCCGGTCGCGGCAATAGACGACCTGCGACGCGAACGCCTCGTTCAGCTCCCACAGGTCGATGTCCTCGACGCGCAGGCCGTGCTTCCGCAGCAGCTTCGGCACGGCGAAGACCGGACCGATCCCCATCTCGTCCGGCTCGCAGCCGGCGACGGCGTAGCCGCGGAACACGAGAAGCGGCCGGATCCCGAGCGCCTTCGCGCGATCGCTCGACATCACGATGGTCGCAGAGGCGCCGTCGGACAGCTGCGAAGAGTTGCCCGCGGTGACGCTGCCCTGTCCGCTCTTCGTGTCGAACGCCGGGGGAAGCTTCGCGAGACCCTCGAGCGTGGTGTCCGGGCGGTTGCACTCGTCGCGATCGACGCAGGCGGGCTCCTCGCCGATCCGCTCGCCGGTCTTCTTGTCGAGCACGGCGCGACTGACCTGGATCGGCGCCAGCTCTCCAGCGAAGAACCCTTCCTGCTGCGCGCGGGCCGTCCGCTGCTGGCTCGCGAGGGCGTACTCGTCCTGCGTCTGCCGCGTCACCTTGTAGCGCCTGGCGACGACTTCGGCGGTCTCGCCCATGGCCATGTAGAGCCCGGGGTGATGTTCCAGCACCCACGGGTTCGGCGAGCTGTCGCGCTGCATCATCGTGATCGACTCGACGCCGCCGCCGATGACCGCCTCCACACCCTCCTGCGCCACCATGTGCGCCGCCTGCGCGATGGCCTGGAGGCCCGAGTTGCAGAACCGGTTCACTGTCACGCCGGCGGTGGTCACCGGCAACCCGGCGCGCAGCGCGGCCACCCGCGCCACGTTGTGGCCTTGCGGCCCGTGCGGCTGGCCGCAGCCGAGGATGACTTCTTCGATCTCTTCGGGCGCGAGCTGCGGCACCTTGCCGAGCGCGTGCCGGATGCAGTGCGCCGCGAGGTCATCCGGACGCGTGAGGTTGAACGATCCGCGATGGGACTTGGCCAGCGGCGTCCGGCTGCTGGCGACGACGACGGCTTCTCTCATGGCGAGCGCCTCTGAGGTGTATTCTACCCGGCGCAACCGACTCGAAAGGACTCAGACCATGCGCACGAGCGCCCGTTCCGCCCTGCCGGCTTGCGTCGCCTTTCTGTCGATCCTCCTGCCCGCCTGGCCCGGCGCTCAGGGGCTGCCGACCGGCGCGGCCGAGGACTCGGGCCTGTCATCCGAGCGTCTGCAGCGTATCAAGACCGCGATGCAGCGCCACATCGATCGCGGCGAGGTGCCGGGCGTCGTCACTCTGGTCGCGCGTCGCGGCCGGGTCGTGCACTTCGAGGCGCTGGGTTACCGCGACGTCGAGGCCAAGGCGCCGATGACCAGGGACACGATCTTCCGCATCGCGTCGATGACGAAGCCGATCACCTCGGTCGCCGTGATGATGCTGTTCGAGGAAGGTCACTTCCTGCTCTCGGATCCGATCGCGAAGTTCCTGCCCGAGTTCGCGAACCCGCGCGTGGCGGTGCCGGCGCCTGCGGGGGAGCGCATCGAGACGCCGTACAAGCTGGTCCCGGCAACGCGCCCGATCACGATACGACACCTGCTGACGCACACGGCCGGTCTCGCCAACTCCTACCGCGGGCTCACGCAGGCCGAATATGCCAAGGCCGTCGCGCGGCAGCCGAATGAAACCATGGCGGACGTCGTGCAGCGTCTCGCCAAGCTTCCGCTCAACTTCCAACCCGGCGACGCCTGGGAATACGGACCCGCGACCGACGTGCTCGGCCGCCTCGTCGAGGTCATCTCCGGCCGCACGCTCGACCAGTTCTTCAGCGAGCGGATCTTCAAGCCGCTCGCCATGACCGACACGTCGTTCTATCTGCCGACGCCGAAGCTTCCGCGCTTCGCCGCGCAGTACAGGCCGGGCGAGAGCAACAAGATCACCCTCGACGATGCGCCCACCGCGGCAAGCCGATTCGTCCGGGAACCCCACACCTATTTCGCGGGCGCCGGCGGCCTCATCTCGACGGCGGCCGACTACCTCCGGTTCCAGCAGATGATGTTGGACGGCGGCGAACTGAACGGCGTGCGTCTGCTCGGACGCAAGACGGTCGAGCTGATGACCGCCAATCACATCGGGGAGCTTCCCGTCTGGCTGTCCGGGCCGGGCGTCGGCTTCGGGCTCGGGTATAGCGTCGTGAAGGATGTGGGCACGACGGGTCAGCCGGGCTCGGTCGGACAGTACGGCTGGGGCGGCGCCTTCTGCACGTACTTCTGGGTCGACCCGGTGGAGGAGGTCATCGGCATTCTGATGACGCAGGTGAGACCGTACACGCACCTGAACATCCGCCAGGAGTTCCAGGTCCTCGTCAACCAGGCGATCGTCGACGGACCGAAGAAGCGTGCGCCCGGCACACATGACTGAAGACGCGCGGCCGGTGCGCGAAGCCGAAGCGCTCGACTGGCCGCGGCTGGCCGACTGGCTTCGACAGCACCTGGCGTCGTGCGACATCGCCGGCCTCGAGCTCTCGCGCGAGCTCGAGGTCGAGCAGTTCCCCGGCGGCCATTCGAACCTGACGTACCTGGTCCGCTTCGGCAACGTCGAGCTGGTCGTGCGGCGCCCGCCCTTCGGCCCTGTCGCGCCCACCGCGCACGACATGGCGAGAGAGTATCGCTGGCTCGCAGGGGTTCATCCGGTCTTTCCGCTGGCGCCACGGCCCCATCTGCTCTGCGAAGACACGGCTGTCATTGGGTCGGTCTTCTACGTCATGGAGCGCAGGCACGGGGTCGTCGTCCGACACGAAGAACCGCCGGAAGTCGCCGATCGTCCCGACGCGAGGCGTCGTGTCAGCGGGGCGCTCGTCGACGCCCTCGTCGATCTGCACGCGATCGACGTCGCGAACGCCCCGCTTGCCAGCCTCGGCAAGCCCGCGGGGTTTGTCGGACGCCAGGTACGCGGCTGGACCGAGCGGTGGCACCGTTCGAAGATCGACGATCTGCCGGAGATGGACGACCTCGCGGAGTGGCTATCCGTTCACCTGCCGCCCGATCCCGTTTCGCCGACAATCGTCCACGGCGATTTCAAGCTCGACAACGTCATGCTCGACGCAAGCGACGTGGGTCGGCTCGTCGCCGTGCTCGACTGGGAGATGAGCGCGCTCGGCGATCCGCTCGTCGATCTGGGCATCCTTCTCGCCTACTGGGCTCCGACCGCGCCGTCGGGGCTGCACGACGCGCTCACGCCGGTCACGCACCGGCCCGGCTGGCTTACGCGGAGCGAGATCCTCGAACGCTACGCCGCGCGCAGCGGCCGCGATCTGTCGACGATCCTGTTTTACGAGACGTTCGCACGGTTCAAGATCGCCGTCGTGATCCAGCAGATCTTCTATCGATACCGCCGCGGCCAGACCGACGACGCGCGGTTCGCAGCGTTCGGAGAGCGCGTCACGTTCCTCGCGCGTGAGGCGGCCGGGCTGGTGGCGCGCGCGTAATGCGAGGCAGCCACGAAACTAAACACGGGGCTCACGGGGATCACGGAGAACAACACGGTCGCCACGACGTCGGCGGCCGGGGCCCGACCTCCGGTCGGGCCACAGTTGTGCGGCGAGACACGGACGCAAGAGCCCAATGCGATCTGGACGGCTCTTGGCGTCCGTGTCTCGCCGCACAACCGTCGCGCCGGAGGCGCGCCGGCGGCCGCCCCGTGGTCCCCGTGAACCCCGTGTTTGATAATTCTCCGCGACCTCTGCGTTTGAAGCGATGAACATCCGAGCAGCAATCCTGTGGGAGCAGGGGGCGCCGCTCTCGGTCGAGACGGCCGAGCTCCACGAGCCCGCGCCCGGCGAAGTCCTCGTCGAGGTCAAGGCGGCCGGCGTGTGTCACAGCGATCTTCACCCGGCGCGCGGCGACTGGCCGATGCGGACGCCGGTCGTCCTCGGTCACGAAGGGGCGGGCATCGTGCGCGCGCTCGGCAAAGGAGTCACGCGAGTCCAGCTTGGCGATCACGTCGTCTTCTGCTGGGCGCCAGCGTGCGGGACCTGTCCGCCGTGCCGCGACGGTCGACCGGTGCTGTGCGACCGTCTCGAGAAGACCACGTACCGCAACCGCCTGCCTTCGGGCGAGACACGTCTGCGCGCGCGCGGCACCGCCGTGCAGCCCTTCCTCAGCACCGCCTGCTTCGCCGACCACGCCGTCGTCGCGCAAGAAGGCGCGATCTCCGTGCCGCGCGACGTGCCGTTCGAGTCGCTCGCCGCGCTCGGATGCGCGGTCGTCACGGGCGTCGGCGCGGTCGTCAACGCGGCGCGCGTGCCTCCCGGCGCGACCGTGGCGGTCGTCGGCGCGGGCGGCGTGGGTCTGAACGTCGTGCAGGGAGCGGCGATCGCGGAAGCCGCGCGCATCATCGCGATCGATCGCCAGCCGGCGCCGCTCGCGCTCTCCGCAGCCTTCGGCGCCACCGACCGCGTGCAGGCGGGCGACACTGCTTCGGCCGCGGTTCGCGAGCTGACCGCCGGCCGCGGCGCCGACTACGTCTTCGACACGGTCGGCACGCCCGCGACGCTCGCCGACGCGCTGGCCTGTGCGCGGAAGGGAGGCACCGTCGTCCTCACAGGGTTGTCGCGCGTCGACGCGCAGGCCTCCTTCCCGCTGTTTCCGTTCGTGATGCAGGAAAAGCGGCTCGTCGGCTCGGTCTACGGATCCGGGCAGCCCGCGCGCGATATTCCACGTCTGGTCGAGCTCTATCGGGAGGGCCGGTTGAAGCTGCGTGAGTTGGCTGCGCGCACCTACTCTCTCGATCAGGTGAACGACGCGCTTGCCGCGCTCGCCGCCAGCCAGGGGGCGCGCGGGGTTATTTCGTGGGCTTCACCGCCTCGAACCTGACCGGCGGCCTGTTTTCAGGCTGTTGCCTTCGGCGACGAGAGCAGCTTGAGATCCGGAATATCGGAAAAGTCGGCCGGATTCAGGGTCCAGAATGCGGCATCGTGGGAGACGGCACAGGCCGCGATAGCGATGTCGATCTCACGGCCGCGCGGCCGGCAGATCTTCCGATACGTGTCGGCCGCGAGCGCCGCTTCGCGGGGGCCGAAAGCAACCGCATCGTCCCGCGGAAAGAGTGCCTCCTGCGCCCGCAGCTCCTCGGACCGGCGGGGCCCCCGCAACCACTCGTAGAGCACCAGCGACGAGAACCCGACGCGTTCGCCTCGTTCGATGAGTCGGCGCAAGGCCGGCGCCGACCGCGTCGGCCCCGTCAAGGCGTCGATCAGGATGGATGTGTCGAGGTGGATCATGCGCGCCGGGCTGCCCTGCGACGCCCGCCGTGCCGGCGCGCGGCGCGAACGGCCCGCAGCTCGGCGTCGACCTCCCGGACCGGGCGCGAGGGAACGGCCGGGACGACCCGATCGAACACGTCGAGCATCGCGTGGCGCTCCGCCTGACTGAGACGGCCGGCCGACGCGGCATACTCGGCGACGGCCTCGCGTACCACTTGACTCTGCGGCTTTCGAAGACGCTCGGCCGTGAGCCGCAGACGCGCAACGGTCTGGTCGTCGAGGGTGAACGTGACCTTGACCATACTGTTGCCATACTACCATACCGGCGTGGCGCCGCGACTCGGCGGCCCGCCTGTGTCGACATGTAGCGCCCATGTCGGCATCGCGCTCGGTCGCCAACCTTCCTATTTCTGCGTCGGCTTCACCGCCTCGAACTTGATCTGCTTCAGCATCTCAGCCTGGCGCGCGAGTTCTTCCTTCCCCACCGGAAAACTGTTCTCGGCGAACACGAACGCGAGGACATCCGCCATGTTCTGCCGGCTGATCGTCCCCGGCTTGTCCTGCGGCATCGACATGCGCGTCCGCTCGAACATGTCGCCGACGGTGACGCCGTTCCAGTTCGACAGAAAGATCGGGCCAACCAGCGGACCGGCGGTCTCGCCCCCTTCGAGCGACGGCCCATGACAGGAGGCGCAGTGCTTGTGGTAGACCGCGAACCCGCGCTTCGCCTGCGCCTCCGTGTAGACGCCATCCCACACCGACTTCGTCGTCGATTGCGCGGCGAGCGCGGCGCCGATCGTTGTCAGCCCGATGATCGCCACAGGAAGAGTGGTCTTCACCGTGACCTCGCGTCGTGGGCTGGATCGGGAGCCGCCTGAGACTCGACGAGCATCCGCCGGTACTGTTCCTGCTGATCCGGCTTCCCCCAGGTTTCAAAGAGGTGAACCGTGCGGCGCAGCGCACGCTGCGATTCGAGCGTCGTCTTGCCGCGGTTGGTGAGAACCGTGGAGGCGTCGACGAGCAGCCGTGCCGCTTCGTCGAAACGGCGCTGCGCCACCAGATTCGCGCCCAGCGCGCTCTTGGCCTCGGCGAGTCTCCAGTTCCCTGCGGGGTATCTCTTTTCCCGTTCCGCGAGCGCCTGACGCAATAACGGCTCCGCTTCGGTCACGTGTCCGCGTTCCGATCCGAGACCGACGAGCACAACAGTTTTATCGCTGTTGCCCGGCGACGGCAGCACTTTGTAAAGCGCCAACGCCTGGCGGAACGCACGTTCGGCTTCCTCCATGCGTCCTTGTCCTTCGAGCGAGGTCCCCAGGGTCGCCATGTCGATAGGAGTGTACGGGTGATCAGTGCCTCCAGATTTCGCGAGGATGGCGAGCGCATCACGGATCACCGGCTCGGCCTCTGCAAATCTCCCCTGGGCGTTCAACGCATGGGCGATCGTCTCCTGGACGGCCTCCAGTTCGATGTGGTCCGCGGGCAGGGCCTTTCGGTAGATTGCGAGCGTCTCGCGCGCGGCCGCCTCGGCGGCACCGTAGTCACCGAGCTCGATCAATGTTACCGCGAGGTTGTTCAGGTTCCGGCCAACCTCCGGGTGCTCGGCACCAAGAATCCTTCGATAGTCGACGAGACCCTCGCGGATGAGCGCAGCCGACTCTTCGTACTCG
>Ga0187893_10015355_pt1 | contig 10273 bp, 9 predicted proteins | sample MA1701074metaG_FD_139574 | JGI IMG/M metagenome (GOLD analysis project Ga0187893, IMG submission 139574) | White microbial mat communities from a basaltic lava cave in the Kipuka Kanohina Cave System on the Island of Hawaii, USA - MA170107-4 metaG ... | reverse complement strand
GCCGCGCCTCCTGGCTGGAGTTCACCGGGTGTGACATCCACGCCCGGCGCTCGTGTCCCATTCCCAATGGGTTCCTACGCGACGAATCTGCGATTCCGGCCATGATTTTCTGCAACTGGAAGGAAAACCCTCATTGACTAGCACCTCGTGACGGTGACGATGGGGCGTTCACAATCGCCTCTACTGTCGCGCCGCTCATTCCCGTCAACCCGCGTCAACCGTGGCTTCTCAGCCGAACGGTCTCTATGACCTGGAGAGGTTTCCACTCCGGCATCCCCGCATGCTATTGCGAACCGTCGCCACCCGTGCCGTTGACAGTGCCAGCCTCTTGGAGCGCGTCCCGTCCTGGTGCTGGATACCCGAGCGCGGCTGCTCGCCTGTACCAGCGAGCCGCCTCCTCCTTGTCTTTGGGATCCCTCCGGTCGAATCTCCTAAATTCATACAAGAGGCCCAGCTGGAACATCGCGGGGGCGTAGCTCGCGTCTGCTGCCTTGCGCAACCAGCGCATCGCCTCTTCCTCATCCTGGGAAACCACATGCCCTCGCGCGTACGCGAGGCCCATCTTGGTCATCCCGCGCGCGTCGCCGCTCTCGGCGCCTTTCCGGTACCAGCGCACAGCCTCCGCCTCGTCCTTGGGTATCCCGCGGCCGTACCAGTACGTGTCGCCCAGGTTGGTCATCGCGACGGCAATGCCAGCTTCCGCCGCCTTCCGATACCAGCGCACCGCCTCCGCCTCCTCCCTTGGGACCCCGCCCCCGCCCTTCGCATACATCGTGCCTAGATTGTTCATTGCGGCGGGACTACCCGCATCCGCGGCCCTGCGGTACCAGCGCAGAGCTTCAGCGTCGTCCTTTCCGACGCCACGCCCGAAGCTGTAAGCGGTTCCCAGAAGGGACATCGCTTCAGGAAAGCCCATCTGCGCGACCTCACGAAGCAAGGGCACCGCCGCCGAAAAGTCGCGCGCCTGGTAGAGTTTTCGCGCCTTATCGAGCTTCTCCTTATCGGCGCCAGCCAGTCGCTGCTCATTCGACTTCACAGCCGCCGAGCGGGCGGCAGCCAGCACGTTCGCGACCTCCCGATGCCCCTGCGCCGCCGCGAGCTGGCTGGCCGTCATACCGTCCAGTGTTTTGAGATTCACGTCCGCGCCTGCCGCAAGCAGGATTCTGACGATATGAATATGGCCCCGAAAGGCGGCCACCATGAGGGCGGTGTCACCATCCCGGGTTCTGCCATTGACTTGCGCGCCAGCCCCCAGGAGAATGCGTACGACCTCAGCATCACCCATGAACGACGCGCGCATGAGGACAGTTTGACCAGTAGCGTCGACAGCATTGGGATCGGCACCTCGAGCCAACAACGCCTTTACACGCTCGACTTCCCCGGCAGAGGCGGCAGCAACAAGCTCATGATCTTGATTGGCGGAGGCCATGGGCATGAGTGCCGCGGCCATCATGAACATTGCTATGGCGGCGACAATAATGCGGTGTCTCAAGGGCTTCCTCCGGCCGACCACCGACCGCTTTCGGCACGGTCGCTTATCGCAGGAATTGGCGGCACCCCCGCCTTCATCTGCTGGCCTTCGCGCCTTCGCACCTCTGAAGAACGACTGGCGTTGCCGGTGCTCGCGCTTCAATCCGGATCAGCCGCTGTGCCGTCGGCCTGGGCTCCCATACCACCGCAGTGCCGGATTGCGATGCTATCTCGAAGGAACGAACCATCCCTGAGTAGGTACAAGGAACGAACCATCCCTGAGTAGGTACTGCTTACTGACCATGTAGCTTCGTACCGTTGGCGCGCTGTTGACGCTCCCGGAATTTCCCCTATGACTCGCTCTGTATCGATGGTCCAGCGCGACCCTTCTGGACCGCACCAGGCGCCCAGCATGTAACGTCTCGCTGCCGTGAGATCGTCAATGCCCGCGTTCCGCAACGACGTCGCGACGTCTGCACGGCCGCCCCTCTCGGCGATATCAATCGCCGTAGTGCCTTCATGATTCTGGACCGCTGCACTCGCCCCTCCTGCCAACAAGACCCTGACCACGTCCGGGTGCCCCGGCGCCGTGTTCGACCCATCACTGGTCGATCAGGTCAGTGGGATGATCCATTAGCGCCATGAGTCGTCGAGTGTTACGCCTCGTCAGCAGCGGCGAAATACCTTCCTCATCGGCCGATATGGCTTACCGGGGAACTCGACGCCCATAACCATCACAAGGTCCGGATCACCATCGGAGTCTCTCAAGTAGGTCACACGAGCCTTGTCTCCGTCCGAGCCGACTCTATCAACCACAATTCCCCCTCCTTTGGCCTCCACAACCTTAGCCGTGAACTGGAAGGAGCTTGCTGCGCCAGATGCCGGCGTAAACGTGACTCGCATGGCTTCCTGATCGAACGTTACGACCTCCGACGGCGCATCACCAGGTTTCTCGGCGCACCAGCGACCCTGCAGGAAAGCACGCGCTTGCGCCGCCCGCTCCGTTGGGCTCAGGGAATTGAATTTACCCCAGTCGATCCGCGGAGAGGGTGGTGTGTTGGGTGGACGGGACGTATTGGCGGAGCTTCGACTACCTGATGCGAGCAGGTCCGCAATGTCGGCGTAACCCTTGAGCCCTGCAACATCGCGCGCCGTCTGGCCGTCCCGATTGACCCGACTGGGGTCAGCTCCTTTTTGCAGGAGGTAGCAGACGATGCCTTGGTTACCACGGAATGCAGCGGCCATCAGTGGCGTATCGCCGTCGGCAGTGGCGTAGTTGACGTTGGCGCCCCCATCCACGAGAGCCCGAACCGCTTGCTCATGACCATTGAAGATCGCAATCAGGAGAGGAGTCCGGCCCAAGCGATCAACCGAATTAGGAGGATAGCCTCCTCCTGGTCGAAGCAGTCGCTCAATCTTTGCCGCATCTCCTGCCGCCGCGGCCGCGAACACGTCATCAACTGAAGCTGCCGCGGTGGTGGCCCGGCAAACTACCACGAAAGAGAGGGCAAACACTGAGAGCGGGGTTAGATAGACGCCTTTCATTGATGGCCACCGCGTGAGGGGGAGGAGGGGTAGGTTCGTGGAGCCCCGCCCGAAGGCGGCCGGTCCCCTGACCACGAATTGCCGTATGATGGGCTGGCTGGTCTCCGTGGTGGGCTCGAAACCGCCTGCTGGCACGTCAGACCCATCGGGCGCAGCAAGCCGCAAAACTCCTCGCGGCGCCGGGAGTTGCCGTCATTGTCGAGTCGCTCAAGGGTATTCACACAATTACGATCGGATCCTTCACAGGCCGACCACTGAACCGTCTGGCTCGTTCCCAGAACGATCCCTTTCCGCTCGCCCGGGGCAAGTGTGTGTGAGCTCCCTGTGAACCAGCCAGCCGGACGGTTTCCATCCCTGTCAGCGTACTTCTGAGCCACGAAATGAACCGGTCTCGAGCACCGGTTGTAGAACCAGCCCCCGCTATTCGGCACCTCAACAAACTCGATGCACTTAGTGGCCTGCGTATTGTCAATCCGCGGGCGGGTTGAAGGAGGACTGCCCCGGTCTCCCGTGCTGGACGACGGATACGCACTCGGCGGGCTCCCAGGCGAAGGAGACGGAGATCGCGGTGATGAGGTGCCCCACCGGTCCTCGAAACCGCCGGTGGTTGCCCTCGGCGGCGACGCGGATCCTGAGCTAGGGGTAGGAACACTCTGTGAAGTTTGAGCAGAATCGCCCGAGGACGCACTCCAGCGTGATGCGAACCTCCCTGTCGCCCCTGTGGGCGGCTGCGACACCTCGGGAGTCGAGGCCCAGCGTTGCTCGAATCCTCCGGCCCGAGTCGACGAAGAGCTCGGGCCAGTCGCCGACGCATCGGCGATACGAGAGGGAATCGGCGAGTTGGGTGTACCACTCCAGCGACTCTCAAAGCTCGATGCGCCGGAGGACGGACTTACAGGCTCGGTGCCGAATCTCTGAATATCCCGGCCCAACTGGTCGAGACGCCCGAGCGTCTGCGAGTTCTGGCGCTTCAACTCTTCCATCGCCGCGTCGCTCACGCTCCCGGCGATGGGATTACGAGGTACGTGAGATCCCAGCCTGACCGTCTCATCGTGGATCGCCCGCTGGTCACGCTGGGCAGCACTATCCTGGTCGGCGGGTGGCGACTGACGCCGAAGCAATGCATCCTGACCGAGTCGCCCCAGCCTCTCTGCCGATCGAGCCAACAATTCCTGCCTAAATTCCTTTGGATTGAGGACTCCCTCGGTGGCATCCTTTCTGAGCTCGTTCACGCCGCGAAGGGCATCGATTCCTTCCTTGAGCGCACGCGCATTCTGCTGATATCGCTGCTGAGCCTCCTGCGCCTCTCGGCCTTGCTGTTGGGCCCGAGATTGCGCTTCCGACCGTTGGCGGCTCATCTCCCCTTGACGTCGTCGTTCGGCTTCTTGTTCGCGCGCCAACCGATTCCGATGTGCAGATACTGCCTGGAGGCACCGGTTTCGAGCTTCGCCACCTATATGCGTGACTTCCCCGGCTTGGTTAAAAAGTTGCTTCGCTTGGTCGTACGCTGCCACCCAGGCTCGACTGGCAGGCTTGAGCGTCTGATCAGCATTCCGCGTAATACGTTTCCCCTCAAGCATCAACTGACGGTGCACGTCCCTGTACTGTTCGTACACCTGATTACACTGGGATTCCTCGGTCGGATTGACTGCGTCTGAGGGCAAGCGATAGCCTGACGCGAACGCGCTCGACGCCACGAAGGGGATCAACGCCGACACCACTGTAAGCGCAACGCGGCTGTACGAACGCATCGCCACCTCCTCCATCCGATACCCGCGATCACTGTCAGGGGGTTTTCAGCGGGGGCCCATCCTTATCAACTCAAGTGCGTGCCAGTTCGCTGACCTCGACCCCCCTCTATGTCCCGGAGGGTTCTGCGCTGTTCCGAGCCGCCGATACTTCCGCAGCCGCGCGGGCGTCCCTGGGCTGGCGCTTCGCGATTCGATTCTCGTTGGACGGTTTCGCCGCTCCCCATTGTCCTGGCACCCTTGCGGTGCTCACAGCCACAACACCTTCCCTATTCCGCAAGCGAGGCGGCGACTCCTGCCATAGAGCGCCGAGACAACATCTATGACGGCCGCCGAACGCGGCCGTCATAGCGCCGAGTCACCATCTGAAGGTTCTCAGGCATCCTGGCATGGGTCCTCTTTAGGTCGCGTGATGCTAACTGAAAATCCTTGGGAAGACAAGTTCGATCAGAGAGTTTACCGTCAGGTCTATCATCCGCCACGGCTCGCGCGGGAGTAACTAGGAGCGAAATCCCGCGTGATTCGAATTGGGACAAAAATAGGACAAAATCTATCTTGCGTGCCACATTTCGGCCACTGACACTGGGGGCTATCGTCAGGACCTCGTCAGACCTGTAGGGGGCAATGGTCAATCCGCAGTGCCGCGGGGGAATCCTGCCCTATACCGCTTCGACGGTGTCCAAGCGCCAAGTGGATCGGCGATGATTTGAAGTCGACTAACTAGTTTCTGTTTCGAAAGCGTAAAAGAGCCGATCTGACGGCTGTTTACGACGCAGACCCAGCGTCGAAGTCGCTATCGTCCTCCGCAATTTCATTGGGATTTGGCGCGCGGGACCGTCCGTCCGCGCGGGCCAGCAGGAGAGTGCGCCGCCCTCAAGCGCAGGTGCGACAGCTCCACCGCCGCCGCGATCCACGCCTCCACCAGCGCGCGCAGCCGCTCGTAGTTGCGCACTTGCTGCCGCACGGCCCCCAGGTGCTCGCGCCGCACAAACTGCGTGCGGCTGCGCCCCTGCCAGGTGAAGCTCACCTGATAGTACGGGCCGTGCTTGCGCGGGGGATCGGCCTTGCACGCACAGCCGGCCTTGCCACACACGTTGTATTGTTCCGACAGCGTTCCCGGCCGCAGATCTCCCAACCGCAGCAACTCCTGCTTCACGGTCGCGATCTTGGCTTCCAGCTGGGCTCGCCGTCTCATGGCCTTCATCGTAGCGGAGCCCGCGCCGAAAAACGTTGACGCGCCGGGCGCCGGCCGGGTATGCTCCGACAGCATTATAGTGCTATCGGATTCTCTCCGCTCCACGAAAGGCTCGCCATGCGCCTGCGCGTCAGCCCGCAGCCCAGCTTCGCCGACCTCGAACTGCAAGGGCAGTGCCTCGCCCCGGACACGGTCCTGGAGACGATTGGCGACGTCCTCGATCAGCAGGCCCCGCTGCGCGAGCTGATCCGGGCGGACTTGGTCCGCGGCCTGCGTCACCCCACCCGCGGACGGCCCGGCCTCACCGCTGAGCAGACGCTGCGCGCCCTCGTCGTACAGCGCGTGAAGAACTGGGATCTCCGCGAGCTGCGGGAGCGCACCGCGGATGGCCTCACCCTGCGGCACTTCACCCGGTTCTTCGCCGCCCCCGTGCCCCGGCATACCGCGTTTCACCGCGCTTTTGGCCGACTGCGCCCCGAGACGGTGCGGATCGTCAATGACCTGGTCGTCCGGTGGGCCGTGGCCCAGAGGCTGGAAGATGGCCGCCAGCTCCGCGGGGATACCACCGTGGTCGAGACCAACATCCACTTCCCGACCGACTCGGGCTTGTTGTGGGACGGGGTGCGTGTCCTCACGCGGTTGGTCGGGCGGCTGCAGGCGCTGCGCTCCGGCCCGCTGCCCCCCTTCACCAACCGCACGCGCAGTGCCCGCCGCCGGATGCAGCAGATCCAGCGCCTGACTCCCAAACAACGCCAGACCCAGCACGTCCCCAAGTACCGGGCGCTGCTCCGGATCACCACCGCGGTCATCGCCGCCAGTCGGCAGGTCGTGACGGCGGCCCTGGCCGCGCCGGGCCACGACGTGCTCACGGCCGGGCAGGTCGACGCCTTGGCCAAAGAGATCACGGAGTATGCCGCCCGCACCGAGCGCGTCGTGGTGCAGGCGCGCCGCCGCGTCCTGCAGGGCGAGACAGTGGCCAACGAGGACAAGATCTTCTCGATCTTCGAGCCCCATACCGATCTGATCAAGCGTGGCAAGGCCCAGCGCCCCGTGGAGTTCGGCCACAAGGTGCTCCTGAACGAGAGTGGCCGCGGGCTTATCACCAACTACCAGGTGCTCGCGGGCAACCCCACTGATGACCGGCACGTCGCACCGTCGCTCCAGCATCATCGGGAACTCTTCGGCATCCCGCCCGCCCTCAGCGCCCACGACCGGGGCTTCTACAGCCTCGACGCGATCAAGGCTTGTGAGACCGCGGGGGTGGCCACCGAATGCATCCCGCAACGCGGGGGGCACAAGACGCCCGAGCGGGCCGCCCATGAGAAGAGTCGCGCGTTTCGCCGCGGTCAACGCTTTCGCGCCGGCATCGAGGGACGGATCTCCGTCCTGTTCCGCGGCCGGGGCATGAAGCGGTGCCTGCTGCACGGCCGCCAGCGTTTCGAGGTGTTCGTCGGGCTCGCGGTTCTCGCCAACAACCTGCTGCGCATCGCCACCCTGCTGACCCGCCGCCGGGTCGCGTAGCCCCGCCCTCGAGGCCGAAGCCCTGTCCTCCCCTCAGCCGCAGTCTCGGCGGAATCCGCCCCCATCCGCGGCGCCGCCCCGATGCCGCAGCGAAAATGTGCGGTGCATCGTTCGCAAGTTGCCCTATAATCTCGTCCGGATCATCGTCTCTCGAGACTTCTTGTCTGTCACCACTTTAGGTGTTTCGAAACAGAAACTAACTAGGTAGCTCCACGCTCCCCTTGGTGTTGGATGGGAAGTCTGGCCGCTTGCCGGCGTCGTGGCGTACAAGGTTCCCAGCGCCGTGTCGTGGCGCGAGTGAAGGACCACGATGGGGCCCTGAACGCGGTCCTCGCTGAGGACACGCTGGTAGAAGCCGGGACGGGCCATGCCAGGAACCTCGGGCGCGAATGCAAAGGCCGAGAACGCCCCGAGCAGTAATGTGAGGCTCTGTGGACGGATCCCGCCCAGCACCGAGGACGTGAGCAGCGTCCCGCCGAACGAGTGGCCGATCAGGTGCAGGCGGTGCCGCTCGCCTGCCTGGGCCTCCCAGAACGGCGCCCAGTGCTCCCGCCCGAAGCGTTCGCCGACGTCGCCCGCCCGACGTTTCATGACCCAGAATCGAAGGGCGTGGAGAAGAGACAGCCGAGTGGCAGCATCAAAGGGCCGAGCGTCATCGAGCCGACGGAGCAAGCCGTCGAGCTCACACTCTTCCTCGGGGCTGAGCGGAACTTCGGTGCTACAGACATCCATGAGCAGGCGTGTGACCACACCCGACCGGATTCGGCTCATGCGCAAGAGGTGCCGGGACAGCTCCGGCCACAGGCCCTCGTTGAGACCGTCGCGGATATCCCGGCCGAAGGGCGTTGATGGCCAGTGGAGCGCGACCCGCAGGGGTTTGGTGCGATCGCCGAGCGGTCGCATCGCACCCTCTAGGAGGGCAAAGAAGCGCCTTGCCTCTTGGACAGCCTCGGCGGGATCGTCGAGCCAGCCGGGGCAGAAGACGAAGCAGTCGGTGCAGCCCGGCAGCAGTCGGCGGATTCGTGAGAACACACGGTCGTCGGTCAGGCGACCGTCCTTCGTCAGCGACAGCGTGACGATCTCAACCGCCATGGGGGCTCCCCCGCCCGATCAGGGTGCTCAAGTTGTCGATCGTCACCGCCAGCCGCTCGTAGGCCGCCGCGTTGCGCTCGATCACCTGGAGCAGCCGGTCCTCCCGCCGCTCAAGGCGCTCGCGGTCCGCCTCGTGCCGGGCGCGCTCTCGCAGGAAATCCTGCCGGTAGAAGAAGAACATCACGTAGGCGAGCAGCCCGCCCACCCCCAGGGGGGTCAGGAACTTGAGCACCACATCGAGGCCGTTCAATTCAGGCCCCCGGGCAGTGGCGGTTGGCCAGGCTTCGCCAGGCTCGTCAACCCGAAGGAGAGCACCAGCCAGAGCCGCTCCAGGCCGGCCCGGGAGAGCAATACCGCCACGGTCTCCTTTCGCAGCGTCACCTCGAGTTCGAAGCGGCCGTCTCCCAAGGCTCGAATGCGCGCAACAGGCACCCCCGCCAAAAAGTCGAGGTCGACTCGCATCCTCACAGTCGAGATCGCCTCCGCGCGAACGGCCACTGACACCGGTGATCCTTGGTGCTCCCTTCCCAGCCGCCGCGCCCGGTCCTCCGGGGGAGGCGCGCTAGCCGCACCGGCGGAGCCGGCGCAATTCGCAGAGTTCGGCAGGAGTCAGTGTTAGCGTGAGTTCCCTGGCCTCGTGCTGGAGTCGCTTGGCCTGGTGCTTCACGGGCGAAAGGACCTCCATCTTCCCCTCGTAGCGCCCCAGGAGCTTCGAGGCCTGGCGCTTGTGCCGCAGGATCTTCTGCACCTTCGCTGATCGCGATGAGTTCACGCGCGCCTCCGGTCACCACGGGAGCAGGCCCGTGGGCATTGAGGGTTAGGAACTGGGCAACCGATGCCGATCTAGTCCTGGCTGTCTGACCTCTCGCCTGCTCGGCTGCCTCGTCGCGGCCCGAGAGTGCTGCCCTGTGTCGCTGATCGGTCGACCTGGTCGTCACAGGCGGAAGGTGTCCATGGCCGATAGGGCATGGCAGAGCAGGCCCTCGCGCACCTCGAAGCCAGCCTCGTCGATCCGCTTTGTCACCTCGGCCAGCTTCTGATCGCTCTTCTGCTGGAGCCAGTCTGGGATGCGGAGACCTCGAGCGGTGCCCTCCGCCATCGCGCGTCCCACCCAGTAGCGCCACTCAGCCCATAAACGCTTGTCGAGGACGGCACTGACGACGACACGGCTCGTGAGATAGGGAATGCCGGATGTCCAGGCCTCGTCTTCGAGCTTGGTCTCCGGGCAGATCCAGACGATCCGAACCTGGGATTCGCGAAAGGTGCTGATGGTCGCGTCCAGCGAGGGGAACGTGAGCTTCGGCATGACTCTCCACATCGCAAGGTCGTTGCCACGGCTCATCGCTGTCCAACAACTGACTGAAAAGTCGCGGCAAACCGTGGTGGGCGGTGTGAGCCGTAAGCGAGAGAACCGGAGGGATTGGACGATTACTAGACGATTGTTAGACGTTTCCGTGGTCGATTAGACGTTTTCGGCCGCGTTCGACCCCTGCTGAGAGCCTCTGTTCCGTTGTCTGGACCCCGCGCGGCGAACGGCGCCGGCTTGCAAGTCGTGGACAGCACGTGCCTTTTCCACGATTCGGCCAGGGGACCAGAATCGCTTAGACGCTCGCCAGAAACGCCAGGGGTGTACTCACCAGAAGTGACCCAGCGGAGGTGACGCGGAGCCGATTGCCTCGGGGCGGGCAAGTGTGGCAAGCAG
>Ga0187893_10015354_pt1 | contig 10275 bp, 7 predicted proteins | sample MA1701074metaG_FD_139574 | JGI IMG/M metagenome (GOLD analysis project Ga0187893, IMG submission 139574) | White microbial mat communities from a basaltic lava cave in the Kipuka Kanohina Cave System on the Island of Hawaii, USA - MA170107-4 metaG ... | reverse complement strand
CTTTCAAGTTCTGATCGCTTGGATCCGAGACCGAGTTGAAATTGATCTGGAACTGCCTGTTTCAGTCCAATGTCACCTTTTAGTCAGTTCGCCAACTGCTTAAACCGACAGGCTCCTAGCAACACAATTAAGATCGAGACCATCGCTAAGTGTGAGGAAATGTTCTTCAAGTCGTGTCTCAGCTTTTCTTATTATCAATGAATAACCCTTGCTAAGAGTCGCACAGACCGGCGCTGTCTCTAGGGACGGTCCTGGCAAAGCGCAACAGTAATTTCAGATTCTCGCCTTCAAGCATTGTTGGCTGACGAGTGCATGAGCAGCGACGTAATCCGGCAAGTCGAAGTGAGGTTTACAGCTTAAACTCAAAGGCCCAAGATTGCACTTGCAGCCTCTACGTCAGTCGGTTTCAACACGCCATTCCAAACGGCGTCTGCTTTGCCATCGCTCGAAATTACCAGCGTTGTTGGAGTGATGCTGAACTTGTATTTCTGTCTTACTTCCTCGGGTATGAGAGCCACACTAAAGGTCTTTGACTCGGTTGGACAACCCATAGAGTTCAAGTACGCGGCTAGCTTTGATCGGTCCTCAGAGTTCATAGCTACAGCCACCACTTGAAACCCTTTAACCGGGGCCTCATCAATGATTCTTTTCCAATACCCGAACTGCTCACGGCAATACGTACAATCGGGTGAGAGAAAAAGTAACACTCGTCTTGGCGCGTCACTCGCAAAGTCTATCGCGATGTCCTCACCATGAAGGCCGAGTGCGGAAAATGACTCTAATCTGTCGCCCACTTTGAGCCGCTCCGGCTCGAACCTCTTTAACAAGTTGCGGAGTTGCAAGTTTTGTCTCAGCAGAAGAACATTCGACACGGCAAGAATGACAACCATCCCCCATAGAGCCAGACCGTAGTACTTGCTTTGAGTGCTGCCGAATCTCATAACTTCGCTCCCCGCTTATTCGGTACGGCATCCTTAGTCTTTGCCACGGTGAGGATTCCCTTCGCAGCGCCAAAACCAGCCACTGTCCTTAACTCAACCTTTTGAATCTTATCGACAAAATTCAACGCTCCGAGTTCATTCCATTGAACTAAAGCTTCAAAGCTCGGCATTATGTTCCACACCACTGGCATCAACGCGGTTCTGCTTGTCTCCGTCTTAGCTTTCTTCGGTGCTGTCTCAAACTGAAGGCCGTTAAGTGCTTTTATCGAATCCTCTGCAACATCTGGAACCATTGCCTGATCCACACGAGCGACCACTCTAAGACTCTTTAGAAAGGCTATTGCTTTTTCAGGTGTGTTATCTGAGCCTCTGATTAGCTTCAAGCTCTCAACCAGCAATTCTCTAGCTTTCCAGAGTTCTTTCAGGTTAAAAAACAGCAATGCCAATCTCTGCATGGCTTCCGCGCGCGACAAGGGCATTTCCATTTTTGACACGATGGCAAGGCCCAACTTAGCATCCTTAGTCTCAACCGCGCGTCTTACCAACTCGCTCAGAAACTGTTGTTGCCAAGTCTTACTGTTCTCGTCAGGGGACGCTGACATTGCGAGGTCGAATGAGAGTGGCAGTTTTCCTTTGGTAAGCGCGAGTTGGGCAGCCTGTATTAGCAGGTCGTTTTTGAGAGACGGACTCGTCGCTGAATTAGCCTCTGTGATCATCTGGCTCAGCGTATCCTCACTCTGCCTGAGTCGCTCTGCGATAGCTGAGCGTTCGATCGTGTCGTTCGGCAAACGCGCCCTCACAGTTGCAAACTGAGCGGCCGCCTGTGGGTATATCCCAGGGATAAGTGTTTGTGTTAGTGGAACCGTCACCCGTAGCAGATTAAACGCAGTCGTGAGTTGTCCTAAGTCAGACCATTGGTAGCTGTCAGCCGTGGCCGCAATTGCGACCAAAAGAAAGCGCCGCTTAATGTCGTCGCGATTGTTCCGCCAGACGTAGGGGTCCAGCAGCCAAAACAACATTTCGACCGACAAAGTTCCCGGTTTTCGTTCTTCCTGCGACAAGATGTCTGAAAGGACCTGCGGCATGAGCGAGGGATCTTGCCTTTGTAGTTCACTCAGAAAGTAGCTGATCGTCATTGTGAGAGCTTCACCACTAATGAGAGCCCGACTAAAGGTCTGAACCGCGAGCGCCGCTTGGCCCTTCGTGCGTAACATCGAATACGCAACCTCATATGCGTTTCCGGGTGTGGCCTTCTCAGTAGCATCGCCACCAGCTCTATACCGCGCAGCCAACTCAGGCGCATGCACTTCAAGCAACGCGAATAGGTCTCGGCGAAATAGTTCTGCGTACTGCGGCGCCAAATCGCTTTCGTGCTTTTCCAAATCCTGCAAACCGCTCAGCGTGAGTTCCCGGGCTTGATCGCGCGAGTGTTCGGATAACTCAGACCAGTGGAACGAAGCAAGCTGAAGCCGTAACAATACCCTTACAGTGGCATCATCAATTTTTTTGATCTGAGCCGGCAGATCCTCCATAAGTTCATTGGCTCTTTGCTTTGCGAACGAGGTTTCGTCCTGAATACTTTGAGCGAGACAGACTTGTCCAATCGTTAGCAGCAGCAAAAACGCGCAGCAATATCTAATCATGCCATGTAACTCTTTTCTGTAGACGCCCGAGGTTAACCGCTGGTGACTAATGAGACCGTCACTGAATCTCCAACTCCGCAAGGTCACACTTCTTTTCGTATTGTTGACCTCCCGATATCCATTTGCAGCCCTTAAAGTCCTCCGCCGAGCATTCGGCACCAGAGCAAGTCACTGACCCTGTTTTACATTCCGCCGTGCAAGTGGCTGCGTAAGCTGTTACCGGCGTGATCAGGACGACCAGACTCGTTACAAACAATGCCGCGGAAATCGCGCATGTAGAGATGATCCCGGTTTTCTTCATAGTATCTCCATTTCGCCGTTACAACTCAGTTCGATAATCAATTGCTTATTCGAATCATGCGAAGCACAGCCCTCATTGTCCTTCGCTGTGCATGTGTGGCCGTAACACGTGACGCTACCACCACTTTTACATTTGGCGGTACAGGATTCAGCGAAAACAGGTCTGATTAGCACTGATAGTGTGCACAAGCACATAGCAACACTTAGCGTGAGACCGAGGACAACACCGATCCTTTTCATTGACACTACCTCCTTCTTTGGTTCCGTGCAGAGTTGGGTTTGAGAGGTCAACTGCTGAAGCAAGAGGTAACTCTTTGCTAGCTTGGGAGGCATGCCGAGCGGTTAGCTTGATATATACGCCTAGACTTATAATCCAGCAATAGGTAAAAACCTGACCCCCGTTTTGAAACGAGGCCGACAAGTCTGGGCGATCGGGTTCCCTCATCCAAGACGGGTCCATTTGCCGCATGAGTAGCCAAACGTGAGAGCTCTCTTGTCGCCAGAGACGAATCATCGCGACTCATATCGAAGCAGTTACGTGAGGCACTCCCCTGAGATACCGCCAGGCAAGTGCTTGCACTTGGCTGGCGAAAAATTTTTGCTCGTTGAGAAGCTAATCAATGAGCGACGCTCTTGACAGGAACTGACAAGGAACTCCCTATCAAACTATTTCGATGAATGTTGGTAAGGTAATGGAGGATTCTCTTGCGCCTGTCGTCGGGTTTCGCCGCGACAATTCTTGAGTTTCACTGGCAGTGAGCCTTGCTATAACTCTTCAATGTTCCTCTTACAGTGGTCCGTGAGAAGGAAGAAGAGGGGTGGCTGAACTTGTTGTTGCTGAGCATGTGGGGTTCGGTCATTAAATGAAATTAGTAGGTCATCCGATCAAGGCGATAAGTTGGGTGGCCTCGGCGCGGCAGCGTTGGTATTGATCCGCGGCGACCACCTGCTCGAGTTCCGTCAGTCCCTCCAGAAACCGGAAGCCCTCGACTACCTGCCTGATCATTGCTTCTAGATCCGGATTTTGATCTCGACGCAGGAGGTGCTCGAGATCCGCAATGTCGTAATTGCGACGATCCTGGACGCGCTCCCGAAATCGCTCGAAGTTGAGTCCTGGTCCACCCGCATTCCAAAGCTTCAGCACCGCCAGCGCACGGATCAGGTCGTGATTGACTGGATGCCTCGAGATCTCGGCGAGATCATGAAGATCGCGAATCTTTGATCGTTGGCTAGCCGCTCGGATCTTCTCGGCGATCGCTTCTTCCAACACCAGACTTGGGATCGACGCCACCTCGAATGGTAACATGCGGAAATAATCCTCCTCGATCTGCTGCGCCAGGACCACAGGCAGGATCGGACGTTCGCGCGTGCTCACCTGCAGCTTCACCTTTATCCCTGGTTGATTCTCCTCGTGTGAACAGAAGGGATTCGCGGCACAACTATCATCAGTAAGATACCAGTCACCATCTCGGTCAAAACGGAAACTGATCCCGTGATACGGTTCAGCTAGAGCGTCCAACATCAGCGTGGTCAGATCGTCAACCGAAATGTCAGTACGCCGCGTAAAATCCAGATCCGTCGAGAGTCGCCCACGTGATCCAAACACCATCTTCCGTAGCATCGTGCCACCCTTAAACGCCAGATGCTCGTGCAGTCCGCGCTCATGAAAGAGCTGGAGGATGTAAGTGAGCAATACTTCGATTTCGACGTTGGCTAGATCACGGGCTCCGGTGCGAAACGCAATTTGTCGCAGTTGATTAGTGGTGAGCACTATGATGTCTGATCGTGACGCGCCCGCTGAACGTCAGCCAATAGCTGCCGCGCAGGCAGATTTACAAACAGTCCCCAATCGGAAACGTAACCAATATCTCCCGGCCGACGTTCCTTTGGTCCAAAGACTGAGCGTTGTGACTTGGGAATAGCAGCGCGCAACTTCTCGCGCACATCCGCACCCCACTGCCAGTTAACCAGGTCAGCCAAGAACCCGAGCCGTTGCCAGAGTGCCTTGGACTTCAGTCTCAAGGCGACCGCAAGCAACTCATCCGGCTCCACACTGGAAGCAGCGCCGGCAACAATGCGCGCTACTTCGGCTGGGCCTCCGGCAAGCTCCGGTCGATCGACACAATCGACTACGGTCTTGGCCGGCGTTGAGATTGACACCTCACGTCCATGCAATTGATAGGTAGCGAAGCCAAAGAATTTTCGTTCCGCCACTTTTACAAAGCGGACCTTGGTGCCTTCGATCAGTTGGGTTGGCACTTGTCGCAGACTCGCCACCGCTACCGACATAGGTTTTTGGGTGGTGAAGCCATGGAATGAGGCGGCTCTCCACCACCCCACATAAGATGGCTCAATTACCGCCGAGGCCAACGCCAGGACATTATTCTCTCCCAAGTTTTCCGGCCCGTGTTCGGGGGGCAGGAACATGTACCGCCCCGGCAGCAGACGTGACAGCCATCCCTTTCTTATTAGGTTGCGGATAACCTTACGCGCCTTTGGCTCTGAGCCAAGGAGATCTATGATCTCAGCCGCCTTAACGACGTTCTGGCTCTGTAGCCTTAAAGAAAGGACAACCTGAGCTTCATTTGGTCCGAGTGTGCGTAGATTAGCTTCCATGTCCATTTAGCCCTCATAGGGCCAATCGCCGATACATGTTAATCTACCTTGACGCCCACGGCAACCTGTGAGATTAGAATGTAGCCGAGATTGGCCCTTTGAGGGCAAATAAAAGCTATCAATTAATCGACTTCCTTTTTCATAACTGAATTCGTGGGTTACCACAGGATTTGGCTAATCCAAATTGCGCCCAACACCGCCAATGTGGGGAGAAAACCCGAAACATCTCCGATTACTCTGATGAGACCATCCTTCTCCCCGAGCGGAGAAAGTCGAGGAAGTTGATCCCTTTGTACTTGCAGGTCTCACAAATGCTCAAAAGAATCGCGTATTCGCGCATACCCTTGGGAGAGCTCGAGCCTCTAATAACGTTGCGCAGCAAGGCGAATGATTTGATTGCGTGTTCCGCATTGTTGTTGTTCCACGGAATTCCGTCGAAGTCGAGAAAAGTGAAAAGCTTATCTCGATTCTTTTGAAACCGTCGTTGGTAGTTGATTACTATTTCGCTCTGAAAATCCGAATTCAGTATTTGGGAGAAAAACCGCTCCACATCTCTCTTGTGCTTTCGGAGAAAACGGGTCTTGAGACCAAATCGATCAATCGTCTCGACAATCGGTTGCATGACGGCTGAAAACTCTCTGACCATCTTGGACATTTCATTATTGAATGGCTGCCTGCGCAAATCCTCATTAAGGTCCCTAATGAGATGTATGAGACATTTCTGTTGCGGACAGGTCATTGAGTCGTACGCGTTGTAGAAGTCGGACACCAACACTCCTCGAAAAGAGCTGAAAAGCTTTTGCAATACCCCGCCCTCGCGAGTTTCGGTGTAATAGAAAGCTACCTCTTCAAGATTAGTAAACACCCACACATAGCCGGATCCGCCGGCTATGTTTACCTTCGTCTCGTCGGCGTGAAGAAGTGTTCCACTTGCGAGCTTTCTGAGTATTGCATTGTATGTCGGCTGGTATTTTCGCGCAGCTTCCGCCTTCAGGCGTCCGACGATTGATTTGCGCAAATCAAGACCAAACAACTGCTTCATGCTCGATGCAAAAATCCGCTGCGGAACTTTGAGTTCAATCACTTGATACATCGCGTAGTTAACAACGTTTGGACCAATCTTTCCTCTGATGCTAAGCCACTGCTTCGACCAAAAAGTAGCCTTACACCTAAAGCACCTATATCGATGTGAACTGTACTTCACAATCCAACGCCTGATGCTCCATCTGCCAAATCTCAGATCGTAAACCGTCTTACTATGATGACCATGCTTGTAAAACTCGGTCACATTGCAGCCGGGACAGCGTCGAGGCGGCGGCAATTTTACCGATTTATTCGGACGATCAGTTCTGAGAGCGGCATGAGATTTACGCTTTACAATTTTTTTGAGTCGTGGCTCGGTTCTCACGTAGACCCGGCTGCGTTGATAATTCCAATAGGCTGCTTTGTTGATTAATTCAAGCTCTGGAAAGGCAAAATCGACCTTGCCGAATCGTTGAGGATACTGCCGCTGTAGCGAAGTTACATTTACGACTTCGTCGGAGTGATGAGCCGAAGGATCGCTCGGAGGTGACGCCTCACATAACCGGGCAAGAGCGAGTGCGACTCGTTCGAGGGCTTCGCAATCTTCAGCATTGTACGTAATCAGTCTTTGTTTCTGCTGGTCATCGCGGAACAGTTCCCACTTGACGCGCCAATGCAATGACTTGAATCCTGACGCCTTGGCATCGGACCAAGCGAATCCCAGGTATTTGGCAATGTCTTTGAGTCCGTTTGAGAACGTAGGAAAGTAAATCGAACCATAAATCACTGAAAGAAGATTTATAGGGCAATCAATGGTGGACTTGGCGGAGCGGAGATTGCGAATACCGTAACGCTCTTTCATGCGTTTCAAGAAAAGTTTTTCATGGCTTCCGTAATGAATCAATTGAGGAGCTTCGAGGGAGTTCAATGTTCGGAGGAAACTCACCCAGTTATCCTTCTCTCGCGACGGGTCATCCGCCCAAAATGAATGCTGAATGCCATCGCCCGTCCGCAATCCGAGCAAGTAGTAGAACTGTCGATCGGGAACAGACTCTACATCCAAGTAGACTGGCGTACCAGACAAAGCGAAGTTGGGTTTACCATCGACATGAATCTTACGCTCGCGAATGGCAAGCGCTTGAAGGGCGAGGTGATGCTTCCTTGGTAAACCAACCAGGTGCTTTGGCCTTCTCCTTGGACGAAATGTATGGGAAAGTTGCGTAACGGAAAAGACTCCTCGTGAGTGTAGCTTCTTCCGCTCTTTTTCCGTCATGCGGGACAGCAAACTAAGGTCGTCCTTGTCTACAGCGACCTGGCGGCACCTCTGCTGAAACTCACACTCGGTACAATGCTGGTTCAGAATCAGCTCCGGCGCCGACTTGCTCGACAGTTGCGCCGAAATGCTTTTGACCATAGTTCTGGCTAACTTGATTAACTCCGATAAATCGATCTTTGTTGATTTATATTCAGCTCCATGAATGATTCGGCCGAAAGGCGGTATTTCTCCAAGCGCCATCGACATAACCAACGCGTCAAAAGCGAGCTGCAACTTTTGATGTCTCCCAACTCTTTCCGTATTAACAAATCGAATCGGAATGTATGTCTCTGGTTTCCCTTTAGCAGAAGTTGACAGCTGTAGGGCATGGAACCTCGATTGAATTGTTTGGGAGCCTAATGCGCAGTCGAAGATCAATGAGTATTGTCTTGAACTTATGACCTCAGGTGAGAGAGTGCCAACAAAGAAGTTCTCCTTGAAAGTTTTTGCGACCAAACAAAGCCGGTACTTTTCTATGTAGTCGTCAAGAATCCGATGTTGCAAATCAAGAAGCTCGGACTGAGCGTCTCTGATGTCGGTTGCCATAAGATAGGATTTTGTTTCACATCTGCTAAAAGACGCGAAGAGTTCATCAGTGATGAGCATGACGTCATCATATTGAAAACCGCGCAACGGTCTCTATGAAGGTCGGATGGACGGATTGCTATTGCGGCGGAACTGCAACGAGAAAGCAAAGGCGCCAGCTGAACCAAAGGTACCGGGGTGAGTTATTGTCGTTGCCTTCGACAATAACTCAGTTCGCACCTTTGGATCGATTCTGAGTGCCACGCTCCTTGTGACGAATTTGTATCAATAGTTGTGTTAAGCCGCTGGAGGAAAAACAATCGTCGAATGAAGCAACGTCAGAAGCGTCACGTGTTACCACATGACGCTTCTAATGTTTCTTCTTGGCCCGTAATCGTCAAATGAATTACTGATCTTTTAGTCCGAAATACCTCCTAAAAAAAAGGCATCCTAAAACGAAGCTGAATGTCTCGCCCATACGGCAGGGCCAGATCTCAAGCTGCCCTTCCGTTTATGTCTTGGACCTTACAGACATAGGGCGTGCAATTTTCGCGTATCTTTCCCTTTATATTCCAGCCACTGAAGAGCATTTCCGACTCTCCTCGCACAAGAGCGTTTCGGCAAAAAGCATCTCAATTCGGACGGTCATCTGATAAAAGAAGATTCTGTTCTCCCAACTACAGCGCCTGGCGGCGCTCCCGAACAGAATCGCTTTTATCAAACGCCCGCTTACTTTTATTCGTTCTCCCCCTTGCGCCCGCTTCGCTCGCGCGCTCGGCGCACCTCGCACCGCTCACTTCGCTACGCCCCCGCTGGGGGCTGGCGCTGCTTGATTACTGCTCTGTTTAGCGGACCTATGGACCAGCCACTGCTTCGTTGCGCGATTTGTTAGGCCACGTCGACGTGGGGTCTTGTTAGTCTGTAATGAGAACCGTTCTAGATAGTTGAACCGCGTAGCTGCCAACGCACCGTAACCCATGCGAGTGAGGATAGTGCCACGAAGATCCGAATGTTGCACGAATATATCCGCGGCTGTATTTCGCAACGCCGAAGCCGTTACTACTCCGCCCAGCACCTTAAGCGACGCCCTACGCACAACGTCGCCAACGTGAATCTTAGTCACCGGCTTGTGACAGCGCCCGTTTCCCTCGCCGACCAGGAAGTGCTGTTGATGGGCCACCTTTACGATTGTGGCACGCTTCTCATAATAACGTTCCAGAATTGGCTTAAGCCAGACTAATGCTTTCCGAGCAAACCTAATCTTTGACTCCTCGCGTATGAATGACCGCCTGCCACGTGTTAATTGGCGCAACGGCAATTCGAGGTATTCGAATTGTCTGGCGTGGCTCAGCGTAAGAGGCACGTGAGGATCATCTTTTGCTGGTGAAGGAATTCTAAGGTTTCGTAACTCCCAGTTCGTAAGCAGGTGAAAAATAATAAAATACAGTACTAAAGCTTCTTCGGGATCCGTGTCGGGCGCAACAATGTAAGCGCAATGCTTTTCCACAACTGAATCATCGTACCGCCTGATCGCTCTTGCGATCTCGACCATCTCACCGCGCTCGTTGCGTATCGTAAACGTTTTCGACCCTCCGCAAACGATGGTAGTTAATGGGTTGGACGTCACTAAACCACTAAGCTCGGCCCAATCAAAGAACGTCCGAAGATGAGAGATGGCAGTGACGAGTGCTCCACGCGTGAATCGCCTAATTCTGATATAAGAGTTAATCCCGCCGCATTCCCCGTTAGAGCATCTCTCGATTGATCGCTGAGCCTCAAAAGGCATGAGCTTGTGGCACTCTTTGCACTCCAACTGCCACAACATGGTCTCTTGATACTTCGCGATCAGCGATGGCCCAATCTGAGCGAGCGACTCTGTATTATGAGTTACGCAAAAGTTTAGAAATCGTGT
>Ga0187893_10015353_pt1 | contig 10276 bp, 7 predicted proteins | sample MA1701074metaG_FD_139574 | JGI IMG/M metagenome (GOLD analysis project Ga0187893, IMG submission 139574) | White microbial mat communities from a basaltic lava cave in the Kipuka Kanohina Cave System on the Island of Hawaii, USA - MA170107-4 metaG ... | reverse complement strand
GCCGCGCGTCATGATCATCTGGACGTAGGAATCCTCGAAGCCGGCGCGCTGCACGCAGGTGGCGAGGATGCGCTTCAGCTGGTCCGGTGCGTGGGGGCAGGTGAGCCGCATCCCGGCGGCCGAACGGAGGAAGCGGGCGACATGGTCGTCGAGGCGGAAGAAGTTCCCCCTCCACACGGACGTCGTGTCGTAGACGGCGTCGCCGCGCGTGAAGCCGAGATCGAACACGGCCAGGCGCGCCTCGTCCGCCGGGATGTACTTGCCGTCGACAAACGCAACGCCTGCGACCATGGGAGACCTCTCTCGTCTTGCGGATCGAGCAGACCGGTTCATCGCGCAACCGTCAAGCGCCGGTTTGTAGGGGTGCGCGGCGCGCGCCCGTCGTGCGACAACCGCGATCGCCGGCGTCCCGAACGACCACGGGCGCGCGCCGCGCGCCCCTACCAATTCGTTAACCATAAGTTTGCGATTGGCGTGCTAGGGGTTGCGGCATGTCCGCTTCGACCGCGCCGCGCGCCGATCTCGCCGGCATCGACGATTATCTCGCCCTCAGCCGCCAGTGCCTGAAGGCCGGCGCCATCGACGACGCCGTCGCCGCGCTGCGCGCCGCGCACATGGCGGCGCCGCACCATCTCGGCGTGCTCAGCAACCTCGGCGGCCTGCTGTCGCGCCAGGGCCGGCACGACGAGGCGCTCACATGTCTGCGGCAGGTCGTGGCGCAGACGCCGAACGCGGCCACCGCCCATTGCAACCTCGCCGTCGGCCTGCGGGCCGCGGACGAGCTGCCGGCCGCGCTCGCGCAGTTCGAGGCGGCGCTGGCCCGCAATCCCGATCTGGCCGACGCCCATCGCGGCCGCGGCGACGCGCTGCTCGAGCTGGACCGCCTGGCGGAGGCCGCCGCCTATGACCGCGCCGCGCTCCTGCGCCGCGCTCCTGCGCGGCTGCCCGGCCCGGCGCCGCGGCTGCACGGCAACCGCAGCCGGCTGCGCCACGACGCCGAGCAGCTCCGCTATCTCGTCGAGCGCGGCAGGCTGGCGCCCGAATACGCGGAGGTCGCCGACCGCTACGACCGCGTCGCCGCGTTCCTCTTCGAGCCGACCCTCGGCGCGCCGGCGGCGGAGATCCCCGACGCGCTCGCGGCCCTGATCGCGCCGACCTACGACCGCCTGATCCATCGGCCCGCCGCCGAGGCCGTGCCGCAGGGCGCGCTGAACCCGGCTCTCGACGTCGGCCGCATCGAGGCGGCGTATCTCGACGGCGGCCGCGGCATCGTTTCCTTCGACGGCCTGCTCGGCGGCGAGGCCCTGGCGCGCCTGCTCGCCTTCGCCCGCGACTCGACCGTCTGGTTCCACCACCGCTACGGCAACGGCTATCTCGGCGCCTTCTTCGAGGACGGCTTCTGCTGCCCGCTGCTGGTGCAGATCGCCGAGGAGCTGCGGCTGGCGCTGCCGCGCATCTTCGGCCGCCATCCGCTGCGCCGCCTCTGGGCCTTCAAGTACGACAGCCGGCTCGGCGGCATACCCCTGCATGCCGACGCCGCGGCGATCAACGTGAATTTCTGGCTGACGCCGGACGCCGCCAACCGCGACCCCGAAGGCGGCGGCCTCGTCGTCTGGGACAGGCGCGCCCCCGCCGACTGCGACTTCGGCCGCTTCGTCAAGGACGAGGCGGCGATCCGCGCCCGCCTGCAGGAGAACGGCGCCCGGGCCGTCGCCGTGCCCTACCGCCAGAACCGCGCCGTGATCTTCGACTCCGACCTCTACCACGAGACCGGCCCGCTCGATTTCCGCGACGGCTACGAGAACCGCCGCCTCAACGTCACCATGCTGTTCGGCCGGCGCGGCGCCTAAGCGCGCCTTCTAGGCCGAGATGCCTTGTGAGGGGAGGTATGGTCCAACGCGAAAACTCGAGATTCAACCCTATCGCATTTTGCGTAGGGAGGGCCGCGTGCGCCTATTGCCCTGCCTGGATCGCGCGGAAGCCGCCGGATAGGTCAGCATTGCGTCCCTGTTTTTTCCGAAAGTGAAGAACAACCCCATGTAAAGGAAGTTAACGCGGGGCTGGAGCGAGTGATCATGCGCCGTATGCATATATGCCTTCGATCCTCTCGGCTCGCTGGCCGGAACGCGACGGACCTTGCCACTCCCCCGGATGGCGAAGCGGGTTGCCAATCGTCCTATCCACGATGTCAAAAACATAAGCCAAAACGCGAGCGATCGAAGACAGAGTATATGAACATAGAACGAACATGTCAATGGCATCGTTTCTAAAAAGGGCTAACCACTCTGATTCCGGAATACCACTATGTTCTCTAGATTTTTGAGATCATGACAAACATGTCTGAAGTGCCAGGTTGTACGAGAACATCAATATTGCAGGGCAGTCGCTCGCAGATTGAACCTGCCCCAATGCCGTTTCACCCCTGAGTAGCTTGAAGTTATCGAGCGGCATTGGCAAAGAGAGACCGTCGGCAAATACCGTTCGATAATGGGCCAGGTCCATTTCATCAGCGGGTGCAAGGATTGAATTCCACTGCGATAAATCGTCCTGCTGTGATGGTTCACTGAGCACAAACACCGCATCCCAAACGACCGTCTGGCTTACATCCGTCATCTTCTGCGGCGAGCCCAGGTGGTCGGGGTGGACGTAGAGCAGGTTGGCCGGTTGCGCGCCGGCGGCGACGAACAGCATCGCGTCGGCGATGGTCGTGCCGTCGGCCGCGGCCGCGAGCATTACCTTGTGGCCGGAGCCCGGCGCAAAGCTCCAGCTGCCCAGCGGCACCCAGCTGCCGCCATTCTGCTTCTGGTTGAGCGTGACGTTCGCGGTGCCGCCGCCATGCGTCACCGTGTATTGCGCGGCACCCGTGTTGGCCGAAGAGGCCGGCCAGCGGACGTAGACCTGATAGATCCCGGCGCTCGGGATCGTCGGCGTCCAGGTGAAGGCGTCGTTCGGCGGCGCGCCGGCGGGGGCGATGTAGATGGCGTCGGCGGCGGCGCACCGACGCGCGTGACGCGGACGGCGTCGGCGACCACATACGTGCCGCCGGTGGCATTGTCCGTCAGCACGACACGGTGGTATTGGCTCGGGGCCAGCGGGAATGTGCCAAGCAGGTTCCACATGCCGTTGTTCGTCTGCTGGTTGACGGTGACGGTCGTGCTGCCGGCCGAGTGGAAAACAGTGTAGGGTGCGCTCGACACGCGGTCGGAACCGGCGCGCCACCAGGCATAGACCGGTGATTGTGGTTCAGCGCATCGTAGCTGTACTGCGTGACGCGACGCTACGGCCGTCGGTCGTCTCGATCAGATTGTCGATCTTGTCGTAGACACAAAGGGATTAGTACACTGACCCTTCACTCTAAGTCTCGTGCTCGCTCTAGCGCTTCCCGGAGGGACGTGCCCAGTCCTAACCCTCGGCGACCATCGTAGAATAGTAGGTATATTGTCCTGTCGTCGCTTTCGACTTTCACGCCCAGCATTCCGAGGTCTGGGATCTCTGCAAAGAGCCAAAAGCGTCCCTCTTCAAAGGTTGAAGCATAGATTTGATCGAGGCTCAACAGTGACACATTAGTTGATGTCGATGCTGGGAGCGGCGCTCCCTCTAGGATCTCCACATAGTCTGGCGGCAAGCGCGTCTGTAGATCCTCAGGCCTAGGCTTGATCGGGCGCAGTGATGCATTTACCGCGGTGACGTGAACGGCGGGCCTCCAAAGCCAAAGCGGTGGCACCTGATCGAATTCTAACGAAAATAGCCGTCCGTTCACTGCCTGTAGTTGGCACACGATTTTCCTACCGTTGATCGACAGTTGCACATCGCCGAGGACTACTTCCTCGCGCCCAGCAGCAAAACGATAGACGGTCGTCGAAATGACCGAGCGCGATCCCTGACTTGACGTAGTATAGTTCCACGACCTTCCCTGCGGCCGAACGCTGCGCCAAATTTATCAATCGCAGTTGTGACTGCACGATCTCACGGGTTTCGGGGTCAACGTCGTTCATCCACGCGTCAATTGCAGCTCGCTCCCAGCGCCTCAAAGGTGGGAAGAGAGAATTGAGCCAAATTCGCGGATAGTGAGTCACTGACATTCACATTCGCTCGTCGCATCTATGCCAGCGCCAATCGTGCCTCCTGATGCGCTGCCTTTGAGCCAATCGGGTGTGCGCTCCCAGAACCGCCGCCACCATGGAAACAGCTCGTTCTGTTCCTTCCACCATTTCGGCATGAACCTATGCCTGAATGGGTCAATGCGTGCGTGGTCGGATCCCCAAAGTAGCTTTTGGTTCCATTCGCTATGAGGTCCACCCCAGCGACCTGGCCACATTCGCGACCGTTCGACCCATTCCTTTCCCCGCGGGAACGCGTTGCTTAGTCGCGACATTCCCCGCTTCAATCCGTTGCTTGCTAGCCTGCCCCATACCTCACCCCCGACGGTCCCCAATACCCCGGAAAGAAGCAGGGACTGTACATCAACGCACTCTAGACGTCCTCCGTTGTCGATCAGCTGAAAGACAAAGTCGATTCCTACGCCCACAGCGAATCCAATGCACCACGGACATTCACCGGTCGGGTCGATGCTGTTGATCGGGTTCTGGTCGACATATGAAAAGGTGTTGAGGCCCGCCACCAAGCCCAGCGGATCGCTTTGGAGGTAGCGGCCGAGGCTGGTGTCGTAATCCCGGAAGTAGTTGTAGCTGTAGGCGGTCTCCGGGTCCGCGTATTGGCCCGGGAAGCGCATCTGCATGGCGGCAAGGCCAGCAATGGCGATTTCCCTGCCGAACGGGTCGAACACGCCATCCCAGACAGTGGTCTGGCCGGCGTCAGTGATCTTCTGCGGCGAGCCCAGGTGGTCGGGGTGGACGTAGAGCAGGTTGGCCGGTTGCGCGCCGGCGGCGACGAACAGCATTGCGTCGGCGATGGTCGTGCCGCCGGCCGACGCCGCCAGCGTCACCTTGTGGCCGGAACCCGGCGCGAAGCTCCAGCTGCCCAGCGGCACCCAGCTGCCGCCGTTCTGCTTCTGGTTGAGCGTGACGTTCGCGGTGCCGCCGCCATGCGTCACCGTGTATTGCGCCGAGCCCGTGTTGGCCGACGAGGCCGGCCAGCGGGCGTAGACCTGATAGATCCCGGCGCTCGGGATCGTCGGCGTCCAGGTGAAGGCGTCGGTCGGCGGCGCGCCGGCGGGGGCGATGTAGATGGCGTCGGCCGCCACCTTGCCCGCCATTGACCCGCTGGTTGACGACCACCGTGCTGGTGCCGCCGGCATGGGTCAGCCGTACGGCACATCCGTCGCGTGCGTGCTCGCGGCCGGCCACTTGGCATAGATTTCGTAGCTACCGGTGGCGCCGACGGCGACGGTCCAGGTCGCCGCTTTTGGCTCGGCAACCGGCACGAACTTCACAGCGTCCGCCGTCACCGTGCCGTTGGCGATGTCGGTGAGCTGGACACGGTGGTTCTGGCCTGGCCCCATGGTGAACGTCCCCAGCAGCACCCAGGTGCTGTCATTCTGCTGCTGGTTGACCGTCACGGTCGTCGATCCATCCGCGTGATGGTCGGTATCGGATGCGTTCGTCGCCTAGCCGGCCGTCGCCCCCTCCCAGCGGGCATAGACCTGGTAGCGGTCACGCCGCGGCAAGGTCGGCGTCCAGGTAGCGGTCGGCGGCGGTGCACCCACGCGTGTGACGCAGACCGCATCGGCGATCACCGAGTCACATTCGTCGTGTATGGCAGAAAAGGTGTCTGACCCCGAATACTTCGTGCCGTTGGCGGTGTCGGCCAGCGCTACCCGGTGGTTCTGCCCGGGCGCCATGGTGAAGGTGCCGAGGAGCATCCAGGTGCTGTCGTTCTGCTGCTGGTTGACCGTGACGGTCGTGCTGCCGTCTTCGTGGTAAATCGTGTAGGGCGCATTGGCCGTGCCGCCGACATGCGTCACCGTGTATTGCGCGGCACCCGTGTTGGCTGATGAGGCCGGCCAGCGGGCGTAGACCTGGTAGATCCCGCTGTTCGGGATCGTTGGTGTCCAGGTGAAGGCGTCGCTCAACGGCGCGCCGGTGGGCGCTATGTAGATGGCGTCGGCCGCCACCTTGCCCGCCGTCACCGCGTCCGACACCTCCACCTTGTAGCTGGTGCCGCTGTCGCGCGGGCCGCCGCGCGTCAATCCAGGGCATGTCACCGTGACTCAGGAGTCAGGCTCATGTTGCGTTCCGCGGTGAGTGGACTCTGACCCCGAAATCACGGAAAACGAGGTAGTATGCGAAAGAAGTCATCGAAACTCTTGACTTTGGCCAAGTCGTCACGAAGTCCTTGCACGTCGTCGCCGTAGCTGTCTCCATACTTTCCATAGGTGATAATGATCCGGCCGATTTGCTCCGCCAGTTCGGGCGGTGTGACGCTTCGCTCGAATTTGAGCGTTGGCTCGATGAACAAACTGCCAAGAAGTAGAGAACCCAGCCCCCTCCAACTGCGCGGCACGCGGGCCTTGGACCAAGACGTGGCACGAAACACAGAGCCTGTAGAATCCGCGAAGAACCACGGCTCACCGGCGGTGCGTCGGAACTCACTTCGATGCCAGATGCGAAGGTCATCGGGTTCGCGAGCGACGTAGATGTAGCTGTCTCGAAAAGCTACGACAGGATAGCTGAGTGTATCGATGCTCGAACCTCCTGGCTCTGCCGACCTCAATCCCATGCTGTCTTCCCTTGCGAATGAACTCGTCCTGTAAAAGCGCGTCGCGCTCCTCGAACAAGACTGGGAATGGCTGCCACAGCCGTGCTCGATGGTGCACCGGCGATGTCGGGTCGGGCGATGTGGACTTTGTCGCAAACAAGGTTCGAGGCTCTGCCGAATGTGACACTCTGCCGATTCACTATATGGCGCATTCGCAGATCCCCGTTGGACACGAGCCGTTACCTTCTTTCATCGGCGATCGCCACATTCACATGTCGAAGAGGGTGAGGAATGAATCGCACCACCGATATTGCCGGCCAATGTTCCATACAGCCACAAAGGGACACGAAGCACCTGCTGAATGGCGCGCCGGTATTTGTCGGCATTCCTCATTCCTGGCGCTCGAGACCAGAAATCAGTTAGGTGGTGAAACCTTTCTGTCACGTAGTTCCCATTCAGTCCGCGGTTGTTGATGAACCAGCGAGCGAGCCGATTGTCGAGCCACGGCTTATAGTCGCGTCTCAAGGGATTGATATACCGGTCCGGAATCCAATGTGACCATTCCGTTCCAGCTCGTCGTATCATAGAGAGGCCACCGATGCCCGATCCAGTGGCCCCAATTGCTCCAGAAATTGCGACGTCCCACCAGTCAATGCACTCCCATCGCCCACCATTCGATATCATTTGAATGGCGAAGTCCGTTAGTGCCCCCGTACCAGCGCCGACAAGTACCGCGATACACCACGGACACTCACCGGTTGGATCGGCATAGCCGACGGGATTGCTGCCGACGTATGCGAAGGTGTTGAGGCCACCCGCCAGCCCAATAGGATCTGACTGGAGATAGCGGCCCAAGTTCGGCTCATAGTCCCGGAAGTAGTTGTAGCTGAATCCAGATTCTGGATCGGCGTACTGCCCCGGGAAGCGCATTTGCATGGCGGCAAGGCCGGCGATTGCGACCTCCTCGCCGAACGGGTCGAACACGCCGTCCCAGACGACGGCCTGGCTCGCATCCGTCATCTTCTGCGACGAGCCCAGGTGGTCGGGGTGGACGTAGAGCAGGTTGGCCGGCTGGGTGCCGGCGGCGGCGAACAGCATCGCGTCGGCGATGGTCGTGCCGTCGGCCGCGGCCGCGAGCGTTACCTTGTGACCGGAGCCCGGCGCAAAGCTCCAGCTGCCCAGCGGCACCCAGCTGCCGCCATTCTGCTTCTGGTTGAGCGCGACGTTGGCCGTGCCGCCGCCATGCGTCACCGTGTATTGCGCCGCGCCGGTGTTGGCCGATGAGGCCGGCCAGCGGGCGTAGACCTGATAGATCCCGGCGCTCGGGATCGTCGGCGTCCAGGTGAAGGCGTCGGTCGGCGGCGCGCCGGCGGGGGCGATGTAGATGGCGTCGGCCGCTACCTTGCCTGCCGTCACCGCGTCCGACACCTCCACCTTGTAGCTGGTGCCGGTGTCGAAGCTGTAGGTGCCCAGCAGGTTCCATTGCCCGCCATTGACCCGCTGGTTGACGACCACCGTGCTGGTGCCGCCGGCATGGGTCACGCCGTACGGCACATCCGTCGCGTGCGTGCTCGAGGCCGGCCACTTGGCATAGATTTCGTAGCTACCGGTGGCGCCGACGGCGACGGTCCAGGTCGCCGCTTTTGGCTCGGCAACCGGCACGAACTTCACAGCGTCCGCCGTCACCGTGCCGTTAGCGATATCGGTGAGCTCGATGGTTCTGGCCGGGCCTCATGGCAGTATTTGGGGTCAGAGCAGACTTAGTTGCTGTTCGATCTCGGTCTCATCTTCGTCCGGCGGTCGGCCTTTCGGCATCGGCGTGGCTCGGCGGCCGGACGCGGCGGCGATCTGCGCCTTGAACCGTTCGCTCCCGAGCGCCCACCCGCCGTTGGTTGCGGCGCGCATTCGGCGATCCAGGCCTCGTCCAGCACCTCCTCGAACAGAGCGCGGTAGGCGGCCTGCCGTTCGGCCGCGGTCGCGCCGAGCGCGGCGAACAGCGGGTGATCGGTCACCACGGGGTCTGACGCACCTTCGGCATGAGCGCGGTAGCTCGACCACGGATAGTCCCCGGACCCGGCGACCATGCGCGCGCGGACGGGCTTGAGCTCGATGTACCGATGGCAGGTCAGCAGATGGCCCTCGCTTTCGATCGGTGCCGTCCGGAAGCGCCCTTCCCACAGGGTGCCGGTCCGCCGGTAGGTCGTGTTGACGTGGCGGACGTAGCGGACCCCGAGCCATTGCATCAGGCGCGACGGGCCTTCGGCGGTGCTGGGGGTCAGCAGGAGATGGACATGGTTCGTCATCAGGACGTAGGCGTGAACGGCGCATCCGTGATGCCGCGCCGACTCGGCCAGCAGCCGCCGATAGCAGACGTAGTCGTCGTCATGGAAGAAGATCGCCTGCCGGTCGTTGCCGCGCTGGATCGCGTGCAGCGGCTGGTCCGCCAGAAGATACCGCCCGAGCCTCGCCATTGCCGCCCCGTGCCTGTCGGTGTCGGCACGATCCTATCTCTGCCAGACGAATAAATCCACTACGACCCTATTTTACGACCCTATTTTACGCCCAAATCGGTGGGAGCTTTCTCGGCCAACCGATTGGCGGATCGGACGATGTCGTGCCTGAATCGGCGACGTGTACGTCGCGCGCGCCTATGAGTCCCGTTACCGAAAATTATCGGGCGGGCTCAAGATCTATGTGCTGTGTCCGCCGCGCTCAGGCGGCGGCGATGCGGAAGACGTTCTCGGCGACCGGCTCCTCGGCCGGCGCGGCGGCGGGGCGCTCGTCCTTGGCCTCGCTGCGGGCCGGGGGGGACGGCATGGCCGGGTTGATGGCCGGCAGCGGCTGGCTGCCGGTGGCGGCGCCGAACTGGCCCTTGATCATGGCCATGGTGTTGGCCAGGACCACCTCGATGCGGCGGTCGTACTCGGCGCGCCACCTGGTCTCGGCGGCCAGCATGCGCTCGGCTTCGCTCTTGCGCCAGGCCGCCTCGGCGGCGGTCAGCCGGTCGTTGTCGCCGCGCCGCCAGGCGGATTCGGCCGCCGCCATGCGCATGTCGTAGAGCGCCGAGAGCTGGCCCTCGACGGCGGCGATCTGCTGCTGCGTGTTGGCCAGCGACTCGGCCTCGGCCTGGGCGCGGCGGACGGCCTCGCCGGCGTCCCAGCTTGCCCGGGCCGCGGCCAGCCGCTCGGCCTCCTCGCCCTGCCAGGCGGCGCGCGCCGCGGCCACGGCCTCGTCGATCGCGGCCTGCGACCCCGGGCCGGCGGCGCTGCGCAGCGCCGCTTCCTGATCCTGGAGCCGCGCCTGCCACTGGCCCTCGACGGCGGCGATGCGCTCGTCGAACTTGGCCTGCCACGCGGCTTCCAGCGCGGCGAGGCGGTCCTGATACTGTTGCGCGAGCCGGGCCTCGGCGGCCGCCAGCCTGTCGGCGTATTCCGCCCGCAGCTTTGCTTCGATGTCGGCGGTCGCCTGCGCCAGGCTGGCCGTATCCAGCTGCGCCGTGTGCTGCGTGGCTTCGCTCCGCCAGCGCGCCTCGGCGGCCGCCAGCTCGGCTTGATGCTGCGCGGCGACGCGCGCCTCGACGGCGGCCACCTGCCGCTCCATCTCGGCCCGCCACTCGCTC
>Ga0187893_10015352_pt1 | contig 10276 bp, 6 predicted proteins | sample MA1701074metaG_FD_139574 | JGI IMG/M metagenome (GOLD analysis project Ga0187893, IMG submission 139574) | White microbial mat communities from a basaltic lava cave in the Kipuka Kanohina Cave System on the Island of Hawaii, USA - MA170107-4 metaG ... | reverse complement strand
GGTTTTACATGTAAAACATATTTAATTGGAGTATCTTTTGAACGGCCGTATATCCGAGAAATGGGCTATTGAGACTTTTTAACAGGAATGGTTGCAAAGTATCTTGCTTTGGAGTATAAAGCAAGGCCTCGCAGTTTCTCGAAGACGTTGTTTGCTCCTTATATGCCTCGTACTTCCTAAGCTTGTCCTGTAATGGACGCCGACCAACTGCGGGTTTTAATCTAAGTTGCTTTTTAGCTCGCTATCATTTGGGTCCTACTGACTCGTCAGGTTTTAGTCCATAGCATAGAACCAGAAATCTCTATGCTTCCAGGTCGCATTGAGGTTTTTCCAAATCACGCTTTCAAGTTTTGTGGATCGAAGAGTTGGGGGACTACGAGTCAGCGTTCTTAAAGTGGGCTATATGTCCGACAAAGAGCTCAGCCTGACAATCGTATCGAATTCTTCTGTGAGAAGCAGTGCGCACCCTTATTCAATGCCCTTCAATGTAATCCAGATGCAACCAGCCCTTAAAAGTACCATCAAACTATCCCTACGACGTGTGATTGCTGCATTTTCGCAGGGTACTTCTCAGAAACGCTTCTATTTAGCATTCGCATCTCTATTATGCTTGTCTAGCAGCGTTTACGCACAAAATGAAGGGCCAAGTCGTACCCAATGCCGGCAGTGGGACGATAACTATCTTTTTCTTCTTAATCTGTTCCTCCTCGCTGGTATCTTTCTACCGCTCGCTTTGAATCTCTTTTTGCCTTCTTCGCTCGGCAGGCGAAGCTGGATACTAACGGCACCCCGCATGAGGATCATCCACATGTCTTTGTTAATCGCTGTTGCGCTTACCACCATCCTGGTGGGTCTTCCGTTTGTTTTCGGCTTCGGTGGCTTTATTTTTTCCGGAATTGATCCGACCTACTTCAATTGCGAAACGGTTAGATTTGGCGCGACCGGACTTGTCTTTGGACTTGTTGGGTCGGGAATTGCGGCAGTTTCTCAGTGGCTGGCTATGCTCGTGCTATTAACTGTGTCATGTGTGTTGGGTGGGCTGATTGCTCTCGTAACATCGGAGATTCTGGCCAGGTATATCGGATTGCGTGCTCGTGTACGCTGAGGAAGCTGATGGCGACGACGTACAAGCTAATCTGCGTGGGCGGCACGGGGCAGATGGTCCTGCATTACTACATACAGCTTTATCTCCTCGGCCTAATCAAACATCCCTTCGAAGCGGTTGTAATCGATACTGATGATGTAATAGCAAGCATCGATTCCGCACGGCACTTCTTTAGCGACCTACAATATGGTGCCGATACAATAAACGGCGTCCAGGAAGAACCCATTTCGATCATCACTACTCCGAAGGTACCTGCGCCGTCGAGCGACAAAGTGGTTACCGCATTAACCGGGAAGCAGGAGATTGGTGAGCATCCGGTTCGTGCTTTCTTCCATGACGATACGTTGGTGCAGAAAGTGAGTCAGGGACTTTACGCTCGCCCAGCCTTGTCGTCCGTAATGTCAAACCAGGTATTCGCAGACGGCGCTTTGACGCCGGACAGAGACAGCAGTTTCGTTTTCGTGGGATCTGTAATCGGAGGGACCAGCGGTGGAATACTGGCGCCATTAGTTGACGCAGTGCAAAAACGGCAAACTCTGAACAATGTTACCGACGTAAGAATGCGCGCCGTACTCTTCGGACGCTACTTTGTTCCTGATGACAACATCATTCCCAACGCTGTGCAACGGTTCAATTCGAACCAGGTATTCGTGCTGAGTTCGATCCGCGAGGCGCTCAAGCAACTTCATAGCTATTTTATTATCGGAGGGATACAGGGCGCAGATCGTACGCGTGATCCGAATTTGGAAAAAGGTACCGTACGACTTCCTTGGCCGACTCCGGAAGATCCGTATTGGGCGGGCGTTCAGGCGACCGAGCATCTCTTGACTGAGGTTATCATTCCCGAGACCACAGACTTCCGAAAGAAAGAAGTAGAGAAATTCCAACCGCCAATCGACCGGGCAAGAGCGGATGAGATCCGGAAACAGCGGTTTAATCTGGTGGCCCGCCTTGTCCGGAGGAAAGTGGTAAAGCGCCTCGCTGCGGATCCGTTTGCTGTCCCGATTTGGGGCAGAAGGCTTACGGACCTGCTTGCCAGCTTCTGGAACATTGCGAACAAAGCCCAAGGTGGAAAACTTAAGAGCGACTTCCCGGACATGGTCCAAGATTCTCTGGAGCGGCTTTGGATGGGGACGGATGAGCGGCTGGGGTTGCGCAGTTTCTTCCCAGAGACTCCTCGTGAATCAGTTTCGCCGGCAACAATAGCCGCAGTGAATTGGCCTACTGTCGACGGGTCGAAGGCGCTGCCAACACTCTTCGGCAGTCCGCAGGTAGTTGCCCAGCGCCTGGCGGCGACAATTCTTTTCTCCGCGTTACAACACAAAGAAGAACAGACATGAGTAAGTTCACTGAGATCGTAGATAGTCCGTGGGTCAACCTAAGTTTGTACGCCGAATCGATCCCACACCTTTTACATTGGGACTTAACATATCTTTGGATTCTTGAAAGACATCGGGACGAGCGGCCCAAGACGTGGGAAGAGAGGATTGAGGCTTGGAGGTATCTTCTGTCAGCGTTCCTGATGGATCAACTGATCATTGAGGAGGCGCAGATTGCACCACCACTCATTCACTACACAAAGCCTTTCGGACTTGAATCCGTATCGTGGTTAAGAATCAACGGAATCAATAGAGCGGTCGGCGTACTAAGCCCAGTGGTTCTGGTAAGACCGTTACCGGATTACCAATTTGGCTTGCTGAAGGAATGGACGGCGGCATTGCCGGACCCCGGCGCCAAAACCCCCGATGATCTGGCTCGTTTACTCAAGTTGGCCGTAGACAATTTAACGGAGCAGCCCGATGGGTCATTCGCCGCTCGACTGGGCAGTTGCCTCGAGACAGAATTTACTCTGCAACCCATAGGCGACACGAGCGCGCGGTCGGTACAGTATCCATTTCTCGATCGACTGGGCTGGAACGGTCCGGGTTTGGGTGCAAATGTCAGAAGTGTCCCAATCTTCGTTAAAGCTGAAGGAGACAGAGCGCAACTGTGGAAACCTTATTGTCAAGGGCCAGGTTGTCTGCGTTTGCTCGCGCGAGCCGAGGGAGATCCCCCAGTCGATGTTCAGTCCGAGGTGATCACTCTTACCTGCTATTGTGGCTTTGTTAACAAGCTTCCGCTCAGCGACTTTCTCGTCTGGTTCCGAGAGGAAAAACAAGTAGTTGCATGGAGAAGAGATGGAATAACGTCATCTCCGCAAAAAGGCTTTCCGCCGATCCCGAGAATTACCGGCGACCAACTCGAATTCCAGTGGGACCCAGGGCAACTACGTGGCGAGATGACCAGACGATTTCTTAAGCTCCGATTTCCGGATCGAACTGTGTCAGAAAAGTCGATCGACGACATTTGTTACCATAGGATCATAGTTCCCGGTGCGCTGACTGATGACTATAAGGGGTTGCCATTTCGAAACGATTGGTTGGCGGCCGTCGCTAATATCGAAACCATTCACGGCGAAGTGGATATGCAACTCGAGCAAATCACGTATCGAAACGTCCGGATAAACGGGCTTCCAGTCGACGTAGTCCGTAGGTTTAGCAACATAACTTTCGAGTCGAATCCATCACTCCATACTGGCGTTTACCCCAATCCGGTTGAGATGCCTCCCGGGTGGAAGAATTACCGGGCCTTTGCGGCGGGATCTGATCGTGAGAAGTATGTAATAAAAGGCGCGGGTGGCCGCCCTATTCTTCCATGGCTGGTGCATTTCGATTCGGGCCCGCCGATTACTTTCTCGGTCGAAACTAAAGACGGTCGCAACGGTGTCACTTTCTTTAGGGCGTTGCCGCCCGACACGCCAACGCATGGAGCCAAGCAGCTAGTCAATGTCGGCATAGACTTTGGCACATCCAATACGCTTGTCTATGTCGCTCCTCGTGATTCGGATCAAACGAATATCACTGACAAGGATTTTGCTATTAAGCCGTCCAGGTTGTCGGAAAATGTTTCGTGGTTTTCTGAACCCGAGCCGGTAAGCCAGAATCCAGTAGCTGATTTCCTCCCCAGCGCAAGTCGCGGTCAGTCAGCGGTCGACCCGTACCTGATTCCTACTGCGATTTGGATCGGGATCAACGGAGTTCTCCTCAGATGGGATGACAAGCCACCAATCGCTGGAATGAGAGAGAATGGCGACTTTAAGTCGAATGACCCGGCTACGCCGCCACTACGTCTCGCCTATTTACGCGAACTCATGTTTCTGACTCTGCCGCAAATTATCCGGCAGGCCGACGCTACCGGTTGGGCCGTGAAACTGAACCTCGGCTTTGCTTTTCCTCTTGCCTTTGGGAGCGATGCTCGCGAGCAAATGAAAGACATTCTCGACGATCTGAAGGAGGAATTGCAGACCGCAGGGTGTAACGCTGACTGTTTAACGATAAGCGAGTCGCGCGCGTGCGTGAAAGCATTTGGCAGTCCGCGAGCCAACCAGCATTTTCTTGTGGCAGATATGGGAGGTGGCACGCTCGATCTGGCGCTTTTCACGACGCGTGGGAGCGACGAAGAGCCGCTCATGCACCAAATTGGTTCGCTTCGTTATGCGGGAGAACACTACGTCAAAGCGCTCGCCGACTCGGTTCATGAGGATGTGTGGAAGATTAGAGATTCAATCTCCTCAGGCGATAGTTGGCGAGAGTACGGTGGGAATCTCGCGGTAGCCAAGACTCTCGAGAGGTTTCTGGCGTTCGCGTTTGAGTACATACGGACGATGGTTTTGGCGTTTCGACAAACGCACGAGAATGCGGAAATCAGGTTGGTATTGGTCGGCAACGCGTGGCACCTGGCAGATGCCCTTAGCGCGGGACGGAAACACAAAAAAGCGCGCCCACTATTTGAAGGTGTCTACAAACATCTGGTTGCGCAACTCGGAATTCCCAATCTCGAGTTATATCTCAAAGAGCCACTCACAGAGTTACAAAGTTCAAAACATCTCGTGGTAATCGGAGCCTTGCAGAATTCCTGGAGCGGCCAGGGCCGGCGTGATCTCGATTTGGACGAGACTGAGTTACCGAAACTGCCTTCAGGCCGGGCTATGGAACTGGGTGGTGATGAACGCGAGAAGAAGCGGTTTGAGTGGCACGAACTTGTCGGTGACGGGATCACTTTGGAGGCGAAGTATTCCCTGGGCGACTTGAGGTCTGACTCAGAATTCTTCGTTCATGAAATGCCTCCCATGTCTGATTCGTGGCGCAAACATCTTTTGGAACAGTTCAACCGTAACGACATTCGGGAAATTCCATATCCCACCGAAGAACAAATCCGGGTCCAAATTGAAGCTTCGATTCAGGGCACGCCGCCCCGAGTAGGCAAAGGACCGTTGCAAATCATCCTTGAGCAATCATGGGTTAGAAAATTAGTGCGGCAAGACAATTAACTAGCATGATGAACACTCACAAAATCCCAGCCATAATCGCAGTTTTTGTCCTCGTGCTTGGTTCATCATGCCAGTCGTGTCGTCCTAAACCACTCAATGGAAATCAGCCGAACGGAGTGAAGGAAGTGGTGTTTTTTGATGATCCGATTTCCTATTGCGTCCAGCAACGTTCGGCTGCCGAGGTTGGCGATGTCCAAGTACTAGTGGACGGATCGGGCTCCATGGTTGGATTCGATCCCCGGCTCCCGGAGATAGTGGGATGGGCACAGCATGCGATTAGCGCGCTTCAAGGTTCTACTCTTAAAATCCAAAATTCACGCATATGCACCTTTCGAGAGAACGAGGGAATTAGCGGCTGCTCCGGCATGACGGGTGCGGTGCCACCGATGAACTCGAAAGGTGATACCAATCTGCACGAAGCAATCAACTCGGCGAAAGATTATGCCCTGACATTCATTGTTACCGACGGAGTGGCGGCGACCGGCGACAGAGGGACAGGTGATTGTGCGACTGGCGTCGATGCTGCTTGTGTCGCTCGCTCATTCATCAATTGGGTTCATGGAGGAGACACCAGTGAAGACCGGGGCGTCTGGTTGATCCCGCTCGTGGCGCCTTACGATGGAATCTTTTTCACTGAAGAAGCGATATCACCAGCTAGCTTCAGCTCAGAAGAGGCAATTCAGAAAATTCGTTCCGACATACCTCTCGACGCCTCAATTCAGAATCCGCAAACCGGCGCCGGGGGCAAGCTGGTATACAACTACCGCGGGCCCCGAACCCTCTTGCTCATTGTGCTGGCAAAAAGGAGCGAGATTGGACGAGCAGCAATTCAGGCACTTTGGGAGCGAGCCGAGTATCTCAACGTCCGGCAAATGAACGAGCTCCGATATTATTCGGGCGGCATTGCCGGACTTACGCCAATCGAAATCTGTCCTGGTTTCCTGAACAAGGTGCGTTGGTCAAGACTGGACGAATCGCAGGAACCAGGTTTGTCGCAGGGAACACTGGACGCGCAAAAAATCGGGAGCGAGGAAAAGACTACTCTTGAGCTTAATTGTCCTAGTACAGGCGAGAACTCCGGAAGCTATACGCTTGGGGGAAGCGGAACACCTACTCAGGTCGCTGGCTGTGTTCAAATTCGAGTGATGCCGGGAATTTCATTTGACTTGCGTCCAGCGCGCCCCGAAGACGATGGTGACCTCCGGCAATTCGTAAAAGGGTTCAAGTTTCCACCCGGCTCTTACTCGTCTTTAAGTCTCGATCTCGCATGCTCGGGCGGCTCAAATAGGGGCTGTAATAGAAATCCGATTCTGGTTCAGTTGGTGGCCTTTATGCGTTACGCCGAAGCGGCCGATCGGCTTGCTTCGCCCGGCAAACCAGGCTCAACGGTAGCTGCCTTGGGCAATCTTTCGACGGCTCATCCAAGTCTTGAACCGCATCGTATAAACGCCTTGTCGCTGATTGTCACGCTCTTCTACCGCGACATTGCAAACGACGCCCGCAGCACGGTATTGAACTCTTTTGACATTTGCAAGAAATAGCCCCTAGTCCCTTGACTGATTTCCTCAATCTAATTAGTGCACTTGCGGCCGGCTATATTGTGAAGGGCTGGCCGTTTCTTGTCGCTCATCTTTTCGTTGCTTACCTCGTCAAAAATTCTTGGGTTGAATTAAATCGCGAGCGGCGAGCACTTAAGGACTGGGACGTCTCGGATGCGGGCGAAGTTGGTAAGGATGAAATCAACTCTCCTTCTGTGAAAGTAACCGCGCAGATAAATCGCTCAATTCTCGCGCCACCTGCAAAGTTTCACGGTGACAAAAAGCGCGAAACGATTGTTGTGCTGGAGCAATTTGTTGACGAGAGTCGAGCCATGGGTGGTAAGGGGCTGTTCGTGCCAATGACGGACTTCTCTGACCGTCTCGATTCGGCCGTGGAAGGAAAGATTGCAGAACTGCACGATCGAACGAATCTTTTCCTGTATGTGGGAATCGCTGGAACGATGTTTGGCGTATTTGAATTCGCATTCCGAAGTTATGACTTGATTATCTCCAGCGCTGCGCAGAGCGACAAATTAATAAAGCTCGGAGAATACCTGGCCAGCAGCATGTCCCGAGCGTTCCCTGTAGGCTTTTTTGGCCTTCTCTTCACGTTCATAGCTCAGGTCATTGCGACCCGCCCTGAACAGCATCTCAGGGAAGAACTATCCGAAGCTACTCGGAAAGCACTCGATGCAAGAAAGGCGGCTATCCGTGCGCAGGCAGATGTTATTCAGAAAGCATCCAGAATGATCGCGGAAGCGGTGGCGCCACTCAAGGATCTTCAGACGACCTTCTCTGAGAGTTTAAAGCCTGTGGTGGAACTCTTCGGAGAGAGGCTCGATAGATCTCTCAGTCTCATTCAAACGCAATTCAAGCGTCTGGAAACGTCCAGCGCTGGCCTTCAGACCTTAGTCGATGAGGTAAAAAAGGCAGTGGGATCGATCGCGGACGCCACGAACAGTCTCGATTTTACTATCAAACAAACTCCCAACGTCATCAATCATCTCTTGGAGCTTGAAAGAAAACATGAGAGTTCTCTTGGCGAGGTGGATGCGCTCTTCATGCAGCACTTTGAGCAAGCAAACCAACTAACTTCTGCACTTCACAAGGCAATTGGAGATCTCTCAATCTTGTCCGAGCGCGTCATCTCTGAAGCTTCAGACGGAATTAATAGAATCGAAACAGCGTCGACAGAGAGTTGGACCAGTGCCGCCGAAAATCTGAGGAAGCAACTTGAAGCGGAGCTTGGGGATCTGTTCACGGCCGCTGTAGGTCATATTACAAAGATCATCGCGACCATCAATAGTGCCCTAACGGTCATGAACGCAATGGGTGCAGCTTCGGCAGCATCCATCTCATCGGTTGGCAAATTGGCTCCGGAGATTGCTGAAAATTATAAGGCGAGTCTTGATAAGGTTGGGCAAGATAGTTTCAAGCTTTGGGGTGAGTTGAGCGAGAAACTCTTTATCGGCTCCGAACGTCAATACCTCGACTATGTAAATAAGATCAGGGACAGCACATTGCAGACTAGCGGTGCTCTTAAAACTGCAGCCAACGAATGGGACGCGCTCGCGCGTAGTTCGCACACGGTGCTTAAAGAACCGGTACAAGCGGCGGTTGCTGAAGCGAGAACAGATCTGATCAGCCACCTTCGCTTACTTGATACGCACCTAGCAGATAGAATTACACAGTTCTCCAACGAGCTCACCGAACTTCAAAATTTGACGGACCAATTGGTCAGTAAAGTTGGTTCAATTAATGAGGACCTAAACAATTGGGCCGTGAGTGCAGGTCCGCTGACCAAAGATATTCGAATAGCAACCGAATCAATACGAAGACAAAGTGAATCTCAAATTGGAATCGTAAAGCGACTTGATACAGTTGCGGAGAAACTCACTAGACTAGCCAACAGATCCGGCCCGGTCCACGTAACAAGCGGTACAACTAAAACGATTATAACGCCGCCGGTACGGCCACGTGTCTGGTGGAACCCTAAAACATGGTTAGGAACCAAATGATTCATGAGAAACTTTCATGCGAAGAAGAACAAACCCATGGCCCGCATTCGTCGATCTATTCTCAGTCTTGCTTACGGTGACCTTCGCCGGTTTCATAATGCTGAGTAGCGCCTACGAAGCGGAGTTAGCAAACGTTCAAAAGACGGAAAAAGAGAAGAAGGAATTTCGAGAACGAGCTCTGGCGGTCAAAGACAAGGTTAAGGATGCTCTTAATAAAGATGCTTCACTTGGAGCGAGCCCGCGCGCATGTGGAGATGATCTCTGCATCGATCTTTATGTTCTCTTTGCTCTCAACGATGACAAGATAACCAGCGATGACGAAAAGGTAAGCCTTTCACGTGCGTGTAAGTACATAAAGAACGCCCTGGATACGCTCCCGGCAGACGAAAAAAAGGATTTAGGACTGGTAGTTGAAGGTCACACAGATAGTAAGCAAGCTAATTTTCCAGACTTGCGCGAGCGTGAACGTTTCAACTGGAATTTGAGTGCGCGCCGAGCTAGTTCAGTTCTCTATGAATTTCGTGGTTGTGGACTCCACGCGCCCGATTATCAGATCGTCGCTATTGGCTATTCAGATACATTGCCAGTTCCTGATTGCAAAGAAACGCCGGAGAAGTGCGACGAAAGAAACCGCCGCACTACGCTGCGACTGCACGCCGACACGGCACAGATCGAAGAGCGGCTGAATCGATCAGGTCGGTGAGTGACGCGTTTGCGTTGACTGATTGAGAGATCAACCACCAAGAAACGCAGCGATTGAATTTGTGTAGGGTAATCGAAAGGACGAAAGTGCGATGAGGCCAAATGCAAGACGTTAACTGAACGGTAACACGAGTGGTTGGGGAATGCGTTTTCCTGAACCTTCATTGAGATCGCCCTAAAACCAGAAAACAATCTCATTTCAGCATAGTCAGCGGGCGTAATCGTTGGGTCTCGGTGCTTTTGTGATTCTGGTATTTTTTTCAATCGAGCTCAACCGGAATGATTCTTTTTTTCGATTCCGTTTATCGTACAGACTCGAGGAATATGGATACTCAAAGAGCAATCCACCAGATGTCCCGGTAAAACTTTGATGTAATCGTACTCGGCTCGAATTCGAACCTAATCAGTGGCGTCGAAATCAGACAAGTCAACTGCGATCTGGGTGGCCGTGATCGGCGCGGCTGCTATTATCACCGCCGCAATAATCGCCGCCACCTGTGGCAAGAAACCTTCCGATGGCGCCACCGCTAAGCCGAGCCCAACT
>Ga0187893_10015351_pt1 | contig 10277 bp, 8 predicted proteins | sample MA1701074metaG_FD_139574 | JGI IMG/M metagenome (GOLD analysis project Ga0187893, IMG submission 139574) | White microbial mat communities from a basaltic lava cave in the Kipuka Kanohina Cave System on the Island of Hawaii, USA - MA170107-4 metaG ... | reverse complement strand
GCGCCGCACATCGCGAACAGGAATCCGCCCCGCTCCACGAACTGCCGCATGTTCTCGGCGACCGCCTTCTTGAGCGCCGGGATGTTGGTGAACCCGAGGCGGCGCGCGGCGACCGTGTTCTTCTGCACGAGGTCGATGAACCAGCTCGCGTCGCGATAGCCGAGGTGGAACTTGTTCATCTGGCCCGTGAAATCCTCGTGGTGCAGGTGCAGCCAGTCGTACTTCGACAGGTCGCCCTTCTGCACCTCGTCGTCATAGATCGCGGTGTACTCGATGCCGGCGTACTTGAGCGCGATGGTGACCGCGTCGTCCCACGGCGGCGCGTCCGGCGGCGTGTAGACGGCGATGCGCGGCGCCTTCTCCAGCGGAATGGCATCCATGTTGCTCGACCCGATCTCGGCGCGAATGGCGCTGACCTGCGCGTTATCCACCGGCTCGAACGCGATGCCGTCAAGGCCGGAACGGCGTCGCAACTCGGGCGAATCGGGGAGCAGGAACGCGCCGCCACGGTAGTTCAGCAGCCACTCCGCCTTCATCCCGGCCTTCACCGCGTTGTACGTCAGCCCGTACGCCTTGAGGTGGTTCGTCTGCGCATCGTCCATCGGGACGAGCAGGTACTGCGCGCGGGCCGGCGCCGCATGGAGGGCGATGGCGAGAACGAGGGGCATGAGCCGGGAGCCACGGGTCATGGGATCGCCGCCTTGAGTTGCTCCAGGTCGCGGCGGGCTTGCGGCACCAGCGCGCTCTGCGGGAACGTGAGGATCAGGTGCTCGAGTCGGGTGGTCGCGCCCGCCACGTTGCCCCCGCGGCGCAGCGCGCGCGCCCACTCCAGTTCGGACGCCGGCGCCTCGGCGCTCATGGCGTAGCGCTCGACCACGCGCTGCCACAGCGGAATGGCCTGGGCGTCGTCCTTCTGGCCGGCGCGCAGCTGGCCCGCCGTGTACAGCAGCAGTGAGGCGACGTCGGGCAGCCGGTCGGCCGACTCCACCATCGCCGTCGCGGCGCCGGCGCTGTCGCCGCGCGCCAGCGTGAGGAACGCCTGGCCGAGCGCGACCGAACTGTCGTCCCTCACGCGCGCGATCATCGCCAGCGCCAGGGCCAGCTCCGGCGACGCATCGGCGCCGGTGCGCAGCAGGCGGCGGGCCGACTTGAGGTCGCCGGCGTACAGCGCCAGCCAGCCCGCCGCGTCGCTCGAGTCGGCGTCGGGGCCGGCCACCGTGAGCGCCGAGCGAGCCCGGCCCATGTCCCCGATGCGCACCCAGCCGAACGCAATGGACCGGGCCAGCGTCGCCCGGCTCGTCGGTGTCAGCCAGCGCTCGTAGGACCCCACCAGCCGTTCGGCCGTCGCCGGGCGGCCGAGCGCCGCCAGCGCACGCACGTGCACCGGCAGCAGCGTGCGGGCGACGCGCGCCGAGTCGGCGCCCCCGCTCGTGAGCGGCGCGAGCGTCAGCGCGCCGCCGGGATCGCCGCTGTTGAGGGCCGCCACGGCGGCGCGAAGCGACAGCTCCGGAGTCCGCCGATACCGCAGTGCGGCGGACAACGCCTCCCGTGCGTGCGTCCAGCGTTCCTCCTGCTCCGCCCGCGCGGCGTAGTCGATCCACGCGGCGGACGCCGCGCTGTCGGGCGGCAGGTCCCGCAGCGCGAGCCAGCCGTTGGCCGGCGCGCCCCAGGCGGCCTCGAGCGACGCCAGCGCGCGGCGCGCGTTCACGGACACTGGCGGCGCGAAGAACTGCGCCCGAATCGCGTCGCGCTTCGGCAACGGCGTCGGCGCCAGCGCGTACGCCGCCGCCTGCTCGAGATACGGCGCGCTCGTGAGGGCCGCGCGCCACGCCGTCGCCGACTCCTCCCACTGGCCCAGCGCGGCCTGCGTCTGCGCCAGTTCCAGCTGGATGTCGACGGTGCCGCCCAGGTCGCGGCGCGCACGCGCCAGGACGCTGTCGGCTCGCAGTGCCTCGCCCCGCTGGAGCAGGAGCCGCGCATACTCCCGGTACGGCGCCGCGTCGCGCGGCGCGTCCGCCACCCACCGCTCGAAGGCCGAACGCTGCTCCGGATGGCGCGCCATCGAGCCCAGGCTGCGCAGCAGCACCGATCGGTAGATCGGCTCCTTGGGCGAGACGCGGATCAGCGTGTCGAGCGGCGCGAGGAGGGAGTCCGTCCAGTGCAGCTCGGCATACACGCGCTCGAGCCCGAGCAGAGCGCTGACACCGGTCGCCGAGTGCAGCGCCAGGCGAAACTGGACGGCCGCGTCGCGATACTTGCCGACGCCCTCGAGGTCCATGCCGCGGTAGAACGCGGCCGAGTCGGGGGCCGGCCTGGCATCGCGCCCCTGCGCCACGAGCGTCGCCGTGGAAGCGACGAGCAGCGCCGAAAGCCCAAATCCGAAAGCCGGGAGGTGTCTCTTACGGCTTCCCGGCATTGATGCGCTTGAAATACTCGAGGATCGCGCGCCGCTCGTCCGCGCTCAGGCCGCGGAGCTCGTCCCACGTAGGCTCGACGAAGCGCGCGCCGGCCCGGCCGCGTGCGGCCGCGGACCCCGGATCGAAACGCTGGTCGCCACTGGCGGCCTTCGCCTCGCGCTTGTCCGTTTCCTCACGTTCCTCCTTCTCGAGCGACCGGCCCGCATCCAGCAGGCGACGGAACAACTGCTGCTGCCGCGCAACCGTCGCCGCGTCCACGCGAGTCTGCTCGAGTGCCTCGGCGAGCTGGCGTGCTTCCTTGGCAAGCTCGCCGGCGCGATCGCCGCCCGCCGCATCGGACAACTCCTCGAGCTGGTTCGCGATGTTGCGTTGTTGGCGCGCGAGCATGCGGGCCGTGGCCTGCGACTCCGGGCTCATCTGGCCCTGTCCCGGGATCGGCATCAGGCCCTGCGCCTGGGCGTTGATGCTCCCCTGCTTCTGCGCCATCTCCTGCATTTGCTGCAGCATTTCGGCGAAGCCGGTCGCCGAGTTTGCGCTGTTCGCGCGCTCGCGATCGCGGGCCAGCGCGGCAGCCGCGCGATTCAGGGCTTCGGCTGCCTCGCCTAGCGAGCTGGCCGTCTGCTGGCTGCCGCGGGGCTCGGACATCTGCTGCGTGGCCTGCTGGACGCGCTGTTGCGCCTCCGCCATCGCCCGCTGGGCGCGGCCCGACAGCAGCGACGTTTTCTGGCCCTCCTTCTGCATCCGCTGCTGGGTCTGGTCGACGCCCTGCTGCACGGCGCCCTGCTGCCCGCGCAACGATTCGCTCTTGGCGGCATCGCGCCCCGCCTGCCGCGCCTTCTCTTCGAGCGCCGATTCCTCGCGCGACATCTGGAGCAGTTCCTGGATCGCCTGATCGAGCGCCTCGGTCAGCTCCTTCTTCCACTCACCCACCTGCTGGTCGCGCGCGTCCTGCATGTCCTGGGCAGCCTGTTGCATCTGCTCGGCCGCTTTCTTCTGGTCGCCCTGACGACCCTGTTCGGCCGACTGCTCGGCCTTCTGCTGCGCGGCGTTTGCCTTCTGGGCGGCCGCGGTGGCTTTCTCCCTGGACAGACGCTGCTCCAGCTTGTCGACGTCCTTGGAGAATTGCTGCGCGCGGTCGGCCAGCTTGTCCCCGCCCTGCTTCTTCTCCCCGGCAGACAGGCCGGTCGAGTCGCCGAGCGCCTTCTGCCTGTCGGCAATCTCCTGTGCCTCGTCCTTGAGGGTCTCCATCGCCCCCTCGAGGGCGGCGCGCTTCAGCATTTCGGCGCTCTTCTCGAGTTGCTCGCGCAGCCGTTTCTGCTGCTCGGCCAGGTTCTTGAGCGCGTCGCGCGACTGCTCGCCGGAGAGATCGCGGGTCGCGTTCTCGAGCTTCTTCATCTGGTCCAGCAGGTCCTGCGTGAGCGCATCGCGCAGCAGGTCCTGGGCTTCCTGCAACTGGCGCGACAGCGCGCTGTCGAGGGCGCCGGCCTGGCGCAGTTGCTCCTCCAGTTGCGCGGCCGCGTCCTTGAGCTTGTTCACGCGCTCGGCCAGTTCGCGTTGCTCCTGGGCGAGCGCCCGCGCCTTCTCGGCAGACTCGAAGCTCATCTCCTTGTTCTGCTGCCGGGCCGCATCCGCGGCCGGCTGCCCCGAACTCTGGTTGCCGCGGTTGCCGCGCTCTCGGGACGCCTCGTCGGTGCGCTGCTCCAGCGCCTTCTGCGCCTGCGCGGCGCGGCGCGCTTCGTCGGCGGTCGAGTCGGCTGCGTCGCGCGCCAGCGAGCGGCGCTCTTCCATCGTTGGCACGCGGAGCACCAGCTCCCGGCTCGCGCCGCGCTGCTGCCACGGCGAGTTGTCCGTCGCGACAATCACCAGGCGCAATGCGTCGCCCGCCTTGAGCTCGAACGCCGACAGGTCGATGGTGGGCGTGCCGTTCCACAGCGTGCCCTGATCCTGGGCCAGGCGCTGCGCCACTGGCGATTCCTTGCGGCCAGCGACGTGTCGCGTGGCGACCAGCTCCACGGAACCGAGACCGTGGTCGTCGGTGGCCGTGACCTGGAGGCCGATGCGATCGACCGTGGCGACGACCGTATCGGTCGCGGGCGCAATCAGGTCGACCGCAGGCGCCGAGTCCGGGACGACCTCGATCTCGAGCGGCAGCGGGACGTCCGCGATCTGCGCGCGGCTGCCGAACGCGAACCAGTTCCAGCGGCCGGTCTGCACCGGCCGCACCCGGCCGCGGAACGACTGGCCGGCGACGTCGAACGACGTCGAGTCGGCGTCGCTGCGGACGTAGATCCGATCGAGCGGCGTGGACGCGCGGCCCGACACCTCGAGCACTGTTCCGCGCGGCACGCGTGCCGGCTCACCCACCGGCACGCCCTCCGCCGGGCGAGCGAGGTATCGCGGGTACACGGCGCGGAGGACCACGCCGCCGACGAAGGGCCGATCGCTGACGCGCACCACGAGCGTATCCGTCTCACTGCGCCCGTCCGACGCAACCAGCATCAGGTCGCCGCGCACCGGGCCAAGGACCGTCGACGCGACACCGTCGCCGTCCACGGCGAGCGATGTCGACTGCCATCCTTCGCCGGTCGTGCGCGACGCGAGCACCAGCGTGCGGCGACCGTCCGCCTCGATGGTGACGCGCAGCACTTCACCGCGGAGCAGGTCCGTCGGAAGGTCGCGAAAGCGCAGCGCCGGAATCAACGTGCCGCGCCACGCGGCGATCGGGCGGCGGATGGCCAGCAAGCCGTCGTTGAGCGACGGCGCCGCCAGCAGCAGCAGTGCCAGCGTCGTGCCGGCAACGGCAAGCGCCTGCGTGGCGCGCGCCCGGCTGGCGCGGACGAGCGCGGGCGCCAGCATGGGCCCGCGATTCTCGAGCCGCGTCGCCATGGAGACGCTGGCCCGGCGCGTGAGCGCCGTGTCCGCGACTTCGATCATGCCGCGCAGGGCGCCGGCGCGCAGTGACTGCTCCCGCTCGATCTCGGCGGCAACGCTCGACGCCGCCTGCCGCGCGCGGGCGCGTCGCCAGGCGGCCACGCCCAGGACCGCGTTCGCCCCGACCAGCGTGCCCCAGACGAGCGCCGGCGTGGCGCGCGGCAGCCCGATCCAGCGCGTGCCGGCCAGCAGCAGCGCGCCCGCGCCGATCACGAGCACGCTCACCACAACGTGCGCGGCGATCGCGGCCGCGGCGTCGGACAAGCGCAGGCGGGCCCGCTCGCGTTCGACGAGATCGATGACCGTCACGGGACCGGCCTGCTCGTCATCGCGTACACGAAAAGGTTCACACCCATGCGCAGTGCCTGTTCATGCAGCTCCGGCGGATCGTTGTAAACCTGGACGTCTTCCCAGCCGTTGCCCAAGTCGCTCTCATAATCATAGAAGACCGACAGCCGGTCGCCGATGAAGATGCCGAACCCGCGGGGCGGCTTGCCATCGTGCTCGTGAATCTTGGGCAGCCCCTTGGGGAAGTCGTAGACCAGATGGTAGATGGGGTGCGTGAGCGGGACGTCGATCAGGGGGCGGTCCGGAAACACGCGTGCGATCTCGCGCCGGAACGCGGTATCGAGACCGTAGTTGTCGCTGACGTGCAGGAACCCGCCCCGCAGCAGGTACTCGCGCAGTCGCGAGACCTCGACCTCGCTCAGCTTGATGTTGCCGTGCCCGGTGATGTGGAGGAACGGGTAGTCCCAGAGCCGGTCGTCGGTGAGGCGCACGCGCGCCTCGTTCTTCTCGACCTTGATCGCCGTCCGCTCGCGAATGGCCTGGAGCAGGTTGGGGATGCTCGATGGATTCGCGTACCAGTCGCCGCCGCCGTCGTACTGCAGCCGGGCGACGGTGAGCCGGATCGCGGAGGCGGAAAGCGGAAGGCGGAAGGCGGATGACGGAAGGCGGAAGGCGGATGACGGAAGGCGGAAGGCGGATGACGGAAGGCGGAGGGCGGAAGGCGGACGGTGAAGGGCGGACAGCGGGCGAGCCGCCGCAACGATCGCGACGGCTGCGAAGAATGCGACGAGCGCCCTCCATCCTCGGTTCATTTCGCTGTCCGTTATCCGTCTTCGGTTATCCGTCTTGCGCTATCAGTTTTCCGTCTTCCGTCTTCCGCCTTCCCTCATCCATCACCCGTCTTCCGCCCCCCTCGCCATCCGGTACGCCACGTTCCGCCGCGCGCCGCGTTTCACCAGCTCCGCGGTCACGTCGCGCACGCTGAGCCCCTTGGCCCGCAACGCCACGGCCTCCCGCCCCAGCGCCGCTTCGTCCATCCCGCGGCGGGCCGCGCCCGCCAGGACGATCACCACCTCCCCTCGCGGCGCTTCTCTATTGTAGTACGTGGCGAGCTCCGACACCGTTCCCCGCCGGCATTCCTCGAACTGCTTCGTGAGTTCCCGCGCGACGCAGGCGCGCCTTTCCGGGTTGGACTTCGCCACGTCTGCCAGCGTTGCCGCCACCCGGTTCGCCGCCTCGTACAGGACTACCGTTACGGCGGATGAAGCGACCTCGCTCAGTGCCGACGCGCGGTCCCTTCCCTTTCGCGGCAGGAAGCCGATGAACGTGAAGCGTTCCGTCTCCAGCCCGGACGCCACCAGCGCCGCCATCACCGCCGAGGCGCCGGGCACCGGCACCACCCTCACGCCGGCGTCGATGGCCGCCGCCACCAACCGCTGCCCGGGATCGGAGACCAGTGGCGTGCCGGCGTCCGAGACCAGCGCCAGGTCTTCACCCGCCAGCAGCCTCGCGACCAGCGCCGCCGTGGTCTTGGCCTCGTTGTGCTCGTGGTACGACGCCATCGGCGTGCTGATGTCGTAGCGGTCCAGCAGTGCGCGCGAGTGCCGCGTGTCCTCGGCCAGCACCACCGATACCGACTTGAGCACCTCCACCGCCCGAAAAGAAAAATCCCCCATGTTGCCGATGGGGGTGCTCACGATGAACAGCGATCCGACGCGCGACGGTGCTCGGGTCACATCACCTTCCACGGCATGCGGTCGTAGAAGCCGGCCGACTGGAACATGTGCCGCCGTTCCCAGGTCAGCTCCTTGAGCAGCGACTCCGGCGGCGACCCCTCGTGGTCCGCCGTCGCCCACATCACCTCCGACAGCCACGACGCAACCGCGGTCGTCAACTGCGCGGTGTCCGCGACCGGCTCCCGCGGCGGCTTCTTGCCGATGCTAAAGCCGTCCAGCTCGGGATGCTTGGGAATCAGGTTGAGCCGCGCCTGCTCGGCGATGGCCGGCGCGCTCTCGCGCCCGTCCTTCACCAGCCGCTGCACGAGCGCGTTGCCCAGTTCGCGATACGCCTGCACCAGCGCCGGGGGCGCCTGCACAGGCAGCGGCGCCAGCGCATGCCAGCGGCGGAACCGACCGTCCGTGGTGTGCGTACCGGGCGCGAACAGCTTGGCGACCTTCTCGACGATGGACCCCGTGGCCGGGATCGAGAGGAACGCGCGGTCCACCGCGCCGGCACGGAACACCAGGTAGTTGATCGTGCCTTCGCTGTTCACCTCGAGGACACCGTCGAACATCACCGACATCAGGAACGGAAACAGCGCGGCCGGGTCGTGTACGTTGAGTTCCGCGGGCCAGTCATCGGGCTTGGCCGTCTGCGCAGCGAACATCGACGCCAGCTGCTCGTCCTCCGCCTCGTGAAAGCAGATCTCGCCATACTCGGGCTCCGTGGGCACGCGTTCCAGCGCCGACGCGATCGCGGTTGGATGCCAGCCTGTCTTGTCCATCACGGTGGCGTTGACCACTTCCCCGCGCTGGAGGTACAGAACCAGGAACTCCTCGGGCAGCCAGATCGCGACATATCCCGAAACCCGCGCCGCGCGATCGCGCTTGGCGTCGGTCAGCAGGTTCTTGAGGTGGACGTACGCGAGGCGGGTGCGCGGCAACAACACGCGCGAATGTGGATACTTGAGTCCCGCGACAATCGCCGGCATGCGACGGGAATATTGGCGGCGGACGAACCCGGGAGCTAGGAGCCGGGAACCGGCTCCCGCTCCTCAAGCGTGAGCTGCGATCTTCGCCTCGATTTGCGACTTGGGCACGGCGCCGACGATCTGGTCGACCACCTTGCCGTCCTTGAAGAACAGCAGCAGCGGGATCGACCGGACATTGAACCGCGTCGCCGTCTTGATGTTCGTGTCCACGTCGAGCTTGGCCACCTTCAACTTGCCACCCTGCTCGTTGGCGATCTGCTCGAGGATCGGAGCGATCATCCGGCATGGGCCGCACCACGTCGCCCAGAAATCGACCACGGCCAGCCCGGCGTGCTTTTCGACTTCGGTTTCGAAGGTGTCGTCGGTGACGATCGTGGTCATGTCCGTGGTGGTGTTCATGGCGTCTCCGGTGTGCGCCGTGTGCGCTGATTCATAAAGTAATCGGGCGCGCAAGGCATCCAGTAGATTGTCCCGACCATTTCCGTCGAGCTCCGGTCCCATGGCCAACGCGAAACCGCGTGGCACCCGCATTGCGCACATCGGTATCGCCGTGGAGGCGCTGGACCGGATCCTGCCGTTCTACCGGGACATCCTCGGCCTTCCCGAGGTCCCGCTCGACGACTCCGACGGCGCGCGCATCACGGGGCTGATCGCAGGTGAATCGCTCGTCGAACTGCTGGAAGCCGACGCACCGGACTCACCGATCGCGAGGTTCCTCGCCAGGCGCGGTCCCGGCATCCACCACGTCTGCTTCGCGGTCGACGACCTCGACGCCACGCTCGAGCGCTGCCGCGGCGCCGGCCTCCGGCTCATCGACACGCGTCCCCGGCCCGGCGCCGAGGGCAAGCGGATCGCATTCCTCCACCCGTCGTCCACGGCCGGCGTGCTCATCGAGCTGACCGAGCACTAGCGCCTACCGCGCCACGCAGATCTGGCGCAGGTCGTTCACCTCCACCGACTCCACGTACCAGCGCCCGCCCGGGCCCATGACGGCCACGAACGGCGCCGCGGCCACGACCTCCTTGTAGCGCAGCTCGACACTGAACTGGCGCTTGCCACCGGTGGCCGGCGTGTCATTCAGCACCACGAAGCGGTCGTGCTTGAGGCACGGCATGATCGAGACCTCACGCCGCTCCCGCTCCGTCGCCGGCATCGTCGAGATCGTGGGACCCTGGCTCGTCCCCCAAATGCGGCCCATCGCGTCCAGATCCTTCGCCTTGGCCGCCGCCATGAACTGGTCCACCGCGGCGCGCGCGCTCGGCGCGCCCATCGACTCACCGCCGGCTCCCTGACGACGGCACGACGAGACAACGAGCAGCAACGCGATCGCTAGTTTCTTCATGGTTCGTCAGCTCCCCGCCGGTTTGCGAACCATAACGGGGAGGGTGCGGAGAATGCCAGCGACCAAAACCAGACACCGCCGTCAGCGCCTCTTCATCAACGTCGACCACGTGGCGACCGTACGTCAGGCGCGCCGCGAGGAGGAGCCGGATCCGGTGGCGGCGGCGCGGGCGTGCGAGGACGCGGGCGCCGACGGCATCACGGCGCACTTGCGAGAAGACCGCCGGCACATGCAGGACCGCGACATCGAGCTACTTGCCACGTCCGTGCGCACGGCGTTCAACCTCGAGATGGCACTCACCGACGAGATGCTCGCCATCGCGCTGCGGCTCAAGCCGCACGAGGTAAGCCTGGTGCCGGAGCGCCGCGCCGAAGTCACCACCGAGGGCGGACTCGACGTCGCGCAGCACACCAGACGCCTGTCGACGGGCCTCGTCGCGCTCAATGCCGCCGGCATTCGCACTTGCCTGTTCATCGACCCCGACGAGCGCATGATTCGGACATCAAGGGATCTCGGCGCGACAGCCATCGAGCTGCATACGGGCGCCTACGCCCGCCACCCGAAGGACGACTCGCCATTGGCGGCGCTC
>Ga0187893_10015350_pt1 | contig 10277 bp, 6 predicted proteins | sample MA1701074metaG_FD_139574 | JGI IMG/M metagenome (GOLD analysis project Ga0187893, IMG submission 139574) | White microbial mat communities from a basaltic lava cave in the Kipuka Kanohina Cave System on the Island of Hawaii, USA - MA170107-4 metaG ... | reverse complement strand
TGCAACAACCGCATCCATCACAGTAACCGCTGCCGGAACTTATACAGTAGCGCAATCAGTGAATGGTTGTACAAGCCCGGCCGGAGGTGGTACAGCAACTCCTGTTGCTATTCCTGCTGCGCCGACTGTAACAGTTGTGAATAGTTGCGGCAGTTCAACTCTTACAGCTAATGGATATACCGGTACTTTATTGTGGAGCAATGGAGCTACGGCTTCTTCTATTACAGTAACTACGCCGGGCACTTATACTGTTAAACAAACAGTAAACGGCTGTACCAGTGCTGCCGGAAGCGGTACAGCATCTCCGGGCACATCTGCTGTTGCCGCACCGAATGTAAAGGTGGCCAACAACTGTGGCAGCTCAACACTTACAGCTATTGGCTATACAGGTTCTTTATTATGGAGCAATGGAGCAACAACAGCATCAATTACAGTAACTGCTGCCGGAACCTATACTGTAAAACAAACATTGAATGGCTGTGCAAGTCCGCTTCGCAGCGCTACAGCGGCCCCGAAAACCGTACCGGCTTTAACAAGTGCTCTTACCAAAGTGATCACCAGTGGAACATCAATAGCCTACACGCCAACAAGCAATGTTGCTGTTAGCTCATTTGCCTGGACAAGAGCTGCAGTGAAAGGGATTCAAAACAGTGCATCGTCAGGAACAGGCAGTATTTCAGAAGCACTTTTCAATACCACTACATCACCGGTTAATGTGACCTATACCTATAGGCTAACAGGCACTAATGGTTGCGTTAAAACCCAAAATATAGTGGTGACAGTTAACCCGGTGAATTGTACTATAGAAAATACATCATTGACAGCTAACTTTAATTCCAGCCCGATACCTGCCGGACGTTATATTTGGTTCTATAGTTCGCTTAACCCAAGTTCAATAGGTTGGAACACTGCTACATTTACAATAAATATTACTAATGCGGTTATTACTTTTACTGCTAATGGCGTGCAATACAGATTGAGCGTTCCCAATGGAAAGATACGTTTCGAGCCCAATGCATGGCCTGCTAAAACAACTTTTGTAAATAATACATGGGAGACAGTTGTGCCAAGGATATTCTCTGATGATATATTCATGAATGGATTGGCATATCGTGTACCTGCAAACTTACCCGGCAATATTTCGAACGTAAAATGGACTGCCAATATCACTATTGATAAGACCAATACACCTTTAAGCTGGCGCTGGTCAGCTGCTGTATATACAGTCTTTACTTCTACTGCAGGCGTAAAACCAAAACCAGTGTCAGGTATTTTTTGGGATACGTACTTTAATTTCGATGAAGCCGGTACACCGCAGAATTATGAGCAGTATTTAACATCGGGTGCAAGAAATTCCGGCTGGCCATACTATTCCGGCAACTTTGTCAGTTCTTCATCGCTTAACTGTTCGTCGCCGGTGGGTACAAGACCCGGTGCAGATGCTGATACAACAGTTCACAGTAATGCTCCGATTGTGATAGAACGTAAATTACCTGAAATATCGGTTGCCGATAAATTTGGATCAAAAGATTTGCAGGCAGAAGTTATGCCTAATCCGAGCAGTACCTTCTTTAACCTGGTGATTAAAGGAAGCAGTGAAAGCCCTGTTACGGTAAAAATTCTGGATATGTTCGGCCAGGTAGTGGAAACGCACCAAAAAGTTTCATCAAATACCGTTTTGAAGATAGGCCATAGACTTACGAGTGGTTCTTATTTCGCAGAAATAACCCAGGGAAATCAACGAAAGGTTGTAAGACTTATCAAAGCAAATTAGAAGGGCAATTTTTTTTAAGATGCAAAGGGCTCTGCATACAGCGGAGCCCTTTGCTTTTTTGGGAATAGATGACAATTCAGCCTTTTTGTCGTAAAGCGATTAATTTTTTTGAATGCTAACTTATCAATTTGTGTTTTGTCAATTTAATATCTACTTTTTATAATCCACTACCCATCTGCTGCAGCATCTTTTGAATATTTATTCCCCTCCAAGAACCGGTTTAAAAATATCACCTTCCCTCCTAACTCTTTTTACAGCATTAATGATTGTGAAGTCTTTTATAGATAATCCTTTCTTCACTTCTTCCCAATACAAAGGCATGGAAACAGGAGCGCCGGGTTTTGGACGCAATGAATAAGGAGCAGCGAGTGCAGCTTTCGGACGGTTTTGCAGATAATCAATATAAAGTTTTCCTCTTCGGTTCTTTGTAAGCCGTTCAATACTTGTAAGAGCTGGCAAAGCTTCATGCACACGTGATCTTAAAACCATCCAATAGCTGTTTTACCATCAGCACAGTTTCTATCACCTGTTCAAATGTATTGTTCTTGCCGGGATCAATATCAAGACAACACCAATCGGGATGATCGGGTTTATCAATGGTGCGCAATTAAGTTCTTGCTGCTGATTTGTTTTGTCATTGTGATCATTGATGCATCATTCATAATAAAGCATGATCTCGTTGCCAATAGCATCAGCAAATTTCTGATCTTCTGTATTATCCATCTTCCAACCTGTTTTACCTGAACGAATAATGCCAAGGTTTTCATCATTGAGTGTAACATCTAATTGAAAACATACTCCAGCATTGCATGTTTCAGGTACCGGCACTGCTTCACCTTTAAATTCTTTTCCATCATATTCCAACTCCAGCGGAATAGTTTCTTTCTCCAGCATACGTATCCATTCTTTCAAAGCTTTTATCAATAACGTTCTTTGCGCCGGAGCTTTTGCATTCCATTTGTTATTGTCAGCTCTTTTATGGGCCAGCTTATATTTCAAACCCATCAGTGTGGTGCTGTAATCATTGGCATTTAATTTTTGAACCCGCTGATGCGCCATTATATACCAATGGTACGCCGTGCCTGCTTTAGCGCCAGAGCCTTCAGGAGCTTTACCAGCCCTTCTTTTTGTAACGGAATAAAAAATTCGCCACAGATCGGGTGTAATCTTTGTTTCTTTCCATTCACCTTTGTCATAATACCATTTATGACTGCGGCCAATCTGCATACCCGTGTATTGTTTGCCTTCATATACTTTATACCTGTCGTATGAATCAGAAAGATTTTTCTTCAGTATTTTTTTAGTGACTGTCTTTACAGGTTTAGCGGTCTTTTTCCTCAATCTTCTTTTGCGTGTTATTGTTACCGGCATGTAAATCGTTTTTATTAAACGGGGAAAAAATTATGCCATGGCGTAGCATGATTCTATCCCTTCTGCTGCCATGGCAATACTGGGATAAGGCAGAAATTCGACAATGTTGGGTATATATATCCACACTGTTCATTTGAAAAAAATGAAAAAACAGAACAGTAATCGTTATTTTGCTCACCTGTTTTTCACCCGGCTAATTTTGAATGTTTTATTATTATCTCTTCTTTTTATTCGGATAACATACCTATTCATTTCTGCTCTTATATTGGCTTATTTATTGAAGCTCTATAATATATTTTAAAAGCCTTCATTATGAAAGAGTCATTTTTTAAAAAGGTTACCACTATCATTGCGGTTTTTAGTTTAATGCTAACTGCAGTGATAGCTAAAGCACAGGATAAAATTGAAGTGGATACAGGGGAAGTAAAATCATGGCTTGAACAGAACTGGATGTGGGTTGCCGGTGGTGCAGCGTTGTTATTACTGATTGTATTGCTCAGCCGCGGAAACAGGACAAACAAGGTGAGAGGTACTAAAAGAACAACTACTGTAGTAAAAGATGCAGGCGGGCATACTAAAAGTGTGACTACGACGGAAGAAAAGTTTTGATCCCTCGACTTGGCTCAGGACTATTCGGGATCGTGAACTGATGCCATGAAAACGGAACGATGAAGAGTCACCGACGATAAATGTCGGGTCTGACGACTCTGACGAGTATCAGACTCCGTCAGAGATGCTGACCGAAGCGTCAGCATGCGACGCAACAGACGATGATCTGTGTAATGTCGCTGGTAAAAAAAATAAAAACTCAATCATATTCTTAATGGCTAACAATTTGTATTTATATTTTATGTCAAACATTTCATCACAAAAAGTTCCGGCCCAGCAAGAGGGTGAGCAAGCAGATATTATTGAAACGGTGAAAGCAGCTAACGAGAAAGATGCTACACAAATTTTCAAAGAGGCTAAGCAAAGACTGTTTGATGTATCTCATTGGAACGATATAAGCAAAGGAATCTCTGCATCTTTTTTATTGACTGATGCATTAGGCGATGCGAAACAAGGCATACCAGAACCGGGTGATTATTTCAAGATCAATATTCCGGGGCCGGGCTCTGCTGCAGGCAAAGGATATGATTGGGTAAAAGTGGAATTGGTAGAAGATATCAGCGATGCTGCACATTCATCTGAATCGGCTGTTATCAAAGTAAGACCTGCTGAAGACCCAACAAAAAAAGAAGGCATCGCTCATTTTTTTGATGAAGAGGCAACCAGTTCTTTTATTGTTAAAAGAGAAAATAACCTGGTGACAGCAGCCATACATGGCAGAAATGAAAAACCAAACATGGATACCGAAAAAGTTTCCGATAAAATAAGAAATGCATTGGTAGGCACTGCCGCTGCAAAAGGAATGGCTAAGATACAATGGCAAAAACTGGTAAACGGATTGCTGGGCATTCGATGAATAATACATATTGTGAATCATGACAGAGGAGAAAGTACAAACCTTTGCCGCTATCAATAGCGGCTCGTCTACACTTAAGTTTGGTTTGTTCTCAATAGAAGAACCATTGCAGCAGGTAGTAAAGGGGAAAATATCAGGAATCGGTTCCCGCAAATGCTCTTTCAGTATTATGAATTCAAGAAAGCACAGTGTTCTTTGCGATCCTGTTGATGTGGCAACAATGGAGAAGGCCGCTACGTTCGTAATCAAATGGCTGCAGGAACATGATCAGCAATACGAGATATTGGGAATAGGTCATCGTGTGGTGCATGGCGGTTTAAAATATAATGCACCTGTTTGCATTGATGATGAAGTGCTGAATGATTTAAATGATCTCGCAGGTTTTGCTCCGCTTCACATGCCCGATTGTATTGCTGTTATCAATGTTTTTAGAAAAGCGTTTCCCGGTGTGGCAGAAGTAGCTTGTTTTGATACAGCCTTTCATCATCAAATGCCTTTTGAAGCCCGGCATTATGCTATACCCCGCTACCTATGGAAAGATGGTATTGTTCGTTATGGCTTTCATGGCATCTCCTGCGAATATGTTTGCCGTTATTTCCAGGAAGCTGATCTTGATATAACCAGCAAGAAAATAATTGTTGCACATCTTGGAAGCGGATCAAGCATGACAGCAATAAAAGATGGTATCAGCATTGAAACAACGATGGGATTTACACCGGCAGGTGGTTTGATAATGAATAGTCGCCCCGGTGATATTGATCCCGGCATTGCGGGTTATTTGATAAGAAAAGGAATGAATGCAGATGAAATAGATGAATTGTTTAATGAACAAAGCGGGTTAAAAGCTATTGCTGAATCGTATCATTCCATTGCACAGTTGCAGGAAGATGAAGGATCAGATCCAAGAGCTGAACAGGCAATAAAAATGTATTGCTACCAGGCAAAAAAACAAATCGGCGCTTTGACAGCAATTATGGGTGGAGTAGATCTGCTGGTGTTTACAGGCGGTATTGGCGAAAATGATCCACCTGTGCGCAAACAAATATGTGAAGGCCTTGAATTTTTAGGAATAGAATTGAATGATGTATTAAATAATCGCAGTGATGAGATCATCAGTGAGCTGCGCAGCAATACTATTGTATATGTAATACCGGCGAATGAAGAGGCGATCATTGCCGGTCATGTAAAAGAAGTATCTCAAAAAGAATTTCATTCGGCAAAATGAAAAAGAATGGCAACAATCAGCAAGGGGCAAATAGCATTGATGCAGCGGTACTGGCAGGCCGCCAATTATCTTTCCGCTGCACAAATATATTTACAAGCTAACCCGCTTTTAAAAGAACCATTAAAGCCTGAACATATCAAACCAAGATTGCTGGGTCATTGGGGCACTTGTCCCGGTTTGAATTTAATTTATGTTCATCTTAACCGGTTGATAAAAGACACCAATGCTAATATACTTTTTATTGCGGGACCTGGTCATGGCGCTCCAGCAGTATTAGCCAACGTATATCTTGAAGGCACTTATTCTGAAATTTACCCCGATGTTTCTTATGACGAAGATGGAATAGCAAAATTGGTTCGTCAATTTTCTTCGCCGGGCGGTATTCCCAGTCATGTAAGCGCAGACACACCCGGTTCTATTCATGAAGGTGGTGAACTGGGGTATTGTCTTGCTCATGCAACAGGAGCCGTGTTTGATAATCCTGATCTCATTGCTGCATGCGTCATTGGTGATGGTGAAGCAGAAACTGCTCCCCTGGAAGGAAGCTGGAAGTCTATAAAATTTTTAAACCCGCAAAGAGACGGAGCTGTGTTACCTATTCTTCATTTGAATGGTTATAAAATATCCAGCGCCACTGTGATGGCAAGAATGAAAAATGAAGAACTGCGATCATTGCTGGAAGGATATGGTTATACTGTGATGTTTGTTGAAGCTGATAAACCTGATAAAATTCATTTATCATTAGCAGATGCCCTTGATCAATCTTATGAGCAGATAATTAAGATTCAGAAAGAAGCCCGAAGCGGAAAAGAATTTTTGCATCTGCGGTGGCCGCTTATTGTATTGAGAACTCCCAAAGGATGGACAGGCCCTGAAACTTATCATGAAAAAAAAATAGAAGGCACTTTTCATTCACACCAGGTACCATTGGAAGAAGTAAAAGAAGAGCCGGAACAATTGAAATTACTGGAACAATGGTTAAGAAGTTATGATCCCGAAAATTTATTTGATAAAGAAGGACAACTGTTCACTGAATTAGCTGCGCTCATTCCAACGGCTGACAAAAGAATGGGTAAAAACCCTCATGCCAATGCAGGTCATTTAATGAAAGACCTGGTATTACCATCGGCAGAAGATTATGCAGTGGAAGTAAAATCACCCGGGACTACAACATTGCAAAGCACAAAAGAACTTGGAAAATATATACGTGATGTTTTTTGGCTCAACAAAGCCAATGATAATTTCCGGATGTTTTGTCCTGATGAAACCGAATCGAATCGTTTGCAGGCAGTGTTTGAAGCCACCAATCGTTTTTATTTGGGTGAAATAAAAGAAACAGATGAACATCTGTCTGCAGATGGCAGAGTAATGGAAGTATTGAGCGAACATCTTTGCCAGGGATGGATGGAAGGTTATCTGCTTACCGGAAGACATGGATTGTTCTCCTGTTATGAAGCGTTCATCACTATTATTGATTCCATGTTTAATCAATATGCAAAATGGATAAAGACCTGTAAAGAATTGCCCTGGCGATATCCATTATCATCTTTTAACTACCTGCTTACATCGCATACATGGCGGCAGGATCATAATGGATACAGTCACCAGGGACCGGGTTTTATTGATACTGTTGTCAACAAAAAAAGTCATATCATCCGTATTTATTTACCACCCGATGCCAATTGTCTTCTTTGTGTGATGCAACATTGTCTTACTTCAAAATATGACATAAACTTAGTTGTAGCAGGCAAGCAACCGCAACTGCAATGGCTCAATATGGAACAAGCAAAAGAGCATTGCAAAAAAGGCATTTCGGTATGGCAATGGGCAAGCAATGATAATGCTGATAAACCTGATATTATATTGGCTTGTGCAGGTGATATACCTACTATGGAAACTGTAGCTGCTGCATGGTTATTAAAACAACATTTGCCAGAATTAAAAGTAAGAGTGGTGAATATTGTTGACCTGATGACACTTCCACCCTCTTTGCATCATCCGCATGGAATAAGCGAAGATGAATTTTCTGCCATATTTACTGAAACCACCGATGTAGTTTTTGCTTTTCATGGTTATGTACGCATCATTCACGATCTTGTACATGGCAGGCCCGAACCCGAACGTTTTCATGTTCGCGGTTTTATGGAAGAAGGCACCACCACTACCCCATTTGATATGACAGTATTAAACAATATCAGCCGTTATCAATTAGCTATTGAAGCCATTTTCAGAAGTGGCAAAAAAAATGCTAGTCATGTGGTTGATCTTTTTGAACAAAAGCTAAAGGAGCATCATCACTATATTCGTGAACAGCTCGACGATATGCCCGAAATCAAAAACTGGAAATGGTCATGAACTGGCACACCATCTCTCCCGAAGAAACCTTAAAACAGATCAATAGCCAAATGGACGGGCTGAATGATGATGAAGTAAAAAAAAGACTGGAAGAGCATGGAAAGAACGAATTAACAGCAAAAAAAAAGATCAGCCCGCTTGTAATTTTTGTTCGCCAGTTTTTGGATGTAATGATACTGGTATTGATAATAGCCGCTATCATATCAGTAATTATTGGTGATATATCCGACACTATTGTTATTCTCATCATTGTTATACTCAATGCCGTCATTGGATTTATACAGGAATACCGTGCAGAAAAAGCAATTGAGGCACTGAAAAAAATGGCACAACCTGCTTCACAGGTTATAAGAAGCGGAAAAACTACAGAAGTAAAAGCGGAAGAATTAGTGCCCGGTGATATCATATTACTTGAAGCCGGCAATTCGGTATCCGCAGATATTCGTTTATTAGAAATAGAATCGCTGAAAATAAATGAAGCAAGCCTCACCGGCGAATCAAATGCTGTTGATAAAAATGTTGCAGCATTACAAGATGACGATTCAGCGCCTGGCGACAGGTTCAACATGGCTTTCAGAGGCACGCAGGTTACCAATGGTCATGGCAAAGGAGTGGTGATAGCAACGGGAATGAAAACCGAGATCGGCAATATAGCAGGTATGCTTGAAAAAGCCGATAGCATTACACCGCTGCAAAAAAGATTGACACAATTCAGCCGCCGTCTTACTGTTATCATCATCATACTCTGCATTGCATTATTTCTTACCGGGTATTTAAGAGGCGAACCGCTTAACAGGATGTTGCTTACTTCTATTTCGCTGGCAGTGGCGGCTATACCTGAAGCATTACCTGCGGTAGTTACCATATCGCTTGCATTTGGAGCAAGACGATTGATGAAAAGAAAAGTTTTGATCCGCAAACTCTATGCAGTAGAAACATTAGGCTCTGTTACGTTTATCTGCACCGATAAAACAGGAACACTCACAAAAAATGAAATGGTGGTGCAGGATGTATGGACGCATGATGAAAATAAAAAACAAGAGCTGCTAATAGCCATGAACCTTAACCATGATGTAAAAGAAAAAGATGGAAAGCTTGCCGGCGACCCCACCGAAATAGCAATGGTAGAATATGCAAAGCAACAGGATCATTTTAAAAGAGTAAAAGAAATTCCTTTTGATTCAGATCGAAAGGCGATGACGACCATTCATGAAAAAGAAGGAAAGTTTTGGGTGCTTACCAAAGGCGCTGCTGAAGTGATAACAGAGATCAATAAACATGAAGAAGTAAAAGCAGAAATAAAAAAGCAGGAAGAAAAAATGGCGAAGGATGGAATGAGAGTGATTGGTTTTGCTGCAAAAGAACTGAATGAGCTTCCGAATGAAATCAAGCCTGAGAATATTGAAAAAGATATGCACTTCATCGGGCTGGTTGGGCTTATTGATCCGCCGAGAGATGAAGCCAAAAAAGCAATACAGGAATGTAAGGAAGCAGGTATTGTTCCCGTAATGATCACCGGCGATCATCCTCTCACTGCCGCTTCTATTGCACGGCAATTAGGCATTATTGACAAAGAAGATCAGAAAGTGGTAACGGGAAAAGAGCTGGCAGCAATGGATAAGGAAAAATTTAAAAAAGAAGTAGAACAAATAAGAGTGTATGCAAGAGTATCGCCTGAACAAAAACTAAATATCGTAGAAGCATTGCAGGATCGCCAGCAGTTTGTTTCCATGACAGGTGATGGTGTGAATGATGCTCCTTCACTGAAGAAAGCAAATATCGGTGTGGCTATGGGCATTACCGGAACGGATGTGTCAAAAGAAGCATCGCATATGATACTGCTTGATGATAATTTTGCCACCATTGTAAAAGCAGTAAAAGCAGGCCGCCGTATTTATGATAATATCCGCAAGTTCATCAAGTACATTCTTACGGGCAATACAGCGGAGATATGGGCTATCTTTTTAGCGCCGTTGATTGGTTTACCCATACCATTATTACCTGTGCATATTCTTTGGGTGAATTTAGTAACAGATGGTTTGCCTGCACTGGCTTTAGCATCCGAACCTGCTGAAAGAGATATTATG
>Ga0187893_10015349_pt1 | contig 10278 bp, 6 predicted proteins | sample MA1701074metaG_FD_139574 | JGI IMG/M metagenome (GOLD analysis project Ga0187893, IMG submission 139574) | White microbial mat communities from a basaltic lava cave in the Kipuka Kanohina Cave System on the Island of Hawaii, USA - MA170107-4 metaG ... | reverse complement strand
GAGGAACGCCTCGGAATCCCGGTGCGGCTCGCCGACGCGGAGCGCCTCCCGTTCGGCGACGGCGAGTTCGACAACGTCTTCTGCTTCCGCCTGTTCCACCACTTCCCGACCGCGGCGCTGCGCGAGCAGGTGGCGCGCGAGCTCTGCCGCGTGGCTCGCCGTCGGGTCCTGGCGAGCTACCTCGACTCCCGCGCCTTCACACCCTGCAAGCACCGGCTGGCGCGGCTCCTGCGCCCGCGGCCGCAGAGCCGGTTCACGCAGACGCCGTCGCAGTTCGCCGCGCTCTTCGAGCGCGCCGGCTTCCGCGCCGCCGCGGACGTCGCCCGCCTGCCGCTGTGGCACTCGCTGCGGGTGCTGGTCGCCGAGCGTCCTTGATCGCCGCCGCGGCGGGTCTAGGCTGCCGCGGCTCCCGCGGCTCCGTTCCGCCGCGCGTCCGTCCGCGGAGGACTCGCTTGGACCTCACCGCCGTCGAGGCGCTGCTCGACCGCCCGCTCCTCGACCTCGTGTTCGACGCGGCCGCCGTGCACCGGCGCCACCACCCGCCGGAGCGCGTGCAGTGCTCGCAGCTCCTCTCGATCAAGACGGGAGGCTGCTCCGAGGACTGCGGCTACTGCAGCCAGAGCGCCCGCTTCCGCACCGGCGTGGAGCGCGAGCCGCTGATGGAGGTGGACGCGGCGCTGGCGGCGGCGCGCGCCGCCCGGGAGAGCGGCGCCGACCGCTTCTGCATGGGCGCGGCGTGGCGCGAGGTCAAGGACGGCCCCGAGTTCGACCGCGTGCTCGCGATGGTGCGCGGCGTGAAGGAGCTCGGGCTCGAGAGCTGCGTCACCCTCGGGATGCTCACCGACGCCCAGGCGCTCCGGCTCAAGGAGGCCGGGCTCGACTACTACAACCACAACCTCGACACCGGCCGCAGCCACTACGCGAGCGTGATCACCACCCACACGCTCGACGACCGGCTGGCCACTCTGCGCCGCGTGCGCGCGGCCGGGATCGCGGTCTGCAGCGGCGGCATCCTCGGGCTGGGCGAGACGCGGCGCGCGCGCGCCGAGCTGCTGCTCGAGCTGGCCGCGCTCGAGCCGCAGCCCGAGAGCGTCCCGATCAACGCGCTGGTCCCGATCCCGGGCACTCCGCTGCAGGCGAGCGAGCGGGTCGACTGGAGCGAGATCGTGCGCGTCGTCGCGGCGGCGCGGCTGCTCATGCCCGCCGCCGTGATCCGGCTGAGCGCCGGCCGCACCGCGATGACCGAGGAGGGACAGGCTCTCTGCTTCCTCGCCGGCGCCAACTCGATCTTCGTGGGCGACGAGCTGCTCACCACGCCCAACCCCGATCCGCGCAGCGACGCGGCGCTGCTCTCGAAGCTCGGGCTCACCGCGCTCGCGCGCGCCGCGCGGGCGTGAGGCGCGGCCGCGCGCCGCGACTCCCGCGATGGCGGACGACCTCGACTCCCTCCTACGCGACGAGCTCCGCGCGCGGGCGGCGGAGGGGTTGCTGCGGGAGCTGCCGGGGGAGAGCGCGACGACGCCGCGCCGCGGCGACTTCCGCTCGAACGACTACCTCGGTCTCGCCGGCGACGCGCGCGTGGTGGCGGCGGCGCAGGCGGCAGCGGCGGAGTTCGGCGCCGGCGGCCGCGCGGCGCGGCTGCTGGGCGGCGGGTCGCCGCTGGCGGCGCGCGCCGAACGCGACGTCGCCCACTGGCTCGGCGCCGAGCGCGCCCTCCTCTTCCCGAGCGGCTTCCAGGCAAACCTCGGCCTGCTCGGCGCGCTCGCCGGCCGCGGCGACGCCCTCTTCTCCGACCAGCTCAATCACGCCTCGCTGGTCGACGGGGCCCGCCTCGCGCGCGCGCAGGTGCAGCGCTACCGCCACCGCGACCTCGACGAGCTCGCCCGCCGGCTCGCGCTGGCGCGGGGCGCGCGCCGCCGCATCGTCGTAAGCGAGACGATCTTCAGCATGGACGGCGACCGGGCGCCGCTCGAGGAGCTGCACGAGCTGTGCGAGCGCTTCGACGCCTGGCTCGTCCTCGACGAGGCGCACGCGATCGGCCTGCTCGGCCCGCGGGGGGCGGGCGCGTGGGCGGCGACCGGGCGCTGCGGAGGCGACGCTCGCCGACTCGCGGCGCGCGTCGTGACCGGCGGCAAGGCGCTCGGCGCGGCAGGCGCCTTCGTGGTCGGCAGCGCGCCGCTGCGCGACGCGCTGCTGCAGCGCGCGCGCGCGTTCGTCTTCACCACCGCGCCGCCGCCGGCGGTCGATGGAGCTCTCGTGGCGGCGATCGAGGCGTGCCAGCGCGCCGACGAGGCGCGGGCGCGCGCTCTCTCTCTCGCCGTGCGGGTCGCCGCGCGCCTCGACCTGCCCCCTCCCGCGGCCGCGATCGTGCCGGTGGCGGCGGGCGACGCCGCGAGCGCCGTCCGGATCGGGGACGAACTCGCGCAGGCCGGACTCGCCGTCGGCGCGGTGCGCCCTCCCACGGTCCCGCAGGACGGAGCGCGGCTGCGGCTGGTCGCCCACGCGTTCAACGACGAGGAGGGCGCCGACGCGCTGGCCGGGAAGCTCGCGCGACTGGGCCTGCCGCGACCGATCGCGGCGCCGGCGGCAGCGCGCGCGAGCGCGACGGCGCGGCCCATTGCGGCCTGGTTCGTGGTCGGGACCGACACCGGCGTCGGCAAGACGATCGTGAGCGCGCTCCTGCTGCGCGCCGCGCGCGCGCTCGGCCCCGCGGCCTACTGGAAGCCCGTGCAGACCGGGAGCGACGACGACACCGCGACGGTGAAGGCGCTCTCGCAGGCGCGCGACGGCGAGCTGGTGCCGGTCCTCCATCGCTTCGCCCTCCCCGCCTCGCCCCACGAGGCTGCGCGCGCCGAGGGGGCCTCGATCGACCCGGCGGCGCTGGCGGCGCGGCTCGACGGGTTGCGGCGCCAGCCCGCGCCGTGGTCGCGGCTGATCGTGGAGCTCGCGGGCGGACTGCTCGTCCCCTACCGGTCGGGCGCCGCGCCGTTCGTGCAGGCCGACTGGCTGGCCACCGCCGGCGCGCGCCTCGTCCTGGTGGCGCGCGCGGGGCTCGGGACGCTCAACCACACGCTGCTCACCCTCGAGGCGCTGCGCGCGCGCCACCTCGAGCCCGACGCGCTCTTCCTGGTGGGCGACGCGCACGCCGGCAACGCGGCCACGCTGCGCGAGCTCGGCGGGGTGGGCCGCGTGGTCGAGGTCGGGCGCTTCGCGCCGCTCGAGCCGGCCGCGCTCGCCGCGTGGAACGCAGGCCGCGGCCTGGACGAGCTGCTCGAGCTCCCGCCGTGAGCCGACCCCTGCCGCGCGACGAGCTGCTGCGTCGCGACGCGTCGGCCCTCTGGCACCCGTGGACGCCGCACGGGAGCGACGCGGCGCCGCTCGCCGTCGTCGCGGCCGCCGGCGCGACGCTCACGCTCGCCGACGGGCACGAGCTGATCGACGCCGTCTCCTCGTGGTGGACCTGCCTGCACGGCCACGGCCACCCGCGGCTGGTGGCCGCGATGGAGCGGCAGGCGCGGCGGCTCGATCACGTGCTCTTCGCGGGCGCGACGCACGAGCCGGCGGTCGCGCTCGCCGAGGCGCTCCTCGCGGCCGCCCCGCCGGGGCTGAGCCGCGTCTTCTACAGCGACGACGGCTCCACCGCGGTCGAGGTCGCCCTCAAGATCGCGCGCCAGGCGGCGGTGCAGCGCGGCCAGCCGCAGCGCACCGTCTTCGTCGCGCTCGAGCACGGCTACCACGGCGACACCTTCGGCGCGATGAGCGCCGGCGATCCCGCGCCCTTCTTCGAGCCCTACCGGCCGCTGCTCTTCGAGGTCGTGCGGGTGCCGGCCGACGCGGCGGCGGTGCGGCGCGCGCTCTGCGAGCTGGGCGACCGCGCCGCGGCGCTGATCCTCGAGCCGCGGGTGCAGGGGGCCGGCGGGATGCGGATGCACGACGCCGCGTTCCTGCGCGGCGCGCGCGCGGCGTGCGACGAGGCGCGCGTCCCGCTGATCGCCGACGAGGTGATGACCGGTTTCGGCCGCACCGGCGCCCTCTTCGCGTGCGCGGCGGCGGGGATCGCGCCCGACCTGCTCTGCCTGGCGAAGGGGCTCACCAGCGGGATGGTGCCGCTCGCTGCGACGCTGGCGACCGAGGAGCTGTTCGACGCCTTCGCCGGCTCCGACCGCCGCCGCCTCTTCGCGCACGGCCACTCGATGACGGCGAACCCGATCGGCTGCGCCGTCGCCCTCGAGTCGCTCTCCCTCTGCCGCGAGCTCGGGGTCCCCGCGCGGCTCGAGGCGATCGGCGCCCGCATCGAGGCCTCCCTGGCGCCGCTGCGCTCCGATCCGCGCGCGGCCGGGCTGCGCCGCTGCGGCGGGATCGTCGCCTTCGATCTGGTGGCCGGGCGCGGCGCCCCGGCCGGCTACTTCTCCGGCCTCGCGCCGCGCCTGCGCGCGGCGGCGATCGAGCACGGCGTCCTGCTCCGTCCGCTCGGGAACGTCGTCTACGCCCTGCCGCCGGCGTGCACCAGCGACGAGCAGTGCGACCGGATCGCCGCCGCAATGCTCGCGCTCACGGGTACCAGCGCGCCATGAAGCTGTCGAGGCCGAGCCCGAAGCCGGTCGACTCGAGATTCCTGCCGGTGCAGCGCAGCTCGACCACGTGGCCCCCCGGCAGCAGGCGGCGCCGGCCGAGCAACTGCTCGCGCAGGAGGGCGCGCGGCGCGTGCAGATCCATCGGCGCGCCGATCGGCTCGTCGTCGATCGAGACCTGCCATGCTCCGGCGTCGGGACCCCGGGTGAGCCGCACGTAGAGGTCGTAGTCGCGCGGACGCGGAACGTCGAACGCGAAGGAGAGGCGCCCCTCCTCGCGCCTGCGCGGCGCGAAGGCCACCTGGCCGCCGTAGGCCCAGAACGCCCCGCTCCGGCGCTCGGGCGGCGGCGCGCCCTCCGCCACCTCGATCGAGTCGAAGAGCTCCTGCTCCTCGGGCTCGACGCGCACCTCGAAGAACGGCAGGCGCTCGTGCTGCGGCGGAAGGATCGCCATTGGCCCGTGCGGCTCCTCCTGGTACCAGAAGGCGACGCTCGAGAAGGCGTCGTTGCGGTCGCGCGCGAGCTTCATCACGCCGTCCCGCTCGGCGTAGCCGGCGCGCTCGAAGGCGACCGCCAGCCCCTTCTCGAACGGGACCGGATCGAGGACGTGCCAGCGCACCGCGGTGGTGCGCGCGCCGGCGCCGCTTCCCTCCCATACGGTCACGCCGCCGAAGGGGCCGGTTCCGGCGCGGAAGCCCCACGCATCGTCGAAGTACCCCTCGAGCCCGATCCCGACCAGCGACGGGACCTGCTCGCCGTCGAGGAAGAAGCGGTCGTCGCCTTCGCCGGGCCAGCCCTCCTCGCCCGACCAGATGCTGAGGACGGTTCCGACGTAGTGGCCGCGGCCGAGGATCTCGGCGACCCGGTGCTGGCGGAGCGTCGGCTCGCGCTCGGAGGCGCGGAAGAGGGCGTGGAAGGTGCGGAGATCGGGCTGCTTGTGCGGCAGTTCGGTCCAGTCGATCTGCCAGAAGACGAGGCGCGCCGGGCGACCCGAGTCGCTGCGCAGCGAGATCTCCGCCGATTCATTGAAGGGCATCGGCCAGTACGACGTGCGACCGCGGCCGTCGCCGGCGACGCGCACGGGAAGCGTGTCGACGTCGGCCTCGAGCGAATGGCCGGCGCCGAAGAAGTCGCCGATCGGGACCTCGATCGAGGGGACCCGCTCGCCGTCCCATCGCGCGCGCAGCACGAGCAGCCGGCCGTAGTAGGGATCGTCGCTCTCGACCGTGATCCAGAGGCGGGTGATGACGCCGGGCCCCTTCAAGTCCGCGAGCGTGATCTCGGCGCCCGACGCCAGCGGGACGAAGTCGAGATTGCCCGAGGGATCGTTGCTGCTGCTCGAGACGCGATGGGGCTTGCCGACGGGAGGACGGAAGAGGTCGCCGAGCGCGGCATGGCGCGGCGCCGGCACCCCTTGCGGCGGCGGCGCCGCGGCGGCCGTCGCAGCCAGGAGCGCGAACTCCAACAGCAGCGCGACCGTCCTGGTATGACGCGATCGAACTCGCTCGCCCGCATCCCGGTTCATGGACGTCCCCGGCTCGCCTCCGACGCGCAGGGCGTCGTTCGCAGGCGGGATGGTACGTGGAACGGCCGGGGGGACGGCTCGGTACCATCGCTCGCGGACTCCGGCGCGAACCGCTCCGTCGTGCCGGCTCGGGACGGAAAAGGGAACGACGATGATCCGCATTTCGGTGGCGGCGGTGCTCGGCGGCGTGGCGTTCGTGTTGGCGGCCGCCGGTCCGGCGCTGTCCTGGTCGGCCTGGGATCCGCGGTCGGGTCCATCGGAAGCGATCCCCCCGAATCTCGTCGGCACCTGGCGGCTCGACAGCCTGCTCGACCAGGCGCGGGTCAGCGGGATCGCGCCGTCAGACGGCGATCCGCGCGATTTCGTCCTGCATGACCTCCAGTTCGACGGTCGCGACGGCGGCGCCACGGCGCTGCCGTCTCCCTTCGGGAGCGGGACGGTCGAGCCGGGCGCCGAGGGGCTGAAGCTGACCGCGAAAGGGAGGCTCGCCCTCTTCCGCATCCCGATCCCGCGCGATGACGCCGGGGAGTTCACGGCCGACGAGGCGTTCGGAATGGTCGCGCTGCGCGTCCGTTCGAGCGACGCCGGCGAGATCGCGCTGCTCCGCGATCCCGGGATGCTCGGGGGCGGGGGCCTCGGGCCCGGGGCGAACGGCGCGCTGCTCAACGGCGGCAACTTCATTCCGCCCATCGCGCCGGCCGGCGGCCCGCCGCCCGGACCGCCGCCCGCGAACCGGCCTCCACCGCAGGCGGCGCCTCCGCCGCCTCCCGGCCCTCCTCCGGGGTTCCCCCGCGGCTTCGACCCGCGCCAGCTCCTCGGCGGCACCGTGGCGACGTTCGCGACCGACGGCGAATGGCACTCGATCGGACGGACCAAGGCGCAGCTCCAGCCCGGCGGGATGTTCGGGATGGGAGGCTTCGGCGGCGGCTCGCGCCCGTCGGCGCCGCTCGAGGAGATCGTGCTCGTCGTCCTCGCTCCCGCCGAGAAGGCGGAGAGCGGTGCGCAGGTCGAGCTCGAGTTCCTCCACGTTCTCGACGCGAAGGCTGCCTACGCCAGCCAGCCGGCGGCAGCCTGCACGATCTCGCGGCGCGACCCGGCCTCGCGCGGCGCCGTCCTCCACAGCGGGATGTACATGAACACCCCGTGCGAGGCGACGTGGAGGCTGGTGGCGCCCGAGGAGGGACGGTTCATCGCAGGGCTGAGCGCGATCGACGGCAAGCCCTTCGACCTGTTCGTGCACGTCACGGCGGGCGGCGTGCGCCGGACGATCCTGCAGCAGACGCACGACGCGGGCTCGGAGGTGGCTGCGCTCGACGTCGATCTCTCCGGCTTCGCGGGACAGGAGATCGCCCTCACCATCGAGGCGATCGAGGAAGAGCGGCCCACGGTCGCCTTCCTGCTGCAGCCGATGGTGCACGGCCGACGCCGGGACGACGTGCGCAACGTGCTGCTCTTTTTCTGCGACACGCTGCGCGCCGACGCGCTCTCGTGCTACGGGTGCGAGCGGCCGACGAGCCCGGCGCTCGACCGGATGGCCGCGCACGGCGCGCGCTTCGAGCGCTGCTTCAGCCAGGGGGCGTGGACCTACGTCTCGATGCCGTCGTCACTCTCCGGGATGTACCCGAGCGTGAACGGCGTCAAGAGCGGCGGCGAGCGCATCGCCGACTCGGTGGAGACGATGGCCGAGGCGTTCCGCGCCGCCGGCTACCTGACCGCGGCGTTCATCCGCAACGATTTCGTCGGCGAGACGACCAACACCGCGCAGGGGTTCGACTTCTTCTACCCCGGCAATGCGGTGGGCGCGGCGGCCCAGGCGGGGCTGCGCGCGGTCGTGGCGCGGATGCTGGGGCAGACGGGCGCCAACGCGCAGAGCGCGCAGAACATGATGGACTTCTCGCTCGGCTCCTCGCGCGACCTCCACGCCAAGTCGGAGCCGTGGGTCGAGAAGTACGCCGGCGTGCCGTTCGTGCTCTACCTGCACTCGGTCGACCCGCACGATCCCTACGACCCCGAGGAGGACGACTGGAGCGCCTTCCTCTCCAGGGAGGAGAAGAACCTCTACGACCGCGAGGAGGCCGCCCTCCAGCAGGACATGGCGCGCGCGATGCAGCAGGGGATGAACGTGGCGGCCGCAGGCGGACCGGGGGCGGCGCAGCCGCGCAACCAGCGCGAGAGGATCGCGCAGACGCCGCTCGACCCGCGCGATCCGCAGTCGCGCATCGACCCCGACGCCTTCATCTCGCGGCAGCGGCGCATCTACGACGCGGAGGTGCGCTACATGGACCGCCACGTGGAGCGGGTGCTCGACCTGCTCGATCGGAAGGAACTCGCGGCGCGCACGATCGTCTCGTTCAACTCCGACCACGGCGAGGAGTTCCTCGATCACGGCAACGCGGGCCACGGCCAGTCGGTCTACGCCGAGCTCAATCACGTGCCGTGGATCCTGCGCGCGCCCGGCCTGATCGAGCCCGGCCGGGTGGTGCCGGGAAGCGTGATGAACCTCGACCTCGCGCCCACGCTGCTCGCCCTGTGCGGCGTCCCGATCCCCGAGACGATGCAGGGGCGCGACCTCACCGAGGTGGTGAGGAACGGCGAGGAGGTGCCGCCGGCGCCGATCTTCACCGAGCGCTGGGGAGGCGGGCTCGGCAACGGCTTCGCGAACGACGGCGACGCGCCCGACGGCGACGAGGAGTTCCTCGGGCAGTGGGCCGTGATCGAGGGGACGTGGAAGACGGTCGTCACGCGCACCTTCGACCAGGAGCGCGGCCCGGACGGCAATCCCCGCATCGGCCCCGACGACAAGCCGGTGCCGCCGACGCTCAAGATCGATCTCGAGATCTACGACCTGCTCACCGACATGAAGGACTCCCGGTCGCTGATCGAGACCGAGCGCCCGCGCGCTGAGGCGGCCGCGAAGCGCCTCGAGACGTGGCTGCGGGAGATGAAGAAGCTGAACGCGCGCTATTCGGCCGAGGCCACAACCAGCGAGAACGCGGCGGCGGCGCTGCGCGCGCTCGGCTACGCGCAGTGAGCGCGCGACCGGAGGCGCGAGGGGCGGCCCGCGCGGCGCGCTGAGCGGAATCGTCGCGCCGATCGGCGGACGATCCGCCCCGCGCCCGACGCGCGACCCCGCGAGCGGGCGTCCGGCCGCCCGCTTGCTACGCGCGCCCCCGGAATCGCCCTTGGCGAGCGGATCGACGCGACCCCTGCGGGATTCGGCGCGCCTCGGCGAGAATCCCCGCGCCACCCGGACGATCCCCACTCGCACCCACCATCCCTATGGCCGACAAGACCGAGCGCTGGGAGGACAACGTCGCCGGGCCGTGGTACGTCGACAAGACGTGCATCCTCTGCTCGCTTTGCAACGACCTCGCGCCGAGGAACTTCCGGGAGAGCGCCGGCGGCGACCACGACGTGGTCTACAAGCAGCCGGCGACGCCCGAGGAGGTGGAGCAGGCGACGCAGGCGCGGCTCCAGTGCCCGGTGGAGGCGATCGGCGACGACGGCGTTTGAGGTCGCGGGCGGCCGGGCTCGTGCTCCGACGCCGCCGCGCCCGACGCTACGGCGCGCCGCCGGCGGGAAGGTCGATCTCGATCGAGCACCAGTCGGGCCCCTGCGCGAACTGGTAGCGCGCGTCGGAGAGGCCAACGCGCACCGACCCGTCGGCGCGCGGCTCGATCCAGGCCCACGGGAGGCGCGCGAAGTAGCGCCAGGGCCGAGCCTGTGGCAGCGCCGCCGCGACGCGCACGACCGGGTCGTCGAGACGGCGCTCGAGTGAACGGGCGGACGGGGCGCCGGCCGCGGACGCCAGCCGGCCGTCGAGCCCGACCCGCCGCCAGTAGATGCGCTGGTCGGACTCGATGGCGAGGTTCCAGTGGAACGGATCGGCGATGGCGGGCGAGCGCATGGCGAAGCGCTGCTCGGCCGGATCCCCGGCCACCCACGCCGAGTCGGCGCCGGCGGGCCGCTCGAGGGCGTTGCGCACCGCCGTGCGCGCGCTCCAGCCGAGGAGCCCGAGGTAGCCCGCGACCAGGAGCGCCCCGATCGAGAGCACCGCGCGCGGGCGCTCCCGCCCCGCTCCCGCGGCGCGCAGGACCGCGAGCACGAGCAGAGCGGCCGGGAAGGCGGCGCGCACGTGGACGGGCGAGCGCGCGCTCGTGAGCACGATCCACGCCGACGCCG
>Ga0187893_10015347_pt1 | contig 10279 bp, 10 predicted proteins | sample MA1701074metaG_FD_139574 | JGI IMG/M metagenome (GOLD analysis project Ga0187893, IMG submission 139574) | White microbial mat communities from a basaltic lava cave in the Kipuka Kanohina Cave System on the Island of Hawaii, USA - MA170107-4 metaG ... | reverse complement strand
GTGCCCGCCGCGACGTATGCCGATCTGGGGATGCAGACTGTCAATCTCCCGGATCTTTCGGCCCAGGTGGGAGAGGAGGTCGCGGGACGCACCGGCGGCGCCGTCTCTTTGGCCCTCGGGATGGCGCAGATCTTCACGGGACTGCCGGGGATGCGGGGTCTGATGTCCTACTGGTACCACTTCGCCATCATGTTCGAGGCGCTCTTCATCCTGACCACCATCGACACGGGCACCCGCGTCGCGCGGTTTCTGGTGCAGGAGTTCCTGGGGAGAGCCTATCGTCCCATGGAGCGCACCGACTGGCTTCCCGGGACCGTCATCTCGTCGCTTCTGGTGGTTTCCGGGTGGACCTACTTCATCCTGACCGGCAGCATCAACACGATCTGGCCGATGTTCGGGATAGCGAACCAGCTTCTCGCGGCCGTGGCCCTGTGCGTGGGCACGACAGTGCTGATCAACTCCGGTCGCGCCCGCTACGCGGCGGTGACCCTGGCCCCGCTCGCTTTCGTGGCGACCACGACGCTGATCGCCGGTTGGCTCAACGTCACCGACAATTTCCTTCCGATGGCCTCCAGGCCCGGCCTTGCGTTCCAGGGATACCTCAACGCGGCGCTGACCTTGACGATGATGTCCTGCGTGGGAGTGATCCTCGTGGACTCGATCCGCAGGTGGGGCTCTTCCATGACCAGGCCGACCGCCTCGACTGGACCGGAGCCGGCCCTCGATTGAGCCAAGGCTGAGCGAAAGCTGAGCGACCGCTGGTCGCTGGCGCCGTGCGCCTTAACAAGGTGGTGACAAACTCACGCAGGTCGCGTTGCCGCAACCCTCCGGGCAGCAGGGGTTGCGGCCGGATACTTCGTCGCTCGTCGTCGGCGATTACCAGAATCGCGCTCCCCCTCGCTCCTCGTCCGCGGCTCGCAAGCCCCTGCTGCGCGGCCTGCGCGAGTTTGTCCCACCCTGTCAGTTCACCACAGGTCGTGAACCGTTGTGGGGGCTGCCGGCCCCTTTGGAGGCGATCAGTGTGATCGGCGGCGGGGGAGGGGGAACGGTGAAGACCCGCTCGCCGGGAAGCAGAGAGTAGTGGAGGTTCTTGGCCGTGTCCGAGTCGGTGGTCATGTACAGGCTCAGCCGGGGGACGCTCCCTCGCGAGTCGCCACCGCCCCACAGACCGGCCAGCGAGAGGCGAAGGCTCTGCGCGATGTCGCGCAGCCGGCTCGACGCCTTCTGTCGCAGCGTAAGGGTCTTGGCGGTGCGGATATGAAAGACGACGTCCTCTTCGAACTTGAGATGGTAATCGGTGGGGACATCCACTCCCAGCAGACCGGCGTCCGTGTCCACAGGGACCACCCCTGTCTGCGCGGCGAGCTGGTTCGGGTCGGAGTAGAGAAGACCGGCCTCTCTGCCGGTTTCCGGATCGGGCGGGATCAGCTCCGGACGGCCACCTTGCTTCTCGAGCACGGTCAGGGGACCCTGGAGCGCCTTCCAGATCTGTTCGGGACTCGCGGGCCGGCGCCCGTTCTCATCCAGGGCGATCGAGCTGAAAGAGTACGCCTTCTTGAGAGTCTTGCCGCGGATCCGGAACTCGAGCGTCCGTGCTGCCGGGTCGAACAGGATGTAAGGGGACTTCGTCGCCGCGACCTCGGCCTCCTGCTTCAGGAGGCCGCTCTCCCGCAGGAGGGCCCTTTTTTCCTGCAGCAGGGCGCTGTACCTGTCGAGCTGAGTCTCGGCCCCCGCGCGCGCGTCACTCGTGAGCAGCCAACCGGCCGCGGTCATCGTTCCCGTCAGGAGCGTCACGGCCGCGATGCCTCGCCGCGTCATATGATGTACACCTTCGTCCCGATCCCGATCGCCTTGAATACCGCCTCGAGGTCCTTGGCCCCCACGCGCACGCACCCGTGGGTGACGTGCAGGCCCAACGCGCGCTCGAAGAGCGTCCCGTGGATGAGATACCCGTCACCGAGATCGAGGGCGTAATCCCCGAGCACACCCTCCTCGATTCTCTCGCTGAATCTCTTGGGCATGTCCTCGCCCGCCTCCACGAAGGCCCAATCGGGCTTCGTCCAGACAGGCTCGTTCACCTTGCGCCTGACGCTGAACTCACCCCTCGGCGTATCGAATACCCAGGACCTGGGCTTGTCGGGATCCGAGAGCCGGACTCCGGACCCGGTGGAGATGATCGCGTCGCGGAGGAGCTGCTCGTCCTTCATCAGGTACATCCGGTTCGCCCCGGTGTCGATGACGAGATAGGTGCCCCGAGGCCGCATCGAGTGGATTCTCTGCTGGAGCCTCGCGTTGGCGGCGGCGAGCTTTCGGACCTCCTTCTCCAAGGCCCCCATGGAGCTCTCGATCGCAGCGGGATCGGAGGGAACCTCGAACATCTCCACTTCGGCGACCGCGGTGCCCCGGTCCCGAGACCATTGAAGCGCAAGCAGCCCGGCCGAGATGAGCAGCACGCTGACGAGCAGGAGAATCAGGGCGCGCGCGATCCGGCCCGGCAGCGAGCTGGCGCGCTGGAGCATCGCGAACTTGGGCGGGGTGGGCTCAAACACTAAGGGATCGCTCCAGGCCCGCCGCCGGCACCCGCAAGCGCTGCCCGTCCCGGCGCGGTCTTGCGCCACCTCCGCTCGGCATAGCCGCCCGAGCCGTCAGTCTCGGCCCCGACGATCGTGACCGGAGTTCCGACCGAAACACGGCCGAACAGATCATCCATGTCCCGATTCCCCAGCGCCACGCAACCGTCGGTCCAGTCCTCCCCGCGCCCGCCCTCTCCATGAATCTCGATCAGCGAGCCGGGTCCGGCTCGCCGGGAGATCTGTCCCCGGCGCCGCGCCTGCTTGAACCGCTTCAGGTCCTCCTCGTTGGGATAGTTCAGCAGCAGCGCCTTGTGCCAGCGGGTCTGGCGCAGCCCGCGCTTTTCCGTGATCTTGTATTTCCCTTCGGGAGTCGCTCTATCGCCGGCCACGACCTTCGTCAGCGTCCCGTTGATCCCGAGCTCCACCGCGTAGGTGCGCACCCGCCTCCCGTCAACAATCAGCAAGAGGGTCCGGCGCATCTTGTCCACGATGATGGCCGTGCCGTTGTTGGCGGCGGACCAGGAGATCGTGTCCTGCACCCAGTCCGCGTACTGCGCGCGCCGGCCTGGATTGGCGGCCGAATGGATGAACCTGGAGAACCTCGTGTGAGCGGCATCGATGCCCGCGTTGGCTCGCTGGGCCGCGGCGGCCGCGCGCGCGTACTGTCCTTCGTCAAACAGCGACCTGGCTTCCGCGTAGTTCACCCTCGCCCTGCTCACATCCGCCCGGATGGGGCTCCTGGGAGGGATGTAGGAGGAGAGCCACGCCATCTGGTTGAACCCGGAGTCCGCGCGAGCGAGCAGCACCTGGGTGCGATCCCGCGCTTCATCCTTGTGGCGCCGAGCCCTCGCTTCCGCCAGCTTGGCCCTGCGGATCGCTGCGTCGAGCATCGCCTCGGCCCGGTCGTAGGAACGGTTCCACTGGGTCTCCTGGAGCTGTTTGTTGACCTCGCGGACCCCGGCTTCATACGAGCCCTCCGCGCTCAGCAGCGGCTCCGGGGCGAGCGACCCGGCTCCCGCGTCGCGAGCCTTTTGCAGCCAGGCCTTTGCCTCGTATTTCTTCGTTATCGGGGCTTCCGCGCATCCTGAGATCAGCGCGGCCAGCGCGCAGACGATGCCTGGCCACGTAAGTCGGCGGCGAGAAACCTCAGCGGGTCGCGGGATTGGCTGCGTGAGGGTCATCATGCTGGTGTGGTGAACCCAGGTTCAATCAAGCGGGCTCTCCCACGAAATGTACGGCAGGGGCCGCCGATTCGCAATCTCAGCGGCCCCTGGTCGAGCAGTGTCGATCCGCTTATCTGCGTCCTTTGGCGGCCGCTTTCTCGGCGGCCTCGGTCAGCTTCATGGCGATGTCGTTGGCCTGCTGGGTCAACGCCGAGGCTTTCGACGATGCGCCCATGTAGTCCTCGCTCGAGATCATGTTGCGCACCTCGCCAAGTGACTGATCCAATCCGTCGAGGTCAGAGGTATAGAGCTGGATGTCCGCGCGGGTGTCCTTGGTCACGGGAGCCTTTCCGAGCGCCTCGCGGGCGGCCGCGATGGCGGTGGTGGCCTCCTGGAGCTTCGTGTTGGCCTCGTTCTTTGCGGCCTCCTTGTTGGCAACCGCGGCCTGCGTCGCCTTCTCGGCGTCGGCCTTCGCCTGGACGAACTTCTCCTTCGCCGCGTCGAAGTTCCTCGTGAGAGCGAACTTGCCGTTCTGTGTCTCCACCTCCTGGTTGGCGGCGTCGAAGCTGGCCTTCGCGGCCTGGTACTCGTTGGCGGCCCACTTGTCGGCCTGGACCGAATTGCGGGCATCGTCCAGAGCGGTCTGAGCGTCCTTCATCTCCGTCTCGGGAGCCTTGGCGCAGCCGGCGAAGACGACGGCCACGGCGAGCAGGCAGCCCGCGAGCAACAGCTTGCTGGTCCTCATCTGGTCCTTCCTCCTCTGAGCGTCCCCACCCCGGGGACCGGGTGAATCAACTCACGGGTTGGCCCCGTGCACGCCCTCGTATGTAGACCGACCCTTCCCACGGCACTCTGGCGGGGCTGGTCGGGGAAACGCTGAGCTTGTTCTGCGGGATTAGCGCCAGACACCTGGGCAGCGGTAGCCGCCTCCGCGCGCTGTTTGAGCCTTACACCATCAGTCCTCGGTCATGCTGCGGGGGCTGGTGTGGAGAAATCGACACGCACTCCGGTGCGCCCGCACAACAACGCCCCCCAGAGCCTCCCGAAAGCAGCCGACATCTTAACCAAATCACTAGCTTCGATGCAAGACCCCGGTTTTGCTCCGGCGGACCGGTGATGGAGGCGGCGATCGGAATCGAACCGATGATAAAGGTTTTGCAGACCTCTGCCTTACCACTTGGCTACGCCGCCGCCGTTGCCCGGTTCGGCCTATCGGGGGAGGGTGGAGCGGGAAACGGGATTCGAACCCGCGACTTCAACCTTGGCAAGGTTGCACTCTACCACTGAGTTATTCCCGCTCGCGCCGCGTTGTTATACCAAACAGCCCATGGCCTGTCAAACCACAGATCATGCAGGGTTTCGGGTGGTTGACTCTCAGCCCAGCGGTCTGAAAGCGTCCTGGATGTGCTCCAGGTGCGGGCCCCCCTCCGACCGAAGCCCGGGCCAGGTGATCGCGATGACATCAAAACGACATGGGAGATCGAGATACCCTCGCTCGATCAGGAACAGCCCGGCGGCCCTCGCGATGCGGGCCTGCTTGGGATAATGAACTGCCTCGCCCGGGGTGCCGAGCCGGGTGTCGCGGCGAAGCTTGACCTCGAAGAAAACCAACAGGCCTCCGATTGTGGCCACCAGGTCAATCTCCCCCAGCCTGGTCCTGTACCTCCTGGCGATAATCCGGTACCCCGACGCTTCAAGGTGCCGGGCGGCAATCTCCTCTCCCTGCATGCCGAGGCGCTGTTTCTCGAACGACACGTGAGCCCTCTGATGGGGTGAGCCGGGGCGGGGATCCGGCCGATTCGCGACCGGGTGGGTCAGGCGGGGTCGCGCATTTTACCGGCGGGGGTGCGGCCGGTTCAAGCCTGGAGGTGGCCGCCTGCGCGCCCCGGGAGGCCTCTCCGCCTGCTGGAGCCGCCGGACACGGTCCTGGATCTCCTGGCGGAACCGCTCCTGGAAAACGATGAACTGGGCCTGCTGCCGCGGGGTCAGGGCGGAGCGGATCTCGTCTCGAGCCTGCATCTCTTTCTGGTGTTGCCTGGTGTCCATCGCGTGCAGCTCCTCCACCTGTTTGAGGAGCTCCTCGTCGGAAGCGGTCTCGTCCTCGAGGAGCGGGCGAATCCGCATCAGGATCAATCGGCGCCGGCGGTTGAACTCGCGCCGCGAGCTGTTGAGATCCTCCACCAGGGGAATCACCTTGCGCTCCTGGGTCTCCGTCAGCCTCAGGAACCGCTTCATCTTGGAGATCATGTAGATCTCGACCGTCTCCTGAATCTCCTCGCGCATCGAGTCCTGCTCGTTGACCGGCGGGTCGGTCTGTAGTGCTGCAGCGTTCGAAGGTGTGTGGAGCCATACAGCGGCCATCAGGCAGCTGCCGAGCCGCAATCCTGGTCTTGTCATGACACGCTTCTCCCTACCTGGTCTCCCCAGCTCATGACGAAGGCTCGAGGGCGATTTGCTCGCGCAGCTCGCGGAGGTGTCCCTCGTCGAGGCTCTCGATCTGCCGGCGCAGGTCCTCGTCGGTCCAGGCTCGTGCCATGCCGGATGGTGGGTCGATCTCCCTGATCGCCTCGAGGATCTCCCGGTCCCCGATCTCCAGAAGGATTTCCGTGCCGAGCAGATCGTCCGCGACCCGCGCGTCCAGACCAGGCCGGCTCAGCAGGAGCTCCAGCGCCTCGTCGAGACGGTCTGCAGGCTCGTCGGGCGCGGCGACGCCGGTCTTCAAGTGGGGGACTCCGGTAGATGACAGAAGCGACGCGGCCGCGACCGCGATCATCACGATGGCCGCCGCAGCCGCCGGCAAGGACCAGACCCGGGCGCGCGCGCCGGCCTGGCGTTTTCCCTCGGCCAGGGCGATCCGCGCGCGGACGCGCTGAAGGAAGCTGTCCCAATACGCCTCCCCAGGGTCAGGGACCGCATCGTCTGACGCAGCGCGAGCCATCGCGCGCAACACCTTCCTCATATCGCGATCCTCCTGGCGGCGCCGCTTCACAGGATGTCCTTCAGCTCTCTGCGGAGAGAGGAGATCGCGTGGAAGAAGTTGGCCTTCGCCGTCCCTATCGAGCATCCCATGGCTCTGGCTATCTCCTTGTACTGGAGTCCTTCAAAGGCTCTCAAGATGAGCGTCGTACGTTGCTTGCGCGGCAGTGTCGCGATGGCGAGGCGCAGCCGCTCCACGTGCTGGCGCGCGACCAGCCGCTCGAACCCGGCCGGTTCCTGGACCGTAGCGGGTCGCCCGGCCTGCGCCAGGGTCTCGATGGTCACCGCGTCCCGGCGCGCGACGCGGGCCGACTGCACGACATTGAGACTGAGGTTCGAGACGATCCGGAAGAGCCATGTCCTGACCGAAGATTCGCCGCGGAACTCCGCCAACCCCGTGAAGGCGCGGCAGAAGGTCTCCTGAGCCAGATCGTCCGCCTCGGCATGGTCCCCCGTCATCCGGTAGGCGATCCTGTATATCTCCTTTCGATACCGTAAGACCAGGGAGTCGAACGCCCCGCCGTCGCCCGCGCGGATGCGTGAAACCAGCTCCTCGTCAGTCGGGGACGCATCGGATTTCCGATCCATCCGGGGCCCTCGCGGATCATAGACAGACAGCCTCGGCGCGGGTTTAACAGAGCTCCGGCGGGGATGCTCTCATTTCTGCTTCCAGCGGACCCCTTGGGGGGTGTCCTCCAGGACGATTCCCCTGGCCAGCAAGGCCTTGCGGATGCGATCCGCAGCGGCGAAGTCGCGCGAGCGGCGCGCCTCCTCGCGCTGCCGGATCAGCTCCTCCACCTCCCGCGTGAGGGCCGCCTTCCGCTGCGGGACGCCGAACAGGTACCGGAACCTCTCCAGGAAGTCCACGACACCGGCCCTCTCCGGCGCGGAGCCCTCGCCGCGGTCGAAGGCGGCATTGGCCTCCCGGACGAGGTCGAATGTGGCCCCGAGCGCCTCGGCGGTGTTCAGGTCATCGTCGAGCGCCGCCTCGAATCGTTCTGCCTCTCGGGTCAGGCTCGCCCCCAGATCGCTGTCGCGCCCGGCCGGCTCGCGCGCGATCCGATCCGAGAAATCGTCCAGACGAGTGAGGGCGGCCGCCGCCTGCGCCACCCCCTCGAAGGTGAAGTTGATCGGCTTGCGGTAGTGGGACGTGAGAAGGAAGTACCGGATGGCGCGGGGCTCCAGCCCGCGCGCCAGAAGATCGCGCAGCGTGTAGAAGTTCCCCTTCGACTTGGACATCTTCTCGCCGTCCACGACCAGGTGCTCGCAGTGCATCCAATGACGGACGAACGGCGCTCCGGTGGCCGCCTCGCTCTGGGCCACCTCGTTCTCGTGGTGGGGGAAGATGTTGTCCACGCCGCCGGTGTGCAGGTCGAATGACTCACCCAGGTACTTCATGCTCATGGCGGAGCACTCGATGTGCCATCCGGGGCGTCCCGGCCCGAGCGGGGAATCCCAGTGGGGCTCCCCCTCCTTGCGGGCTTTCCACAGGACGAAGTCGCGGGGGTCGTCCTTGCCGTATTCGTCCGACTCGACCCGCGCGCCGGGCAGGATGCCGCTCAGGTCGACGTGAGAGAGCTTCCCATATCCAGGAAACGTCGAGATCTTGAAGTAGAGCGATCCCTGGCTCACGTATGTGTGCTGCTTCTGGATCAGCTTCTCGCAGATCTCCACCATTTCGGGGATGTGGCGCGTGGCTCTGGGGTACACCTCGGCCCGCTCGATCCCCAGGGCATCGAGGTCCTCGAAAAAACCGTCGATGTAGGTCTGGGTGTACTCATCCAGGCTGAGGCCGGCCGTCATGGCGTTGCGGATCGTCTTGTCGTCCACGTCGGTGAGGTTCATCACCTGCGTGACCTTCAGCCCGCGGTGCTTGAGGAACCGCCTCAAGACGTCCTCCCAGATATAGCAGCGGAAGTTGCCGATGTGGGAGTGGTCGTACACCGTCGGCCCGCAGGTGTAGAGGCGCACCTCCCCTTCACGCAGGAGAGCCAGCGGCTCGACCTGGCGCGTCATCGTGTTGTACAGGCGTATGTCGCGGCGCCGTTGATTCCGGAGGAACGGATCGCGGGGAGGCGCGGGCGTCGAGGAAGGCATAAAGAGGCGTAACTCTATAGCAGACTTGATGATAGGGTCAAGACGAGAGCGTCTGGGAGCTTCTCGAGGAGGCGCTTCAGCGGATCTCGAACACCATCTCACGGCTTGCGGTGGCCTTCGCGACGCGATCGGTGACCGACACACGGATCAGATAGGCCCCCTGGGGCCAGCCTTTCAGCGAGAGGTCGTACCCATGCGCCTCCTTTCTCTGCTCCGCGAAGGCGACATGGCCGAGGTCTTTTGTCCCTTCGTTCTCCACGGTGAAGAAGCCATAGTCCACGTCGAGGCTCGGTTCTCCGGTGGCCGGGTCGCGCGCCGCGCCGTACACCTGGTAATAGAAGGCGAGGCTCTGTTCGGTTGAGTAGGTGTGGGTCAGACGGGGCAACACCCGTAGGTTTCCCAGCAGATAGGGGAGGGCTCTCTCCTCGGCCTGCGCGGCAGATGTGTCGGCTGGGGTGATGGAGCGGGCCAGAGCGAGGCTGCTCAGCGCGAGCGAAGGACCATCCAGCGCCGGCACCGTCAGCGGCGTCTGATACGATCCGACGCGTCCGCCCGCGCGGTCCAGAACCGTGATCAGGACCTGGTACGAGCCGGGGTCGAGCAGCGTCCGCGCCTGGAACACCAGGTCGTCATCGATCCCCGCGGCGTCGTTCTCGGTTGCGGCGGCGAAGTCCGCGTCGTTCTCCAGGCTCGCGACCAGGTCGTTGCCCGTCAGATCCATGACCCGCGCGTAGCAGACGACATCCGGCGAGTCCCGGCCCCCGCTGCGCCGGTAGTGGACCGAGCTGCTCTTGACGCCGGCCGAGATCAGCACCAGGGTCCGGGAGGAGGTGGTCCTGAAGAAGTCGGCACGCGCGCGCAGCGGGACGGCGCCGAAGAACTCCTGTGTGGTGACCGTCTCGCGGATCTCCCATTCCCTGGGGGGCTGCTGGAGCTTGGCCAGCTCGGACAGCAGGTCGAGCGTCGTCGCGGTTGCGGGCCCTCCCGCGTGGCGGATGAGCGGGTCGGTCAGGTTGAAGAACCTGGCCGCACGCTCCTGCGCCAGCAGGATCTGGGCCTGGGCCGCGGCGTTGGTCCCCAGGGGAGGCTGATACGGGAGCGGCCCTCCGGTCTTGGGGTCGGAGTCCTTCGTCGGCTCCGTTGAGAGGCGAAACTCCCCGGTGACGTCGCGCGCAAAGGCCACGACGACGTTGGGCCCCAACCCGGGAGTCCCGGCATTCCGGTAAGTCCAGACCACCGTGCCGCGGTGTCCCTGCGCGACCATGTCGCGCGAGATGTCGTCGGGCGGTCCCCTCTGGATGTGGATCTTGCCCATGTCGGTGCGCCATCCCTCCTTGGAGGTATCCTCGGCGTAGAGGCGGTTGGCGTCCCGGACCCTCTTCCAGAACTGCGCGCGGAACTCGTTTCCGGGAGTCTCCGGCGTGCTGTCGCGACGGCGCCAGAAGCTCTCGATGAAGCGCGCGCGCTGCT